>Ga0111538_10014581_pt1 | contig 10356 bp, 5 predicted proteins | sample SoiMethybrSBSTD1_FD_79669 | JGI IMG/M metagenome (GOLD analysis project Ga0111538, IMG submission 79669) | Bulk soil microbial communities from a Populus tree surrounding site in Tennessee, USA - Soil MetaG P. TD hybrid SBSTD1 (version 2)... | ecosystem: Environmental > Terrestrial > Soil > Tree... | reverse complement strand
GCTTCGTCCTCGGTCGGCTCGCGAGCGTGGTCCTTCCTGAACTTGTCGATCTGCTGGTCGAGCGCGGTGTTGAAGAACATCGCGAGCAGCGTCGGCGCCGGACCGTTGATCGTCATCGACACCGAGGTCGCCGGGTCGCACAGGTCGAAGCCCGAATACAGCACCTTCATGTCGTCGAGCGTCGCGATCGAGACGCCCGAATTGCCGACCTTGCCGTAGATGTCCGGCCGCTCGTCGGGATCGAACCCGTACAGCGTCACCGAATCGAACGCGGTCGACAGGCGCTTGGCCGGCATGTCGCTCGAGAGCAGGCGAAAGCGCTTGTTCGTGCGATACGCATCGCCTTCGCCCGCGAACATCCGCGTCGGATCCTCGTTCTCGCGCTTGAATGCGAACACGCCCGAAGTGAACGGAAATGACCCCGGCACGTTCTCGCGCATCTGCCAGCGCAGGATCTCGCCCGCGTCCTCGAAGCGCGGCAGCGCCACCTTCGGCACCTTCGTGCCCGAGAGCGACGCGCTATTGAGCCGGGTGCGAACCTCCCTGCCGCGGATCCTGACGACGTACTCGTCGCCCGAATACGCCTTCACGGTGTTCGGCCATTGCTCGAGCAGCTTCTTCGCGCGTGCGTCGAGCGCGTTGGTCTTCTCCTCGAGCAGCGGGTCGAGCAACACCGCGTCCTTGCCCGCCGCTTCGAGCATCGCCTTCGTCGCGGCGAGGCTCTGGCGGTCGCGCGCGACGCGCGACTGCTCGAGCGCGTGCCGGTGGTAGTCGCGCGCGGTCTCGGCGATCTCGGCGAGATAGCGCTGGCGATTCGCCGGCACGATCGCGTGCACCGACGACGAAGTCCGCCGGCGCGCCTGCGGCAGCTTGCCGGCGCTCAAGGCCAGGCCCTTCTCTTTCAGCCGGGCGGCGATGCCCTGGTAGAGCGCGGTCACGCCGTCGTCGTTGAAGCGCGCAGCTACCGTGCCGTACACCGGCATCTCGTCGGGGTTCTGGCGGAACGCCTCGCGGTTGCGCTGCACCTGCTTGCGCACGTCGCGCAGCGCGTCCTCCGCACCCTTGCGGTCGAACTTGTTGATCGCGACGAAGTCGGCGAAGTCGAGCATGTCGATCTTCTCGAGCTGGCTCGCCGCGCCGAACTCGGGCGTCATCACGTACAGCGAAACGTCGACGTGCGGCAGGATCGCCGCGTCGCCCTGGCCGATTCCGGCGGTCTCGACGATGATCAGGTCGAAGTTGGCGGCGCGCACCGCGTCGAGGACCTCGGACAGGCTCGCGGAAATCTCCGCGCCCGAACCGCGCGTCGCGAGCGAGCGCATGAAGACCGACTCGCCGTGGATCGCATTCATGCGGATGCGGTCGCCAAGCAGCGCGCCGCCGGTCTTGCGGCGCGACGGGTCGACCGCGATCACCGCAATGCGCAGCTTCTCGTCCTGGTCGAGCCGGAAGCGGCGCACCAGCTCGTCGGTGAGCGAACTCTTGCCGGCTCCGCCCGTCCCGGTGACGCCGAGCGCCGGGACCTTGCGCTGGGCAGCTGCCGCCTTGATGTCCTTCTTCAGCTTCGCATCCGCGGTGCCGAGCTCGAGCGCGGTGATGACCTGCGCGAGCGCGCGCCGGTCGCCGCCGGCGAGCGCGGCCGCTTCGCGCGGCGCGTACTGCGACGGGTCGAAGTCGCACTGCGCGAGCATGTCGTTGATCATGCCCTGCAGCCCCATCTTCTGGCCGTCCTCCGGCGAATAGATCCGCGCGACGCCGTAGTCGTGCAGCTCGCCGATCTCCGCGGCCACGATCACGCCGCCGCCGCCGCCGAAGACGCGCACATGCTCGCCGCCGCGGCTCTTCAGCAGGTCGATCATGTACTTGAAGTACTCGATATGGCCGCCCTGGTACGAGGAGATCGCGATGCCCTGCGCATCTTCTTCCAGCGCGGCGGTGACCACCTCGCCGACCGAGCGGTTGTGCCCGAGATGGATCACCTCGGCGCCCGAGGACTGCAGGATGCGCCGCATGATGTTGATCGACGCGTCGTGGCCGTCGAACAGGCTCGCCGCGGTCACGAAGCGGATCTTGTGCTTCGCCTTGTAGACGAGGCTCTTGGATTCGGACAGGTCGGTCATGGCATCGCTCCCGCCGTGAAGAGCCTAAGTCACGTTTACGTTAACGTCAACTTCGCTCAGTCGCGGTACGACGGGTCCTTCGCGTCGACCATCCGCTGCAGCGCCGCGAACACGTCGTCGCAGGTGCGCTTCTCGCCGGGACCGGAGTCGCGCACCATGCGGCCGAATACTTCCGGGCGGATCGGGTGCGCGGCGCCCGCGGCGGCCGACGCGATCTGCACGTCGCACGCGCGCTGCAGCGTCCACAGCATCAGGAACGCCTCGGGCACCGAGGGTCCCCACGAAAGCAGGCCGTGGTTGCGCAGGATCACCGCGCGCCGGTTGCCGATGCTGCGCACCAGTCGCTCCTTCTCGCCCATCTCGATGGTGATGCCTTCGAACTCGTGGTACGCGACGCGCTCGTGCAGCTGCGCGCCGTAGAAATTATTCGGCGAAAGGCCGCTCTCGAGGCTCGCGACCGCAACGCCGTTGGTGGTGTGCGTGTGCATCACGCAGTGCGCCTCGGGAATCGCTTCGTGGACCGCCGAATGAATCACGAAGCCCGCGAGATTCACCGGCCATTGCGTCTCGCGCAGCGGGCGGCCTTCGACGTCGATCAGCACCAGGCTGGACGCCGTGACCTCGCGATAGTGCAGGCCGAACGGATTGATCAGGAACGCCTTGTCCGGCCCGGGCACGCGCAGGCTGATGTGGTTGAAGATCATCTCGGTCCAGCCGAGATGGTCGAACACGCGGTAGCACGCGGCGAGCTGCACGCGCGCTGCGCGCTCGGCTTCGGAAACCGGGAGCTGCGCGCTGCGCTGCGCGGCGCCCTTTTGCAGGTAGATGGTCATGCGCCGGAGTCTACTCCCGGCGCGGAACCGGTCACACCCACTTGCACGCGACGATCGCGAAATCGTCGCCGGTCTCGACCGCGTTGTGGAATTTGACGAGTCGCGACCGGTCGCCGATCAGCGCTTCGCAGACCATGTTGGGCTTGTAGTCCTCGGGCCGCATGACCAGGACCGGATCGGCCGCCAGCGCTTCGCTTTCGGGCACGAGCAGCACCGCATCGACGTAGTCGTAGCGCATCGATCCCGACGAGGTCGCCCAGTTCGACGCAAGCCCACCCTCGAGGCCGACCTTCTTCAGCCACAGCGAGTACGGCGTCTTTGTCAACACCTGGATTCCTGCGAGCACGCGCGCGCCGCCCGCTGCGTCGAGCCTGCGGATGACGCCGACCCACCAGTTGTTGAAGCGCGCGCCCTTCATCGCGCACAGCCGTCCGACCTTGACCCAGCGCCCGCGCTGCGAAGGCACTTCGGCCCCGACACCGCTGTCGCTCGAGTCCTTCTCGATCCAGGTCTCGGGCGTCAGGTCGACGTTCTCCGGCACGAGTCGCAACTCCTCCTTGCGTTCCTTCGCGGTCTCGGTGATCGCGTCCATCTGGTCGGTGCCCACCTGCGCGGCGACGGTGCGGATCGCGTCGAGCGAATGCAGCACCGACAGATCGCCTTGCGCCCGGGTGCGCCCGGTGCGGCGAGTCGGCCGGTTCGGCCCCCAGTAGCGCTTGAGGTGCGTCAGCACCGTAATCCGGTCCCATGCGTTGAACTCGGTTCCCTTGCCGCGCTCGTTGTTCGCGCGGCCGGTGTCGTCGATCCTCAGCAACTCGTCGAGCTTTGCGATGGCCTGTCCCGGACCGAAGCAGCGCAGCCGCGCGTCCGCGGGCACCTTCTCGGGCACGGACATCGGGCGTCCCGGCTTGGCAAGGTCGACGCAGAACGGCAGCGCCGGCGACGGCTCGCGACCGATCGCGAACGAAGTCGCGACCGAAGCAACCGTGCGCGCGGCGAGCTCGACGTGCTCCGGAGACAGCGACTCGGGCGCGCCCATCTCGAGCATCGCGGGCTGCAGGGCCTCCTGTATCACCGTCATCGTGTTCAGGTCGTTGCGGTACACCTGGACCCGGCGTGATTCGACTCCGGCGCGCTCGGCGAGGTCGTACAGGCGGCAAAGGCGCGTCCACACCTCGTTGTCCACGGTCTGGTACGCGAGGTGCCGCACGCGCTCCTGCGCAGCGACCGCACGCACGCCGCGGCAGATGATCTGCGCGAGCAACTCCTCGTTCGCGGGACGCTTGCCTTTCTCAAGGGCGAAATCGCGCTCGAGACATTCCATGTACGCCGCGGAGAGCGCGGACCAGAACTCGTACGCCTTCTGGCAGCGCTCGCGCGACTTCAGGTCGTGAATGCGCGCCGCGCCGAGATACTCCTCGATCAGCTGCTCCTGGTAGCGGCGCCCGTAGTCGTCGAGCGCCTGCAGCACGCTCGCGCGGACTTCCGGCTTGAAATCGGGTGCCTTTGCTACGGACTCAAGGTAGCCGCAGACTTCATCGAGCGCCTGTTCGGCGTCTGCGGGCGCGAGCTCGGAGAGAATCTTCTCCGCAGCCTTCACGCTGTGCATCGGGTGATCGGGCTTGCTGCCTCCCAGCCATTTCAACATCTGGTTGTCTCCCGCGTGCGAACGATCCCCCCGGCAACGTTCGGCAAAGTGGTCTTGTTAGAAATGATTTTCCCGCAACCGGAATGGTACCCCTTGGGGCGAGGGGCCGTGCTACGTCGAAGCAAGTCTGCATAAGGCGTTGCGCCAGCGGCTATCTTCTGCAAAACACTGAGATTCTGTAAGGAATTACTGCGCGCACCGGGTGTGACTTAAGTCGCCCGGTGTCGACGAAACTGCTTCAATCGGCGAAGATTTCGTGCAATGCATGCACACGCGCACGGCCACGACCACACGCCGCACTCGAGCGAGCGGCGCCTGTTCTGGGCGCTTGCGCTCACCGTCGTCTACATGCTCGTGCAGGTCGCGGGCGGCTTGCTCTCGGGGTCGCTGGCACTGCTGGCCGACTCGGGGCACATGCTGGCGGACGCAGGAGCGCTCGCGCTCGCCTGGGTCGCGGCGCGCCTCGCGCACAAGCCCTCCGATGCGCTGCGCAGCTACGGCTACCACCGGTTCCAGGTGCTCGCCGCCTACACCAACGGCATCGCGCTCTTTCTGGTCGCGGCGTTGATCGTGATCGAGGCGCTCAAGCGGCTGAACGAGCCGCAGCCCGTGCTCGGCACGCCGATGCTCGCGGTCGCGGTAGTGGGACTTGGCGTCAACATCGTTGCATTTTTCGTGCTGCGCCACGGCGGATCGCACGATCTCAACGTGCGCGCGGCGCTGCTGCACGTGGTCGGCGACATGCTCGGCTCGGTTGCCGCCATCGTCGCCGCGATCGTGATCCTGCTGACCGGCTGGACGCCGATCGATCCGCTGCTGTCGATCCTGATTACGCTGTTGATCCTGCGCGTCGCGCTTGACCTGGTAAAGCGCTCGGCGCATATCCTGATGGAAGGCATTCCCGAGGGCTTCATCGAGGACGAGCTGAAGGCGGACCTGATGCGCGAGGTTCCGGGCGTCGCCGGCGTGCACCACGTGCATGCGTGGGTGCTGTCGGGCGACCGAACGATCGCCACGCTGCATCTGCAAGTAGATTCGGGCGCGGACGGCGCTGCGACCGTTGAAGCAGTGAAGCATCGGCTGCACGAACGTCACGGCATCTGGCATTCGACCGTGCAGATCGAAGCCGGCGACTGCCCGGATCACCCGCCCCGCGATAAGCGCCCGCGCCAGTAGTCGCGCTGCGGTTCGAACGGCATCACGAACGTGCGCAACACTCCATTGTCTTCGGGATTGGCGTAGGCCGGAACTCCAATGACGACCTGGTCCTGCGGCACGTCCAGGCGCAGCGTGCGATGCAGGCGATCCCAGCACGAGAAGACCACGCCCCAATTGGAAAAGTCGTCCTGCCGGATGTCGGAATGATGGATGCCGTGCATGCGAGGCGTCACGACGAGCAGGTTCAGCGCGCGCTCGAACGAAATCGGCAAGCGGATGTTGCTATGGTGAAAAAGCGTGGCGAGTTGAAAGGTCAGCACATACGCCGCATACGCCGCGAGCGAGGGGCCGATCAGCAGCACCTGGGCTACGCGAAACACAACCGAGAGCGCGATCTCGATGAAGTGAAAACGGAACGCCGTGGATACGTCGAGATCCGGATCGACATGATGCACGTTGTGAAACCGCCAGAGGAATGCGCTCCGGTGATTCGCGACGTGCCAGTAGTAGAACGTCAGGTCGAGAAGCAAGAACGACGCGACCCCTGCCGCTACCCCCTGCAACCCCAGCAGGGGAATCAAGCCCACGGATCGGTAGCCGAGCGTTGCGGCGACGGCCGGTTCTACGAGCAGCACGGTCGTGGCAAAGGCTGCCGCGGAAAGCGCGAAGTTGACCCACAGCCGGGGAAGCAGCGGCGTCTTTTCCCTGCGCAGCGGAACCGCCCGGCCGAGCAGGAACAAGGCGACGTACGCGGCGGCGAGCAAGGCCGCGTTGAGCCAGAGATTCACCGCCGCGGCCTGCGCATCAGGTAATACGCCGCAGGAATCACCAGCATCGAAAGCAGCGGCGCGGTGATCATGCCGCCGATCATCGGCGCCGCGATGCGCTGCATCACCTCGCTGCCGGAGCCTTCGGACCACATCAGCGGCGCAAGGCCCGCGAGGATCACCGCCACCGTCATGGCTTTCGGCCGCACGCGCTGGACGGCGCCTTCCTCGATCGCCTCGACCACTTGCAGATGGGTCGGGTGATCGCCGCGCGCAGCCATCGCGTGTTTCAGGTAGATCAGCATTACCACGCCGAACTCGGCAGCGACTCCGGAGAGCGCGATGAAGCCGACCGCGCTCGCGACCGACAGGTTGTGCCCGAGCAGCCAGATCGTCCAGATCCCGCCGACCAGCGCGAGCGGCAGGGACGCAAGGATCAGCAACGCCTCGTCCGGGCGACGAAACGTCAGGTACAGCAGCACGAAGATCACCAGCAGCACGAACGGCACGACGAGCGCGAGCCGGGCGCGGGCGCGCTCGAGGTATTCGAACTGGCCGGACCACGCGAGCGAAACCCCGGGAAGAAGCTTGACCTTCTGCGCGACTGCGCGCTGCGCGTCCTCGACGACCGAGCCGAGGTCGCGCCCACGGATATCGACGTAGATCCACCCGGTGAGGCGGGCATTTTCCGAGCGCAGCATCGGAGGGCCGTCGGCAAAGGCGATCTGTGCGACCGAGGAGAGCTCGATCTGCGCGCCGCGCTCGGTGACGATGGGCAGTGCGCGCAGCTTGTCGATCGAGTCGCGCTCGTCGCGCGGGTAGCGCACGTTGATCGGGAAGCGCTGCCGGCCCTCGATGGTTTCGCCGATGTTTTCGCCCCCGATCGCCGCGGATACGACCGACTGCACGTCCGCGATGCTCAGGCCATAGCGCGCGGCGGCGTTGCGGTCGATGCGCACATCGATGTAGCGGCCACCGCGCACTCGCTCGGCGAATGCCGACGCAACGCCGGGCACATTCTTGACGACAGCCTCGATCGCCTGCGCGACGCGCTCGATCTCGCCCAGGTCGTTGCCCGAGACCTTGATTCCGAGTGGGCTCTTGATGCCGGTGGCGAGCATATCGATCCGGTTGCGGATCGGCGGGATCCAGATATTGGAAAGGCCCGGCAGGCGCACGACGCGATCGAGCTCCTCGACCAGCTTTTCCGGGGTCATGCCCGGGCGCCATTCACTCTGCGGCTTGAGCTGGATCGTCGTCTCGACCATTTCCAGCGGAGCCGGATCGGTTGCGGTCTCCGCGCGGCCGATCTTGCCGAATACGGATTTCACTTCCGGTACGGTCGCTATGAGCTTGTCGGTCTGCTGCAGAATCTGCGCCGCCTTGCCCGGGGACAGCCCCGGGAGCGCGGACGGCATGTAGAGCAGGTCGCCCTCGTAGAGCGGCGGCATGAACTCGGTGCCGATCCGGCTCGCCGGAATCCACATCGATGCCGCGGCAAGGACCGCAACTCCGAGCGTCAGCCATGGCGCGCGCAGCACCAGCTGGAGAATCGGCCGGTACGCCGCGATCAGCCACCGGTTCAGCGGATTGGAACGCTCCCTGGGAATCCGTCCGCGGATCAGCAGCCCCATCAGCACGGGCACCAGCGTCACCGATAGCCCTGCCGCCGCTGCCATCGCGTAGGTCTTCGTGTACGCAAGCGGCGAAAAGAGCCGGCCCTCCTGCGCCTGCAGCGCAAATACCGGAACGAACGAGAGCGTGATGATCAAGAGCGAGAAGAAGAGCGCCGGCCCGACTTCGGCCGCCGCGTCGCCGATCAGCATCCAGCGGGCGTCGGTTGCCAGTGGTGTGTCGGGATGCGCGCGCTCCCACGCCTCGAGCTTCTTGTGCGCGTTCTCGATCATCACGATCGCGGCGTCGACCATGGCGCCGATGGCGATCGCGAGGCCACCGAGCGAAAGGATGTTCGCATTCACGCCCTGGTAGTACATGACGATGAACGCCACGAGGATCCCGAGCGGCAGCGTGACGATCGCGACGAGCGACGAGCGCAGGTGCACGAGGAACGCGATGCACACCAGCGCGACGACGAGGAATTCCTCGGCGAGCTTCCCGGCCAGGTGCCGCACCGAGCGCTCGATCAGCCCCGAGCGGTCGTAGGTCTCGACGATCTCGACGCCCTGCGGCAGGCCCGCCTTCAGGGTCTCGATCTTCGCCTTTACCGCGGCGATGGTTGCGAGCGCGTTCTTGCCGTGGCGCATGACGACGATGCCGCCCGCGACCTCGCCCTGGCCGTCAAGCTCGGCGATTCCCCGGCGCATTTCGGGACCGACCTGGATGCGCGCGACGTCCTTCAGCATCACCGGCGTGCCCGCGTCGTTCGTCGACAGCGGAATCGCCTCGAAGTCCGCAAGCGTCTTCAGGTAGCCGTTCGCGCGCACCATGTATTCGGCCTCGCCGAGCTCGAGCACCGAGCCGCCGGTTTCGCGATTCGCGTTCTGCACTGCAGTGATTACTCGCGAGTGCGGAATGCCGTACGCGCGCAGCCGCTCGGGAAAGAGCACGACCTGGTACTGGCGCACCATGCCGCCGACCGTAGCGACCTCGGCGACGTCCGGGACGGACTTCAGCTCGTAACGCAGGAACCAGTCCTGCAGCGCGCGCAGCTGCCCGAGATCGTTGCGGCCGGTGCGATCGACGAGCGCGTACTGGTAGATCCAGCCGACGCCGGTGGCGTCGGGTCCGAGCGCCGGCTTCGCCCCGGCGGGCAGCCGCGCCTGCACCTGGTTCAGGTACTCGAGCACGCGCGAGCGTGCCCAGTACGGGTCGGTGCCGTCCTCGAACAGCACGTAGACGAACGAGTCGCCGAACATCGAGTACCCACGCACGGTCTTCGCGCCCGGCACCGACATCATCGTCGTCGCGAGCGGATAGGTCACCTGGTCCTCGACGATGCGCGGCGCCTGCCCCGGGAACGGCGTGCGGATGATCACTTGCGGGTCGGAGAGATCGGGAAGCGCGTCGAGCGGCGTGCGCAGCAGCGAAACCACGCCCCACGCGGTGACGAGCGCTGCCGCGAGCACCACGAGCAACCGGTTCGTGATCGACCAGCGGATCAGCGCCGCGATCATTTTCTTCCTTGCGGCGCGATGCGCTCGATCACGTAGTCGCCGTCCGGGTCGGGCTTCTCGCGCAGCTCGAACTCGACCGTGTCGCCCTCCTTCAGCGGCGCGAGCTGCGCCTTGTCCCTGACGACGAAGCCCATCTTCATCTGCGGCCACTTGATCGACGCAATCGGCTCGTGGTCGAGCTCGACCCTGCCCCTGGCGGCATCGACCGCGGTCACCGTTCCCCGCCCCTTGTGCAGCCCGCCGGCCGGCGCCGCACCCGGAGGCGCTTCCGACCCGCCTTCGAGCCGCGCAACGGTCGCCGAAAGGCTCGCCTCGGAATCGATCAGGAACTGGCCCGAGAGCACGACCTTGTCGCCCGCCTTCAGTCCCGAGCGAATCTCGGACTGGCCGCCCGACTCGCGCCCGATCTCGACCGGCGCGGCGCGGAACCTGCCCTTCGCGGCCTCGACGATTGCGAAGCTGCGCTCGCCGGTGCGAATCACCGCTTCGCTCGGCACGAGCACGGTTTCGCCAGCCGGCGCGCTCGAGAACGCAGCCGAAGCGAACATTCCGGGCTTGAGGCGCCCGCCCGGGTTCGAGAGTTCGATCCGCGTGCGCAGCGTGCGCGTCGCGGCATTCACCTCGGGCAGGATCGCGCCGACGCGGCCCTCGAAGGTTGCTCCCGGGTACGCCGCGACGTGCGCCGAGACTCGGGCG
>Ga0111538_10014578_pt1 | contig 10358 bp, 15 predicted proteins | sample SoiMethybrSBSTD1_FD_79669 | JGI IMG/M metagenome (GOLD analysis project Ga0111538, IMG submission 79669) | Bulk soil microbial communities from a Populus tree surrounding site in Tennessee, USA - Soil MetaG P. TD hybrid SBSTD1 (version 2)... | ecosystem: Environmental > Terrestrial > Soil >... | reverse complement strand
GGACCCAGGTGGACGGCCGGCCGGGCCGTCGGTACGACGATCGCATCAATCGAGGCGCAACCGCCGTCGAGCTCACCTTGGAACTCGACAAGCCGGGTATGCGACCCGTGATGGGCGCGCACTCCATTCACGTGGTCCTGTTCAAGGACGGTCATTGGTCGTCGGCCGTCTTCTCTTCCGACCGCTTGTCGGACCACTCAAGCAGGCGGGTGTCGTCGCGGGTGAGGTCCGGTGTGCTCGGTTGGCGAGGCCCAGTGGGCAAGATCTCGACCCGCATCAGAAATCCGAAGAAACGGGACGCGGCAAATCGCTCGGCGATGAACTGCTGATTCTTTTCCCGAAGGTCGTGCAATGTCGGGTCCGCGAAGCACAGAACCGCACCGCGGACCCCACGCGTCGTGATGCCGCCACACAGTGTCAACGTGCCGGCCGGATCCATCGGGTTTGGACCTCGCGCGAACAGCCCGACGTCCTCGGTTACCAAACCCGCGGTATCGAGCTTGGGCTTGAACTCCTGCTGCTCGGCGTCCGTCTCCGCCGACACGAAGACGTCGTCTCGCTCCGGCAGTTGTCGCACGGGCAGGCCCAGTTGGGAGGAAAGCGGCTCGACATATGGATTCCAGGCGACGCCGCCTAGGAGGACCAGGTGCCCTCCCATCTCCTCCCGGTCCAGCTCGGCGGTCGCCCGGATCCGCACGGTTGTGGCCGGGTTCTCGGACTTCAAATGGCCGAAGAGGTCGAGCAACGCGTCGAGGTCGGCGAGCGAGGCGGCGCGCACGTAGTTGCGATCGTGGGGGTCCCAGTACGCCGGTCGCATAGTCTCTCCGTCCTTGCACACAGGCAGGGCGGAGTCAGGCACGTCGGCGCAGGCGATAGTGATCGGGGCGCCGTCCCCGAAGCGCCAGATCCTGGCAGCTTCCCCAAATGCCCGTGGATCTGTCACCACGTCAGTTGCTACTGCATCGCGCAGCTCACGTAGCTCACGCTGGAGGCGTTCGAACTCTTCGAACTCATCCTCGGTCAGCTCCGACTCGGTGAGCAGCTTCGGCTCTCCGTCGTCGAAGGAACGGTCAGTGCAGAACAGCAAGGCATAGCTTGTCAGGCGAGCAGGAGAGGGTAGACGCTCGCCGTTCTCCTCCATGGAGACCATGGAGGCGCTGCCTCCCATCACCTTGGCCAGCTTCCGCTGGGTAAGGGGCTTGGGAGCCTCGACTCGCAGGCTGCGCAGGCGCTGGCCGAGGCGCGATGGCGCTGAGGCTTGCAGGTCCTGATGGCTCTTCACGATGCGCTTCATCTCCATGTCGTCTCTGCTCGAGATCGTCCGAGCTGAACCAGGACATGCCGGGTGAAGCCACTACAGGGAGTGTCTTCCCATCACTAGCCGCATGCAAGAAGGCTCATGAATCTTGACGATCCGATCTACGTATTCTAGTGTAGTTCTGTGGAGTTCACGGAACATGAGTGAACGCTAGGCAATGTATCACAGAACGCCTGTGATCAGGATGGAGGGTGTCCCGAGCCAGTCCGATCCCAGCCCGGCAACGGCGTCAGGCGCGGATTGCAAGGAAGTGATGGCCTTCGCATGGAGGAACGCGCGATGAACGACCTCGAAGCCGCGCTGTCAGTAACCATCTCCATCCTCGCGCTCCTGGTCGTGGCGGTGGGCCTCGCTGGGATCGTCATCTGGGAGCTGCGCCGGATCATCGACATCTGGAACCGCCGAGGCCGCTGGTAACAGGCGGACCCGAGGGGGGAAGTATGCGCAACGTCCCGTGGGCGGGTCTCATCGCCCTTCTGCTGATGCTTCTTCTGCCGTCCCGGCTGTTCGAGGGGCCGAGGACGGTCAGGCACCGGCCGACCCGGCATGTCTGCGCCGACTGCGGCGCACCCTGGGTCGCCGGACACACCTGCCGCCTGAATCCGGATACGGGTGTAGATGATGATTCGGCCGACCCCATCCCGGACCGTCCGCTCCGAGCCGACGTCCAGCGACTCCACAAGCCCAAGGAACTCCCGCGGCCGTCGCCACGCAGCCTGCGCCGTCGCTCTTCGTAGAGTGGGATTGTGGCCGAAATTCGGTGAGGCGACAGGGCCCGGCCACACAGACAGCCTCCATTGGCGTGCCAGTGCAACTAGGCCCGCTATGGAACGCGGGAGTCCCTCCCTGCCAGCATGAGCTGAGACACTTCGGCCTCTGTATTCAGTGACGAGGGCGAGAGGGAGCACTCCCAGCTCATGACCGTGACGATGACGGCACCCCGGACCAAGCTCGATCCTGAGGCCATGCCCAGCCCACCCGATCCCGAGGTGCCCGAGAAGGCCAGGCGGCGACGCTTCAGCGCCGAGTACAAGCTCGCCATCCTGCGCGAGGCCGACGCCTGCACCCAGCCGGGCCAGATCGGCGCGTTGCTGCGCCGCGAGCGGCTGTACTCCTCTCACCTGGTCGACTGGCGCCGCCAACGCGAGGCCGGAGCGCTCCAGGCTCTGGCGCGCAAGCGCGGCCCCAAGCCTGCCGACCCGGCCCGGGTCGAGGTGGAGCGGCTGCGGCGGGCAAACGAGCGCCTCGCCAAGCGCCTGGCGCAGGCGGAGAAGATTATCGAGATCCAGGGAAAAGTCTCCGAGCTGCTGGGCATCCCGCTCGACCCGGCCAGCGACGACGAGCAGAGCGCGAGCTCGTGACCGCCGTCGACGCGGTCGCGCCCGACCTCGGCGCGACCCAGGCCTGCCGGGCGCTGGGGATTTCCCGGGCGACGCTGTACCGGCGCCGGCGGCCGCTGGTGGCAACCGCGAGGCCGTCTCGCGCCCGCCCGCTGCGGGCACTGTCAGACGCCGAACGCCAGACGGTGCGGGCGGTGTTGCACTCTGAGCGGTTCTGCGACACCGCCCCGGCCGAGGTCGTGGCCACCCTGCTGGACGAGGGCATCTACCTCGCCTCGGAGCGGACCATGTGCCGCATCCTGGCCCAGGCCGGGCAGACCGGCGAGCGACGCAACCAGCTCACCCACCCGCGCCATGCCCGGCCAGAGCTGCTGGCCACCCGGCCAAACGAGCTATGGGGCTGGGACATCACCAAGCTGCTCGGCCCAGCGACCTGGACCTACTACTAGCTGTATGTGGTCATGGACGTATTCAGCCGCTCTGTGGTCGGCTGGACGGTCGCCCACGCCGAACAGGCCGCGCTGGCCGAGCGGCTACTCGCCGCGACCACCGCCAAGCAGCTCATCAAGCCTGGTCAGCTCACCGTGCACGCCGACCGAGGCAGCTCGATGAGCTCCAAGCCGGTCGCGTTCCTGCTGGCCGACCTGGGAATCACCAAGACCCACTCCCGCCCCCACGTCTCCAACGACAACCCCTATTCCGAGAGCCAGTTCAAGACCTTGAAGTACCGGCCGGGCTTCCCCGACCGGTTCGGCTCGCTCCAGGATGCCCGTAGCTTCTGCCAGCAGTTCTTCACCTGGTACAACCGCCAGCACCGCCATGCCGGGATCGCGATGATGACCCCCGAGGCCGTCCACCACGGCCACGCCGCTCAGCTCCACCAGGCCCGCGCCCAGGTCCTGGCCGCCGCCTACGCCGCCCACCCCGAACGCTTCGTGCACAGGCCGCCCGCACCCAAACCCCTGCCCACCGCCGTGTGGATCAACCCGCCCGAGTCGACACAGCAGGCGATTCAGTAAACAACCCGGCTTGGCGTCTCAGAATCGTTGACAGGTTCCGATGGAGGCGATGCGCCGACAGCGAGCCCATTCGAGTCCCTGCCGGCGGGCCTTGCGGATCTGGGCGCCGTGGCCGCTGTGCTCATCGTCGGGGTGACATGGCCGATCCCGGCATGCAGCCGGACGGTGTCGTAGTGGCCGCGGACCTGTGGGTGCCAGTTATTCGGTCACCCCATGCGACCGGCGCGTACTCATGAATCAGCCCACCGAGCCGATCTCGTCGCACGACCCTCCCGGTGGACCTGACGGCAGCCGATTCGACAGACCCCAGCGGAGTCGCTTGGTCCAGGGCGCGGTGCGGACGGTGGACCTTGTAATGGTCGGCGTACTCGGCCAACACCAACACCAGCTGCCGACGGCCGAAGATCCGCATCCGATCCAGGACCTCACGCCGAACCGTTCCACCCACCGCTCCGCGTAGGCGTTGGCCTGCGGCGCCCGCACCGGCGTGGGCAGCACCTCGGTCCCCCCGCCGGCAAAGACCGCGCCGAACGCGGCGGTGAACTTGGCATCCCGATCGCGGACCAGGAACCGGGACTCGGCCACGTCCATGCCGACTTGCAGGACCAGGTTCCGGGCCTGCTGTGCCACCCACTCCCCTACTGGATGCGACGTCACCCCGAGCATATGGACCCGACGGGTCGCAACCTCGATCGCGAACAAGACGTACAACCGCTGCAGGAAGACCGTGTCCACGGTGAAGAAGTCCACTGCCAGCACGCTGGCGGCCTGGATTGCAGGAACTGCCGCCAGGTAAGCGCCGACCGCTTGGGTGCCGGCGCAACGCCGGCGCGCTGCAGAATCGTCCACACGGTGCTGACCCCGATCCTGTCCTTGTACCCGAGGCGGCACAGCTCGCCGTGGATGCGACGGTAGCCCCAGGTCGGGTTCTCCCTGGCCAGCCGCAACACCAGATCGCGGACCTCCCTCGCTACCGCCGGCCGGCCACGCCCGTGCGGATAGGTCCAACGGCGCCGGACCAGGTCGCGATGCCACCGCAGCAGCGTTTCAGGCTGTACGAGCAGCCCGCGCCAGGCTGGACGGGGCAGCAGCTGTGCGAGCCCGGCCAGTACCGCCCGGTCGGTCCAGTCGACCGGCGGCCGAGCGACCTGGCGTCGCAGCACCGCAACCTCGTGGCGCAACACCAGCAGCTCAGCGTCCTTGGCGGCCGAACTCCGCGCCAGCAGCGCAAGCCACCGCAGCACCTGGCAGAACAGCGGATAGAGCAGTCGAAGAGCCATGTGCCGATCATCGCGGCCCGGCAACGCCTCTGGCGAACTCGCAGCTCAGCGCCTACGACCGAATTTCTGGCACCCACAGGAATTTAATATGTGCTCTGTTTGGATCCGCCGAGCAGGGGCGAAACCGCGGGTCACTCCAGCCAGATCAGGTCGGCCAGCACCACGACGCGCTGCTGATCGAAGACCTGGTAGTCGAGGAAGCCATGTCCGCCGGCAAGCGAGAAGATTACTGTCCTGTACTCTGCGCCACCTACGACGGTGAATGCCGCGCTCGCGGCCGTGGGATCGGCGCGCAGGAACGCAACGACCCCGGCAACATACCCTTGGAGCTGCGGCGGGGCATCGCGGAGTTGCTCGCGGACTCGAAGACCAACGATGACCCTATACCGGGAGGCCAAGCTCGGCCGCGACTTCTTCCCAGGGGACCGTGCCGGACTCATCGCCGCGGCGAACCTGTTCCAGTAGCTCGCGGATCTCCGCCTCCCGCTCTGGCGACTTGGGCGGCAGGCTGATCGGGTGCGCTGCGTCCTCACTCATGCGAGCAGCTTACAGGGTGGCTTGCAGCGGGTCGAATGGCTCGGGAGACGCCGTGGCAGTGCCGGTCGCGATCGGCGGCGACGAGTGGCGTTGCAGTTCGGGATGTCCCACGCCTGGGTGAGGGGCTGCGCCCGAGCGTCCTCCAGGGCCGACCGGTCGAGTGGAGCGGGCTCCGGGCAGGGAGACGGTCGGCTAGAGTCGCCGCGAAGAGACCGCTTGGCCGGAGGGCCGCATGGGTGACTCCCCAGCGACTTCCGGTGTCGGCGACCCCGCTGGTGGGAAGGGCACGGAGCTTGTGCTGCTGCGGCAGCTGCTGGACGGCGACGTCCGCGCCGTGACGATCACGGGCCCGGCCGGGGTCGGCAAGATACCACTCGCTACCGAGGTCGCAGCCGCGCTCGCTCCCGACTTCGCTGGTCAAGTGGTGGCCGTCAACCTGGCCCCGCTTCTCGACCCTGCGCTTGTCGAATCGGCTATCGCGAAGGCGCTCGGTGTGGAGACGCCGGCCGATGAGCCGCTGGTGGAATCGATCATCGCCGCCGTGGGAGATGCTCGCGTTCTGGTGCTACTCGACAACTTCGAGCACCTGGGCCAGGGGGCGCCGGTGGTGGCCGAACTCGTTGCTTCGTGTCCGAACCTGGAGGTGCTGGTGACCAGCCGTGAGGTGCTGCGGCTGTCTGCCGAGCGGATCTTTCCCGTCTCGCCCCTGGATGTGCACCGACGACAGGCTCACGGTCAACGACCTACTCGAAGTTGAGGCGGTTCGCCTCTTCGTGGAGCACAGCCGCGCGGTGGCGCTGTTGCGTTGCGTCGACCCAGGGCAGGCTGAAGGCCAACCTCCGCTGGAATCAGATCGCCGAGACCAGTTCGTCGAATGGGACCGCCCCTCGCCGGTCGGTGGGCTCCTCCACCGCCAGCTCGTAGTGTCCGCGCCGAAGGTTCTGCACCAAGGCGTGTCCGGCGATGACCACCCTGGCACTGCGGTCCTGTTTGAGCCCGCGCATCGGACCCAGCCGCGCGTAGGGTGCGCAAACTCGGTTAGGGCTCGTGAGCTGGCAGTTTGCAACTTGCATGGCGCAGTAGTGTGGCGTCCCGCTGACTGGCTTGGAGGCCTGCTGCGTGCTGTCGAAGTTCGCCTACCTGACCCTGTGCCGCTCCATCCAGCTGCTCGTGCTGCTCGCCCGCGGCGATGCTGGCAAGGACCTGGAGATCCTGGTGCTCCGTCACCAGCTGGCCGTGCTGCGCCGCCAGACCCCCACGACCCAGGTTCGGACCTGCCGACCGTGCGGTGCTCGCCGCGATCAGCCGTGCGTTGCCCCGGGCCCGCTGGTCGTGCTTCTTCGTCAGGCCGGAGACGCTGTTGCGTTGGCACCGGCGGCTCGTCGCCGGCGCCTGGACCTACCCGCACCGCGGAACCGGGCGACCGCCACTTGACCAGGAGCTGCAGCAGCTGATCGTCCGCTTGGCCAGGGAGAACCCGCGCTGGGGCTACCAGCGCATCAAGGGCGAGCTGCCGCGGCTCGGCATGCGGGTCTCGGCAACCGCGATCCGCACCACGCTGCGCCGCCACGGGCTGGACCCGACGCCGCGACCGACAACCACGACCTGGCGGGCGTTCCTGCGCCAGCAGGCGGCCGGCATCCTCGCCTGCGACTTCTTCACGGTCGACACCATCTGGCTGCGGCGGCTGTATGTGCTGTTCTTCATCGAACACGACACCCGCCGTGTCCACCTCGCTGGAGTGACCGCCAACCCCAGCGGCGCCTGGGTCACCCAGCAGGCCCGCAACCTGCTCCTGGTGCTAAGCCAGCGGGGCCGGCGGGTGCGCTTTCTTGTCCGCGACCGGGACGCGAAGTTCTGTCGCGGGTTCAGCCACGTGTTCGGCGCCGAGGGCGCCGAGGTGCTCGTCACGCCGGTCCAGGCGCCGAACGCGAACGCCTATGCGGAGCGTTGGATTCGTACCGTCCGCGCCGAGTGCCTCGACTGGCTGCTGATCGTCAGCCGTGGTCACCTGGAACAGGCCCTCCAAATCTATGTCGAGCACTACAACCGACATCGTGCACATCGAGCGCTTGGGCTGGAACCGCCTGGTCCATCCGCCGGGCTGACCCTGATCGGCGAGGCTCGGCAAGCCCGAGTGCGCCGACGCGACCTCCTCGGTGGCCTGCTTCACGAGCACCGACGAGCTGCATGAACGCATTTACGCACCCCACGCGGTTCCCAGCGGCCGTGCGACATCACCCAGCCCAAGCCCGGCCACCTCGTCGCCACGATCCGCACCCTGCCAGCCGGCCAGGGCGCCACCCTGTACGCGGCCGGCGGCCGCCGGCTGGAGGTTGCCTCTGGCCTGCCCGTGCCCGCCTCCGGCCGCCCGGCCGATGCGACCAGCGGCGCTTTCGGGGCCGGGTTGGTTGCCGCGGCCGCCGCGCTGGCCGCGTCGGCGCTGACGTCGTGGCTGGTGTTGCGGGCCGGTTGTGAGCGCGTGGCGCGGGGCGGGCGGGTGGACGCCGGCTCGGCCGGCGCCCCCTCGGCCGGCGGAATCGTCAGGGACCCCAGGACCGGCAGGAGCATCAGGACCGCACAGGCTAGCGTCGATGCTGCGAAGCTGGGCTCGCTTGCCAGCGTCGACTTCAGCCCGCCGGCGGCGTTGACGCCGGCGACCGCAACGACGATGACGTCGGAAGGGAAGCGGAAGCCGACAAGGGGCGGACCGGGACGGGAGCAAGGCGAGGGCGGCGGGTTCTCATGACGCCAGTGTCACTGCTCCAGGCGGTCACAGCGAACGCAACAGTGCCTGAGCAGCTCATCAGGAGCGTCGGCCGTGGGCCGGTCAGCCCAGCTTCACCGCCGTGCCGGAGGCGCTGACCATCAGCATCTTGTCGCCTACGGACTCGTAGTCGATGTCCACGCCCACGACCGCGTCGGCACCCAAGTGGGCCGCCTGCTGCTCCAGCTCGGCCAGCGCGTCACTGACCCCGGACGCCAGCTCGTTCTCATAGGACTTGGACCGACCCCCGAAGATGTTGCGCACGCCCGCGCCGACGTCCTTGAACACGTTGACCCCGAGCACACCCTGGGCGGTGACGACGCCCAGGTACTGGGTCACGGTGCGGCCCTCGATCCCGGGGGTGGTGGTGATGAGCATCGCCGTCCTCCTGCACGAACCAGGTGTTCAATCGGCCTTGGCCGAGGCTAGATGGGGCGGGGGTGACGGTCAATCACCGGCGATCGGTTGTGCAAGTTGGCGACGCCACTCAGCATGCACTCCCGCGAGGAGCAGACGACCCTGCCGGACAGCCCAGGCTGGAGCGGAGGCCGGGTGCGGTGCGCTATGCGAGCCGGTCGATCCTTGCCGCGATGATGAAGTCGTTGCGGGACAAGCCCTTGACGGTGTGGGTCCAGAGCGTGACGAGGACCTTCCCCCAGGTCACGGTCAGCTCGGGGTGATGGAACTCCCGTTCGGCGAGCAGCGCGACCCTGGTGGCGAATCCGAAGGCATCCCGGAAGTCGCCGAAGGTGAATTCCCGGCTGAGCCGACGGATCCTGTCTCGCTGCCAGCCTTGATCCAGCTGAGTGTCCAGCGCTTGGGCTTCGTCCTCGCCCAGCGGCGGGGTACCTTCCGGGTACTCGATGGGATGCTCCTGATGCAGCGGCCCTGCCTGGGTCATCGGTCGCTCCTCGGCGATTGGTGCAGGTGTCCGAACCCTGATCGCGTTCCACGAAGTTGGGACCATTCTGGGGGTAGACCAGCACAACGACACGGTCACAAACGGCCGTTGAACTCCCCGGTGAAGAGGTTCACGATCCGCTGGCGAGGTCGAGACCCACGGGCAGACGCAAGACCCGCGAGCGGCGCGGTGCATCCAAGTAGGCAGGGCAAGTCGCAGGCAAGAGGGCGCATCCCCACCCGAGGGGCGGACCTGGTCAGGGGGTTCGACACCGTTTCCCAGCAGAGAGCGACTGGACGGGCGCTTCTCCTGCCTCCGTCGAGATTCGGCACTCGTGAAGGTGGTGAGTTGAGATGACACACCTATCGACCTCGCGCCACCTCCCTGGCTCCAGCCGGCCGCCGCCGCGTTCAGCAGCTGGTCGTCGTTGTGGCTGGGGCCGCAAGGGCCGCCCGACACTGCGGCCGGGACCGCTGTTGGCCGGTAGCCGGCGGTGGAATGTCCAACAGCATGACCATGGACGCCCACGCATCGGCAACCCGCGCACGGCTCGGTTGACTTGCTCGGTGGGGCTGGCAGGCCTCGATCCTGCGACCCGACGGGTATGAGCCCGTAGGGTGCGCGAATGCGTTCATGCGCTCGTCGGTGGTATTCGTGGACGAGCCCACCGAGCAGATCGCGTCGGTGCACCCGCTTGGCCGCGTAGGGTGCAGTTATTCAGACAGGGCCCATGAGCTGGGGGTTCGCTTCGACCTCGGCTTGCTACTGTGGCGCCTCCGCTGCCCCACCGCGGAGGCCACCCCGGTGCTGCCACGACTCGCGTACCTAACGCTGTGCCGCTCCATCCAGGTCCTCGCCCAGCTCGCTCGCGGCGATGCCGCCAAGGACCTTGAGATCCTTGTCCTGCGTCATCAGCTCGCCGTGCTCCGCCGACAGACATCACGACCGAAGCTCGAACCGGCCGACCGGGCCTTGCTCGTCACCGTCAGCCGTGTCCTGCCTCGGTCGCGCTGGTCGTGCTTCTTGGTCAGGCCCGAGACCCTGCTGCGCTGGCACCGCCGCCTGGTGGCCGGCGCATGGACCTACCCGGGTCGAGGACCGGGGCGGCCGCCGCTCGGCCAGGAGGTCCAGCAGCTGATCGTCCGCCTGGGGCGGGAGAACCCGCGCTGGGGCTATCAGCGCATCCAAGGCGAACT
>Ga0111538_10014577_pt1 | contig 10358 bp, 6 predicted proteins | sample SoiMethybrSBSTD1_FD_79669 | JGI IMG/M metagenome (GOLD analysis project Ga0111538, IMG submission 79669) | Bulk soil microbial communities from a Populus tree surrounding site in Tennessee, USA - Soil MetaG P. TD hybrid SBSTD1 (version 2)... | ecosystem: Environmental > Terrestrial > Soil > Tree... | reverse complement strand
GTGCCACGGCTCTATGAATCCACTAAACCATTTATTGTAATTTTGTTACATTACTGTGGTGGGCATCCATCTACAGAACACGGACAGGAAGGCAGCCTCTACTGGCGGTTATTGCTGCCACAATGGCATGCTAGGTGGGTCAACGAAAGCGCCCGGTGGTCAAGTGGCCAGGACGCCCAGCTCATCCACGCTCGAGTGTGGCGTACGCCAAACCGATGGCGGGGAGGAGGTCTCCAGCCAGTAGGCTGCGGGGGGAACTCTGCTCGCAAGCCAGCTCCGCGGCAAGGCCATGCAGGTACACCGCGAGCGTCGCTGCCGGCGGAGCCTCGAGGCCCTGCGCGAGGAGGCTCCCCAGCATTCCGCCCAAGACGTCCCCCGATCCGGCGGTGGCGAGTCCGGTGTGTCCGGTGCTGTTGACCCGCTTTTCCCCGGCGGGTGTTACCACGACGCTCGGGGCTCCCTTCGCCACCACCACCACCTGGTGGCGGGTGGCGGCTGCAGCGGCCGTGGTCACGCGCTCCTTCTCGTCGAGGCGCGCCTCGAGTCCGAGCCAGCGCGCCAGCTCTCCCGCGTGAGGTGTGGCGACGCGGGGAGCAGGATGAGGTGGGGGCGGGAGCGCCAGGAGGGCATCGGCATCGACCACGGCGGGAAGCGCCAGAGTCGCCAGCAGCTCTCGCATCCACCGGCGCACACTGTCGTCCGCCTGGATGCCCGAGCCAAGAGCGAGGGCATCGCATCGCTTCGCAAGCGTCGAAGCCAGGTCGAGGACGGCATCGGTGCAGTTGCCTTCAGAGTCCTCTGGACAGGGGTGGATGATCACCTCGCGGAGCCGTACCTCCAGAAGGTCGCGGATGGAACCGGGAACGACGAGATGCACCATGCCTGCACCGGTGCGGAGCGCCGCCTCGGCAGCGAGCGCCGCCGCACCTGGGAAGCGGGAACTGCCTGCCACCATGAGGACGGTTCCACGAGAGTACTTGTGTGCCGTGGGCTGCAGCGGTCGCAACAGCGCTCTGGCCCAGGCCGGGTCCACCCAGGACCACTCATTCTGCCGGTCACCCAGCACCTCGGCCGGAAAACCGATATCGGCCACCTCGATCCGGCCGGCCCGTTCGCGCCCGGGATGGAAGGCCAGTCCAAGCTTGGGGAGACCGAAGGTCACCGTGACGTCGGCCCAGACCGCGGTGCCGAGGAGGGCGCCGGAACTCGCATCGACCCCGGTCGGGATATCCACCGCGAGGGTGAGCCGGCTGGTGCGGTTGAGGAGATCGACGAGGCCGGCGTAAGCCGGTGCGAGCGGGCGGGCTGCCCCGGTACCGAGGAGAGCGTCGACGCAAAGATCGGCCCGTACGAGATGTGAGGCGAGGGAGTCTCGCCGGCCGGGGACGTCTGCCGCCACCAGGAGAGGGCGCGGTCGCCGGCCGACCGGTTCGGCTGCGGGAGTAGCGGCCAAGTTCTCCTTCAGGACGTTGATGCTGACCTTGGAGCGGCGCAGTCTGGAAAGGTTGGCGCGTGCATCGGAGCTGAGCTCGGTCGCCGGGTGGCAGAGGTGCACGCACACCCGCACCCCCTCGCGGGCCAGGAGCCGGGCGAGAACGAGGCCGTCGCCCCCGTTGTTTCCCTTCCCGCACAGGATCTCGACCCGGGCGCCGCGCGGGCGGCGGAGGAGTCGGAGGGCCTCGCGGGCGAGCGCCGCACCAGCGTTCTCCATGAGAACGAGTGCCGGAACGAGGCCGCCGTCGATGGTGCGGCGGTCGATCGCCTGCATTTGTTGCGCCGTGACGAGCTTCACGCGGTTTCTCCGCCGCCAGCCTACGGGCGTCGCGGCCGCCGGGTCAACGAAGGCACCTCTGAGGCATCTCTAGGATGCGATGTCGGTGCTGCCGTACGATCACATTCTATGCACGAAGCCCCTGAAGACCACGGGAGCGAGGACGCCTCCAGCGGCCCTCCGGATGGCGAAGCAGCGGCGAGCTTCTACGACCTCTTCGGGACCCAAGCTCTGCTCCTCCTCTTCACCGGGTGCTTGCTGCTCTACTTTCTCTTCCAAGGTGTTCTTTGGGGTGGGCGCCCTGGTGTGGCGGTGTGGGGGCTGGCCCTGGCACCCGTGGTGGGAATCCTGGTCCCTATCGCGCTCGTGATCCGCTCGCTCCGCCGCCCCGTCCGCTCCGAGCTCTGGTTGTTTCCTCTCGATGGGTGGCAGGGCCTCGGCGTGGTCCTCGCGATCCTCGGCACGGTGCCTTTGGATTACGCTCTGAGCGCTGCCAACCTCTGGTTCGTCGCGCCGGACGCGGAGGCACTACGGTTCCAGCAGAATCTGGTGCCCACGGACGCCGTGAGCCTCGCCGGCGGCTTGGTGGCTGTCGTGGTCCTGGGGCCGCTCGGCGAGGAGGTCCTGTTCCGTGCCCTCCTGCTGGGCACCATGGGACGCCTCCTGCGTCCCTGGGTCGCAGCGGTGGTGGTGGGCGTCCTCTTCGGGATGACGCACCTCGCCCCCTGGGCGCTCTTGCCGCTCTCGCTGCTCGGGATCGTTCTCGGCTTCCTCGTCCTCATGACACGCACGCTCACCGCGGCCTGGTTGGGCCACGCGCTCTTCAACCTGATCGGCTACCTGGAGCTGGCCCGGACCGGGGACGTCGACACGCCGGCACTCACCCGCCTGTCTCTCCAGCCGGGTGTGTTGATCGGCGCGCCCTTGCTGCTGGGAATGGCTTTCTGGCTCCTGCGTCGTGGCGGTAGGGATCAGGACGACGCGGAGCCGGCGTGATTAGGAACGAGCCACGTGCGCGGCAGGATCGAGAAACCTACTTCGAGGACTGGCCGAAAGGCCGCCCGAAGCTGATCTCCCCATTGTCGATGCGTATGTTGAACCCGCAGGTGGGGTTGGTGCAGACCCAGGCCTTGTACGTGATGGGCGCACCGTCGCGCCCGTAGTCGGACAACGGCAGCAGGACCCCGTTGTCGCACTTCCTGCAATCCGGGAAATCGATCTTCTCCATCAAAAGCCCCAGCCCAACCCGAGAAACGCTGCTGCAGCCGGAGCCACTCACCTCCCCCTGCGCGCTCGACCCAACTCCGGGGGTGCGTTCGGGAACCCAAGCCCCCTTGGTTTCTGTGATCATCCTCGCAAGCTTCCTGAGGTGTCAAGGGAAGCAGGAAACATCGACCGAGCGGAAGTGCGCTCCAGGCGCGGGTATGGGGGGAGTCGAGTCGGGAAAGAAGCGGGTGATGGAGGGCGCGCGCGAGTCCAGACAGCGCCCATGAAGCTCCAGGCGGAACAACGGGCGCGAGGCTCAGGTCTTCTGCTCCTTCTTCCGCGCCGCCGGGAAGAGGACGTTGTTCAGGATGAGCCGGTATCCGGGCGAGTTGACGTGTAGCTCGAGCCGCGTCGGTGGGTCGCCGACCTGGTGCTGGTAATCCTCCGGATCGTGGCCACCGTAAAAGGTGAAGGTGCCGCGGCCGACGTTTCCATGCACGTACTTGACCTCGTCTGTCCCCTCCACCTTGGCGAGCACGACCACGGCCTTCTTCACCAGCGACTGGCGGAAGCCGGTGGTTTGTCCGAGGAAGCCGTTGATCACGCTGACATGACATTGTGTCAGCATGGTGGGCACGGGGTCGTGCTTGGCGGCGAACTCGAAGAGGGTGAAGTAGTCGGCCTCGGGGCCGCGAAGGCGAGCGTAGTTGCTCGTGTCGATGTTGGAGAACTCGTAGACCAGCGGGTTCGTGACCAGGCTGAAGTTCTCGAAGGCGAAACACAGTCCGAACTGCAGCTTGCTCTCGAAGCCCGGGGTGATGCCGTCGTGGTCGAGCTCTGGGGCAACGATGTCCACGCCTGTGGCCGCGAGGGCGATGTCGATGGTATCCGTGGCGGAGCACATGGCGAAGACGAAGCCCCCGCCGTAGGCGTACTTCCAGATCGCCCGGGCCACCGCCTTCTTCTCCTCCGAGACCTTGGTGAAGCCGAGCTCCTGCGCCAGCGCCTCGTTGACTTCGACGTCGTGTTGGTACCAGGACTCGAAGCGGTAGGTGCCGAAGAACTTGCCGTACTGCCCGGTGAAATCCTCGTGGTGCAGGTGCAACCAGTCGTACTTCTCCAGCTCCCCGGACAGGACCTCGCGATCGTAGACCTTGTCGAAGGGGATCTCGGCATAGGTGAGCGCGAGGGTGACGGCGTCATCCCAGGGTTGAGCGTTGGGCGGGGTGTACACCGCCAGGCGTGGCGGCTTTTCGAGCAGGACCACGTCCATGTTCTCCCGTTCGATCTCCGCCTTGATGGTGGCGATATCCGCGTCGCTCGTGACCTGGTAGAGCACGCCGCGGATGCGGGCCTCCAGCTCCAGATCCTGGTGGCGTCGCGCCAGGAAGCTGCCGCCCCGGTAGTTGAGCAGCCACTCCACCTGCACACCCTGGCTCAGCATGTGGAAGGCGAGACCGTAAGCCTTCAGGTGGTTCGTCTGCTGCAGGTCCATCGGGATCAGCATGAAGTCGTCCGCGGCGGCCACGACGAGCGAGCCGCCCAGGAGGAGGAGCGCGACCCCCAAGGTCAGGAGCGGGTGGGAGGGTCGTCGGGGCTCAAGGCGTAGCACTGTCTTCCTCCTTCGTCTCGACCCGGGCCGCCAGCAGCTTCTTCCTCACGTCGTCCTGGAAGAGATCCTCCGGGTACTCCAGGAGAATGCGCTCGTACGTGGCGACCGCCTGCTCGCGCTGCTGCAGCTTCTCGAGCTGCAGGTCCCCCGTCGCCTCCAGGGCTCGGGGCGCCAGCCGGTGCTGCGGCTGCCCCGCCACCAGCGCGGCGAAGCGACGCAGGGCGGAGTCGTATTTCCCTGCGGTCATGTCGTTCTTCCCGAGCTCGAAGAGCGCCAGGGCATGCAGCGAGGAATTGGGTTGCTCCGTGACTAGGGCTTCCAGCTCCGCCCGCGCCTGCTCCGGCTGGCGGCGGAGCATGGCCCGATGATACTGGCTGAAGCGACTTAAGCCCGGATCCTGAGAGAAGGCCGCTTCGTTGAGGGTGAGCGCCAGGTCGAGGCAGTCGTTGGAAAGGCGGTCTTCCGGCGCTTCTTCGGCGAGCGCCGCGAAGCCGTCGCGCGCCTGGTCGTACTTCCCCTCGGCGAGATCCAGCTCGGCCAGGTGGTAGCGCGCCCGGGATCGGCCGATGTTCTCCACCGTCGGCTGGGCCCGCATCCCCGGCGGACGGGGCGCCTCGGCTGGATCGCTGTCGGCGGGCGCGGAGGCAGCTTCCACCAGCAGCTTGCGCGCCTCGTCGAACCGCTCCATGGCGGCCAGGCAGAGCGCCATCTGCACCCGCACCATCTGGTCCGGCTCGCCTTGGGTCTTCTGATGGTCGAGCAGCTCCTGGAAAGTCGAGAGCGCCGCTTCGGGTTGCCCCAGATCCTCGTAGAGGATGAGCGCCTTCAGCGCCAAGGCATCGCGCTGCACGCTGGCGAAACCCGAGTCCTGGGCGCTCTGGTCCAGGGAACGAATGGCCTCCTGGAGGAGCTCGCGCTTCGAGGCTTCGTCCGGGGCCTGGCGCGCCACGGCGACCAGACCTTCGGCGAGAAGCCGCGAGGCCTCGGGCAAGAGGTTGCTCTGTGGATGCGCTTCCGGCAGGAGATGGAGGACGCGCACACCGAGCCGGGTGCGCTTCAGGTCCACCGGCTCGCCCTCCTCATGCTGCAGCGCCAGCTTGCCGAACTCGAGCAGGTGTTCGCCCTGGTCCTCGGCATACCGGTCCGCCAGCTTCACGGCGGCGAAGGCCTCATCCAGCTTTCCCACCTGCAGGTAGGCGAGGGCGGCGACATCGTGCAGCGCCGCCGAGTCGTGGTGGTGGTCGCGGAGCTTCTCGATGCGTGACAGCACTTCCTTGGGGTCGTCGGCCCGCTCCATCAGGCGCTGGATCTTGCGCCGCGCCCGTGGCCGTTGCTCGGGGTCCATGACCAGGAGCAGGTACTCGCTGATGGCGGTTTCGTAGTCGCCTCGCCCCTCTGCAATCTGGGCGAGCTCGGTGGCGAAGATCCCTTCCCTGCCGATGGCCTTGCGACCCTGACGGTAGATCTCGGCGGCGGGATCGATCTGGCCATGGCTGCGCAGCAGCCCCGCCCCCAGGCGGTAGCGGGCTTCGTCGGCGGGATTGGCGGCGATCACTTTCTGGATGACCTCGAGGGCGTCGTGGGTGCGCCGTTGCGCCAGCAGGTAGGTGCAGAGCTCGCGCACTTCGTCCAGGGCGGCGGGATCGCGCTCGATGCGCTGGGCGAGCAGAGCGATCAGCTTGTCCTGACGGCGTTCGACGCGATAGAGGTCGAGGAGGGCGTCTTCGATCCGACGGTTGCCAGGGAATTCGCGCCGCAGCTGCTCGCCGACCTCGATGGCCCCGGACCGATCGTTCTCCCGCTGGCGCCGGCGCAGCTCGAGCATCCCGGCATGCAGGCGCTCCTGCTGCTCGGCGCTGTAGGTCGGTTCGCGCGGGGCGGCGGGCGGCGCGCCCCGTTGCTGCGCCGCAACGGGAGCCGCCCAGGCCAGGCAGATGACCGCCAGGGTGAGGAGCCGGCGTTTCACGGCAGCTTCGGCTCCTCGGCTTCGGCGATGGCGCGGAAGTACTCCCGCACCAGCTCCTGGTATTCCTCCGGAGTCCCCGATTCGAGGGCGCGCAAGATATCGCGGCGCAGCTTCTTGTGCGCCTCGTCCTCTTGCAGAGGGCCGCCACCCTGGCTGTAGACATCGCCGGCGCTGCGGCTCTCCCTCTCCTTGTTGTAATCCCGCTTGTGCAGGGAGCGGCTGGCGTCGAGCATGCGCGAGACGATGCGATCTTGCAGATCCAAGGTCTCCTGGTCGACGCCATCGCTCTCCATGTCCTCCACCACTTCTTTCATGTCGTCGAGCATGCGGTCCATGCGGCCGAGCGTGTCGCGCTTGTCCTGGGCCTGACGGTCGATGTCGCGCAGCTCGGCCTCGATGGAACGCTGCTCCGCCAGCAGGCGCGACATCTGGGCCCGCTCCTCTGGCGACATCTGCCCCGGCGTGGGCATGGATTGCTGCAGGCGCCGGGTGGCGTCGTTGAGCTTCTGCTGCATGCCCACCATGTCCCCCAGGCGCCGGCTCGCCGACGGATTGCCGCCGCTCCCCCCCTGACAGCCCTGAGTGGAGCGGTTGAGCTCGATGACGGCGCGATTCAGATCGGCGTAGGCGTCCTCACCGTGCAGCCGGCCGGCGAGGGCGTTGCCCTTTTCGTAGCCCTCCACTCCCTGAGTCATCTTCCCCATCGCCTGCACCAAGAGCGCCGTGACCTGCCGCGGTATCTGGGTCGACTCCTTGCCCGCCGCCTCGAGATCCGCGGTCACCTTGTGGGTCGCTGCCCGCAGCGCTTGCTGGGACCGCGCCAGGTCGCCGCTCCTCTCGGCGTCGCCGTTGTCCACCGCCTGGCGGGTCAGGAGCTCCTGGCGGAAGGAGACGTCTAGGGATTGCCGGGCGGCCTTCTGCAAGGCCTCCAGCGTGGCCTGGGCCATGGCGGCGCTCATCGCCATCTGGGCGTTCATGAGACGCTGGTAGAGAGCGCGCAGGCGGCGCTCGGCGTTCTGCTGCTGCGGCTGGGCTTGCTGCATCTGCTGCTGCTGCAGTTGCTCGGCCGCATCGCGCATGGGTTCCGAGGGTTTCTGCGCCTGCACCTCCTCGCCCGCCTTGTCGAGCTCCTGCCGCCCGGCCTTTTCCATCTCCTGCTGCAGCTCCTGGAGCTCTTTCTCCATCTCCGTGGAGTCCTCGGCGAGATCGGACTGCTCCTGGGTCAGGCGCTCGCCTTCCTGCTGCGGCGTGTTCTCTTTGCCGTCCTTCTGAGCGGAGGACGAATCGGCGCGGCTCGTCTCGCCTTTCTCCAGGGCCTCGGTGCGCTGCGTCAGCTCTTCCTGCTGCCGCAGCAGCTCCGCGGTGCGCTCCAGCAGCGCGTCCAGCTTCTGCTCGCGCCGCAGCTGTTCCAGGAGCGCCTTGGTGCGATCGAGGCGTTGCAGGAACTCCTCCTGCGACAGCTCCATCTTCTCCAGCGCCCGCTGGATCTCGTCGGGCGAGATCTGCTTCATCGCCTCTTGGAGGCGCTGCATGTATTCGCGCAGCGTGTCGTCCTGGACCTCCTGGAGCAACTTGCGGATTTCCTCCATCTTCTGGGCGACCTCGGAGCTCACCAGCTGCTGCTCTTCCATCTTCTCGACCTCGTGTTGCAGCTGCTCGGCGATGTCGCCGACCTTCTCCGCCAGCTCCTTCTGCTTCTCCAGGGACTTCTGGATCTCCTGCTCCTTCTTCCAGTCCATCTCGGGATTCTTCTTCAGCTCCCGCGACAGACGCTCGTATTTCTGCTGCAGCTGCTTGCCTTCCTCGAGGACGCGATCGATCTCGCTCAGGCGGTTCTCGTCCTGGTCGTGCAGCTCCGCGTAGAGCTCGCCCAGGGAAGGCAGCCGCAGGCGATAGGTGGGCGTGCGCGCCGTCTTGTGGCCCGAGATCGCGTCGTTGTCCTCCACTTCGATCCAGTAGGAAACGAAGTCGCCCGGGAAGAGCCCGAGCGTGCTCAGGTCCCAGGCGTGCTTCTTCAGCAGTTCCGCCGCGCCCTCCCGGCCCACGGGCTTGCCGTCGGGATCGACGGCGGTGCCGTCGTGGAGGACGAGGGCGGTGCGCTTCTCGGTTTCCTGCAGGTCCTCGCCCTCGCGCTCGCGGCGGGAGACCAGGGTCATGCGGGAGATGCCGAAGTCGTCGTCGGCATGCACCTGGAGCTCCACCTGCAGCGACTTGGGCAGGGTGGCGTCCGCCTCCGGGGCGCGGAGTTCCACGAAGGGCGGGCGGTCCTCGATGGCGCTCAGCTGGTAGGTGACCGGATCGGCGTTGCCGTGACCGAGGGAATCTTCCACCTCGAAGTGATAGCGCAGGTCGCCGCGCAAGGTGAAAGCGGCGCGGAAGGTGGCGCCGTCCAGGGACAGACGCAACGGCCCCGGCAGCGTCACCGCCGCCGCGGGATCGCTTTCCGGCAAGAGCGATCCCCGCGCCAGCGGCGAAGAGGCGGTGCCTTCGATCTCGATCCGCGTGCCGACGAGGGCGACGGCGTCGCCGCGCCCTTCCTCCAGGCTCTGGGCTTCGCGCCGGGTGTAGGCCGGCGGCACCAGTCGCAGGGTGAAGCGGTCGACGCTGGGGCGTTGCACGACGCGGATCTGGTGCTCCGCGGTGTGGCGCTTGCCGCTCTCGAAGCGATAGGAGGTAGCGTCGCGCACGTTTTCGAAGCGGAACTCGTAGGCATACGGCGGCCCCACGCCTTGCGACTGCAGCGCCCGCGTCTTCCACAGGTCGCCGGTGTCGTTGAAACGCAGCAGCATCTCGGGAGCCAAGGGGCCGCGATCGACCACCCGCACCATGAAGTCGTCGCCGGCGAGGATGTCGACGTCGCCGCTTTGCACCTCGAGCTCGCCGTAGACGATGGAAGCGGGCGAGGGGTAAGCGAAGGCGAGGGCCTGCGCGGCGCGCCGCGGCACCGAGGGTGCCAGGAGCGCGAGGGCCAGGAGTGCGAGGGCGAGGCCGCCCACCACGACGCCATCCCGGCGCCGCTGGGGGAAAGCGAAGAGCCGCACCAGATCGAGGCGGCTCGCCTCGCCGTAGGCCTGGTCGATGGTGGCGGCGACGAGGTCGTTCGAGGTGTTGCCGGGGGCACCGCGCTGGCTGAACTCGAGGGCCGCGCGCAGCATGTCGCGGAAATCCCGCCGTTCCTCCACCAGGCGGGAGAACACCGCCAGGTTCGGCACCGCCTGCAGCGGTTGCAGCCAGGATCTCCACACCAGGGCGGCGGCCCCGCCCCAGAAGAGGAGCCCCAGGAGCCACCCCACCGGCCTAGGCAGGATCGGGACCACGGCCGCCAGGCAGAGCAGGGCGGCGAGCCCCAGTCCCAGGCGGCAGGCGATGCGCAGACCGCCCCAAAGCAAGACGCGCCGGGCGTGCCGGCGCTTCCCATGACGCAGCAGCGCCACGAGCAGGGCGCCGCGTTCCTGGACTTTGTTCTCCGCCCCCGCCGCTGTGGTCATCCTAGGCTCCCCCCGCGGCCGCGCGCCGGCTCAATGCGTCAGCGCGTAAACCAGAACGTTGACGGCCATGCGCATGGCCGCTTCCCGGCGCTCCGGCGGATCTTTGTGGACCTCGGGATCCTCGACGCCATCACCGATGTCCGACTCATAGGTGTACAGGAGCACGATCCGTCCTTTGTCGCGGATCACCAAGCTCTGCGGCGGCTTGCCGTCGTGCTCGTGGATCTTCGGCAAGCCCGGCAGGGTGTAGTAGCAGCGGTACAGCGGGTGATCGTTGGGCAGCTCCTCGAGCTCCCGATCCGGAAAGAGCCGGCG
>Ga0111538_10014575_pt1 | contig 10358 bp, 8 predicted proteins | sample SoiMethybrSBSTD1_FD_79669 | JGI IMG/M metagenome (GOLD analysis project Ga0111538, IMG submission 79669) | Bulk soil microbial communities from a Populus tree surrounding site in Tennessee, USA - Soil MetaG P. TD hybrid SBSTD1 (version 2)... | ecosystem: Environmental > Terrestrial > Soil > Tree... | reverse complement strand
TGGCAGGCCAGGAGGGAATCGAACCCCCAACCCCCGGTTTTGGAGACCGGTGCTCTGCCAATTGAGCTACTGGCCTATTTCCATTGCGGATTGAGGATTGCGGAATGCGGATTGAACGAAATCGTGTCGATTTCCGCAATCCGCAATCCGCAATCCGCATTACTTCGATTCCTTATGACCCGTGTGCTTGCGGCAGAAGCGGCAGTACTTGCTGAACTCGAGCCGCTCGGTCGTCTTCTTCTTGTTCTTCGTCGTGCTGTAGTTGCGCCGTTTGCACTCGAGGCACGCGAGCGTGACGATGTCTCTCATGGCTGCATTCCTGGAGTTGGTGAGTTGGTCAGTTGGGAAATTGGTGAATTAGAAATCACCAAGTCACCAATTCTCCAAATCGCCAAACTATTCGACGATGTCAGTCACCGTGCCGGCGCCGACCGTGCGGCCGCCTTCGCGGATGGCGAAGCGCGCGCCCTTTTCGAGCGCCACCGGGGCCATCAGCTCGCCGCTGATCGTCGTGTTGTCGCCCGGCATCACCATCTCGACCCCTTCCGGCAGGTTGAGCGTGCCGGTGACGTCGGTGGTGCGGATGTAGAACTGCGGACGATAGCCATTGAAGAACGGCGTGTGGCGGCCGCCCTCCTCCTTCGACAGGATGTAGACCTCGCCCTTGAACTTGGTGTGCGGCTTGATCGAGCCGGGCTTGGCCAGCACCTGACCGCGCTCGACGTCGTCTTTTTCCACGCCGCGCAGCAGCACGCCGATGTTGTCGCCGGCCTCGCCCGAGTCGAGCAGCTTGCGGAACATCTCGACGCCGGTGACCACCTTCTTCTCGGTGGGCCGGAAGCCGACGATCTCGATTTCCTCGCCGACCTTGACCTTGCCGCGCTCGACGCGGCCGGTGACGACGGTGCCGCGGCCCGAGATCGAGAACACGTCCTCGATCGGCATCATGAACGGCTTGTCGACGTCGCGCTGCGGCAGCGGGATGTAGCTGTCGAGCGCCTCCATCAGCTTCTGGACGCTGGCCACGCCTTCGGGATCGCCCTGCATCGCCTTCAGCGCGGACAGCCGGACCACCGGGATGTCGTTGCCGGGGAAGCCGTAGCCGGTGAGCAGCTCGCGCACCTCGAGCTCGACCAGATCGAGCAGCTCGGGGTCGTCGATCGCGTCGACCTTGTTCAGCGCCACGACCATGTACGGCACGTTGACCTGCTTGGCGAGCAGCACGTGCTCGCGCGTCTGCGGCATCGGACCGTCGATCGCGCTGACCACCAGGATCGCGCCGTCCATCTGCGCGGCGCCGGTGATCATGTTCTTGATGTAGTCGGCGTGGCCCGGGCAGTCGACGTGGGCGTAATGACGGTTCGCGGTCGAGTACTCGACGTGGCTGGTCGCGATCGTCATCACCTTCGAATCGTCACGGCGGCCCTGCGACTCCGACGCTTTGGCGACCTCGTCGTAGGAGACGAACTTCGCCCAGCCCTTGTCGGCCGACACCTTGGTGAGGGCGGCGGTCAGGGTGGTCTTGCCATGGTCGATGTGGCCGATGGTGCCGACGTTGACGTGCGGTTTGCTGCGATCGAATTTTTCTTTAGCCATGTCTCTCGATCCTCGCGCTGCGTGTGATGGAGCCGATGACCAGGATTGAACTGGTGACCTCGTCCTTACCAAGGACGCGCTCTGCCAACTGAGCTACATCGGCCTTCGCGCCTTCGGCGCTTCGGCCGACAAAGTCGGCCGGTCCTGTGCCCGTGAAACCATGTGCGCGGAGGCGGATGGAGCGGGAGACGGGGATCGAACCCGCGACCAACAGCTTGGAAGGCTGTGACTCTACCACTGAGTTACTCCCGCCTACGCGCTCGCCCACTTCGTCTACTTCGCTGAACTCGCTTGAATGTGCTGCTGACGAAACTTCCTTGCGTATCAACCGCAACGTGCTCGCCGTTCCATCCGAAGGGTGGCTGCCACCCCGTCGCTCGCGTCAGGCCTTTGCCACCCGCGAGCGAAGGGTGGTGGCGAGGGAAGGACTCGAACCTTCGAAGCCGCTAGGGCGACAGATTTACAGTCTGCTGCGTTTGACCGCTTCGCTACCTCGCCAATCTAGCTGTGTTGTTTGGAAACGCGATGTTTCGGTCGTACTCAAGGACCCGGATGTTCTCACTCTGGTAACCGATGGAGCTGGCGAAGGGATTTGAACCCCCGACCGGCTGATTACAAATCAGCTGCTCTACCGGGCTGAGCTACGCCAGCCAGACAAAAGGTGAACTTTAGCACGTCCTGTGCCACCGGCGCAACCCTTGGAAATAGACAAACGTAGAGCCATGGACGAGCCGGCCGCGTTTCCCGTAACCGCTCATTGTACTCGCTTTGCCCGGCGCTGCCGAACGGCCTCGAACAGGGCAATTCCGGCCGCCACCGACACGTTCAGGCTCTCGACATGCCCCGCCATCGGGATCGAGACCTGCCAGTCGCACCGCTCCCGCACCAGACGCCGCAGCCCCGTCCCCTCGGCCCCGACCACGACCGCCGACGGCAGCGTCCAATCGACCTCGTCGTACGGTTTCTTCGCCCCGCCCACCAGGCCAACCGTCCAGACCCCCGCCTGTTTCAGATCCTCGAGCGCGCGGGCGACGTTCACCACCTCGGCGACCTTGACGTGCGACACCGCGCCGGCCGAGGCCTTGGCCGCGGCGCCGTCCAGCCGCGCGGCGTGCCGCGACTGCCGCACCACGCCGCTCGCGCCCGCCGCATCCGCGGTCCGCAGAATCGCCCCGACGTTGTGGGGATCCTCGATGCCGTCCAGTACGACGATGAGCGCCGGACCTTTGGCGGCGGCGACCAGATCCTCGACGCTGAAGCGCTCGGCCTCCTCGACCTCGGCCAGGACGCCTTGATGGCGATGGCCGGCGCCGCCCGCGAGCCGGTCGAGCTCGTCGGCAGTGACCCGGCGCACCGGCACCTCCTGCTCCTCCGCCAGTCGCACCAGCGTCGTCAGGCGCTCGTCGGCGCGCGGCGACACGCGGAGGGAAGTGACCCTGCGTGCGCGCAGCGCTTCGAGGACGGGATTGATGCCGTAGATGCGCACGTCCAGGGAATAGGGAATAGGGATCAGGGACTAGGGACTAGCAGGGATTAGTGAATAGGGGTCAGGCATTACCGCGACCGTTACGGGTTCGGAATCAGCGCATCGAGCGCGCGGACGAAGGCCGCCGCCCGCTCGCGGTTGCCGGTCGTCGCGGGGATGCCGGCCGACGCCGGCAGATCGGCGCCACGATCGATCGCCGGCACCGCGAGGTCGAGCTCCGGCCCTTCGGCGCGCCCCGTCAGCACGACGCGGATCGGGTGAAAGAGCGCCCTCCCCTTCTGCTCGCACCGCGCCTTCACCTTGTTCGCAACCGCACGAAACCGCTCGCGGTCGAGGCGGGGCGACTCGGCCAGCACCTCGGCCAGCGCCGTCACCACCGATCGCGCGGCGCCGCTGCGCATTTCCTCGAGCAGGTGTGGATCGCGCAACACCGTCTCGGCGTCGTAGTCGAAGAGGAACGCCAGCCGCGCCGGCACCTGGTTGAGCCGATCCACCGAAGCGCTGACCATCGGCATCGTCGACGCGAGGAACTCGACGCCCGTGCGATCGGGCGCCATCTCCGGGCGCGCCGCCTGGAAGTACGGCAGCGACAGCTCCGCCAGGCGCATCGGATCGGCCTGCTTGAGATAGTGGCGGTTCACCCACGCCAGCTTCTCCTCGTCGAACATCCCGGCGCTGTGGCCGACATGTTCGAGCGTGAAGCGTTTCGCCAGCTCGTCGATCGGCAGCAGCTCGTCGTCGTTGCCGGGCGACCAGCCGATGAGCGCGAGGTAGTTGACCAGCGCCTCCGGCAGGTATCCCTTCGAGCGGAACTCCGCCACCGAGGTCGCGCCGTGACGCTTGGACAGCGGGCTGTGATCGGGCCCCATCACCAGCGCGAGGTGGGCGAACACCGGCGGCGTGAACCCCAGCGCCTCGTAGAGCAGAATCTGCCGCGGCGTGTTGGAGATGTGATCCTCGCCGCGAATCACGTGCGTGATCTCCATCAGCGCGTCGTCGATCACCACCGCGAAGTTGTAGGCCGGGTGGCCGTCGGCGCGTACGATCACCGGATCGCCGATGACGTCGGTATGGAACCGGACGTCGCCGCGAACCACGTCGTTGAAGACGACGTCGCGCGCTTCCGGAACACGGAAGCGAATGGCGGGGCGCTCGCCGGCGGCAATCCGCTGCGCCGCCTGATCGCGCGACAACCGGCGGCAGGTGCCCGCGTACCGCGCCGGCCGCCCGGCGGCGACCGCCTCCTGCCGTTCGGTCTCGAGCTGCGTCGTCGAGCAGAAGCAGTAATACGCTGCGTCGGCGCCGACCAGCTCCTTCGCGTACGACTGATAGAGGTGCAGCCGCTCCGACTGCCGGTACGGGCCGCGCGCGCCGCCGCTGTCGGGCCCTTCGTCGCAGTCGAGGCCGAGCCAGCGCAGGTCGCGCAGAATCGCCGATTCGGAGTCGCGGGTCGAGCGCTCGGTGTCGGTGTCCTCGATGCGGAGGATGAAGGTGCCGCCCGATCCGCGGGCGAGCAGCCAGTTGAAGAGCGCGGTGCGGGCGTTGCCGACGTGAAGCTGCCCGGTCGGGCTGGGCGCGAAACGGACGCGAACCGGCGCGCTCACCGCTTGTCGCCTCGTGCGCGGACGAGCGCGATGGCATGCGCCGCAATCGCCTCGCCGCGCCCGATCGCGTCCACGCCTTCGTTCGTCTTGCCCTTGATGCTGACGCGCGACACGTCGATGCCGATCGCGCCGGCGACCTCCGTGCGCATCGCGTCCACGTAGCCGCGGATCTTCGGCGTCTCGAGGATCACGGTGACATCCACGTTTCCGACCTCATAGCCCTGGGCGGCAGCCAGCGCGACCGCCCGCTTCAGCAGATCCAGGCTCGACGCATCCTTCCACGCCGGATCCGAATCGGGAAAGTGACGCCCGATGTCGCCGAGGCAGGCGCCCCCGAGGATGGCGTCGGTGATCGCATGACAGACGACGTCGGCGTCGGAATGTCCGAGCGCGCCGCGCTCGGAAGGAATCGTCACGCCGCCCAGCACCAGCGGCCGGCCGGCGACCAGACGGTGCAGGTCGTAGCCGGTTCCTGCGCGGCCAGTGCGTACCGGCAGCGACATTGCGGATTGCGGATTGCGGATTGCGGATTCCTCCAATCCCCAATCATTCCGCATTCCGCAATCCGCAATCCGCAATGTCTCGGCGATCGCTTCGGCGACCGGCAGATCGCCGGCCACGGTGATCTTGATGTTCGAGGCCTCGCCTTCGACGATGCGGACGTCATGCCCGCCGCGCTCGACCAGCGTCGCCTCGTCGGTGGCGTCGGCCGAATCGCCGGCGGCAGACGCCAGCGCCCGCTCCAGCACGCCGCGCCGGAAGGCCTGCGGCGTCTGCGCGAGGAAGATCGTCTCGCGCGGCAGCGTTTCGCCGACCATTCGGCCGGCGCCCGCCCCGGCGCCCGACCGCTTGACGGTGTCGCGCGCCGCCAGCGCCGCCACTGCCGCGCCCGACTCCGCCGCCGCGGCAATCGTGCGGGCAATCAGATCGCTGCTGACGAAGGGACGCGCCGCGTCGTGCACGACGACGATGTCGCTCGCGGCGTCGATGGCGCGGAACGCGTTGGCAACCGAGTCCTGACGGCGCTCGCCGCCGGCGACAATGCGCAGGGGCTTTCCGGCCCCTTCCGATCGCGGCCGCAGATATCCCGGCGGGTCGTCGACCAGCGACGGCGGCAGCGCAACGACCACCGCATCGACCGAGGGATGGCGCAGAAAGGCATCGACGCTGCGCTCGAGGATGGGGCGGCCGCAGACCTCCAGCAGCTGCTTCGGCCGGGCGCCGCCAAAACGCTCGCCGCGTCCGCCGGCCGCGATGATGGCTGTCACGTGCATCGTGTGAACAAACCTTGATTATACAGGCCGCGTTCGCGTCAGACGCCGGCCGGCTGCCGCGCGTCGACGGCGGCGGCGATGATCGCGTGGACGCGGTCGGCCAGCGCCTTGGCGTCGCGCGGCGTCGGCGAGGCGATCGGCGGCGGGGCGATCGGGTCGTGGACGATCAGGGTGACCTCGGCCGGCTCGGTGCGCAGGCGCCCTTTCGGCATCACCTGCCGCGTCCCGATCACCGCAACCGGCACGATCGGCAGGCCCGCCTCGATGGCGAGCAGGAAGCTCCCGCCCTTGAAGCGCCGCACGCGACCGTCCGGGCTGCGCGACCCTTCAGCGTAGATGATGAGCGACAGGCCCTCAGAGACCAGCGCGCGCCACCGGCGCAGGATGCCGGCGCGATCGGGGTGGCGGCGATCGACGAAGAGATGCCCGCCGCGCCGCAGGTGCCAGCCGAGCACTGGAAACCGCGCGAGCGATTCCTTGGCGATGATGCGCAGTTGATAGGGCAGCGACGCGAACACCACGGGCGTGTCGTAGATGCTCTGGTGGTTGGAGACGAACACGTAGGTCGTACCCGGCGTGATGCGATCGAGGCCTTCCACCCGCACATGGACGCCGGTCGTCTTCAGAATCAGCCACGACCAGGTGCGCGCGCACGCGTGCGCGAAGTAGCCGCGGCGATCGAAGAGGCTGGACGCAATCGACGCCGCGCCGAGGACGATGGTGTAGAGCGTGATGGCGGGGATCAGGTAGAAGACCGTCCGCCACCAGTGAAACGGTGGCACAGGTGGAATTAGGAATTAAAAGAATTAGGAATTGGGAATTCGTCGCCCGAACTGGGACTTAGGATCAGAATTCGCGAACGACCCCCGTTTAGTTGCTCGAATTCGTAATTCCTAATTCCCCTGAATTCCTAATTACGTCTGCGTCTGGACCGTGGGCGGCGCGGTGGCCGTGCGCACGCGCTCTGTCCGCTCTGAACGCTCCACGCGCTCGGTGACTGGCGCCGGGGCCGGCGCCGGAGCCGGAGCCGGAGCCGGCGCGGTCGCGCCGTTGGCTGTCGCGGCCTCGACGTATCGGCCGAAGATCATCTTCCCCGCCGTTGTCTGCAGCACGCTGGTGACGACGATGTCGATGGTGCGGCTGATCATCTTGCGCGCGTTGTCGACCACGACCATCGTGCCGTCGTCGAGATACGCGACGCCCTGGTTGTATTCCTTGCCTTCCTTGAGGATGAAGACCTTCATCACCTCGCCCGGCAGCACCACCGGCTTGAGCGAGTTGGCCAGCTCGTTGACGTTGAGGACGTCGACGCCGCGCAGCTGCGCAACCTTGTTCAGGTTGAAGTCGTTGGTGACGATCTTTCCCTGGAGCGCGCGTGCCAGCTCGATCAGTTTCAGATCGACCTCGCGCACGTCGGGGAAGTCGAGATCCGAGATCGAGACCTCGACGCCGGCCATCTTCTGAATCTTCTGCAGGATGTCGAGGCCGCGGCGGCCGCGGTTGCGCTTCATCGAGTCGGCGGAGTCGGCCACCAGCTGCAGCTCTTTCAGCACGAACTGCGGGATGACGAGCGTGCCGTCGACGAAGCCGGTCTCGCAGACGTCGGCGATGCGGCCGTCGATGATGACGCTGGTGTCGAGAATCTTGTAGCGCCGCTGCGGGGCGGTGTTGCGGAACAGGGTCATCAGCCGCGCCGGCTCGAGCCATTCCCCGTGCTTGCCGCCGAGAACCAGGCCGAGGTACGGCAGGACAATCAGCGTAAAGCTATGGAGGAACTCGACCTTCCGGTCGCCGCTGTCGGCCCAGAAGAGCCCTGTGCCGATCGCGTGAGCGATGGCGAGGCCGATGCCACACCCGATCAGCGCCCCGATGACTCTGGAAATCGCGGTGGCGCGCAGGCAGAACTCGAAGAAAACGACCAGCCCCGCCAGACCGAGGGCGAACCCGACGTTGGCGGCAACACCGACTGGCAGCGGCTGAAGGATGGCGGCGGCATAGGCTACCGCGGCGACGAACAGGCACCGTGCGAACGCAAACCAAGCCATGAAGGACCCCGTCGGAGTACGGTCACCGCCGGATAACACGGTATGAAATCGAGCGCTTGGCGGCATCAGCGCAGGAGGGCCAACCATATCACCGCGCCGTAACAAAGACAATCAAAGACAAACGCAAACCTCAGTTGTCTTTCACTACAGGAGGGCGTCGAGCGCCTCGCCGACCGTCCTGACCCCGAGCAGCTCGAGATCGATGCCGTCCGTGCCCGCGATCTGTGACGTTTTTGCGCGCAAATCGGGGTCGATGTTCGCCTCGGGCAGGATGCAGCGCCGGAATCCCATTTGCGCCGCCTCGCGCAGTCGCAGCGCCGCCTGAGTGACACCGCGCACCTCGCCGGCGAGCCCCACTTCCCCGAACATCGCCGTGGTCGCCGGAATCGCCCGATTCCGGACGCTCGATGCGATCGCCGCGAGCACGCTCAGGTCGGATGCCGGCTCGTCGACCGTCATCCCGCCCGCCACGTTGACGAACACATCGTCGCCAATCAGGTTGAGGCCGGCACGCTTCTCGAGCACCGCCAGCAGGAGCGAGAGCCGCGCCTGATCGATGCCGCTGGCCATGCGCCGCGCGTTGCCGTAGCTCGTCGAGCTGATGAGCGCCTGCACTTCGACCAGAATCGGCCGCGATCCCTCGACCGAGCAGAGAACCGCGGAGCCCGGCGCGTCGACCGGGCGCTCTGCGAGAAACATCTTCGACGGGTTCGCCACGGGGCGAAGGCCGGCGGAGGTCATCTCGAACACGCCCAGCTCGCTCGCCGCACCGAACCGGTTCTTCACGGCGCGGACGACGCGATGCGAATGATGGCGCTCGCCTTCGAAATACAGCACGGTGTCGACGACGTGCTCGAGCGCTTTGGGCCCGGCGAGGCTGCCGTCCTTCGTCACGTGGCCGACCAGGAAGATCGGGATGTTCTGCCCTTTCGCGGTGAAGAGCAGCTGCGTCGCCGCCTCGCGCACCTGGCCGATGCTGCCGGGCGCGGACTGGAATTTCAGCGAGAACAGCGTCTGCACCGAGTCGACGATGACGAGCGCCGGCTTGATGCGTGCGATCTCCTCGAGGATGCGCTCGAGACAGGTCTCCGCGAGCAGATACAGCGGCGCGTGACCGACGGCGAGCCGTTCGCCTCGCGATTTGATCTGGTGCTCGGATTCCTCGCCCGAGCTGTAGAGCACCGTGCCCGCGCTCTTCGCCATCGACGCGGCCGCCTGCAGCAGCAGCGTCGACTTGCCGATTCCGGGCTCGCCGCCGAGCAGCACGAGCGAGCCCGGCACCACACCGCCGCCGAGCACGCGATCGAACTCGTCGATCCCGGTGGACATCCGCGGGTGCTGCGCGATCTCGATCTCGGCGTAGAGACGCGCGCCGCCCGCCGCGCCCGCCATGGCGTAGCGATGCGGGGCGCCGGCAGCGCCGCTCGCCGGCTCTGGCGCGCGCTCCTCGACCAGCGAGTTCCAGGCGCCGCAGTCGGCACAGCGGCCGAGCCATTTGGCCGATTGCGCGCCGCACTCCTGGCACACGAAGACGGTGGAAGGACGCTTCGCCATATTCCCGCGCTACGCGTATACGCGCTCGATCCTAGATCCGATCCGCGACAGGATCTCGTAAGGGATGGTTCCTATTTGTGCAGCCATCTCCCGCACGTCGATGTGATCGGCGCCCTGCGAGCCGATGATCACCACGTCATCGCCGGGCGAGACGTCGAGGCCGGTGACGTCGGCCATCAGCATGTCCATGCACACCGAGCCGACTACCGGCGCGCGGCGGCCGCGAATCAGGACCGCACCGCGTCCGGCGAGGCGCAGATCGAGGCCGTCGGCGTACCCGGCGGGCACGATCGCGATGCTTGCCGGGCGATCGGTCGTGAACTTCACCCCGTAGCCGACGCCCTCTCCCGGCCGCAGCCCCTTGACGGCGACGATGCGGCTCTCGAGCGTCATGATCGGCGTGAGCGTCAGCGTCGACGCAAGCGGCGGCGGCACGATGCCGTAGAGCAGGATGCCGGGGCGCACGCGGTCGTACCACACACGCGAATCGCGCAACAGCGCGGCGCTGTTCGCCGCGTGTATGTACGGCGTCGGCGGATCAGCCGGCGCAGCGGCGGCGCCGGTGGCCCGATCGATCGCGCGACGCTCTTCGCGGAGGCCGCGATACATCTCCTCGACCGCGGTGCGCGCCCGCTCGAAGCGCAGGCGCTGCTCGTCGAAGAGCGGCGATTCGGGATCGTCGGCGGTGGCGAAATGGGTGTAGACCGCCGCCAGCTCGAGGTTGGGACTCGCCAGCATGGCCGGCAGGGTGCGCCGCAGGTTGTCGAACCGGAACCCGAGCCGGTTCATGCCGGTGTCG
>Ga0111538_10014574_pt1 | contig 10359 bp, 7 predicted proteins | sample SoiMethybrSBSTD1_FD_79669 | JGI IMG/M metagenome (GOLD analysis project Ga0111538, IMG submission 79669) | Bulk soil microbial communities from a Populus tree surrounding site in Tennessee, USA - Soil MetaG P. TD hybrid SBSTD1 (version 2)... | ecosystem: Environmental > Terrestrial > Soil > Tree... | reverse complement strand
GATGATGCGCAGGCGCTGGTCGAAGGGCCAGAACGCCGACTTCATGGCGTTGACCGTGAACCACTCGATCTCGTCCCAGCCCCAGCCGAACGCCTCCACCAGGTTGTGGAACTCCTGGCTGAGGGTGATGTCGGACATGAGCCGGTTGTCGGTGTTGACGGTGACCCGGTAGCGCAGGCGGGTGAGCAGCCCGATGGGGTGCTCGGCGATCGAGGGGGCGGCCCCGGTGTGGACGTTCGACGTGGGGCACATCTCCAGCGCCACACGCCGGTCCCGCACGAAGGCGGCCAGCCGGCCGAGGTGGGCCCGGCCGGCCTCGTCGACGGTGATGTCGTCGACGATCCGGACCCCGTGGCCCAGGCGCTCGGCCCCACACAGCTGCACTGCCTCCCAGATGGACGGCAGACCGAAGGCTTCGCCCGCGTGGATGGTGATGTGGCTGTTGGCCTTGGCGATCTCCTGGAAGGCGGCGAGGTGGCGGGTGGGCGGGTTGCCCGCCTCGCTGCCGGCGATGTCGAAGCCGACGACGCCGTCGTCGCGGTGGCGCAGGGCCAGCTCGGCGATCTCGCTGGAGTTGGCAGCGTGGCGCATGGCGGTGGCCAGCGTCCCGATGGTGATGCTGCGCCCGGCGCTGCCCAGGCGGAAGCCCTCCAGCACCGCGTCCACCACCTCGTCGAGCGACAGGCCGCCGTCGATGTGCAGCTCGGGGGCGAAGCGCACCTCGGCGTAGACGATCCCGTCGGCCGCCAGGTCCTCGGCGCACTCGGCCGCCACCCGCACCAGGGCGTCCTTGGTCTGCATGACCCCCACGGTGTGCTCGAACGTGTCCAGGTAGAGGTCGAGGTCGTGGCGGCGGGCGCCCTCGACGAACCAGCGGGCCAGCTCGTCCACCTCGGTGGTCGGGAGGGTGTGGCCCGCGTCGCGCGCGAGGTCGATCACAGTGGCCGGGCGCAGGCCCCCGTCGAGGTGGTCGTGCAACACCACCTTCGGGGCCCGCCGGATCTGCTCGAGGGTGGGGGGAGCCATGCGCCAGGCTAACCACCCTGAGCCGTCAAGCGATCCTTTCGATGACAAGGGGACGGGGATCGGGCGGCTCCGGTCCCACCGCGATGGCGCCCTCCAGGGCGGCGAGGGCGCCGGGCAGGCGGGACTCGTCGTCCAGGTGGAGCTCCAGGACCGGCTCGCCGGCCGTGACGGTGTCTCCCGGCTTGTGCAGGCATACGGCGCCGGCCGTGGGGGAGACAGGGTCCTCCTTGCGGGACCGGCCCGCCCCGAGGCGCCACACGGCCACGCCCACGGCCCGGGCGTCGAGCCGGCGCAGGTAGCCGTTCCCGGGAGCGGCCACCACGTGGCGGGCGGGGGCCTCGGCCGGCGGGGCGTCGGGATCGCCGCCCTGGGCGCGGATCATGGCGTCCCACACCGCCCGCGCCCGCCCATCGGCCAGCAGTGCGGCGGGGTCGGTGGCCGGGCGCCCACCCCCGGGACCGGGGCCGCCGCCGGCGAGGCCGGCCAGCGTCACCATCTCGCGGGCCAGGGCCAGCGTGACCTCGATGAGATCGGGCGGGCCGCCGCCGTGCAGCACCTCGACCGCTTCGGCCACCTCCAGGCCGTTGCCCGCGGTGCGGCCGAGCGGCGTTTCCATGTCGGTGATCAACGCCACGGTGCGCACGCCGTGCGCCTGGCCCAACGCCACCATGGTCTCGGCCAGGCGCCGGGCCTTGTCGATCTCGGGCAGGAAGGCGCCCGAGCCCACCTTGACGTCGAGCACCAGGGCGCCGGTTCCCTCGGCGATCTTCTTGGACATGATCGAGCTGGCGATGAGCGGGATGGCCTCGACCGTGGCCGTGACGTCCCGCAACGCGTAGAGCTTGCGGTCCGCCGGGCACAACGTGTCGCTGGCCGCACAGATCACCGCGCCCACGTCGCGCAGCTGCGCCACCACCTCGCCGGTCGACAGCGTGGCCCGCCAGCCGGGGATCGCCTCGAGCTTGTCCAGCGTGCCGCCGGTGTGGCCCAGGCCGCGGCCCGAGAGCTGGGGGACGGCGGCGCCGCAGGCCGCCACCAGCGGGGCGAGCACCAGCGACACCTTGTCGCCCACGCCGCCGGTGGAGTGCTTGTCGACCGTGGGTCGCCCGACGCCCGACAGGTCGAGGCGCTCGCCCGAGTCGATCATCGCCTGGGTCCAGGTGGCCAGCTCGCCGGCCGCCATGTCGCGCAGCAGGATGGCCATGCACAGTGCGGCGGCCTGCTCGTCGGCGATGGTCCCGGCGGTGTAGCCCTCGACGAAGAAGCGCACCTGCTCGTCCGACAGCTCGCCGCCGTCGCGCTTGGTGCGGATGACGTCGAGGACGTCGGTCGCCATCAGCGGAGCTCGTCCGGCCCGAAGGCGCCCGGGAGCCACTCGGACATGGGCCGCTCGTTGACCAGCAGGTCCGGACCACCGGCCTCGAACAGCAACTGGCGGCAGCGGCCGCAGCAGGCCAGGTCGTGGCCGTGCGGGTCCGTCACGGCCACGGCCACCAGCCGGCCGCCACCCTCGGCGTGGAGGGCGGAGACCAGGCCGCACTCGGCGCACAGCGTCAGCCCGTAGGAGGCGTTCTCCACGTTGCAGCCCACGACCACGCGGCCGTCGTCGACCAGGCCCGCGGCCCCGACGGGGAACTCCGAGTAGGGGGCATAGGCCCGGTGGGCGGCTTCGGCGGCCGCCGCCCGCAGCGCCTCCCAGTCGATCAGGGTGCCGGCCACCGACGCGCCTAGCCCGCCACGTACGGCTGGCCGTCGGCGGCGGGCGGGCGGGAGCGCCCGACGAGCCCGGCCACGACCACGATGGTGACGATGTAGGGCAGCATCAGCAGGAAGTCGGACGGGATGGGCGTGTCCAGCAGGGCCAGCCGGGTCTGCAGCTCCTCGGTGAAGCCGAACAGCAACGCGGCCAGGAAGGCGCCGACCGGGTGCCAGCGGCCGAAGATGAGCGCGGCCAGCGCGATGTAGCCCTTCCCTGCGGTCATGTTCTCGTTGAAGCTGCCGGTGGCATCGAGGGTGAACCAGGTGCCGCCGATGCCGGCCACCACCCCGCCCAGCATCACCGCGCGGTAGCGGGTGCGCAGCACGTTGATGCCCACGGTGTCGGCCGCCCGGGGATGCTCGCCCACCGACCGCACGCGCAGGCCCCAGCGGGTGCGGTAGAACGCCCACCACAGGCCGATCACCAGCAGGAACATCAGGTAGGCGTAGATGGTGTTGTGGAACAGCACCGGTCCCAGCAGTGGCAGCCGGTCGAGCAGCGGGATGCCGAACGGGCGGAACGAGGCCGGCTGGTTCAGGTCGGGGTAGTCCGCCAGGATCTGCGCCGCCAGGTAGGCGGTCAGGCCCGTGGCCAGCAGGTTGATGACCGTGCCGCCGATGATCTGGTCCACCTGGTACTTGATCGACAGCACGCCGAGGAAGGCGCCCAGCACCAGCCCGGCGGCCATGCCGGCGGCCAGCCCCACCCACGCGCTGTCGGAGGCGGCGGAGGTGATGGCGGCGGTGAACGCGGCGGTGAGCAGCATGCCCTCGATCGCGATGTTGACCACGCCCGAGCGCTCGCACAGCAGGCCTGCGAGGGCGCCGAACGCGAGGGGCGTGCTGCGGAACACCGTGCCGTCGATGAGCCCGATGATGCTGACCGAGCCGCCGCGTCCCGCCCAGATCAACAAGGCGATGGTGAACAGGGCGGCCGACACCCCGAACACCACGTAGGCGTAGCGGCGGGCCCAGCCGCTCACCACTGCGATGCCGGCCAGGATGACCAGCACGGCCAGCGCCATCACCGTGGTGCGGGCGGGCATGGTGAGGTCCGGGACCTGGGTGAGCACGCCCTCGCGGCTGAAGGCGAACGTCGAGTCCAGGCCGGACTGGCTGCCGAAGCCGAAGCTCACCAACATGACCAAGCCCAGCAGGACGGTGGCCACGCCGAAGCCGGTTCGGCGCCGGTCGTGCGTCGCTTCGCTGGGGGCTTCCGGCTCGGGCGCTTCGCCGGCCGGGGGGAGCTCGTCGGTGACGGTCGCCGTCATCTAGGTCCCCCAGCTCGTGGTGAAGGTGGCGCCGGTGCCCCGCCCGGCCTTGATCCGGTAGATCGCCCGGACCAGGGCGGGGGCGGCCACGAACAGGATGATCAGCGCCTGGATCACGATGATGATGTCGACCGGCGTGGAGGTGGCGGCCTGCATGCCGGTAGAGCCGGAGCGCAGCACGCCGAACAGGAATGCCGCGCCGAGCACGCCGATGGGGTTGGCCCGGGCCAGCAGGGCTACGGCGATGCCGTCGAAGCCCAGGAAGTTGTAGTACTGGCTGGTCAGGCTGAAGCTCGGGCGGCCCAGGATATTCACGGTTCCGCCCAGCCCGGCCAGGCCACCGGCCAGCAACATGGCCAGCACGTACATGGCGCCGACGCTCATGCCCGCGTAGCGGGAGGCGAAGGGGTTGGCGCCCACGGCCTTGAGCCGGAAGCCGACAGTCGAACGCTCCAGCAGCCACCACACGATCACCGCCGCGGCGATGGCCAGGAACATGCCCGCGTGCACGGTCAGCTCGCCGAGCGAGTACTCCGGCAGCCTCGCGCTGTCGCGGACGGCCTTGGAGATGAGGTCGTCGCGGCCGGCGGGCTGGAACGCGTCGGACCGCAGCGCGTAGTTGAGCAGGTAGTAGGCGATGTAGTTGAGCATGATCGTGGTGATCACCTCGTGCGCTCCGGTGCGCGCCTTGAGGACCCCCGCGATCGAGCCCCACGCCGCCCCGCCCGCGAACCCGGCCGCGACGGCGACCGGCACGTGGATGGGGGCCGGGAGGTCCCAGGTGAAGCCCACCCAGCCGGCGCACGTGGCCCCGATCACCAGCTGGCCGGCGGCGCCGATGTTGAAGAGACCGGCCCGGAAGGCCAGCGCCACCGACAGACCCGTGAGCGCCAGCGGGGTGGCCTCCACCAGCGTGCGGCCGAGGGCGCGGGGCGAGCCCAGTGAGGACTCCCACAGCGCGTGGTAGGCCTGGTAGACCACGTCCCAGGACGCCCGGAGCGCGCCGCCCGGGTCGGCGAAGAAGGAGCTCCACTCGTTCAGCGTGTCCGGCGTGGTGAAGATGATGACCAGGCCACCGATGGCCAGGGCGGTGATCAGCGCCAGCGCGGGGATCAGCAGGGCGTTGCCCGCGGCCCGCAGCCAGGCGAGGACCCGGGCGCCCGGTCCTTCGGCCGAGGGCCCCAGGTCGGCGACCGGTTCGGCCGGCGGCTCGGTGGGCGCATCGGTCGCCGTGGTCACGTCACCGTCACCTCTTCCTCCTCGACGGGCTCGACCTCGGCCGCTTCGGCCACGGCGCCCGCCATGAGCAGGCCGATCAGCTCGCGGTTGGCGTCGCCGCGGTCGACCACGCCCACCAGGCGGCCCCGATAGATCACGGCGATGCGGTCGGCCAGCGCCAGCACCTCGTCCAGCTCCGACGAGTTGAGCAGCACCGCGATGCCCTCGTCGCGCTTGGCCACGACCTGGCGGTGGATGTACTGGATCGAGCCGACGTCGAGGCCCCGGGTCGGCTGGGACAGCACCAGCAGCTTGTTCGCATGGAAGAACTCGCGGGCGACGATGACCTTCTGCTGGTTGCCGCCCGACAGCGTCGAGGCGGCGGTGTCGACCGAGGGTGTGCGCACGTCGAACTCCTGCACCAGGCGCGCCGCGTGCTGGCGAACCGCCTTGCGGTTGAGCCGCAGGCCGCGGGCGAACGGCGCGTTCCGGACCTGGTTGAGGACCATGTTGGCCGACACCGCGAACGTGCCGATGAGGCCGTCGCGCTGGCGGTCCTCGGGGACGTGTGCCAGCCCGGCCGCGAACAGGTCGTCGGGCCCGGCACCGGTCACGTCGTCGCCGGCCAGGCGCACCGTGCCCGACTCGGCGACCCTCATCCCACAGATGGCCTCGACCAGCTCGGTCTGGCCGTTGCCCTGCACGCCGGCCACGGCCAGGATCTCGCCCGCTCGGACGTCGAACGAGACGCCGTCGACCACCCGGTGGCCGCGGTCGTCCGCCACCACCAGGTCCTCGACCTCGAGCACCGGGTCCCCGGGCTCGGCCGGGGCCTTGTCCACCACCAGCTGGACCTCGCGGCCAACCATCATCGACGCGAGGGCCTGCTCATCGGCGTCAGCCGGGGTGGTGCTCCCCACCACCCGACCCCCCCGGAGCACGGTGATCTGGTTGGCCACCGCCGTGACCTCGCGCAGCTTGTGGCTGATGAAGATGATCGACCGGCCCCCTTCCGCCAGCTGGCGGATGATCCCCATGAGCTCGTCGATCTCGGTCGGCGTGAGCACGGCGGTGGGCTCGTCGAGGATCAGGCAGCGGGCGTCGCGGTAGAGGGCCTTGAGGATCTCGACGCGCTGCTGCACGCCCACCGGCAGGTCCTCGACGGTGGCGTCGGGATCGACGGCCAGCCCGTAGCTGCGGGACAGCTCGACCACCCGCCGGCGGGCCTCGGCCCGGTCGAGTTGGCCCAGCGGCCCCGTGGGCTCGACGCCGAGCATGACGTTCTCGGCCACCGTGAACACCGGGACGAGCATGAAGTGCTGGTGCACCATGCCCACCCCGGCGGCGATGGCATCGGCCGGCGAATGGGCGGCGAGCGGCTCGCCGTCGAGGAGGATCTCGCCCTCGTCGGGCCGGTACAGCCCGAAGAGGATGTTCATGAGCGTGGACTTGCCTGCGCCGTTCTCGCCGAGCAGGGCGTGGACCTCTCCCGCATCCACGGAGAGGTCCACGCCATCGCAGGCCACGACGCCGGGGAACCGCTTGGTTATGCCCCGGAGCTCGACCTTCATGCGCTCAGGTGTAGCTCAGGACGACGACGGCGGCGACGTCTCGATGTCCCCGTCGATGATCTGTTGCTTCAGCTCGTCGAGGCGGTCCTTCAGCTCCTGGGGGACCTGGCTGTCGAACTCGTGGAAGGGCGCGATGCCCACGCCGTCGTTCTCCAGCGTGCCCTGGTTGGTGCCGCCCTCGAACTCGTCGTTGGCGCCCGCCAGGATGACGTCGCGCACCGCCACGTCCATGTTCTTCATGACCGAGGTCAGGAACAGGTCGCAGCTCTCCTCGACCGACACACAGCCGTCGGTGTCGACCCAGATGACCTTGGCGTTGCTCCCGGAGGCCTCGATGGCCTCGATGGTGCCGAGGCCGACCGGCCCGGCCACCGGCATGATGATGTCGGCGCCCTGGTCGAGCAGGCTCTGGGTGGTGGCCCGGCCCTTGGCCTGGTCGTTGAAGTCACCGGTGAACAGGCCGTCGTTGGCGGCGTTGTCCCAGCCGATCAGCTTGACGTCGGTGCCGTTGTCCTCGTTGTACTGCTCGATGCCGAGCTGGAAGCCCTTCATGAAGATGTTCACCGTCGGCAGGTTGATGCCGCCGTAGGTGCCCACTGTGCCCGTCTCGGTCGTGCCCGCGGCCAGGTAGCCGGCGAGGAACGCGGCCTGGTCGGTGGAGAACACCAGCTCGGCCACGTTGTCGAAGTTGCGGTCCTCCTCGTTGGCCACGTCGAACAGGTCGCTGTCGACGATGGCGAACAGCTGGTCGGGGTCGGACTCGGCCGCCTCGGCCGTGGCGTCGGCGAGCAGGAACCCGACCGTGACGATCATGTCGCAGTCCTGCGACATCAGCTCCTCGATGTTGGGGGCGAAGTCGGCTTCGCTCGAGGACTCGAGGTAGTTCGGCTCGAAGTCCAGCTCGGCCGCCGCGTCCTCCAGGCCCTTGAAAGCGGTCTGGTTGAACGAGCGGTCGTCCACCCCGCCGGTATCGGTCACCTGGCAGGCGGTGAAGCCACCGCCGCCACTGCCACCACCTTCCTCGGTGGTGTCGCTCGCCTCGTCCGGGTCGTCTTCGCCGCACGCGGCGGCGACGAGCGCCAATCCGAGCAAAACACCTATAACTTTCACCCACCGTCTTTGCCGCATCTCGTTCGTATCTCCCTGTCGTGGAACGAGTGACCCGCAGGCCACGGCCCGCACAGTAGTCACATTTCCCCCTCCGAACGGGGGACGACGCGCCGCCTGCCGGGTCATGGGCCCTGTCATCGAGCAGATGGCTCACCCCTCGTGTGAGGGGCGCTACCGTCGGCCCCCGTGATCGTCGAGCCCGCCGACCCGTTCGACCGCGCCGCCGGAGCCGCACGCGCCGTGGCCAAGGCCACCGGCGTCGAGCGCCACGAGGCGGCCGTGGTGCTGGGCTCGGGTTGGCGTCCCGCGGCCGACCGGCTGGGCGAGACGGTGGCCGAGGTGGCCACCTCCGAGCTCGGCGGGTTCCCGGCCGCCACCGTGTCCGGCCACAGCGGCGCCGTCCGCTCCGTGCGCACGCCGGGCGGGCGCGCCGTGCTGGTCTTCCTCGGGCGGGTCCACGCCTACGAGGGCCACGACCCGGCCGCCGTCGTGCACGGTGTGCGCACCGCGCACGCGGCCGGCTGCCACACGATCGTGCTGACCAATGCTGCGGGCGGCATCCGCGAGGACCTGGGTGTGGGCCAGCCGGTGCTGATGGCCGACCACCTGAACCTCACCGGGGGCTCGCCGGTGGCGGGCCCGCTGGCCGGCGGGGTGCCGGCCCGCTTCGTCGACCTGACCGAGGCGTACTCGGCCCGCCTGCGCGCCCTGGCCCGGGAGGTGGACCCGAGCCTGCCCGAGGGGGTGTACGCCGGGCTGCCCGGCCCGCACTACGAGACACCGGCCGAGATCCGCATGCTGCACACGTTGGGCGCGGACCTGGTGGGCATGTCGACGGTGTGGGAGGCGATCGCCGCCCGCCACCTCGGCCTGGAGGTGCTCGGCCTGTCGCTCGTGACCAACCAGGCCGCCGGCCTGGGCGCCACCACCCTCGACCATGTGGAGGTGCTGGAGGCCGGGCGGCAGGCGGCCGAGCGCATGGGCGACCTGCTGGCCGCGGTGGTCGATCGCTTGTGAGCGAGCCCGAACTCGTCGCGGCCGCCCGGCGCTGGCGGGACGAGGACCCCGACCCCGAGACCCGCGCCGAGCTGGACGGGCTGCTCGACGGCCCGGAGGGGCCCGACGTGGATGCGTTGGCGGACCGCTTCGGCGCGCGGCTGCAGTTCGGCACCGCGGGCCTCCGGGGTGAGATGGGAGCCGGGCCCAACCGCATGAACCGGGCGGTGGTGATCCGCGCCACCGCGGGGCTGGCTGCCTACCTGCGCGACACCGGCCACGCCGGCGAGCCGGTGGTGGTGGGCTTCGATGCCCGCCACCGCTCCGACCGCTTCGCCCGCGACGCGGCCGAGGTGCTGGCGGGCGCGGGGTTCCCGGTGCGGCTGGCCGACCGGCCGCTGCCGACGCCCGTGCTGGCCTTCGGCGTGCGGCACCTGGGCGCGTGCGCCGGGATCGTCGTCACCGCCAGCCATAACCCGCCCCGCGACAACGGCTACAAGGTCTATCTGGGCGACGGCGCCCAGATCGTGCCCCCCGCCGACGGCGAGATCTCGGCCCGGATCGGCGCGGTGGGCCCGCTGGGTTCGGTGCCGCGAGCCGGCGACGGCATCGCTCGGGTGGGCGACGACCTGGTCGAAGCCTACGTGGCCGGCGCGCTGGCCCAGGCGGGCGAGGGGCCGCGGGAGCTGAAGATCGTCTACACGCCGCTTCACGGCGTGGGCCGCGATCTGGTGGTCGAGGTGCTGACCCGGGCCGGGTTCCCGCCCTGCCAGGTCGTCCCCCTCCAGGGGGCGCCCGACCCGGACTTCCCGACGGTGGCGTTCCCCAACCCCGAGGAGCCCGGCGCCCTCGACCTGGCTCTGGACCTGGCGGCCGCTGAGGGGGCCGACCTGGTCGTCGCCAACGATCCCGACGCCGACCGGCTGGCGGTAGCGCTGCCGGACCCCGAGGCCCCCGGCGGCTGGCGGCCGCTGAGCGGGGACGAGATCGGCATCGTCCTGGCCGACTGGCTGCTCGCCGCGGGGTCGGGCGACGACCGGCTCGTGGCGACCACCGTGGTGTCGTCCTCCATGCTGGCTCGCCTGGCCGAGGCCCGGGGCGTCCACTACGCCGAGACGCTCACCGGGTTCAAGTGGATCGCCCGGGCGGCCACCGACCGGCCCGGGCTGCGCTTCGTCTACGGCTACGAGGAGGCGCTGGGGTCCTGCGTGGGCACGCTCGTACGGGACAAGGACGGCATCACCGCCGCCCTCGCGTTCGCCTCGCTGGCGGCGGCCGAGAAGGCGGCGGGGCGCACGGTGCTCGGCCGGCTCGACGACCTGGCCCGCGAACTGGGAGTCCACACCACCCGCCAGCGCTCGCTGCGGGTGGAAGGGGTCGACGGCCTCGCCCGGATGCAGGCGGCCGTG
>Ga0111538_10014571_pt1 | contig 10360 bp, 4 predicted proteins | sample SoiMethybrSBSTD1_FD_79669 | JGI IMG/M metagenome (GOLD analysis project Ga0111538, IMG submission 79669) | Bulk soil microbial communities from a Populus tree surrounding site in Tennessee, USA - Soil MetaG P. TD hybrid SBSTD1 (version 2)... | ecosystem: Environmental > Terrestrial > Soil > Tree... | reverse complement strand
GCGCCGATTCCGGCAGCGTCGCGGTGGCTGCAGAACTCAACACGCAGGTCACCATTCCCTTCCTTGACCCCCTGGTCCCCCTGATGGAGTCGGATGTCAGCACGCTGGCCGCGGCCGACGCGATCGGCATCCATGGCGACGACCCGAACGATGCCTTCAGCACCGGCGACGATGTCATTCACAACAGCAGCACGATTGATGTCGGTGCCGAAGCGACGTCAACCGGCGTCGACGTGACCGTTACGCTCGCAGGCTGGTCGGCCGGCAACGCGGCGACGGTCGTGGATGCATCCGCCACGGGCATCGACGCGGGCGCGGGCAATGACATTGTGAGCAATGCCGGGACCCTTATCGCCACATCCACGTCGTCGGGGAGTGGAGTGAGCGTCGATGTCACCTTGGCCAGCATCGATTTCCTTTTCGGTCCGGTGGTCGGAGACGTTGCCACCACCGCGAACGCAACCTCGCTTGGAATGGACGGCGGCGCAGGCGATGACCAGATGTTGAATACCGGGTCAATCACCTCGACGGCAACAGCAACCGGGAATGTCAACACCGTTGACATTCAGTTGGCTGGTTTCTCGATCGATGACGGCTCCTCGAGCGCGACGGCGCTTGCGAGAGTCATGCTTGGCGGCAGCGAGGATGACATCATCGTGAGCGATGGCGCGATCAACGCCAGCGCCAACGCCTCAGTTGACGTCGATCTGGTCGTCATCAACGCGTTGGCGGGAGCATCCATCACGGATTCTACAGGTACGCTGGCGGACGCTGCCGCGACGGGAGTTCACGCGGGAACGGGCAACGACAGCGTCACGTGGACGCAAGCCATCACGGTTGGATCAACCGCGAACGCTACGGCGGGGGCATTCAATCTTGAGAGCATCGGCGCAACAATCCACTCCGCTGGATTGACGACGAACGCAACCGCAACAGGGGTGCATGGCGGGCTCGGCGAGGATGTCATCAATGCCATGAGCACGGTGACAGTCACTTCCACAGCCACCAGTGGATCGACCTCGCTCAACCTCAATCTCGCCGGCGCCGCCGTGGCGAATGCTGACAGCGGCATCACGGCCACAGCCGAGGGCATCGGCGGCGGCGCGGGGAACGATCATATCACCGTGCACGACACCATCACGGCCAGTGCAACGTCGAACACGTCGGCTTCCGGCGTCGCGATCAGCCTCGTTGGCGCCGGCGTCCAGCACGCGGGCGTCACCGTCGACGCCCACGCATTGGGCGTGAGCGGCGGCGACGATAACGACGCCATCCTCAACCTCAGCACGATCGACATCGACGCCGTCTCGACCGGCCACGCCGGCGCGGTCAACGTCAATCTGATTGGCGCTTCGGTTGGCGACGCGAGCCTGCAGGTGTCCGCGAGCGCCATTGGCATCGCTGGCGGTAACGGGAATGACCTCGTCATCAACCAGGGAACTGTCTTCGCGGATGCGACCGGCACAGCGACGCTCTCGAACTTTGAGTTTGATCTCGCCGGCGTGGCCAGTGCCGACCTTGGCGACGCATCCACGACCGCCCGGCCGGTCGCGACGGGCATGGCGGGCGCAGCGGGCAACGACACGCTGCAGAACGAAAGCACCATTGAAGTGACGGCCACGGCATCCCTCTCGACGGGCACGAGCGCGGCCATTGACATCTTCGGGGTGGCAGGCGTCAACGCCATTGTGGCCGCGGCGTCGTCCGCCACCGGCATGAGCGGCGGCGACGGCGATGACATTCTGCTCAATCTTGATCTCGTCGACAGCACGTCGTCGGCGACGATGAATCTGCTTTCCGGAACATCATTCTCGTTCGGAGGAGTTGCATCCGATGGCGCGCAGGTAACGGGAACGGCCAGCGCCTTTGGACTCGCCGGCGGCGATGGCGACGACTCCATCCGCAGCGAGGGCTCGATTGTCTCCGCCGCCACTGCGACTCTGGATGTGGACAGCGACAGCGATGTCGTTTTCGGCACAGCGTCGGCCTCCTCCCAGACCAATGCAACCGCGTCCACGTATGGAATTGATGGCGGAACCGGAGCCGACGCGATCGAGAACCTCGGCTCCATCGATGCCACCTCGACGTCCAGCACGACCGCCACGCAGTCGGCATGGGGATTCGGCGGAGCTCCCTCCACCAATGCCGTCCTCGAATCGGCGAGCGTGTCCAACGGCATTCGCGGCGGCACCGGCAACGACTGGATTCACAACGGCGGCAGCGGCGCCATCAACGCCACCGCGATTTCGACGCTGACCTCGACCTCAGGCGCCTCGGCGACCTTCGGCACGGCCCAATCCAGCGCCACCGTCGGCGCGACGACGACCGCGATCGGCATCGACTCCGAGGCCGGGCGCGACACTGTTGTCAACGATGGCGAGATCATGGTCCGGGCGAATGGCGCGGTGTCAGCCAGCAATGACTCGGACGCAGGCTTCTTCTTCGGCGAAGCCGGCGCAGAGGCGAACGCCAGCGGACTGGCGAGAGTTCGAGGTATCCGCGGCCGCAGCGGCAGCGACCACATCATGAACTCCGGGCTGATCAGCGTTACGCTTGATGACACCTCGGGCGCCGCCACGGTCCACGCCCAGTCGAACTCCGATGGCGGCGATATTACCTTCGACGGCGATGCTCGAACCACGTCGACGGCCTCGCTGACCGCCACCGCCCTCGGCATCGGCGGCGGCAAGGGCAACAATGTACTGACCAACACCGGCGCGATTACCGTTCTCAACGCGCCCAAGGTCAGCGCCACATCCATCTCTGATGGCGACGGCCTGGATGGTGATGGCGTGGGAAGCGCGCATGTCGATGTCGGCACGTTCCAGAGGCCCGTTACCGCCATCGGCATCGCCGCACGCGATGGCGACAACGACATCGTGAATGATGGCACGCTGACCGTCGAGGCTTCGCCCAGAGGCGCGGCCTCGGTCAACGTCGATGGCGATGGCGCCGGCACCGCGACTGGCCAAGCAGTGACGACCGTTCGAGCCGCGGCCTTCGGCATCATCGCCGGCGACGGCCGCAACACCATCGTCAACAACGGCGACATCCATGTCGCGACTCACCCCAGGGCGTCGGCATCGTCGGTCAGCAGCCCCGGCTGGGCTGCCGGCTCGTTTCAGATTGTCGACGCAGCCGCGGTCGCGCACAGCGTCGGCATCCAAGGCGGCGACGGCGGCAACACCATCATCAACACTGGTGTCGTCGATGTTCGCGCCGACGCCACGGCCACCGTCTCCGCCACCACCGACGGCCTCGATCCTGACACCGACTTCCTGATGGACTTTGCAACGGAGAATCGGGACGCCACAGGCATTCTGACCGGCAGCGGCGATGATCGGATCATCAACGCCGGTGATGGCCTGATTGCGACGCAGCTCAACGGCATCACCGGCGCAGGCATCGGCATCGACTCCGGCGCCGGGAATGACTTGGTTCGACTGCTCGATGAGTCGACGGTGGCCGGCGAGATTCGCCTGGGCGAAGGCGACGACGTCATCGCCATTGGCGGGACGGCGGCCTTCTCCGACCAGATCATCGGTGGCAACGGATTCGACACGCTGCGGCTGGCCGGGCAGCGAACGCTCTCCATGGCCTCCGCCGATCTCGGCATCGAACAACTGGATGTGAACAAGGGCAGGCTCGAACTCGACGGTGACTACGCGCTCCTTGACGGCGGGCTGCAGGTTGATCTGTTCAGCGGCGGACACGGTGTGCTCGCGATCAACGGAGTCGCGAACATCGGCGGCGACAGCACCATCACTGTCAACGCCCGGCCGCGGGCCTATGTCGATGGCGACACTTTCGATGTTCTTACCGGCAGCGCCGTGAACGGAACCTTTGCAACCGAGAATCTAACCGATTCATTCTTCCTCGACTTCGATGTCACCTATCTCCCCGACGCAGTGCGCATCGAGGCCGCCGTCACGCCGTTCATGGCCGCAGCGACCAATCGCGTCGCGCGCGCTGTCGGTGGATACCTTGACCAGATCGCCCCGGGCGCTTCCGGCGATCTGGGTCGCGTCATCGGCGAGTTCCAGTTGCTGACCAACCCGACAGAGATTGCGGCTGACTTCTCCAGCCTCAGCCCTGATACGTACGACAGCGTGTCGCGGACCACCCTCGATGTCGGGCGTGCGTACAGCCGAATGCTTCATGACCGGCTGCGCGCGGTCCGCATGCACGATCGCGATGGCGCGACCTCAACGCCGCCCTCGTCGCAGCCGTCATCAAATGACGCCGCGATGGGCGCGCTGCAAGATGATCTCGCCGTGGCCGCGCAGCAGAGCGCCTCGCAATCAGCCGAATCCGGATTCTGGTTGAGCGGCCTGGGACAGTGGGGCCAGCAGGACACGGCCGACGGATTCACGGGATTCGACTACACAACGACCGGCGCGACGCTCGGATTCGACCACTCCTTCAGCGAGAACCTCCTCGCCGGCGTCGCCATCGGCTACACCGGAACCGACATCGACTTCGACGCCAATCGCGGCAGCGGAGACATCACGGGTTGCTTCGGCTCGCTGTATGGTGGCTGGACGTATGACAACGCCTGGCTCGATGCCACGTTCTCGTACGGCCATCAAAGGTACGACAATAGCCGGCGCGTCACGGTTGGCGGCATCAATCGCATCACGCAAAGCGAACACGATGGCGACCTGCTCGCCGCGTCGCTCGCAGGCGGCATCGACTTCGACCTCACGAATGAGTGGCGATTCGAACCGTATGGCGCGTTCCACTACGCGCATCTCTCGGAGGACGGCTTTCACGAGAGCGGCGCTGGAGGCGCGGACCTCTTGATCGACAGCAGAACGGTCAATGCCCTGATCTCGGAACTGGGCGTGCGATTGGCCGGCGATCTTCAGCACAAGGGAACGCTGTTCGCACCGTATCTCGGCGCCGCCTGGGTACACGACTTCGAAATCGACGATGCAGCGATCACTTCCGCCTTTGTCAGCGCGCCGGGAACGTCATTTACACTCAACGGCTTGAACGTCAACGCCGACCGGCTCCGCGTCGAGGTAGGTCTGGGAATCTCCAACGGCAACCTGTCAGGCTCGCTCAAGTACTACGCGGAACTGGGCAGTGACTACGACGCCCAAGGGATTCTCGGATCGCTGAGCATTGGATTCTGAGGCCGAGCGTCGCAGGCGGAGTCCACGAGACGCTGTTCAACCCCAGTTGGTGATGATCAGCAGCAGGTCGTTCACGTTCACCACACCGTCGCCGGCGGGGTGCGGCGCGATGTCCGACGGACATTCGAAGCACGGACCCCATGACGTGATGACCGCCAGCAGATCGTTCACATCCACCGCGCCGCTGTGGTCGATGTCGCCGATGCGCGGCTCGCACGTATCAGGAATGCCGTTGCCGTTGGCGTCAGGCGGCGACGGCAGAGGCACGATCTTGAACACCTCGCCGCCGTTGAGATCGCAGATGTACATCTCGCCATAGGCGTCCTCGCCGAAGCCGGAAATGCTGCTGATCGAGAGCGGGCCTGGCGGGTCGAGCTCCGGATCGCGATTGGTGTTGAGTTCGGTGATCTGGTCGTTGTCGTAGCGGAACGACCAGATGTTGCCGGTGCAGAAATCGGCGCAGAAGAAAGTGCCGTACAGATCGGGGATTGCGCAGCCGCGGTAGACGCGGCCGCCGGTGATCGCGCAGCCCTGTGCGTGTGGATACTCAAACACGGGCGCCGTGAGATTGGCGTCGCCGCAATCGCACGAAATCTGATTCGTCCAGCAGAACGAAGCCTCCTTGCAGGGCCAGCCGTAGTTGCGTCCGCCCAGGCCGAGCGGTTGGACATCGACCTCTTCGAAGTCGTTGCCGCCGACATCGCAGATCCAGAGCGCTCCCGTGATGCGGTCGAAGGCGCTGCGGAATGGATTGCGCAGACCGTATGCCCATATCTCATCCGCCCCTGGCGTCGCACCGGCAAAGGGATTGTCGACCGGTATTGAGTAGTTGTTGTCGGGATCGCCAGGGAATGCGTCACCGGCAACGCTGATGCGGAGAACTTTGCCGTAGAGCCCGTTCAGATCCTGCCCATTGGTATTGACCGCGCCATCGCCCACCGTGACATAGAGATAGCCATCCCGTCCGAAATCGATCGAGCCGCCGACATGGAAGCCCTGGCTGCTGGCGAGGTACATGATCGAGTACCCGCTCGCGGAATTGGCAAGGTCCGGGTCGGCCGATCGGGTGAACCGCTTGATGCGCGTCCTTCCCCATGGTGGCCCCGGATCTGGCCCGTCTGTGTATCGCAAATAGAAGAAGCCGTTGCTGGCGTAATTGGGATCGAACGCGATGTCGAGCATGCCGCGCTCGGCATCGGTCGACTGGACCTCGGCGGAGAGGTCGATGAAAGGCGTCGGCAACAGCACGCCGTTCTTGATCAGGCGCACCGCGCCGTCGCGCTGCACCACGAAGACGCGCTCCAAATCACCCGGCGGCGACTTGACCATCACCGGCTTGGTGAGCCCGTTGGCGACAAGCGTCGTCGTCAGCGGAGTTCCTGCCCGAACATGCGACACGGCCACCAGCATTAGGCAGGCGACGAGAAGACCCCAGCGGAACATGGCGAACGACTCCTTCAGGTTGGCCTTCACATCGGCTCAGGTTACGGTCCGCCTCCCAGGCACGGGCCCCAGGAGGTGATGATCGACAGCAGGTCATTGACATCGACCTGCCCATCGCCGCTGAGCGTCGGGGCAACATCGGCCGGGCAGTTGAACGGGAACATGCATGGCCCCCATGCGGTGATGACCGACAGCAGGTCATTCACATCCACGGTCGCATCGAGATTGATATCAGCATAGCACGGCTGCGGACACTCGTCGGGCACTCCGTCGCCATTGGCGTCGGCACTGGTCGCGTTGGCGATGTCGATTGAGTCAGCGATACCGTTGCCGTTGCAGTCGGCATCCGGTACGGGCAGGGTAGCCGACACGAACATGTCCGGGCTTCCGACTGCGGCCGTCCGGAACATGCCTATCTGTACGGTTCTGGTGGCCGGTGGCTTGGTGCTCTGGAAACGGAACGTGTACATCGTGTCCCAGCGCATCGCGTTGGCGTTGGGATTCGCTGTGAACGCATCCGTGGACCAGGTCATGCCACTGGACGTCAGAGTCTGCATCCAGTCGGTGCCAGATTGCGGCTCGCCGCTGTGGTAATCAACATCGGTGAAGCCCATCGCACTCACGCCATGGTTGGTCGGCAGCGGTACGGTGAATGACTGCGCTGCCCGATGCGAGTTGTAGTTCTGCACGGCGTAGTCGTACTGCCAGAGGCCGCCGCCGATGTTGCTCGCCTTGGCGGCCAGATAGAAGCGGCCATCACCCGGCACGTCGATCTGGGCCTCAATCACGTTGGGGTCACTGATTCCCGGGCCAAGTCCGTTGAGTTTCCACGCCTTGATCGCAGGCATGTTCGAAACAGTCGGACCGGTCCAGCTCGAGATGTTGAATCCCGAGTACGCCAACGGGCGATACGACGCGTTGTTCATGTCGGTCCGAGGAGACGCGAGGTTGATCTCATCGGGTGTGATGAGGTGAATTTGGAAGAAGTACTGGGCTCCGGCGATGATGTCGCTTTCCTTGACCTGCAGCCGACGTCCGATGGTCGCGGCCGCGCTGGGACAGGTCATGCCTCCGTCCGGCGGTGAGCAGAACGGGTACGGGAAGACGCCGGTGGCAGGATTGACTTCGGACTTCGGCCCGGCGAACTGCGTCCCATTGGTCAAGGCGTTGTAGGCATCGCAGCAGCCGGGCACGAGGATTGCGTTGTTGGCCGGATTGGGCGGCACGCATGTCAGCCCGCACTCGGGCTGATTGGTCGAGTTGCCCGCGTGCTTGATCCACGACTGGCCGATCTGGGTCAATCGGCCCCCGCTCAGACGGAACATCGTCTGGCTGATGATGGGATGGTTGTTATCAGGCTCGGGCAGACCCGCATCCCACGTGCACAGCAGGTCGCCGATGTTGCAGGTGATCGAATCTGCGGAGTACGCGCGAATGCCGCCCGATGCGCCCAGGTTCATGAAACCGTTGGTGGTGCCGGTGCCGCCGACGCGGCAGATCACCAGGTCCGGACCGCCAAACCCGCCCATCATGGTGGTGGCTAGAGCGGCAGCAAACGAGGCTGCCAGCAGTCTCAGTCGAACCATCATCATTCTCCGAAGCCAGTTTCGAGCGTGGGCACCACTCTAGCAGGCACCGACGACTTTTCAGGTGATCATCCGAATCGAAATCGAAGTGTCGCTCACGCGATCCCTAAGGTGCCGGCCCTGCCACGGCGCAACGCAAACGCACTTGGCGTGGGCACTCCGACCCACCTTCACACAACGGACAGGGTGAGATTCGAACTCACGATGGACCAAAGGCCCATACCGGTTTTCGAGACCGGCGCCTTCAACCGCTCGGCCACCTGTCCAGGCTCGTTCACGAGCAGGAAGTCGATTCTTGCACCGACGAGCGGGCGCGTCAACGTCGCAGATCAGTCGCGGCTCCGGCGTGGACGCTGCCGGCAAGCGGCCCGCTATCATGACCGGCTCGTGTCCGCGTAGCTCAATTGGATAGAGCGTCGGCCTCCGAAGCCGAAGGTTGAAGGTTCGAGTCCTTCCGCGGACGCTTGCGGTCGCCAGACAACCCTACCCGCCAAGCGCGATGGTCCCGGCCACGAGGACCGTGCCAAGGATCACCATGACGATCCCCGTCTTCCATGGATTCAGGCCGGCGGCGTGTCCAAACCTGTAACCCGTCAGGAACAGCAGGGCGATGGCGATGCCGTTGGAAACACGCAACGCGGCGACCGCATCGTGCATGAAGACGAACGGAATGATGACGGGAAACGTGATGAGGAACACCCACAGGAAGACGGCAACGGCTCCCATCCAGTCATCGGTGCCAAGCCTGGGACGCGCCGGCTCGGGAAGCGCAGCTAACTGCTGGCGTGCCCGCTCCAGTTCCTCGGGCGACACGACGGACCCGATCACCGGCGGAAGTGAATCGGCGATGACTTGACGGCCATGCTCGGGTGAATGTGCGCGGCGTACCGCACGAAGCGTGGTGACGCCCTGTGCACGTTCGCTCAGGCACGCCATGAGATACATGATGGCGTCGATGACGCCCCATGCCAGGTTGCAGCCGAGAGCGCCGATGAGCATCGCGCGCACATCCTCCCGTCCGGTCTCGGCTGCGCTCATCGCGCACGTGAACGTCAGCACCATGATCAGGCCGAACAACCCCTCCGAAATGCGATCCATCGGATCGAGCCAACGGCGAGATGCGACTTGGGCAGTGGGTGGGGGATCCATTTGGGTCACGCCTGATTCGTTCGTGCGCCGGTGAAGTCATCGACAGCATCGGCGAGCGATTTGAAGCGGTCGATTCGTCCGACCTTCTCTTCAATTCCTTCATCGCGCAGCCGATCACGCACCGAGGCACGGGCCTCAACGATCTGCAGGCCGATGCCAGCGGCTGCAAGGTCGGCATGCAGCCCGGCCAGCATCTGGGCCGCAGCAAGATCCACATACGGCGAGGTGGAGAGATCGCACACCACCAGGCGGACGCCGGCACCTGTCTCGGCGACGCGCTTCGTGATGGTCTCGCGCACGTAGTCGGCATTGAAATACAGCAGGTTCGCCTCGACTCGAACCAGCAGCGCCCCGTTGACCGGCTCGTTGTCCGGGTGGCGCGCCATGTCGGAGAATCGCCGCGTGCCCGGAATGAGGCCGAGGAACGCCACGTGCGGCCGCGAGGCGCGGCGGAGAAGTTGCACGAGCGAAATGACCGCGCCGATGAGCACGCCGCGCAGCAGGCCAGAACCAAGGACACCCAGGAGCGCGGCCATGGCCACCACAAACTCGGCGCGATCCGCCCGCCAGAGATGCTTGAGGGCCGAGACCTTGAACAGGCCCGTGATGGCCATAAGCACGATCGCCGCAAGCACGGGTTGCGGGAGATTCTGAAGTGCCTTTGAAAGGAACACGACCACCACCACGATCAGGAGCGGCAACCAGGCCTTTTTGAGGAAGGTCAGTGGCGAACCGCCGCTCATCAACCCTGCCTTCCACCGGTGCACACGTTCCCCGGAAACTTATACGGTCGGCTAAGTAACAACAAGCCGTATGGCTAAGATCACTTAGCCGGAAGCATTGTTATCTCGGCCACACGGCTGAGGTTCGAGGACGGCGGTCGAGCCTGGCGTGTTTAGGATCGGGATCCACAAAAGGGGGTACGGTCAGCTGGTCTAGGCAAGAGGGGACGCGTGTGACGAAGTTGGCATCGCCCCGCGGCGTGGTCCGCGATCGCGTGCTGCAGGCGGCCCTCGAACTCTTCGCCGAGCACGGCGTCAGCGG
>Ga0111538_10014570_pt1 | contig 10360 bp, 4 predicted proteins | sample SoiMethybrSBSTD1_FD_79669 | JGI IMG/M metagenome (GOLD analysis project Ga0111538, IMG submission 79669) | Bulk soil microbial communities from a Populus tree surrounding site in Tennessee, USA - Soil MetaG P. TD hybrid SBSTD1 (version 2)... | ecosystem: Environmental > Terrestrial > Soil > Tree... | reverse complement strand
GCGGGTTCGCCGCCGGCGGCCGATGCCCCGAAGCCGGAGACCCGCGTCATCGTGGTCGGCGACAGCGACTTTCCGTCCAACCAGTTCATCGGCTTCCAGGGCAACAAGGATCTTTACCTGAACATGGTGAACTGGCTGGCGCAGCAGGAGAACCTCATCGCCATCCGTGCCAAGGATCCGGCCGATCGGCGCATCGACCTCCTGCCCGAGCAGGAAACCGGCATCCGGTATCTGGCCCTCCTCGCGATTCCCGCGCTGCTCTTTGCGAACGGCGTGCGGGTTTGGTGGAAACGGCGTTAAAGGGCACAGGGCAGAGGGCAGAGGTAAGGGCAAAGGGCACAGGTAAGGCACAGGGCAAAGGCAACAGGTAGGTTCCGAGATGCGTGGTGGGAAGTCGTTCCTGATTCTGGTGATCCTGGCGCTCGGGATTGGCGCGTACGCGTACTTCGTCGAGTCGAAGCGCGAGCCTGCCGGCACGGCGGCAAAGAAGGCCGCGGTCTTCACGCTCGACATCGACAAGGTCGACGAGGTCGAGATCAAATCCGCCTCCGGCGAGGTGACGACACTCAAGAAGAACGGCGCGAAGTGGCAGATCACGGCGCCGGAAGCGCTCGACGTCGACGATTCGGAGATCAACGGCGTGCTCTCGACGCTCCGGTCGCTCGAGGTGCAGCGGACGATCGACGAGAACCCCAAGGCCGTGGCGGGATTCGGGCTGGAACCGCCGCGCATCGCGGTCGGCTTCCGCTCGACCGGCGAGACCGGCATGCGCCGCATCCAGATCGGCAGCAAGACGCCGACCGGCGGCGACCTCTACGCGCGCGTCGAGGGACAGCCGAAGCTCTTCCTCGTGAGCTCGTACCTCGAGGACTCGCTCAACAAGAACACCTTCGCGCTGCGCGACAAGACCATCCTCAAGTTCGGGCGCGAGGACGTCGACAGCATCACGATTGAACCGGCATCGGGCGCGGGCCTGGCCTTCGTCAAGAAGGGCAACGACTGGCGCTTCACCAAGCCCTTCGACGCGAAGGCCGATTTCAGCGGCACCGACGGCATCGTCGGACGCCTCGCGCAGACGCGGATGAAGTCGGTGGTCGCCGCCGACGGCACCAAGGAGCTCAAGAAATACGGGCTCGAGAAGCCCGAGGTCGTGGCCACGGTCGGCGCCGGCTCGACGCGCGCCAGCCTGGCGGTCGGCGGCAAGGCCGACGAGACCAGCGTCTACGCGCGCGACCTGTCGCGTCCGCTCGTGTTCACGATCGAGAAGACCCTGCTCGACGATCTCAAGCGCAAGCCGGACGACCTGCGCAAGAAGGACCTGTTCGAGTTCCGATCGTTCTCGGCGGCCGGGATCGATCTCACGACCGCCGGACAGACGTTCACGTTCGGCAAGGAAAAAGCCGGCGGCAAGGAACAGTCGTCGGCCGTCGATCAGTGGAAGCAGCTGAAGCCGGCGGCGAAGGACGTCGACCAGGCGAAGTTCACCGACCTGCTGACGACGCTCTCGAACCTGCGCGCCGACACGTTCACCGACAAGCCGCTCGCGACAGGCGAGACGATCGAGGTCGCCGCGAGGTTCGGTGACGCCGCCGCGCCGCAGTCTGAGAAGGTCACGTTCCGCAAGTCCGGCACCACCGTGCACGCGATGGTGCCCGGCGAGGGGGGCGCGGCGGTCGTCCCGACCGCGGATTTCGACAAGATCCTGGCGCTCATCAAGGAAGTCACCGGAACCAAGTGAAGCGACGCGCCGCCGCGTTCGCCGCGCTGGTCCTCGTGACGTGCGCGGGGCTCACATCCCGCGCGGCGGACGAGACGCGCGCGCGACCTGACGCGGTCGCCTCCGTCCAGGACGCGCTTGCCGCCGACCTCGACCGCCTCTTCGCCGACCCGGCGCTCGCCCGCGCGCTCGTCGGCATTCGCATCGAATCGCTCACGAGCGGCCGGCTCCTCTACGAGCGCAACGGCCAAAAGCTCGTCGTCCCCGCCTCGAACATGAAGCTGCTGACGATGTCGGTCGCCGCCGAGAAGCTCGGCTGGGATTACACGTTCGAAACGCGCCTCGAGGCCGCGGGCCGCATTCAGAACGGCGTGCTGACGGGCGACCTGATCGTCACCGGCACGGGCGATCCGTCCATCGTCGCGCAGGATCTCGGCCCGGCGGCGCTTTTCGGCGAATGGGCCAGCGCGTTGAGAGCGGCCGGCGTCCGAAGAGTGGACGGCCGGATTCTCGGCGATGACCACGCGTTCGACGACGAGGGCCTCGGCGCCGGCTGGGCGTGGGACTACCTCACGGCGGGGTACGCGGCGCCCTCAGGCGCACTCAGCTACAACGAGAACGTCGTCGTCGCCCGGATCGCGCCGGGCGCGGTCGCGGGTGAGCCCGGCCGGGTGGAACTGGCGCCGCCGGGCAGCGGCCTCGAGATCGTGAATGAGGTGGAAACCGGTCCGGCCGGCTCGCCGGTGAGCCTCGAGCTCGGCCGCCTGCCGGGCAGTTCGCGGCTCACGGTGCGCGGCCGGATTCCCGCCGGCCGCGACGTCGTCTCGCGGACGACCACGGTCGAGCACCCGACGCGCTTCTTCGTCGAAGGGCTCCGGCTCGCGCTGGCCGAACACGGGATCGTCGTCAGCGGCGGCGCCTGGGACCTCGACGACGTCGAGGTGGCACCGGCGGCGCCGCGCCAGGCCATCGCGCGGCGCCAATCGCTGCCGCTGTCGTACCTCGCCGGCTACTTCATGAAGGTCAGTCAGAACTTCTACGGCGAGATGTTTCTGAAGGCGCTCGGCCGCTCGACCGGCCGCCCCGGATCGGCGGCAGCGGGCCGGCAGGTCGTCCGCGACACGCTTGCGTCGTGGGGCGTGCCGCCCGACGCGTTCGTCATGAACGACGGTTCGGGCCTGTCGCGCTACGACTATGTGACGGCTGACACGATCGTGACCATCCTGAAGCACGTCTGGAACGACCCGCGCCTTCGCGGGCCGTTTCTGGCCACCCTGCCCGTCGGCGCGCACGACGGCACGCTCGAAACGCGGATGCGGGGCACGATCCTCGACGGACGTGTCCAGGCCAAGACGGGCACGATCTCCAACATGCGCGCGCTGTCCGGCTATCTCGAAACGAAGTCAGGCGAGCGCATCGTCTTCTCGATCATCGCGAACCACTTCACGGCCGCCAACGCCGACATCGACGCCGTCGTCGAAAAGGCGCTGGTGCGGGTCGCGGACCGGTAAGCGGTCGCGCTGAACACCCTCCCGACGCAACACGGAACGCCCGTGCTCTCCGTCGCTCCGTGCCGTCCGTGTTGAGGAGCGAAGCGCGTACAAGAGAATCGGGCGACCGGTTGGCGCCGGACGCCCGATTGGTGATGTTCGGTTGCGGATCAGCTATCGCGGACTGGCAGTCGCCTATTTCCCGCCACCTTTACCCGCTGTCGTCGGCTTCTGCTTGGACAGCGTGCGGTAGTACTCCTGGATCAGCGCCCGGAAGTTGGGCGGCAGATCTTCGGAGCCCGACAGGTACAGCTGCTCGTTGGTCGTGTCGGTGCGCTTGCGCAATTCGAACTCGAGCGACTTGAATTTGTCCACCGCCGCCGAATAGAGCGACTCGAGGTTGCCCATGTTCTGGTAGTTCCGCTCGTCGCCGAGCGCGCGCAGCGCCTTGACGACTTCGTCGACAGGCATCAGATCCTTGCCGCCCACGCCCGCCTGCTGGAGCTGATTGCGCAGCGTCTGGGTGTCGTTCGCCAACTGGCGCGCCTGATTGGCCCACTGGCGGACGTCGCCGCGGTTCATGCCGGGGCGGGCGTCTCCACCGGCCTGGCCGGGCCCTGCGGGGTTTCCTGTGAAACCGCCTTCCCGCTGACCGTTGGGCGTTTGCCCTCCGTCCAAGCGCGCCTGGCCGCGTGGTTGACCCTGTCCGGGCTGGCCGTTCGGCTGACCCTGCCCGTCGCGTCCCTGACCCTGACCTTGGCCCTGACCTTGGCCTTGGCCCTGACCTTGGCCCTGGCCTTGCCCCTGACCTTGCCCCTGGCCCTGACCTTGGCCCTTCTCGCCCTGACCCTGACCTTGGCCTTGGCCTTGGCCCTTCTCGCCTTGCCCCTGGCCCTGCCCTTGGCCCTTCTCGCCCTGCCCTTGGCCCTTCTCGCCCTGCCCTTGGCCCTGGCCCTTCTCGCCTTGGCCCTGGCCCTGGCCTTTCTCGCCTTGGCCTTGGCCCTGACCTTTCTCGCCCTGGCCCTGGCCCTTTTCACCCTGCTGCTGGCCCTGTTGTCCCTGACCCTGCTGGCCCTGGCCCTGAATCTGCTGGCCGAGCGAGTCGAGGCCGCGCGCGACGTCGCGCATGTTGTCGACCGCGCGGTTGATCCCCTGATTTTGCTGGGCCTTGTCGGCCGCCGAGGCGGCTTCGCCGATCTTCTGGCGCAGCGTGTCGAGGTTGGAGGTGATCTCGTTTTCGATCGGCTTCGAGTACTCGGCGCCGCCGGCCATCGCACTCTTCGAGTACTCGATCTTCTCCTTGACCATCTGATCGCGAATCGTGCCGGCAGCTTCCTGCAGCTTGCGGGCGGAATCGCGCTGGTTGCTCGAGAGCGCCTGACGCGACAGGTTGCCGAGCTGCTGCTTGATGTCGGCCACCTTGCTCTTCATCTCAGCCTTCTGCTCGGTCAGCTGCTTCATCCGCTCGTCGCGCGCGGCGCCGGCCGAATCCAGTCCGGACACCTGCTTCGACACGTCGCGCTGCTGACGCGCCAGGTCGTCGGCCTGCCGCTGCAGGTCCTTCACGTTCTGGCCGGACTGCTGCGACTGCGTGTTCTGGAGCAGCCGGTTGGCTTCCTGCAGGTTCTGCAGGGCGCGCTGCGCATTGGCGCCGGCGTCGTTGCCGTTGGCTGCTGCCTGGCGCATGGAGTTCGCGGATTCCTGGAGCCGCCGCGCGGCATCCGCCAGGTCCTGGCGCTGCTGGCCCTGCCGCTCAGCCTCGCGGCGGAGCTGCTCGAGCTGGCGCGCGGCTTCCTCGACCTCGTCGGCCAGTCCGCGCTGCGCCGATCCGTTGCCCGTGCCCTGCTGGCCGCGCATGCGCCGCTGCGCCTCGGCCTGCTGCAACTGACGACGCGCGAGCTCGCGCAGCTTCTCGGCGAGCTCGTCTACCTGCTGCTGCTGGCTCTGCTGCGACTGCCGCTGCTGCTGCTCGTACTGGTTCGCCATGCGGTCGAGCTGCAGCTGGAACAGGTCGGCCAGCTCGGACGACATCTGCTGACCGCCGCCTCCGCCGCCGCCCCCGCCGCCCTGCTGGCGGCGCACCTCGAGCTCGTACGCCTGCTCGGCGTCCTGCAGGTGCTTCAGCGCCCGTTGTTCCGGGGCGAGCGCCTCCCTCGTCTTCTGGTTCTTGAGCAGATCTTCAGCGGTGCGCATTTCCTGCGCCGCCTTCGGCAGTGCCTCGGCGATCTTCTGCAGGTTCTCACCGCCACCGCCACCCAGGCGCTGACGCATGTCCTGGAAGAGCTCCTCGACTTCCCCGCGCAGCTTCGATTGCGCCAGCTGCACGAAGACGGTGTCTTCCTTGACCTTCGTCGCCGGGTTCTTCGCCTTGTCACGTTCGACGTTGAAGGTCGCCGAAATCACCTGACGCTGCTGCTCGGACAGCGCGCCGGCGCCCTGGCGGCCCCCGCCGCCGCCGCCCCCGCCGCCCGCCTGCGATTGCGCTTCGCGGAAGTTCTGGCTGAACGGCCGGATCGTGACGAAGTAGATGTCGCTCGAGGTGATCTTCGGCCCCTTGACCGCGTCGTTGTCGTACGCCTTGGCGTAGTAGGCCACCGAGTCGCCGGTCTTGACGCCCAGCTCTTCCATGTAGATCGTGTGTCCGGCACTGACCTCGGTGAGCGCTTTCGCGCCCTTGCCGTAGATCGACACCGTCTTCTCCGGGCCGCCGTTGACCGAGTAGACGAGCTCGAGCTGGCGGACGCCGAAGTCGTCCTGCGCGCGCGCCTGCACGAACACTTCCTCGACCGGATTGGCGGTCGTGTCGCGCCGCGGCTTCTCGAACGTGACCGTCGGCGGCTGATCCTCGATCGCGTCGATCGTGTACTTCGGCGACGCCGTGACCTTCTCGCCGTGCGGGCCGGTGAGCTCGATGTTGTAGTAGCCGTCGTCGGCAATCTTGAAGCTGCCGGTGAGCGACCCGTCGCTCTGCGCGGCGATCGCGGACGGCTTGCCCGGGTCGAGCAGGATGCTCCCTGCCGGCGTCGCCATGGTCGGCGTCACCTTGACGCGGACTTCAGTGCCGCGAAGCGCGGCGACGTCACCGCCCGCCTCGATCTTCTGCGGCGGCAGTCCGGTATAGGCCGGATAGATCAGCTCGAGCTCGAGCGAGGCGACGGCGGGCAGCTCGACGACCTTCATCTTGTAGCCCGGCGACCGGACGCCGTCGGCTTCGACGTAGTACTCCATCGACTTCTTGACGTCGAAGAGCATGCCCTCGAAGGTCGCGGTGTCGCCGGTGACCACGAGCGGCATCCGGCTGTATTTGTCCTCGCCGTCGGCGCGGACCATCAGCGCCACTTCGTTCGAGCGGAAGCCGGCCAGTTTTGCCGTGATCGCCTGGTCGGACCCCTTCGGCACATTGACGTCGCCCGGCGTGACCTTGATGGCGTACGGACTGGCTGCCTCGGCGGGCGTGAGCGTCAGCAGCGCCGCCGCGCCCTGGCGCAGGAACTCCGGACCGATCACCAGCAGCAGCGCGCCGAGTCCGGCGATGCCGACGAGCGCCGCCGCGTGACGCTTCATCGACGAGCGGCCGATGGCCCGGCCGCCTTCAATCGTGCGCGCCTTTTCGACGGCCTGCGCGACCAGCTTGTCCACGATGGCGGGGGGAACATCCGATTGTCCCGATTCGGACGCTGCGCCGATGTCCACGGCGCTCAAGATCGCCGCCTGGAGCGACGGCTCGTGCTCTTCGACGTAGAGCGCCACCTGGATGTCGCTGACGCGGCGGCCGAGCGGCCGCACGAGCCAGAGACCCAGCAGCGCCGCGAACGTGACAAAGATGGCGACCCGGAAGCCGATGACCGAGGCCGGGCTGAACTTGTAGGTCTGGAGACCGGCAGACGCGAGGGCGATCGCGATGAGCGCCCCGAGGAGCGCGATCACCGCGCCGCGCAGCAGCAGCTTCGTCCGCCACCGGCTCCGCACCTGCCGGATGACATCGACCAGTTCCTGCCGGGGAGTCGCGCCGCTCAACGCTGCCATGGTGATCTCCTCAACTGAGCTTAGCACCCTACGTAGGGCGGGTCGGGCTCAGACCCGCCTGCCGATCGCGGCTCAACACCCGAGCCGCGCTACGTTTTGCTTGTCTGCAACAACCCGAATCCAAAACGTTTAGACAGTCGATTGGCCAGAATGGCTTCCGCCAGCAGGGCGGCCGCCCCGGCGACGAACAGGAACCACCAAAGGGACTGCTTCTTCTCTATATCGGCCGGGGTCAGTTCCGGGTGTTCGAGGTCGCCTCCCACGATCGGGGCCGCGACGCGCCCCGTCGCGGTGTTCACGAACTCGGCCGGCGGCAGCGCCGACAGATCCGACTCGGCGGGATCGAGGTTGACCGCGACCTGAAACGGCCGCCGCTCGCCCATTCCCTGGAGCCGGACCGAATAGAACCCCTGCTCCAGGAGCTCGACGGAGTTCCGGCCGCCGTCGCCAAGGGCGACCTGCTCACCGCCCGGCGCCATCACCACGCCTGTCGCTTTCCGGACAGTGGGCTGCGCATCCCCGGCCGTCCCCTCGCGCACCATCGCCGCAATCGGCACCGAGATGTCGAGCATCCGCCCGACCGTGTACCACGCCTCGGGCTCTTCGTACTGGGCGAGGTAGCGCATCGTCTCGTGGACGAGCGGGAGGAACAGGTGCGCTCTCGGAAAGCTGTTCCACGACGCGTCGACCGGCGACGTGAACGCGATGATTCGGCCGGAGCCGAGCGCTCGCTCCACCATCGCCGCGCCGCCATCGTCGAATCGCGCGAGGACCTTGTCGGTCGCGGCCGGCGTGAGGGCGCGATACCGAAAGAACCGCACGCCGGAGAAATTGCCGTTTCGCGGATCCTTGAACTCGTCGAAGATCGGATGGCTGTAGTCCAGGTACCCCAGCGTGCCGCCGCCACCGCCGAGCCGATCGACCGGCGCGCCAGGCGTGCCGGGCATCAGCGGCATCTCGGGACCAGTCCACGGCGTGCGGTCCTTGAGGCTGATGAACAGGCCGCCGCCCTGCTCGACGAACCGCTTGAGCAGGTCGGTGGTCTGCGTCGAAAGCGCGGTGGCGTCGTTGAGCACGACGACGGACCGGCGCTCGAAGCTCGCGGCGGTCACGCGCGAGGCCGGCACGACCTCCGTCTTGAATGGCGGCGACGCGCCGATCGACAACACCGTCGTGATGAAGTACGACGACTCGGGCGCCGCGCCATCGGCCTGGATGATCAGCACGGACACCGGCCGGCTGGGCGACAAGGCGAAATGAAATTCGTTGTTGCGCGCCAGGTTGTCGGTGCCGGCGCGGACGGTGCCGCGCATCCCGGGCACGGCCGCCGTCACCTGCGCGAACGTCACCGATCCCGACGCGTTCGGCTCGATCGTGACCGGCCGGGTATCGACGACGCGCCCGTCGATCTCGAGCTTGACGGGCAGCGACGTGACCGCCGTCGGACTGCGGTTGGTCAGGCCGGCGGTGATCGTCACTCGCTCCTCGCCGGAGAACGACGTCCGCTGGAAGGCGACCGACGTGACGGAGAGATCCGACACGCCGGGCGAGGCGACCGACACCGGTGTCAGCGTCGCGCCCTGCGGCAGGTGAATCTCTTCCTGGCGCTCCCATCCGGACTTCTGGAAATCGGTGATGAGATAGGCCTCTTTGCGCGGCAGCGTGGACTGGCTCAGCTTGCTCTGCGCGAGCCGGAGCACCGGCGCGTAGCGCGTCCCGTCGGACGACACCTTCGCCGCATCGATGGCGGCCGACAGCCGGCCGCGATCGGCCGTGCCGCGCACGACCTCCTCGGCGCCCGTGCCGAACAGAATCAAGGTCGCCTTGTCGTCGCCCCGGATCGTCTCGACGATCTTTTTCGCCTCGGACTTCGCCTTCGCAAAGTGGTCGCCGTACCCCATGCTCGCCGACCGGTCGAGGAGGATCAGCACTTCGCGCGCGCCGCTCGTTGCCGGCGCCGCCTGAAGGGGATCGACTTTGAAGAACGGCCGGCTGAACGCCGCGACGAGCAGCGCCATCGCCGCCGCGCGCAGCAGGAGCAGCGGCCAGTTGTGAATGCGCCGGCGCTCGACCGACTGGTACGGAATCTGGCGCAGGAACATCAGCGACGGGAACTCGACGACGGTCTTCCGCTCGCGCTGGATGAGATGGACGATGATCGGCACGGCGATGGCCGCCAGGCCGACGAGGAAGAGTGGTGCGAGAAAAGCCATTCGATTTACCGGATCCGCATCAGCCGTTCGCGATTGCCGAGGTAGCTGAACAGCGCCTCGTCGAGCGGCTTGGAGGTCGTCAGTTGCACGTAGTCAATGCGCGAATCGGAGCACTTGGTCGTCAACGCCTCGATGTGCTCCTTCATCATCTGCCGGTACTGGTCGGCGAACACTTCCGGCACGATCGGCAGTTCCTCGCCGCTCTCGAGATCCTGGAACCGTGAGGCCTCGGTGTACGGAAACTCGATCTCGGCCGGGTCGAGGATGTGGAAGACGATGAGGTCGTTGCCGAGGAACCGGTACGGCTTCAGCGATTCGAGCAGATCGGTCGGGTTCTCGTACAAGTCCGAGATCAGCGCCACGATACTGCGGCGCTTGAAGTGCTCGGCGAGCTTGTCGAGCACCGTCAGCAGCCGGCCCGGCCGCTGCGGAACCGACCGGTCGAGCGTGTGCAGGAGCACGTTGAAATGCTTGGCGGACGCCGGCACATGCGTGACGACGTCTTCGTCGAATGTCACGATGCCGACGCGATCGCGCTGCCGGTGCGAGAGGTACGCCAGACACGCCGCCAGGAAGCTCGCGTACTGGAGCTTCGACACGCCCTGGCTCGCGAACGCCATCGATTTCGAGACGTCCACAAGCGCGACGAAATTCGCGTTCGTGTCCGCTTCGTACTGCTTGACGTAGTACTTGTCCGTGCGCGCGTACAGCCGCCAGTCCACGCGACGGATGTCGTCGCCGGGGACGTACCCGCGGTGCTCGGCAAAGTCGATCGACGCGCCAAAGTACGGCGCCCGGTGCAACCCGTTGATGAAGCCGTCGACGACGTAGCGCGCGAGCAGCTCGAGGTCCTTGATCCGCGCCAGGACCTTCGGATCGACGAAGCGCGCGCCGGGAATGAGGTGCGTTTCCAT
>Ga0111538_10014568_pt1 | contig 10362 bp, 9 predicted proteins | sample SoiMethybrSBSTD1_FD_79669 | JGI IMG/M metagenome (GOLD analysis project Ga0111538, IMG submission 79669) | Bulk soil microbial communities from a Populus tree surrounding site in Tennessee, USA - Soil MetaG P. TD hybrid SBSTD1 (version 2)... | ecosystem: Environmental > Terrestrial > Soil > Tree... | reverse complement strand
TCCATGGCGTGATGCAGGCGACGACGCCGATCGGCTGCTTGATGACGACGATGCGCTTGTCGGGCTGATGGCCAGGGATCGTGTCGCCGTAGACGCGCTTGGCTTCCTCTCCGAACCACTCGAGGAATCCGGCGGCGTACACGACCTCGCCTCGCGACTCGGTGAGCGGCTTTCCCTGCTCGATCGTCATCAGCCGCGCGAGGTCTTCCTGATGCTGCAGCATCAGCTCATACCAGCGGCGCATGACCCCTGCGCGTTCCTTCGCCGTCTTCTTGCGCCAGGCGGGCATCGCGCGATCGGCCGCTTCGATCGCCTGGCGCGTTTCCGCCGCGCCAAGCTTCGGCACGGTGCCGATGATCTCGCCGGTCGCCGGGTTGTCGACGTTGATGGTCGCGCCCGACGGAGCGTTCACCCACCCACCGTCCACGTAGCACGTCTGTCGAAAGAGCTTCTCGTCGCTGAGCGCGACACCGGTTGTAGCTTGCGTGGTCATTGCTCCCTCACGCGTGTTGAATTCCCAACTTCCAACGTCTAACGCCTGTCCAACTCCCAAATGAGACGAAACGTAATTGGGAGTTGGGGGTTGGCGCAGCGAAGCGGATTGGGAGTTTGCTAACGCGGATTGATTGAAAAGCCTCCATCAATGGGAATCCGCGCGCCATTGATGTACGCGGCCCGATCCGACGCGAGAAAGACGACGAGGTCGGCGACCTCCTGCATCGTGCCCCAGCGAGCGGCGATGATTCCCCATTTCTTGCAGATGTCCTCGACGAAGCCTTGTGAGTCCAGTCCCTGTTTCGACGCCCCGTCTGCCGCCCAGCCCTCGCGCCATTCCGTGGCGATGAGGCCGGGCACCACGGCGTTCACGGTGATGCGGCTTTCCGCCAGGTCCTTGGCCAGGTAGCTGGTCGCGTGGTTCATCGCGGAGTTGTTCAACCCGTGCGTCAGCGCCGGACCGAACGCGGCGAGCCCGGCGATGCCGCTGATGTTGATGATGCGACCGCTGCCGTCGGTCGGCATCGACGGAATCACCGCCTGCGTCACCCGCAGCATCCCGATCGTCTTCGTGTTGATGTCGTCCACCCACTCCGTGTCCGGCCACATGATCTGCCGATCGTGGCGTCGGATGGGGCTGCCGGCGTTGTTGACAAGGATGTGAATCGACCCGAATTCCGCGACGGCGGCATCGACCGCAGTCTTAACCGACTCTGCGTCGCGGACATCGGCCGTGATCGGCAGCACGCGGACGCGCTTGGCGAACCGAATCTCCTCGGCCGCGGTCTCGAGATCCTCCCGCGTTCGCGCGAGCAAGGCGAGGTGGACGCCTTCCGAGGCAAGCGCGCGAGCAATGGCCTTCCCGATGCCCTTGCTGCCACCGGTAACGAGCGCGACGCGATCCTTGAGTCCGAGATTCATTTCACGAACGTCTCCTGTCTTTCGTCTCTAGTCGTCAATGACCAAAGACCAAAGACAAGAGACCAAAGACAGATCCTCACACCCATTTATGCGGTTCACGCAGTGCGATCACGACGTCGTTGAGGAACGCAGCCGCTCGAGCGCCATCCACGACACGATGATCCGACGACAACGTGAGGTTCATCGTCGGACGCACACCGATCATCCCGTCGATCGCGACAACGCGATCGGCGATGGCGCCGACGGCCAGAATCCCTGCCTGCGGCGGCACGATGATCGCCGTGAACGCGTCGACGTCGAACATCCCGAGATTGCTGATCGTGAACGTGGCGCCGCTGATGTCCGACGGTTGCAGCCGATTCGCACGCGCGCGCTCGGTCAGTTCCTTGCGATGCCTGGCCAGCTCGCCCAGGCTGGCGCGATCGGCGTTGCGGATTACTGCGGTGACGACAGCGTTTTCAACTGCGATTCCGAGCGCGACGTTGATCTCCGCGTTCATCGTGATGTTGCCGTTCGCCCAGTTGGCGTTCATCCGCGGATGCTGACGCAGCGCTCGCGCGACGGCCGCGGTCAGCAGATCGGTGTGCGTGACCTTGACGCCATGCGATTGCTCGATCTGGGGGATCAGCTTCTCACGAACCGCAGTGAGCGCCGTCGCATCGACTTCGCGCGTCACGAAGAAGTGCGGAACGGTCGTCCAGCTTTGCGTCGTCCGCTCGGCCATGATGCGGCCGATGGATGTCACCACGCCGGTGTCGGCAGGCGAGGCCCGGCTGAAGCCGGGCACTACGGTTGAGGACTCCTGGCGAGGGCCCGATCCCATGTCGGATGATTGCCGGGTCGGTGTCGGGCTTTCGTCGTGTGGCGCTTCAACCGGACCTCGCGCAGCTTTCAGAATGTCATCGGCGAGGATCTCCCCGCCGGGACCAGATCCCTTTACTGTCGCGATGTCGACGCCGTGCTCGCGCGCGAGACGGCGCGCCTTCGGCGAGATGCGCGCACCTGCGACCGACGCCGGCTCCGGAGCGGCGCTCGCGGAGGCGGCGGCGGCCGTGGCCGGAGCCGCATCCATCTTGCGACCTGTCTGCGTGGGCGTTGACGCGCTCGGCGGCTGCTCCCCCGGCTTCACCAGCCACGCGATCGTCTGGCCAACCGGAATGACATCGTCGACCTTGGCCGTGACGCCGGCGAGGATGCCATCGCCCTGCGCCTCGATCTCGACGACGGCCTTGTCGGTCTCGACCTCGAGGAGCATCTCGCCCTTCTTGACCGACTCCCCTTCGTTCTTCAGCCACCGTACGAGCTTGCCGGTTTCCTGCGCCATTTCCAGCGCAGGCATCACCACGCTCACCGCCATTCGTTACGCCCCTACTCTCTCGTGCGAGTCGGCCTCCGCCTTGGCTGCCGCCTTCACCATCTTGACGACTTCAGGATTTGGCGGCGCTTCCGTTTCGCGCACCGTCGGCAACGTGCCGCCGACGGTGACGAATGGCGCTCCGGCGACGAGAAGTTCTTCCGCGGGGAAACGCGTGATGACTTCGTGGCCCGTTGGCGTCACGACGATTTCTTCTTCGATGCGCGCCGCGCTCCAGCCGTCGGTCGATGGCCAGAACGTCTCCAGCGCGAACACCATCCCCGGCTTGATCTCGTGCGGGTGGTCATGCGACACGAGACGGCTGATCATCGGCTTCTCCCAGATCGCGAGGCCGATGCCGTGCCCCATCTGCAGCGCAAACGCGGCTTCTTCGTTCGGGAAGCCGAACTCCTGCGCACGCGGCCAGACCGCCGCGATCTCGGCGGTGGTGCGCCCCGGCCGCACCAGATCGATCGCCGCGTCGAGATAATCGCGACACCGCTTGTATGCGTCCACCAGCGCGCGCGGAGCGGAGCTGATCGCGAAGCAGCGGTAATAACACGTGCGATAGCCCATGTACGAGTGCAGGATGTCGTAGTAGACCGGGTCGCCGGGCCGCATGATGCGATCGGAGAACACGTGCGGATGCGGGCTGCACCGCTCGCCGGAAATGGCGTTGACGCCCTCCACATACTCCGAGCCCATCTCGTACAGCCGCTTGGCGACGAGCGCGACCGCATCGCTCTCGCGCATGCCGGGCTTCATCTCCCTGTACAGGTCGTAGTAGGCGGCGTCCACCATTCCCGCGGCCTGCGTGAGGAGCGAGATCTCGTCCTGCGTCTTGATCTCGCGGGCGTTCGACATCAGTTGCTGGCCGTCGACGACCGTGATGCCCTCTTTTTGCAGCGCGAACAGAATCGGCGGCTCGACGACATCGACACCGAGCGGTTCCTTGTGCAGACCGCGCGACTCGAGCTCGACACGGATCTTCCGCGCGACGTCCTCCGAGCGGCCCATCTCCGGCGTCATCGCGCCACGCATGAGCGGGATACCGGCACGCGAACGCTCGCCGAGCCACGGGCAATTCAGCTGGTGATGCTTGGCGGCCGACCCGAAATCCCACAGGATCGGTTCATCGCCCTGCGGCAGCAGCGTGAAGCGGCTGATCTTGTCCTGCGCCCAGGTGCCGATGTGCGTGGCGGTGATGTAGCGGACGTTGTTCATGTCGAAGCAGAGCACCGCGCCCATCTCCGACTTCGCCAGCAGCTCCTTGATCCGCGTCAGCCGCTCGCGCCGCAGCCGATCGAAATCGATCCGCTGCTCCCAGTCGACCGCCATCGTGCCGAAGGTCTTAATAGCCACGTTTCTCTCCTGAAAAAGTCACCCGGAGCGATCAGGCTCTGGGCTCTCGGCTTTCGGCTCTCGGCCTGGCAAGACCCAAAGCCCAGAGCCTAAAGCCCAAAGCCGGGCCGGCTCACCGATTCACCATCTGCCGCGCCAGCTCGAACGCGTCGCGCTCGGTCGGCACGGTCACGTCCTCGAGCGACGGTGAAAACGGAATCGGCACGTGCATCGCGCACAAACGACGGACGGGACCGTCGAGGTCGTAGAAGGCGCCCTCCTGAACCACCGATGCCAGCTCGCCGCTCACGCCGTACCGGTGATAGCCCTCGTCCATGACGATGCAGCGCGACGTCTTTTTCACGGACTCGACCAGCGTCTTCTCATCGAGCGGCCACATCGTCCGGGGATCGACGACTTCGGCGTCGATGCCGACTTCCTCGAGCATCTTCGCCGCGCCGAGTGCGACTTGCACCATGCTGCTGGTGGCGACGAACGTGATGTCGCGCCCTTGCCGCTTGACGTCGGCAAGGCCGAGCGGAATGACGTAGTCGTCGACGGGAACCGGGCCTTTGACCTTCGTGTAACTGATCTTGTCCTCGAAGAACACGACCGGGTTGTCGTCGCGAATAGCGGACTTGAGCAACCCCTTCGCGTCGGCGGGCGTCGAGGGCACAACCACCTTCAGTCCGGGGATATGACTGGGCCACGCGTGCAGCGACTGCGAGTGCTGCGCCGCAGAGCGCCTCGTCGCACCCATCGTCGCGCGAACCACCAGCGGCACTTTCCAGGCGCCACCGGACATGTAGTGGATCTTCGCGGCCTGGTTGACGACCTGGTCCATGATCAGCGTCATGAAGTCGCCGAACATGATGTCGACGATCGGGCGCATGCCGGTCATCGCCGCGCCGACGCCGATTCCGGTGAAGCCCGGTTCAGAGATCGGCGTATCGATGATGCGTCCGGTGCCGAACTCCTCGACCAGTCCCTTCAACACCTTGAACGTGGTGCCCGCCTCGGCGACGTCCTCACCGATCAGCACGATGCTGTGATCGCGACGCATCTCTTCCGCGATCGCCTCGCGGACGGCGTCCCCAAACGAGATCTCGCGGACCTGCGTTGCTGTTTCAGGCATAGACGTCCTCGGCCACCCGGCTCGGGTCGGGATACGGCGCGTTGATCGCAAACTCCACGGCCTTGTCCATCTCGCCGACGAGCTCCTGCTCGATCTGCGCGAGCGTTCCGGAGTCGGTCACGTTTCCGTCGAGCAGATACCGGGTCAGCATCGCGATCGGATCGCGCTCGCTGCGCCACTGCTCCTCTTCCGTCTTCGGCCGGTAGTACGCGCGGGCGATATCGCCAACGTGATGGCCGTGGTAGCGGTAGGTGTTCAACTGGAGGAACGCCGGACCCTCGCCGCGACGCGCGCGCTCGACATACCTGGTTGCTGCCGCGTACACCGCGCGCACGTCCTGACCGTCAACCACTTCACACGCGACCCCGAAGGCGCGCGGCCGATCGATGATCTCGCCCGCGGTGGCCTCGGAGTAATGCGTGTACTCGTTGTACATGTTGTTCTCGCACGCGTAGATGACCGGCAGCTTCCACAGCTGCGCCATGTTCATCTCTTCGTAGAGCACACCCTGGCCAAGCGCGCCCTCGCCGAAGAAGCAGACCGCCACGCGATCGTTCTTCAGATACTTCGCCGCGAACGCGGCGCCGGTAGCGATGCCGACACTGCCGCCAACGATCGCATTGGCGCCAAGGTTGCCGGTCTTCGGATCGGCGATGTGCATCGAACCGCCCTTGCCCTTGCAGTAGCCCGCCTCCTTGCCCAGGAGCTCAGCGAACATCAGATGCGGCTGCGCGCCCTTGGCGAGACAGTGCCCGTGGCCGCGATGCGTGCTGGTCACGTAGTCGTCGTTGCGCAACGCCTCGCAGATGCCGACGGCCACCGCTTCCTCGCCGATGTAGAGATGGGCGAGACCCGGCATCAGCGCGCGCGTGTAGAGATCGTTCACGCGTTCCTCGAACAAGCGGATCGCGAGCATCTGCCGATACATCCGCAGCAGCTTCTCAACCGGCGGGTCCGTCTTCGGGGGAACCCGTTCGGCTTGCGTGGTCGTCATGAATTGACTCCTGAAAGCTTTGCCAGCACCTGGAACAGCGCCGCGCAGTCCTGTTCTCCGAGGCCGAGGCCACGAGCGGCGGTCAGCATCTCGTTGGCCACGGCGGCGGTCGGGAGAGGAACGCCGAGGGCCTTACCCATCTCGAGCGCCAGCGACGTGTCCTTCTGCAGCATCTTCACGTTGAACCACGCCTCGTCCGGCATCTTGACCGCGAATGGACCGCGGTACTGCAGCAGCGGCGACGCGAGCACGCTGTTGGTGAAGACGTCGACAGCGGTCTTGCGATCGATTCCGCTCTTCTCGGCGAGCAGGATCCCTTCAGAGAACGCGAGGAGTTGAACGCCGATGCTCAGGTTGAGCGCGATCTTCATCGACACCGCGACGCCGTTCGCGCCGACGTAGGTCGCCTTCGGTCCGATGTCGAGCAGCAGCGGATGAACGCGATCGTACGTCTCGCGCTGCCCGCCGACCATCATCGTCAGCTTCCCCTGCTCGAGCGTGAGGATGCTGCCCGACACGGGACAGTCGACCATGTCGCCGCCGCGCGCGCGAATCTTCTCCGCCAGTCCGCGGCTCGTGGCCGGACTGATCGTGCTCATCTCGACGAGCACCTTGCCAGATCCGATGCCCTCGAGCACGCCGTCTGGACCGTACGCGATCGCGTCGAGCGCCGCGGAATCGGTAACCATTGAAAAGGTCACCTCGGCAGCCGCCGCCACCGCACGTGGCGTGTCGGCCCACTGCATCCCGCGATCGATCAGCCACTGTGCTTTCGATCTCGTACGGTTGTAGCCGGTGACCGTATGGCCCTTCGACAGGAGCCGGTCGGCCATGCGCCCACCCATCGCGCCGAGGCCGATGTAACCGAGATGTGCCATTTGGAATGCGGAGAAGAAACCGGTCTAATTTCGGTCGACACGAAACGAGGGTTCGTTTCAGTCCCTTTCCGAATTAAACCCGGTTTCATATCCACGAGGCAACATGCCCGACGTGCAGGAACGACGCACTGGCTCCACGCTCGCCGCGGTCGGGCTGCGCTTGTCCGAGTGGTTCGAGCGCTGGTTTCCCGATGCATTTGCGCTCGCACTGGTCGCGGTCGCCATCGTGTTCATGGCGACGCTGTTCATGGGCAGCACCGTGCGGCAATCGGCGCAGTGGTTCGGCGCGGGGTTCTGGGATCTGGTCGTCTTCACGATGCAGATGTCGATGATCATCGTCACCGGATTCGCGGTCGCGACGGCACCGCCGGTCTACGCCATCATCAAGAAAATGTCAGAAATACCGAAGACCGGCCGCGGCGCTGTTGCGTTCGTCGCGCTGTTCTCAATGCTCTCGTCGCTGGTGTCGTGGAGCTTCAGCCTGATCTTCAGCGGTCTGCTCGCCAGGGAAGTCGCGCATCGCGTGCCGCGTGCCGACTACCGCGCACTGGGCGCGGCGGCGTATCTGGGCATCGGCAGCGTATGGGCGCTCGGCCTGTCCTCGTCCGCCGCGCTCATCATGGCGGCACCCGCGTCGCTGCCCGACACGATCGAACGCATCAGCGGAGTTATTCCGCTCAGCAACACGCTCGGTCTCTGGCAAAGCCTGACGATCGCACTGGCGATCATCGTCGTGTCGACGACGGTCGCGTACTACGCCGCGCCCGTCGCGGCCGACGCACGCGGCATGACGGAGATGGGCGTGGCCTATACGCCGCCGACGCGCGACATCGGCCGGCGGGAGCGCCCCGGTGAGTGGCTCGAATACAGCCCGCTGCTCACGATCGTGATCTGCACGCTCGGATATGGCTATCTGGCGGGCGAGGTGGCCACTGTCGGCCCGTCCGTGATTCTCGAGCTGAATCACTACGTCTTCCTGTTCCTCATCACGGGGCTGTTGCTGCATTGGCGTCCGCGATCCTTCGTCCACGCGATCGCCGCCGCCGTCGCACCGGTCGGAGGCGTGTTGATCCAGTATCCGGTTTACGCCGGGATCGTGCGGATGATGACCGGCTCCGGGCTCGCCACGCAGCTGGCGCACTTCTTCGTCACCATCTCGACGCAGCACACCTTCCCGATCATGATCGGCATCTATTCAGCGTTGCTCGGTCTGTTCAATCCGTCGGCAGGTGGTAAATGGCTGATCGAGGCGCCATACGTGCTCGAAGCAGGGAAAACGCTGCACGTGCACCTCGGGTGGATCGTCCAGACCTACAACGCCAGCGAAGCGCTCGCAAACCTGATTCATCCGTTCTGGATGCTGCCGCTCGTCGGCATTCTCAACCTGAAGCCGCGCGACATTGTCGGCTTCTCGATGCTGCAGTTCGTCGTCCACGTGCCGGTGGTCCTCTTCCTCGTGTGGATCCTGAATTACACCCTTGAATACGTGCCGCCGGTCCCGTAGGCGAATGGCCGCCGCTGAAGGGCAGAGCGGACGCGAGATCGCCGTGCGCTCGGCCTCTCGGAAGGCAGCGCCCGCAATTTCCTGTCGGAGGCGATCAGCACGGTGGGCGGCCGCAATCGCGTCGACGCGGGGCCCATCGCACAGCAGAAGGGCTGGCTCTGAGCGGATCGGGCACGATCGTCGCATCAGCAGCGGTTGATGGGGTTCTACGGAAAGCTGCGGTTGGGCCTGTTGGGTGTCATCGTGGTCGGCGCTGTGACCGGCGAGTGGTACGCCGCGGCAACCGAACAGCACGACGAGGTGGGATGCAAGCAGGTGGGCGCCGTGGCGCCCTTACCTGGACTGCCGGAGGCGAGCGGTGTCGCCGTCAGTCGGCGGACTTCGGGCCTCTTGTGGACGCTGAACGATTCAGGGGACCCGGAGCTCATTGCCGTCGACAGCAACGGACTGATGAAGGGCCGTGTGCGCGTGACCGGCGCCACGGTTCACGACTGGGAGGACATCTCTGCCGCGCGGTGTGATGGCCGCGCGTGCCTCTACATCGCCGACATCGGCGATAACAACCAGACGCGCAAGGACATCACGATCTATCGAGTGCCCGAGCCCGCTCCCGGCGATCGGGAAACCCAGCCAGCGGAAAAGTTCACCGCGACCTACCCCGACGGTGCGCATGATGCCGAAGCGCTGTTCGTCAATCGCGACGGCGTGCTCATGATCGTCACCAAGGAGAAGCCGTCGGCAGTCTACCGATTCCCGCAACCGCTGAAACCCGGCACGACCGTCACGCTCGAGGCCGCCGGAATGCTTCCAATCCAGAGTGTGACCGACGCCGAGACCTCTCGAGACGGCGAGTGGATCGCCGTCCGGACGAACACCGAGCTGTTCTTCTTTCGCAACGAGGAGTTCGCGCTCGGCGCGCACGGCTCGCCAATCAAACTGGCGAAAGTTGGCGAGCCACAAGGAGAAGGGGTTGCGGTCGGAGAGAACGGTCGCGTGTATCTGGCGGGCGAGGGGAAGCATCACCAGCCAGGGACGCTGGCGATGCTTGACTGTTCGTTTCCTGGTCGCACGTCCGGCTGAAGCCGGACACTACGTTTGCGGCGCGGCGCCTTCGCGGACGACCTGAACCGTCAGCGGCACAGTCACTTCGCGATGCAGCTTCAACGGCACGTTGTGGCTGCCCAGCGTCTTGATTGGTTCGGGCAGGATCAACTTGCGCCGATCCACGTCGAAGCCCTTGCCCTTCAGGTAATCGGCGATGTCGGGGGCGGTCACCGAGCCATACAACTGTTCGGTGTCGCCGACCCGGCGCGCAATCGTGATCTCGACGCTCGCCAGCCGCGTGGCGATCGCCTCGGCCTGCGACTTCTCCTCCGACTCGCGCGTCTCCATGATCTTGCGTTCGCGCTCGACGTGCTTCCGATTGCCGTCGGTCGCCGGCAACGCGAGCTTGCGCGGCAGCAGGTAGTTGCGGGCATAGCCGTCGGCGACCTTGACGACGTCGCCGCGGCGCCCGAGATTGTCGACGTGTTCTCTGAGAATCACTTCCATGGCTATTCCGCCGTGTATGGAATCAACGCGAGCTGACGCGCGCGCATGATCGCGGTGCGCAGCTTGCGCTGGTGCATCGCGCAGGTTCCCGAGATCCGCCGCGGCAGGATCTTCGCCCGCTCGGGCACGAACGGCATCAGCAGCTTCGTGTCCTTGTAGTTGATGTCGTCGATCTTGTCCGAGCAGAAC
>Ga0111538_10014567_pt1 | contig 10362 bp, 9 predicted proteins | sample SoiMethybrSBSTD1_FD_79669 | JGI IMG/M metagenome (GOLD analysis project Ga0111538, IMG submission 79669) | Bulk soil microbial communities from a Populus tree surrounding site in Tennessee, USA - Soil MetaG P. TD hybrid SBSTD1 (version 2)... | ecosystem: Environmental > Terrestrial > Soil > Tree... | reverse complement strand
GTGTGGCGGCTCGACGGCAAGGTGGCGACGATCACGCTCAACCGGCCCGAGCGCAAGAACCCGTTGACGCTGGAATCCTATGCCGAGCTGCGCGACACGTTCCGCGACCTCGTCTATGCCGACGCGGTCAAGACGGTCGTCATCACCGGCGCCGGCGGAAATTTCTGCTCGGGCGGCGACGTGCACGAAATCATCGGCCCGCTGACCAGGATGACGCCGCCGCAGCTGCTGGAATTCACGCGCATGACCGGCGACCTGGTGAAGGCGATGCGGCATTGCCCGCAGCCGGTGATCGCCGCGATCGAAGGCGTGTGCGCCGGCGCGGGTGCGATCATCGCCATGGCGAGCGACCTGCGCTACGGCGCGCCGAGCGCCAAGACCGCGTTCCTCTTCGTGCGCGTCGGCCTTGCGGGCTGCGACATGGGCGCCTGCGCCATCCTGCCGCGCATCATCGGCCAGGGGCGCGCCGCCGAACTGCTCTACACCGGCCGCAGCATGAGCGCCGACGAGGGCCTCGCCTGGGGATTTTTCAATCGCATCGGCGACAAGCCGCTCGACCTGGCGACGGAAATGGCGAGAGAGCTGGCGAGCGGCCCGACGGCGGCGCACGCCATCACCAAGAAGATGCTGCACGAGGAATGGCACGTCGGCGTCGACCAGGCGATCGACATGGAAGCCGTGGCGCAGGCGGCGCTGATGGAGAACAAGGATTTCCGCCGCGCCTACGAGGCGTTCGCGGCGAAGAAGAAGCCGGTCTTCGAAGGCGACTGATGGACCGCTTCGCCCACCTGCAGTGGCCGTTCTTCGAGGAGAAGCATCGCAAGCTCGCCGGCGAGGCCGAGGCCTTTGCCGGCCAGAGCTTTTCCTTCGCGCATGGCGATGACGCGGACGCCATCTGCAGGCGGCTCGTCCAGGACCTGGGTTGCGCGGGTTACCTGAATTTCGTTGCCAGTGAGAACGTGGACGTGCGCACGGCCGCGATCCTGCGCGAGATCTTCGCCTACCACTCGGGTCTCGCCGACTTCGCGTTCGTCATGCAGGGCCTCGGCAGCGGGCCGATCGCGCTCGCCGGAACTGCGGAGCAGAAGAAGTACCTGAAGAAGGCGGCGAGCGGCGACGCCATCGCCGCGTTCGCGCTCTCGGAGCCCGACGCCGGCTCCGACGTCCAGGCCTTGAAAACGACGGCGAAGAAGAAGGGCGACGCCTGGGTCCTCGACGGCACCAAGACCTGGATCTCGAACGGCGGGATCGCGGACTTCTACGTCGTCTTCGCCAGGGCCGACGAGGGGATCAGCGCGTTCGTCGTGGATGCAAAGGAGCTCGACGCAAGCAAGCGCATCGAGATCGTTGCGCCGCACCCGATGGCGACACTCCAGCTGAAGGGTTCGAAGGGAACGCTGCTCGGCGAGGCCGGGCAGGGCTTCAAGCTGGCGATGCGCAACCTCGACATCTTCCGCACCACCGTCGCCGCGGCGGCACTCGGCTTCGCGCGCCGCGCGCTGCAGGAGTCGCTCGACCGGGCGAGGAATCGCAAGATGTTCAACCAGGCGCTCTCCGACTTCCAGCTGACGCAGGCCAAGCTCGCCGACATGGCGACCAGCATCGAGGCGGGCGCGCTGCTCACCTACAAGTCCGCGTGGGTCAAGGACCAGGGCAAGCGCGTGACCCGCGACGCCGCCATGGCCAAGATGTTCGCCACCGAGGCGGCGCAACAGGTGATCGACGACGCGGTGCAGATCTGCGGCGGCCTCGGCGTGATGCGCGGCCACCCCGTCGAGCGCCTCTACCGTGAGGTTCGCGCGCTGCGCATCTACGAGGGCGCGACCGAGGTGCAGAAGCTGATCATCGCCCGCGATCTCCTCAAGTCATGAGCTACACGGCGCACACCGACACTTTCGTCCGCGACAACCTGCCGCCGCGGAACGCCTGGCCGGAGTTCCGCTTCTACCTGCCGGAATTGAAGTACCCGGCGCGCCTCAACTGCGCCGTCGAGCTGCTCGACAAGCCGGTCACCCGCGGCTACGGCCACCGGATCGCCTTGCGCTCGCCCGAAGGCGAGTGCACGTATACGCAGCTCTACACGCAGGCGAACCGCCTCGCGAACGTCCTGACCAGGGAGATGGGCCTCAAGCCCGGCAATCGGGTGCTGCTGCGCGGCGCGAACAATCCGATGATGGTCGCCGCCTGGTTCGCGGTGATGAAGGCGGGCGGCATCGCGGTGGCGACCATGCCGCTGCTTCGCGCCAAGGAGCTGACCGACGTCATCACCAAGGCCGAGATCAGCCACGCGCTTTGCGACAAGCGGCTGGCCGAAGATCTGCAAAACGCATTGCCGAATTGTTCTTCATTGAAGGAAATTCGCTATTGGTACGACGACGTCGCCGACTCGATCGATTCGCTGGTGCTGAAGCAGCCCCTGACCTACACCAACGTCCCGACCGCGCTCGACGATCCGGCGCTGATCGCCTTCACCTCGGGCACGACCGGCAGGCCGAAGGGCACCGTGCACTTCCACCGCGACGTGATCGCGATGTGCGACACCTTCGCGCGCTCGTGCGTACGCATGGGCAAGGACGACGTCGTCTGCGGCACGCCGCCGATCGCCTTCACCTTCGGGCTGGGCGGGCTGCTCTGCTTCCCGATGCGCTACGGCGCCTCGACGGTGCTGATGGAGAAGCTGACCCCGGAGACGCTGCTCGAGACGATCCAGAACGCCAGGGCGACCACCTGCTTCACCTCGCCGATCATGTATCGCGCCATGTCGGCTCTGGCCAGGGACTTCAACGTCAAGTCTCTTAGAACCTGTGTTTCGGCGGGCGAGGCGCTGCCCGACGCGACGCGGCAGATGTTCAAGCAGGCGACCGGCATCGAGATCATCGACGGCATCGGCTCCACCGAGATGATCCACTGCTTCATCTCGCATACGCCCGAGCGGGTGCGGCGCGGCGCGACCGGCTACGCCATTCCGGGCTATACGGCCGCGGTGCTCGACGAGAACCTCGAGCCGTGCAAGCCCGGCGAGGTCGGCCGGCTCGCCGTCAAGGGACCCACCGGCTGTCGCTACCTCGCCGATCCACGTCAGAGCGATTACGTGCAGAACGGCTGGAACATCACCGGCGATGCCTACATGGTCGACGAGGACGGCTACTTCTTCTACCAGGCGCGCACCGACGACATGATCATCTCCGCCGGCTACAACATCGCCGGCCCGGAAGTGGAGGGCGCGCTGCTGACGCATCCGGCGGTCGCCGAATGCGGCGTGGTCGGCGCGCCGGACCCGGAGAGGGGCACGATCGTGAAAGCCTTCGTGGTCTTGAAAAAAGATTTTCCAAAAGATGATTCGACTGCCAAAGCGCTTCAGGACCACGTCAAGCGGGCGATTGCTCCCTACAAGTATCCCCGTGCCATCGAGTTCATCGATGCGCTGCCGCGCACCGAAACCGGAAAAGTGCAGCGCTTCAAGCTGAGGTCACAACCATGAAAATTCTGCAGCCGCCCGGCTGGGCGCGGGCCAAGGGGTTCTCGAACGGCATTGCCGCGCAAGGCAACCTCGTCTTCATCGCCGGCCAGATCGGCTGGACCGGAGACTGCAGGTGGGAGGCGCGAGATTTTGCGGGCCAATTCCGCCAGGCGATCAAGAACATTCTCGCGGTGCTGGCGGAAGCGAACGGCAAGCCCGAGCACATCGTTCGGCTGACCTGGTACGTGCTCGACAAGCAGGAGTACCTGGATTCACTGAAAGGCGTCGGCGAGGCGTATCGGGAGCTGATGGGCAGGCACTACCCGACCATGGCGGTAGTGCAGGTCAGCGGCCTGGTCGAGAACGAAGCGCGACTGGAGATCGAGGCGACTGCCGTAGTTCCCGCGAGGTTGCCATGAAGGTCAGCGTGATCGGCGGCGGGCCGGGCGGCCTGTACTTCGCGCTGCTCGCGAAGAAGGCCTGGCCGCGCTGGGACATCACCGTCTACGAGCGCAACCGCCCGGACGACACCTTCGGCTTCGGCGTGGTGTTCTCCGACCAGACGCTCGACAGCTTCAAGGCCTACGACACCGTCACCTACGAGCGCATCCGCCGCCGCTTCGCCTACTGGGGCGACGTCGACGTGGTCTACAAGGGCGAGACGCTGCGCTCGGGCGGCAATGGCTTCTGCGGCTGCTCGCGCAACGCGCTGCTCAACATCCTGCAGGACCGCGGCCGCGAGCTCGGCGTGCAGATGCGCTTCCAGCGCGAAGTCGAGGGGCTGGAAGAATTCGCCGACTCGGAATTGATTGTGGTCGCCGACGGGATCAACTCCCGCATCCGGGAGAAGTACAAAGACCATTTCCAGCCGGCGGTCGACCTGCGGCCGAACAAGTTCACCTGGCTCGGCTCGACCAAGCCGCTGGACGCCTTCAAGTATTTTTTCAGGGAAACCAAGCAAGGCCTGATCGTCGCGCACTGCTACCAGTACGAGCCCGACCGCTCGACCTGGGTGATCGAGACCGACGAGCAGACCTGGAAGAACTTCGGCTTCGACAAGCTCTCCGAGACCGACATGCTGCCGGTGATCGAGAACGTGTTCGCCGAGGAGCTCGACGGCCACAAGCTGATCGCCAACCGCTCGCTGTGGCGCAACTTCCCGACCATCACCAACAAGACCTGGGTGAAGGGCAATGCGGTGCTGGTCGGCGACGCCAAGGCGACCGCGCATTTCTCCATCGGCTCGGGCACAAAGCTCGCCATGGAAGACGCGATTTCTTTGTTTGAGTCCCTGCGCAAACAGGATTCCGTAGGGAAGGCGCTAGCGCAATACGACACTGCACGGCGAGAAGAGGTGGAGAAGACCCAGCACGCGGCGAACGTCTCGCTCGCCTGGTTCGAGCACATGAAGCGTTACTGGGGCATGGAGCCGGTGCAGTTCGCCTTCGGCGTCATGTCGCGCTCGAAGCAGATCACCTGGGAGAACCTCGAGCTGCGCGACCCCGCGTTCGTCAGGACCATCCACCAGTGGTTCGCGAAGAAGGTGCGGGAGCAGGGCTTCGAGATCGACCTGAAGAACCCGCCAGTGCCGATGTTCACGCCTTTCCGGTTGCGCGACATGGTGCTCGAGAACCGGGTGGTGGTCTCGCCGATGGACCAGTACTCGGCGGTCGACGGCGTGCCCGGCGACTGGCATTTCGTGCACCTCGGCAGCCGCGCGGTCGGCGGCGCGGGCCTCGTCTACGTGGAGATGACCTGCCCGTCGCCCGAGGGACGCATCTCGCCGGGGGACACGGGCCTGTGGAACGAGGCGCAGCGCGATGCGTTCAAGCGGATCGTCGACTTCGCCCACGTCAATTCGAAAGCGAAGATGTGCATGCAGCTCGGCCACTCCGGCCGCAAGGGCTCCACGCAGCTTGGCTGGGAGCGCATGGACCATCCGCTCGAGCGCGGCAACTGGCCGGTCGTGTCAGCTTCACCCATCCCGTACTACGAAGGCGTCTCCCAGGTCCCGATCGAGCTCGACCGTAAGGGGATGGAGAAGATCATCAAGGATTTCGAGAGGTCGGCCCGGTATGCGGACGAAGCCGGTTTCGACATGCTCGAAATCCACATGGCGCACGGTTACCTCCTGGCGAGTTTCATTTCTCCTCTCACGAATCAGAGGAAAGATTCGTTTGGAGGAGGCATTGAAAACCGCATGCGTTTCCCGCTCGAGGTGTGGAGGGCGTGCCGGAAAGTCTTCAATGCGAAGAAACCCATGTCGGTGCGTCTCTCCGCCACCGACTGGGCGCCCGGCGGCCTCACGGGCGAGGACCTGATGGCTGCGGCGCGGATGCTGAAGGCCGAGGGCTGCGACATGATCGACTGCTCCACCGGCCAGACCGTGCCGCACCAGCGGCCGATCTACGGCCGGATGTACCAGGCGCCGTTCTCCGACTGGGTGCGAAACGAAGTCGGCATCGCCACCATGACCGTCGGCGCGGTCACCACGCCTGACCAGGTGAACACGCTGCTCGCTTCCGGCAAGGCCGACCTGGTCGCGCTGGCGCGGCCGCACCTCGCCAATCCCTACTTCACGCTGCAGGCCTCGGCCTGGTACCAGCACATGGGCCAGCACTGGCCGCCGCAATACCTCTCCGGCCGGGATCAGGCTTTCCGCAACGCGCCGCGCGAGCGATCCGAGCAGATAGAGCTGAAGGTGAAGGCGCGCCCGGCAAGCCACGAGGTCACGGACTCGAAGAAGGCCGCATGATCACTCTCTGGGAGCTCGGCGGTCGCGATGACCGCCGCTACAGCCTGTTCTCCTGGCGCACGCGCATGGCGTTGCGTCACAAGCGACTCGATTTCCATTCGATCCCCGTCCGCATGAGCGACAAGGCGGTTATCGCCTTTTCCGGCGGCAAGACCGTGCCGATCGTCAAAGATGGTGAAGGTGACGGAAATGATTTCGTAGTGCGCGATTCTTGGAAGATCGCGGAGTATCTCGAGTCGCGTTACCCGGATGCGCCGACGCTGTTCGGCGGCGCGATCGGCCAGGGCGTGACGCAGGCGCTCAACGTGTGGGTCGATCGCGTGCTGGTGCTGCCGATGCTCGCGCTGATCGTGGCTGACGTGCACGAAAGGGTTGACCCCGCGGACGAGCACTATTTCCGTGAGTCGATGGAGAAAGTCCTTAAGATGACCCTCGAGGAGACGCGCACCAGGCGCGCAGAAGCGATGTCGAAGCTCAACCGCACGCTGGAACCGATGCAGGCGCTGCTCAAGCGCCAGCCCTGGATCGCGGGCGCGCAGCCGGCGTACGCCGACTACATCCTGTTCTCGATCTTCCAATGGGCTCGGGTCATGAGTCCGCATGAGGTGCTGGAGGAGGGTCCGCTGCGCGATTGGCGCGAGCGCGTACTCGACCTGCACGGCGGATTCGCGCGAAGCTGAATGCTGGAGCGCATCGGCAAATACGAGATCAAGCGCCTGCTCGGCAAGGGCGCGACCGGCACCGTGTACCTCGCGTCGGATCCTTTCCGCCAGACCGATGTCGCAATCAAGGTGATGGAAAAGCTCCCGGCCGAAGCCGACGCCGCGCGGCGACAGCTGCGCTTCTTTCAGAACGAAGCGGCCCTCGCCGGCAAGCTGCGCCACCCGCACATCGTCAGCATTTTCGACGCCGGCATCGAGGAGTTAACCGGCGGCGAGGCGCTGCGTTATCTGGTCATGGAGCTCGTCGAGGGCGATTCCCTGTCCCGCTACTGCGATCCGCAGGCGCTGCTCGCGCCGGCGCAGATCGTCGGCGTCGTCTACAAGTGCTGCAAGGCGCTCGAATTCGCCAACAGCATCGGCGTCGTGCACCGCGACATCAAGCCGGCCAACATCCTCGTCAAGGGCGATCTCGACATCAAGGTCTCCGACTTCGGCGCCGCGCAGCTCGAGCGCGCCGACCAGACCCAGGTCCAGGGCGTCGGCTCGCCCGCCTACATGTCGCCCGAGCAGGTGAAGGACGAGCAGATCGATTTCCGCAGCGACATGTTCTCGCTCGGCGGGGTGCTCTATCACCTGCTCACCGGCCGGCGGCCGTTCAACGGCGCCAACACCTTCGCGCTGATCGACGACATCCTCGGCGGCATGCCGCAACCCGCGTCGCAGCTGCGCAAGGGCGTGCCGGTGTCGATTGATTCGGTGCTCGAGCGCGCGATGGCCAAGACGCGCGACGGCCGCTTCGAAAGCTGGGCTGAATTCGCGGCCGCGCTGGGCGAGCTGCTCGAGATCGAGAAGAAGGAGACCGAGCTCTCCGAAGCCGAGAAGTTCGCCGCCGCGCGCCGCCTGCCGTTCTTCAAGCGCTTCAGCGACGTCGAGCTCTGGGAAGCGGTGCGCAACTCCGCCTGGCGCAACCATGGCGAGGGCGAGGAGCTGATCCGCGAGGGCAGCGAGGACGAGCACCTCTACATCCTTGCCTCCGGCATGCTCAAGGTTACCCAGAAGGGCAAGCTGCTGAACGCGGTAAGCGCCGGCGAATGCGTCGGCGAGATGGCCTACGCGCGCCGCGACGGCAACATCCGCAGCGCGACGGTCACCGCGGTGCAGCCCTCCTGGGCGATCCGCATGAAGGTGCAGGACATCGACGGGCTCTCGGAGGGCTGCCGCGCCCGCTTCATCGAAGCCTTCCTCTCGATCATGGCCGATCGCCTGGCGATGCTCGGCAACCGCCTGATCGCGCGGGTCTAGCGATGCGCGGTCCGGTCCTCATCGCTCTTTTCCTCATCTCGTTCCTGGCGCACGCCGGGTTCGACGTCAACAGCATCATGCTTGGCTCCACCGAGGCCCAGGTGAGAAAGCAGTTTCCGAGCGCGAACTGCAAGAAGCTCGAATGGGAGAGCCGCGCCGCCGACCGGCGCTGCGACGATTCGCGCATCAACTTCGGCGGCGTCGAGGCACGCGTCACCTTCTACCTGCGCAAGGACAAGGTCGAAGCCTTCGACGTGCGCTTCGATCCGCGCGCGCTCGACCAGGTCGTCGCCTTTGCCAAGCAGCGCTACGGCGCGCCGGCGACCGAGCAGCGCGACACGCTCGGGGACAAGAAGCCCCGCCAGGTCTACAAGGCGCTGTGGGAAGGCAAGGGCGAGCGCGCCGCGCTCGTCGCCCAGCTCGACCAGCGCCGCGCCTCGCTGCTCGTCAGCCGCGGCGCCTTCGAAGAAGAGATCTACAAGGTTCGCTAGACCCGTTAGGGAGTTCGCCTTCGCTCACAACTTCGCCTTCTTCAGCGCGGCGATGGCTCGCGCCTGGTCGTCCGCGCTGTCGCAGGCAATGAAGCTGATGAATTTCTTTCCCATCGCCAGGGCGCTCATGCCGCGGATGCTCACGCCGGCCTCGCCGAGCGTGCGAGCGATCTTCGCTCCCAGGCCCGGCTTGTCGCCGCCCTCGACCCGGACCGAATAGATGCTCTGCGGCTGTCCCATGCCGCCTTCCTGCGCCGCCTTGGTCGCCTTCGCGCCCTTGATCGGCGTGACGAACAGCATTCCCTGGCCGGGGCTCTCCGGCGTGCGCCGCGCGAACACCATCTCCAGGTTGGCGCCCGCCTTCGCCAGGGGCTCGAGCCGGTCCGCCAATCCGCCCGCCCGGTCGCTGATGCTCACTGCCCACACGTCCGCCTTGCCGACTTTGATCGCCATGGTCTACCTCCTTCGGAGTAATCTACTCCCATGAGCGAACGGACAGTATTACGGCAGAAGGAAATCGACGCCGCGGTCGCCGACGTGCGCGCCATCGAGTCGCGCGAAGGCGTGACGCGCGAGAGCCTGGAGAAGATCAAGCAGCGCCTGATCCGCCTGGCGGCGCGGACGGATTTGTTCCCCGCGTCCGATTTCGCGCCACCGCAGCCCGGCGGCAAGCGCAATTCCTGCCTGTACCGGGTCTCGGAGGACCACGACCACCGCTTCGCGCTGTACGTGAACTCGTCCTTCGGCAACTACGGCACGCCGGCGCACAACCACAAGCCGAGCTGGGCGGTGATCGTCGGCGTGAGCGGCGAGGAGCTGAATCGCTTCTATGACCGCGCCGAGGGCGGCGTGCGGCAGAAGGGCGAGCACGTGGTGAAGCAGGGCACCGGCGTCTGCTTCATGCCCGAGGACCTGCACTCGATCCACATCCAGGCGCCGCTGGTGAACTTCCACATGTACGGTCTCGCGCTGGAGCAGCTTTTCCATCGCGAGTACTTCGACGCCAAGTCCGGGGGCTGGAAGATCTTCCCGCCCCATTCCGACATCCGCGAGGCCAGGGAATCCGTCCGGACGAGCTGAAGGCGCGGCTCGCCTCGTCCGAGGAGCTCGCGCTGCTCGACGTGCGCGAGCAGGGCGTCCATTACCGCGGCCATCCGTTCTTCGCCTGCTCGGCGCCGCTCTCGCGCCTGGAGATGATGATCGACGACCTGGTGCCGCGCCGAAGCGCGCCGATCGTCGTCCTCGACGGCGGCGACGAAGGCTTGGCCGAAAAAGCAAAAGCCAGGCTGCTCGACCTCGGCTACACGGACGTTTCCATCCTGGAGGGAGGCTGCGCCGGATGGGGCGGCGAGCTCTTCAGCGGCGTCAACGTTCCCTCCAAAGCCTTCGGCGAGTTCGTCGAGCACCACTACAACACCCCGCGCATGCCGGCGGCCGAGCTGAAGAAGCTCATTGCCGAGAAGAAGAAGCTGGTCATCCTCGATTCGCGGCCTTTCGAGGAATACCACCGCATGAACATTCCCGGCGGCATCGACGTCCCCGGCGCCGAGCTGGCGTACCGCGTGCACGACCTCGCGCCCGATCCCGACACGCTGGTGGTGGTCAACTGCGCCGGCCGCACGCGCAGCATCATCGGCTGCCAGTCGCTGCGCAATGCCGGCATCCCGAATAAGGTCGTGGCACTGAAGGACG
>Ga0111538_10014565_pt1 | contig 10362 bp, 9 predicted proteins | sample SoiMethybrSBSTD1_FD_79669 | JGI IMG/M metagenome (GOLD analysis project Ga0111538, IMG submission 79669) | Bulk soil microbial communities from a Populus tree surrounding site in Tennessee, USA - Soil MetaG P. TD hybrid SBSTD1 (version 2)... | ecosystem: Environmental > Terrestrial > Soil > Tree... | reverse complement strand
GGACGACTCCGCCTCGCTCTTCTTGTTATTAAAGTCTTCCACCGCCATGAACCAGGCATCCCGATATCGATTGTAGGCGACGACGGCCGGTGTATCCTGCATGGCGCCGTTTCCCTTCACCATGCGCAAGACTTGTAGCGCTTTCTGATAGTCCGCTTCCGCTTCAGGCGAGCGTATTGACGAAGCGAGTTTGACCGAGCCGTAGAGAACATCCTGATACTCCCGCCAGAGATAACGCTCCGCAGAGTCCCAGAAGATCCCCTCTGGAATCAGGTTTACGATCCGAGAGAATTCCGAGAGGCTCAATGCCTGCTCATTTGTCAGATCTCCCGAGGCAAAATCCAAGTCGCCCTTCTTGAAGGGAACCGGACTAAACGGGAAACTGAGACTGCTGTCGCCGCTGTCGTCGGATTTGAATACCTTCGTCGCCTTCACCATTAAAGCCAGAGCAATTGTGGATTCCATGAAACCTCCGATCCTCGATGAGAATGTATGTTCGTTCTCTGTCCTCCGCCTCAAAACGGGGAGGGAACTTGCAGGGCGGATAATTCCCCCTCCTGGTCAAGGAGGGGGAAGGGGTCCAACTTCCTCTATTCGAAGTCGTTCGGCTTGAGCTCCGGCAGTGGATTAGGCGCCTTGCCAATCAGGTAGTTGACAAAGCCAATGATCTGCAGGCCGGGCACGGTGAGTGTGGTGCCGTCGGTTGTGGATTCAAATCTATTGCCACTCTTGCTGGTGCTGTAGTTTCCGCCCAGGCAGAACGGACCAAAGCCAATGCTCCCTCCGCCCCCGACGCTCTTGCTGTATTCGCTGTAGAAGGAGGAGAACTCTTGCGACACAATCTTGATGTTCCGCGCGAAGAGAATGGATGTCGGGTACCCGATGAGCAGGCCGTGCGGGTTGTCCAGGTTGCCGTCTGAGGGCATAGCATCGAAGTTCCATCCATGACCTTTGCTGAGAGTCCAACCCCGATTCATGAAGAATTCGGGATAGAACCATGGACGGGAGATGATCACTTGCGCCAGTTCGTAGCTCAGATTGAAGGTCGACACGCTGCTCCCGCTATTAAACTTTGAGGACTCGCCGCCTGCGCTCGCTCCAAAGCTGAACAGTCCGAAGTTGACTCCGGCGCTGCCTCCCCACTTGTTGGACGATTTGCTGCTCCAGTGGCTCACATGTTCGTGCGTCGTACTTTGCCCTGTCCAACCGCCGGCCGTAGCGAAGCTGCCGGGGACGAGCGTGGTGAAGCGGAATTCCTGTCCAGGCGCCAGACCCGAGACGACGCCGTCATCGTAGTACTCCAGCAGCCGTTGCCTCCACGCGGTCATGCTGCGCTGGGTAGCCTGGTTGATGTAAGCATTCATCTCATCGACCTCATTGCGATAGCCCCCGCTGACCCAGGCGTCCATCGCAGACTTGACCTTGAGACGATACAGCGTGGCGTTGTTGGTCCAGTCCGCAACAGCGGTTTTGCCCTCCACTCCGGTGGCACCCTGAGCTGCAACGCGCTTACTGTTGTAAAGCAGCGCCGCATCGGTATAGGCCGCGAGCTTCTCGTTGTAGGCCTGGAGTACGGGACTGTCTTCAGTGACCTCCTTTTCCTCATCCGTGATGAGGTCTTTCACCTTCTTGGTGGTCCGCAGGAGCTTGCGAAACTTGTCGATCTTTGCTTGTTCCTCCTTGGAGAGGTTTTGTTTGACGACTCTTGAAGCGTTGAGAATCTCACGATACATGTGGCTCATGCGGGCTTCGGAAGAGCTCCACACTGTCTGTTGCTTGCTGTTGTTGTAGACACCTTCGCGATCCGGGATGAGATCCGCCAGCGTCGCCAAAGTGAAAGCCTGGTTCACCAGCAACTTGTCCTGTTCAGCGTTCGCGCCGCCGCCAAGTCCCTTGACACAGAATTGGAAGTCTTGCGGCTGAAAAGGCAAGCCGGGACAGCACCAGGAGATGAACTTGTTCTTCGAGGGCGGGACGTGGGCGTCGCCGCCCGTCACCGTTTCATAGAGTTGCGCCAGTAACGTGTTTCCGAGTTGGTTCAGAGTTGCGACCATAGTTTCTCCTTCTTTGTTTCGGTAAATCATTTAAAGGAGCACGCGCTCGTTCGCGTCGTGAATCGCATCCAGGTTCGGCGGCTACTCATTGCGTGCTCGACTTCCTGGCTGCAAGCTATGTGCCGCACATTCCTTGCTTCTGGGATTGCAGAACTTCAGCGCTTCTGTGCTGAAACCGCAATGAGGCCTGGTTTTGGAGTATCCAGGAAGATAGCGGCGCTATCTTTTGGGACCGGATAAGAATGGAACCGAATGCAGAAAATCCCTTGATGTGTTCCAGCGATCAGAAGCGCCAGAAGTAGCCGGCTGTGAGCACGGGATCGATTTGCATGCCGGAGCCCTCGCGCGTCTTGAAGCTGGTGATCGCCGGTCCGCTCAACGAGGAGAGCAGATTCACATTGTTGGTGAACACTACCGTCGGTGTGGTAGCCGACCCTAACGAAGCTGCCGGGGTCCCCTTTGCCACGAACGGGCTGGCGTTGACCTCCGTTTCGATCGCGTTTGCCGTGAAGTGCCATCGCATGTCGATTCGGACTCCGGATCGGCGGGAGACATTGAGCGTGAAGCCGCCGCCCGCTATACCAGCGAACGCGCTGTCGGGTCGGGCGAATCGTACGGTCACGGTGTCGGTCTCGTTGAACACCACTGCCGGGTTGAAGGCCGGGCTCATCGAGTAGCTTCCCCTTAGCGTCACGCCCGGCGCCCGGCCGTAATGGAACACACTTCCGAGCCCCCCGGTCACGTAGGGGACCAGAGGGCCGACCCGTTTGATTGTCATCTTGAGCGCGCCGATGGCTGCGATCTGACCACCGGTGCCTTCGTCGATCTCACTCTGAGACGAGACAACCGAATTGACGAATCCCCCCAGCGCAGGATTGAACTGCTCGTTAAAGACGTTCGCAAACGTGGCGCGGCTGGCCTCGATATCGTCCAACGCCTGGTCTGAGAGTTGGAGTGTGGATTTCCCGTAGTCGACATTCAACTCGACTGTGAAGCGCGGAGTCAGTCGCCGCCCCAACCGTACTCCGAAGCTTGCCCCATCCGAGTGCCTCACCGCAGTCCCGTTCAGCGTGGAATCCAGAGGCGTGATGCGTTGAGTTCGAGGAATTGTCGTGAATGCGGCAGCCCAGTCATTCAGGAGGACAGCCCCGTCACCGAAGTACCACGACGAGACAGAGCGGGTCGGACGACCATTTGGCGCCGTGAAGTCCGTGCCCGCCGGGGGCATGGCTGTCGTGGCTTTCGTCGACTGGCCGGGCCACAGCCCGCCTGCATGGATTTCAATTTCCCATTTCTCGAGATCGCCGCCGGACGACTGGGCAAACGCTCGCGGCGCCGGCCAGCCCAGGCTGCCAATGAACATTAGAACGATAGTGGCTCGTATGGACACAACTCCTCCAATCGGGTTCCGCGATGGCCGCGGGTTCCTTTAACGCCGGGTCAGCGGCAGAGGTTAGATCCACCGAGTCTCGTCAGCGGGCGACGTCCCGTTCCACGTCTCGAGCTCCATGCCACTCCCGTTGAGAGATAACGCGACAAAACACAGCCAATTGCGTCAATGGGGACCGGCGGGGTTGAAAAGACGAAGCGAGACTTCAAACTTCGGGGTTCGAGTAGCCTGAGACGCCGAATTTCTCTCGGGGTGGAGTTCTAGAACGCAAAGTTATCGAGGCTTCATCGTTTTCAGAAGAGGTCGTAACAATCCGCCCGGACTACGGCTCGAACGGCTTACCCGTCACAAGCGCCTGCCACGCGCGTGCGACTCTTTCCGTAGGCAACCATGCAGTGGGGACATTCGGAGCGCTTCGATTTGCCATCGCTTCGAATGTTTTCGCTTTGAGGTCTCCAATGAAGCCGCTCTTTTCGGAAATGGGCTTAATGACGCCTTGATCATCGAGACGCAACGCGAGCACATCCTCAAAAAAGATCGCAGCCATATCCTTTGATCTGCCGACGACATGACCTACGCCAGGTTCTTCCGCCAGTGCCCAGAGTGCTCCGGCCCGGCGATTGACCGCAAATAACCCGTTGATCGTGCTTGTTCGAAATTCGAGATCATTGCCTCCGGTGAATAACAATCCTGGAACGCTTCGAGCGGCATGGGGCACAAGCGCCGTGTAATAAATACCGCCTTTGTTGGCGACAAAGGCGATGACGCGTTCAGGCTTCCATGCGACGAATTCGTAGTTGAACTCACCTCCGGCAGACATGCCCCACAAAAAAAGCGGAGCGCCCGCCAATTCCGGATGTCGCGACTGCATTGCCAGTTCCGTCAGCGCAGACAATAGAGCCTGGCCGCTGCCCTGTGAGACGTTCGCATACTGTTCGATGAAGCTTTCCTCGTGCGGCTTGTCCGTTAACTGACAACCGACGAGCGCAAGCTTGTAGCGAGTTGCAAGACGCTGCCAGACGGGATCGTCGACCATCGGCCGGCCATCGCCGTTCGAGCCCGTCGTGAGAACCAGCGCTGCCCGCAGCATTCCCGCATCGTTTGGAATCCAGAGTCGAAACTGTGCTTTATCGTAGTTGTTGCCCGGTGGAATGACCTGATCGAACTGAGGACGTGCCATCAGGACTGGAATGACGAGCAGAAGCGGGAGGAAACGCATCTGCGTATGAAACCCTACTTTGCGCCGTCACAGGAAGCGAAATCGGGGCCAGACAGAATCACCACGGAATGCGGTTCCGGTGACGTTGACCGAATTCATGTTGACTGGCTTCTTTTCATGATGAATTCGGTCAACGTCACCGAAACCTTCAAGTCCCCCATGCTTGGAGTCGAAACGGAGGAACAAATGGGCAAGCAGTGTTCGTGTCAATCTAGAAATCTACATATCAGTGACGAGCACGTCAGACATTGGCGGCGACACGGTTTCACCGTCGTGGATAGATTCTTGACGCAGGAAGAGTTGGCGGAAATACGAAACGAATTGCAGATTATCTTTCCATGTTGGGAGCAGTACAGTGCAGCCCCTTCGGTCTTCAGAAACTACCCAGGAGGAGGCCATGCTCGAGAACTGCCTTTTCTTGGCCGCGCGGCGAATCTGCTCGCCATCCGGCCGGAGCTCCTATCGTTCGCCGAGCGCGCCCTCGGTGTCCACGATATCCTTCTCACACAGTCCGTCGTATGGGCCAAGTACTCCGGTGCGGACGACTTTGAGCAAGACCTTCACATCGACAGCAATTCGATTGTCTACCCGTCTATCCGCATGGATCCTGAACAAATTACCATTCTGGTGTATTACTCGGATGTGGACGAAAGTCTCGGGCCTACATACGTTATTCCGAGTGAATACACCGAAAACAAACCTTTGATTCCTTACATCCGGACAAGAGAGAGCGATTCCGAACTGTACAAGCTTGAACTGCCAATCCTGGTCGCGAGCGGTTCACTGCTGATCTATGGCATGCGCATCTTCCATCGCGCATCTCGTCTTACGAAAAGACAAGGCACTCGCCTTATTCACAACATTACCTATCGCCGCGCCGACGCGCACTGGGTGGGTTACAGTCCTTGGGCCAATTACGCTTTTACTCCGGAACTGAGGTCACTCCTGGAAGAAGCCTCCCCTCGCCAACGGGAGGTTTTTGGGTTCCCCGCTCCGGAAAATGTCTATTGGAACGCAGAAACGGTTCGGGGCGTTGCAGCGCAATACCCGAACATGGATATGGCGCCGTACATCACTGCAGCAGGCATTGACGAACAAATCGTGCGTGAGTCGCGTCAATCTGCCAATGAGTGGCCGAGGCATCCGTCGATGGACGAAGACAACGGCGCTCCGCGGCTTCGGCAAGTCCTGTGCGACTTACGAGATTCTGCGGCAGCCGTTGCCGCTTATTACCAGGGCATACTGACGGCGTTTGACGCGACAACCCGGTCGTTACGCTGATGGAGCTGGTACGCCGCGATTAACAGTCGAGAAGGACAAGGGGCTTTCAGGATGAATTCGGTCAACGTCACTGAAACTCTATTGACCAAACCCACGCCGTGACGGGGGATCGTTAGGATCCACATCGCCAGCGTCGGGGTTCGACGACCCGAGGAGCAACTTACGGCCGTCGGGATAGGTGATGTTGCGGCCGTTGGCGCGCTTCATCGTGTAGTCGCGAGACTGGTATCCATCGACGACGATTTCGGTTCCGACTTTCAACGAGTCCTTCGTCACCCCGCGCCGGAGCAGGGAATTCGGACTTCCGCCTTCGATCATCCAGATGTCCTTCTTTCCCTCCGGATTGATCACTTCCATATGGATCCAGGCGTGAGGATTCACCCACTCCACTCGGACGATCTTTCCCTTCAGCAACAGAGGACGATTGGGATCGAATTCGCTTCCAAACGCATGATGGGCGGCCACCGGCGATGCCAGCGCGAAGAGGAGGCTGCCGGCGAGGATTGCCACAAGGATTCTCATTTTTTGCATCGCAATCACCTCAACGTTTTTGTTTATGGTTTCTTCGCTTCCGCTGCGTCGGCTTCACGCCGTCGCGCACCTCGCAGAATATTCTCGAGGGCATAGTTGGACTCGTGACAGGCGTATTCGAAGAGGAGGTCGTTGGTCGTCGGCCACGTGTATTCACCAGTCCAACTGCGGGCCCAGGTCGATGGATCTTCAATTGTGAATCGATAGAGCAGGGCGTTCGGGCCGACGCGCATGAAACGCTCGATCACCTTCAGGTCTTCACCCGAGCCCTGATACCGAGTCTTGTCGGTGAAGTTGGTCGTTTCGACAACGAGCGTGTCGCCTTCCCAGCGCCCGATGGAGTCTCCCATCCACTTTCGGATGTTCTTTGGCAGGTGTTGGGCGTTCATTCGGATGATTCGCGCGTCGTGAACCATTTCGCTAAGGATCATCACGTGATCCGGAGTCTGCACGATTTGATGAAGGTTGTTGTAGAAATATGTCGGGAGGACCGGCGGTCCGGATGTCGAGCCGAAGCCGAGCAGGCAGCGTTCTCCGAGCGGCCGTCGCTCCGGATCATCGTAGGCTCCTCCAGGTTCGAGGCCGACATCACGGCTTTCGGTCGCATCGGATGTGGTCCTCAGGATACGCGCCGCGTTGCGTGCTCGCGCTGCGGCAGTCAATGGCGGTATTCGTCCATCGGGCGGATCGACAATGATGGACGTCCGGATCTGTCCGTTGACGATCGTGTACTCCGATCCGGCATCGAGCCAGAAGGTGTTATAACCGCCAACGCCGCCTGCCGCACCCGTCGAGCCGTCACCACCTTTGGGAGGGGCCTGCCTTTCACCCTGAGTCGGCAGGCTGGCTCGCGCGTTCCGGCGCGCGACATTCTCCTCGAGTTTCGCGGCCTCTTCGCGAGTGAGCACCGCGTTTGCTCCGGCAGGTCTCTGCAGTGGAGTCAAGGTCGCCAGATCGTACATGCCTTGCAGGTCGGGATGGCCATCCGCCAGGCGTGGCGGCTTGTAGGGTTCCGATGCGGCTTTTGGTGCCTGACCCGCCTGACCCGCCTGACCCACAACCGGGATCGCCGGAAGCAGGCTCAGGCAAAGCATCACCGCGACGATGATCGCGGGCATTGCTTGCATCACGGAACGTACGGATCGATGCGGCATAAGCCCACCTCCTTACTTATCGTTCAACGCTTGTCCGGCGGATCGAGCGGGTTCTTGCGCCACCGGCCATACATTAATTCTTCGACGAACTCGACGCATTTGAAGTCCATGATCTGTGCGTTCTTCTCCTGACGTCTGTAGAGCGGCATGCTCATTTTCCACGGCCGCGTGAATACCTGCGGATCTTCGATCGTGGCTTCATACAACATCACGTCGGGACTGGTGCGCGTATAGCGTTCAACCACGTGGAGGGCGTCGCTATGGAAGTTGCCCGAACGATCGAACCAGCTTTGGTCGTTGAAGCCTTTCACATCGACAACGAGGGTTTCTCCTTCCCAGCGGCCAACGGACTGGCCCATCCACGAGTCCACCGGCGGCGGCCCCGGATCCTTCATATAGATGTTGCGGGTTGCGCCGGCGTACTCGTAGGCGATGAAGATTGCGCTGGCGCTCTGAATGATCTGGAAAGGATAGGGCATGTACGTCGCCCGAGGCACACCCGGCAGGTAGCACTTGATTTCAGGATCCCGGGTCACCCAGTTCTCCTGGTTTTCTTTTCGTTGAGCCAGGGCTTCGGGCCGGTAGGGAAGATCTCCTCCTTCGACGACACCCATTCCGCCGGGAACGGCGCCGACCGCGCCCAGTGCCAGGACCGGAGCGGCAGGCACAGGACCGAACGGTCCCGGACGCAACGCCATCGCGGGCCGCGCGACATGAGCTTCGATGTCGTAATTGGCGGTGTTCAACGCCTGCCAGATCCCGTTAAAGTCCGGTCGGTTTCCCGGCGCCCGAGGCGCCCGATATGTCGTCGTTGTCTGACTCTCGGAGTACATCGAGACGAGCGCTACCATTGCCGCCGCCCCGACAGTCATCCCCAGTTTGATCCGCATAGTAAAGGAGTTCCCGTTGGAGGCGAATTATAGATCGGTGCAATCGAGACTGGTAGTGATTCACTTTGAATTTGCGTTTGCTGTAGGCGCGGTCTATGACCGCGCACTTCTTCTCAAACGTTACAAGCTCTGGGTTACGAGAAATTGTGCGCGGTCATAGACCGCGCCTACTGCAGACGCCAAATTGCCTCCTGAGAAAGAACGCAACAGAAGTATTTCGATCCGAGTCTTGACAGGCTCGCCGAAATTGTATCAGTATACCCATACAATTGAACTGTAGATCTAAAGTTAGTCTCTTATGGATATCACCATCAATATGGCTGACGGCGTGCCGATTTATCGGCAGATCGTCAATCAGGTCAAATACTTAGTTGCGTCAGGGCTGCTCCAGCCGGACGAGGAGCTTCCGCCCATCCGGACGCTCGCGCTGCAGCTTAAGGTGACGCCTAACACCATTGTGAAAGCGTACGGCGAGCTGGAAATTTCCGGAGTCATTCACAAGCGCCGCGGCGCGGGCACCTACGTCTCGGAAGGGCGCCAACAGATGGCCCGCCGGGAGCGGCAGCGCATCATCGAGCAGCGCATCGACGCCCTGCTGGCGGAGGCGCACCAGTTGAACTTCACCGCAGACGACATCTTGCAGATGGTCCGGGAACGTCGGGCGGCTATGGAGTCGGGGACCAGCGTTGAACCGACAGAAGTAAGGAGATCGGAATGGGACAAATAGTCGACGTTAATGACCTCTCGCGATCGTTCGGCCCGAAGAACGCTCTCGATCACGTGTCCTTCAGCGCTGGCGATGGCCAGGTCTTCGGCCTTGTAGGTGCGAACGGCGCCGGCAAGACGACGCTTCTCAAGCATCTGCTCGGGCTTTTGCGAGCTCAGTCGGGATCCGTGCGCGTGTTCGGACGTGATCCGGTGCGCGACCCGGTCGGGGTGCTGAGCCGCGTCGGCTACCTCTCCGAGGAGCGTGATCTGCCGGAGTGGATGCGCGTCGACGAGCTGATGAGCTATACGCAGGCCTTCCATCCGACCTGGGATGCGTCGTATGCGCGCCAACTGCTCGAGACGTTCGCGCTGGACCCGTCCAGGAAGGTCAAGGAACTCTCCAAGGGCATGCGCGCCCAGGCGGGCCTGGTAGCAGCCGTTGCCCATCGTCCCGAGCTGCTGATTCTGGACGAGCCCTCCTCCGGCCTCGACGCGGTCGTGCGGCGCGACATCCTCGATGCCATCGTCCGCACGGTGGCAGATGACGGTCGGACGGTGATCTTCTCGTCACACCTGCTCGACGAGGTGGAGCGGATGTCGGACCACGTAACGATGATCCATAACGGCCGCGTGACGCTGAGCGGTCCACTTGATGATGTGCGCCGCGGCTACCAGCGCAGCCGCGTGCGGTTCGTGGAGTCCTTCGATCATCCTCCCGCCCTCGAAGCCGCGCTGGCCATGGAGGGTGGTGGCCGCACATGGAACGTCGTGCATAGCGGATCGCTCGAGCAGTTCCGTCATTCGGTCCTCGCGCTGGGGGGCGAGGTCGTCGAATCGCGCGACGCCACGCTCGAAGAGATCTTCCTGGCCCGCGCCGGCCGCAACCGCCAGCAGGTGGAGGTCGCATGATGCTGCGATCACCCATACTCGGCATGCTGTGGGAGAATTGGCGGCTGACGCGCCTCGAGGTCGCCTGGCGGCTGGTCCTGGGGATCGTCGGGGGCCTGGCCATACTGGCCGTATTCTCTTCCCAACGCGAGGCCATCAAGGACTTCAGCGCAGCAATCGCCCTCATCCTCATCGTCCTGCCGCACTTCGTGGGGTGGCTGTCGATGGCGAAGCTCAATAGTGGGCG
>Ga0111538_10014564_pt1 | contig 10363 bp, 7 predicted proteins | sample SoiMethybrSBSTD1_FD_79669 | JGI IMG/M metagenome (GOLD analysis project Ga0111538, IMG submission 79669) | Bulk soil microbial communities from a Populus tree surrounding site in Tennessee, USA - Soil MetaG P. TD hybrid SBSTD1 (version 2)... | ecosystem: Environmental > Terrestrial > Soil > Tree... | reverse complement strand
GAATTTGCTCGGGGATCTGGTCAAGGGCTGCTGGGAGCGCGGCAACGAAATGGGATTCTGAAGTACGATGTCAGGGCAAGGTTGTTAGACCAGGGTTTGGGAGGAGACGGCGATTGCGGAATCCCGCTCATTCCACGAATAGCGCCCGTGGTGGAAATCGGCCTCACGAAATCTCAGTTTGCCGCATCACCGGAGCCGTCGCGTACGCCGCTGACGCATTTCCTGCTCCGAGGCCGCCTGCTGCGCCTGCAATCGTTGCACAAAAATCTTAGCCGCACGCGAGATGTGATCGCGGCTGAGCTTTTCCGCGCGCGCGCCATCGCCGGCTATGATGGCATCCAGGATAGCAACGTGCTCGCCTAGAATGCTCTGGGGCATTTGTGCGTCGTCGCGCAGTACTTCGCCCATGACGCGGCGCAGATAGGGCCAATGTGGCGCCGTGGTCTCGCCGATCAGCGAGTTTTCCGAGAGCTCGTTGACGAAGGCATGAAACTTCATGTCGGCTTCGATCTGCTCGTGTAGTGAGCCGCTCTCGACCGCCGCACGTCCCGCCTCCAGATGGGCCGGTCCCTCGATCTTCGCTCGCTCGGCGCCGCGCTCGGCCGCGAGCCGGGCGGCTAGTCCATCCAGCATGGCCCGGACTTCATAGAGCTTCCGGACAAAATCGGGGTCGATCGGCGAGACGATCAAGCCCCGGCCGGGGGCCTCGCGGACCAATCCGCGGTCCCGCAGCAGCAGCAAAGCCTGCTGGACCGGCTGGCGGGAAACGCCATAGGCACGCGCCAATTCGTCCTGGATCAAGCGCGAATTGGAAGGCAGTTCGCCGTCGACAATCTCGGAAACGATAGCATTCACAACCTGTTCCACGAGGGTCGGGTGAGTTTGAACGTTAGGCATGCGCACTCCAATGGGCTGTCCTGCGAATCATTATCACCGCGATGCAAAAAAATCCATTGCATCGAATTCGAATTCAGTATAAGAATTCTGTATTCGAATTCAATAGTGCCGCACTAACGCGGAACTCACAGGGAGGATACTTATGCTCACGGTTAGCCGTCGTACGCTTTTGAGGTCCGCTGCCGGTGCCGTCGCCGCCGGTACGCTGCTGAAGAGCCCTGCTGTTCAGGCGCAGGCCGCGCCCTTGAAGCTGAAGTTCGGCAACGACCTGCCCGTCACGCACTCGGTCAACGTGCGGCTCAAGGAAGCCATCGAGGCAATCACCGCCGAGACCAGCGGCAAGGTCACGATCAACCTCTTCCCGAACAATCAGCTCGGCAGCGACACTGACATGATGACCCAGTTGCGTTCGGGCGCGCTGGAACTCGCCACCATGCCCGGCACCGTGATGTCGACGCTGATCCCGACCGCCTCGCTGACCGGCGTCGGCTTCGCCTTCACCGAATACGACAAGGTGTGGGCGGCGATGGACGGTGAAGTCGGCAAGTTCATCCGCGGTAATATCGAGAAGGTCGGCCTCACGCCCTTCGAAGCGGTATGGGACAACGGTTTCCGCCAGATCACCAGCAGCACGCGTCCGATCAAGGCGCCAGAAGACCTCGCGAACTTCAAGATCCGCGTGCCCGTGGTGCCGCTGTGGGTTGCGATGTTCTCGGCGTTCGGCGCCGCGCCCGTCAGTATCCCGCTCAATGAGGCCTATTCCGCGTTGCAGACCAAGATTGCCGACGGCCAGGAAAATCCGCTGGCGCTGATCGAATCCGCAAAATTCTACGAAGTCCAGAAATTCTGCTCGCTCACCAATCACTCCTGGGACGGGTTCTGGCTGATTTCGAGCGGCAAGATCTGGAAGACCCTGCCCAAGGATGTGCAGGACGTGCTGCAGAAACACTTCAACGCGGCCGCCAAGAAGCAGCGTGACGACATCGTCAAGGCGAACGCCGACTACCAAAAGGTCCTGGAATCGAAGGGCCTGACCTTCAACACGACCAATGCAGAAGCCTTCCAGGCCACGCTTGCCAAGACCTCGTTCTATAAGGACGCCAAGGCCAAGTTTGGCAATGAGGCCTGGGCTCTGCTGCAGAAATACGCCGGCAACATCGGGTGACGACATGCAGATCGTGGAGCAAATGAACGCCGGCGCGACGCTCCCCACCACGGGCACGGCGGGCGCCTTGCGAAAGATCGAGCGGCTCCTCGCGTCGCTCGTTGGAATCGCCGCGGCTGCGCTTGTCGTCGCGGAAATCGTTGTGCTCTTTGCCGGCGTTTCCTCCCGCTATCTGCTCCAGAAGCCGCTTATCTGGACGGACGAACTCGCCGGCATTCTCTTTCTCTGGCTGGCCATGTTGGGCGCCGTGCTGGCGTTTCAGCGTGCCGAGCACATGAGAATGACGGCGGTTATCGGAATGCTGAAACCGAGGGCGCGAGCGTTTCTCGATGTCCTGGCGATCGCCGCACCTCTCGCCTTTCTTGTTCTGGTGCTTCATCCGGCCTACGAGTTCGCGGCCGACGAAATCGCCGTCACAACTCCCGCGCTCGACATTTCCAATGTGTGGCGGGCGTCCGCCCTGCCGGTTGGACTGGGGCTTATGACCCTGTTCGCCGTGTTGCGCCTAGCCTCAATCGGCGACTGGAAGCTGACCGGCGGCGTCATCGCCGTCGTCGTGGGCGTTGGCGGCGTGCTCTATTTGCTGAGCCCGGTCCTGATTCCGCTCGGCAACATCAACCTTCTCATCTTCTTCGTCGGACTGGTAGCGGTGATGGTGTTCGCGGCAGTTCCGATCGCGTTTGCGTTCGGCCTAGCGACCTTCGCCTTCATCACTCTGACGACGTCAACGCCGGCGACGGTCGTGGTTGGGCGAATGGACGAAGGAATGAGCCATCTCATTCTTCTGTCCGTCCCGCTCTTCGTCTTCCTCGGCCTGCTGATCGAGATGACGGGCATGGCGCGTGCGATGGTCGGATTCCTCGCGAGCCTCCTTGGCCATGTCCGCGGCGGGTTGCAATACGTGCTGGTGGCGGCAATGTACCTCGTCTCCGGCATTTCCGGTGCGAAAGCCGCCGATATGGCCGCCGTTGCGCCGGTACTGTTTCCGGAAATGATCAAGCGCGGCGCCAAGCCCGGCGATCTGGTAGCCCTGCTGTCCGCAACGGGCGCGCAAACCGAAACTATTCCGCCGAGCCTCGTGCTCATCACGATCGGGTCAGTGACCGGCGTTTCTATCGCCGCGCTTTTCACCGGCGGTTTGTTGCCGGCCCTGGTTCTCGCGGTCATGCTCTGCATTGTGGTCTGGCGGCGCTACCGCAACGACGACCTATCTCACGTCAAGCGGGCGACCCCAAGCCAGATCGGATGGGCCTTGCTGATCGCGCTACCGGCCATCGCACTGCCATTCGTCATCCGCGCGGCCGTGGTCGGCGGCGTGGCCACGGCGACCGAAGTCTCCACGATCGGCATCGTCTATTCGGCGCTGGCCGGACTCCTGATCTATCGCAGGTTCGAATGGAGCCGGCTCTATCCCATGCTGATCGAGACCGCCTCGCTGTCGGGCGCGATCCTGCTCATCATCGGCGCGGCAACGGGGATGGCCTGGGCACTCACGCAGTCCGGGTTCTCGTCATCGCTCGCAACGATGATGACCGGCTTGCCAGGCGGCGTTCCGATGTTCCTTGCCGTGACCATCGTCGCCTTCATCATTCTCGGCAGCGTGCTCGAAGGTATCCCGGCGATCGTGCTGTTCGGCCCGCTGCTGTTCCCGATCGCCAAGGAAGTCGGCGTGCATGAAGTGCACTATGCGATGGTGGTGATCCTGGCGATGGGCATCGGCCTGTTCGCTCCGCCCTTCGGTGTCGGCTACTATGCCGCCTGCGCGATCAGCCGGATTCATCCGGACGAAGGGATCAAGCCGATGCTGGGCTACGTCCTGGCCCTCCTGATCGGCACGCTCGTGATCGCCGCCGTGCCGTGGTTCTCGATCGGACTTTTGTGAATCGAATTGCACTCGACCAGACCCTGAGGAGCAGAACGTGAAAGACCTCCTGAACTTCGGACAAATGCTTTCGGTGCATGCGCGGGTTACACCCAACCGGGTTGGCGCACGCGACCTCGAACGCTCAATGACCTTCTCGCAATGGAACGAGCGCTCGTGCCGGCTCGCCAACGCTTTGCTAGGGCTCGGTCTTGCCAAGGGCGATCGGGTCGCGGTCCTCGCCTACAACTGCGTCGAATGGTGCGAGATCTTCGCCGCCACCGCGAAGGCAGGTCTCGTCGCCCTTCCGATCAACTTCCGCCTGATCGGCAAGGAAGTTCAATTCATCGTCGACAACGCCGAGGCGTCAGCCTTCATCGTCCAGGACGAACTCGCCGGCGCGGTCGAGGAGATCCGCGAGGATCTTCCGATCAAAGCAGACCGCTTCATTCATTTCGGCATCCGTCCGTGTCCGGCAGGCTATCGCGCCTATGAAGATTTCCTCGCCGCCGGCGGCAGCCGCGAGCCGCAGCAACAGGTTGCACTGTCTGACCCGTGGACGCTGATGTACACCTCCGGCACCACTGGCAATCCCAAAGGCGTCGTGCGCAGCCATCGCAGCGCGGTTCTGCTCTCGATGGTGACCGAGATCGAGCTCGGTCTGCATCGCAACGACGGCGCGCTATTGGTGATGCCGATGTGCCATGCCAACTCGCTGAATTTCTTCGGTGCCTTCGGCTATTGCGGCGGCGTCAATTCCATCTATTCGCGCAAGAGTTTTGATCCCGAACACGCGGTCAAGACGCTGGCCGAGGGCGGCTCCACTTTCTCCTCGCTGGTGCCGACCCACTACATCATGATGCTTGGCTTGCCGCAGGCGGTTCGCAGTAAGTACAACTATGATGCGGTGACCAAGCTGATGATTTCGTCGGCGCCTGCGCGCCCCGAGACCAAGCGCGAGGTCATGGAGATGTTTCCCAATTCCGGCCTGTTCGAGCTCTACGGCGCAACTGAAACTGGCTGGGTAACCATGCTGCATCCGCACGAGCAGTTCTCCAAGCTTGGATCGGTCGGCCGCGAATGCGTCGGCGCCGCGCCCATCAAGATTCTGGACGAGACTGGCAACGAGGTCCCGGACGGTCAGGCCGGCGAACTGTATTCCTGCAATGCCCACACCTTCGATTGCTACTGGCGCCTGCCGGAAAAGACCAAGGAGGCTTTTCGCGGCGACTATTGCTCCGTCGGCGACATGGCGCGGCGTGACCAGGAAGGCTACATCCATCTCTCCGATCGCAAGAGCAACATGATCATTTCGGGCGGCGAGAACATTTATCCCTCCGAAGTCGAATCCCTTGTTGGTGGGCACCCCCTGGTCAAGGACGTCGCGGTGATCGGCTTGCCGGACGAAAAGTGGGGCGAGCGCGTTCACGCCGTCATCGTGCTGCGTGACGGCGCCACGCTAAAGGAAGCCGACCTGCAGGATTGGTCAAAGGAGCGCCTGGCCGCCTACAAGCGGCCGCGGTCCTACGCCTTCATTACCGAAAGCGAAATGCCGCGCAACGCGACCGGCAAGGTCCTGCATCGCGAACTCAAAAAGAAGTACTCAAACTGAACATGGTGGTTCAGTCGAGCCATCGTGCACTGGACTCCGCGCATCATGCATGCCGTACTGAATTCCGCATTGCCGATTTTCGCGCTGATCCTGACCGGATTTATCTGCGGCCATTTCGGCGTGTTCGATCGCACGGCAACCGACAATCTCAACCGCTTCGCGGTCTATCTCGCGCTGCCCTCGCTGATGTTCGTGGCAATGTCGAAGATTACGTCGGACCAGGTGCTTCAATTCGGCTTCGTCGCCGCGTTTTGCGGCGGCTTCACCGTGAGTTTCGCCGCGGCATTTACCATCAGTCGCTTCCGCGGCAGCCGCGTCGCCAACGCCAGCATCGAGGGGCTGGACGCCGGCTACAGCAATGTCGGCTTCATGGGGATACCGATGTGCCTTCTGGTGTTCGGCCCGGAAAGTGCCCCTGCATCGATCATCGCGACCCTTTTCACCGCCTGCGTGTTGTTCCTCTTTGCGGTCGTTGTCGTCGAGATCGATCTGCAGAAGGGCGACCGTTTCTGGTCCACCGGGGCCCGAGTGATCGTCTCGGTGCTGCGCAGCCCGCTGCTGATCGCGCCGGTCGCCGGCCTTGCCGTCGGTTTGAGTGGGTTGAAGGTGCCGGCGCCATTCGAAAGTTTTACTACGCTGCTCGGCGGAGCGGCTTCACCGACGGCACTGGTTTGCATCGGGCTGTTTCTCGCGCAGGAGCGCATGGTCAGCGACGATATCAAGTCGATCGGCATTCTCGTCACACTGAAGCTGATCCTGCAGCCAGCGGTCACGGCGTTTCTCGCCCTTTACGTCTTCTCTATGCCGCCGCTGTGGTCGCACTCGGCCATCATCCTGAGCGCGCTGCCGATCGGCTCGGGGCCTTTTACCATTGCCAAACTCTACGGCCTCGAAGCCGGCGTCACCTCCGGCTCGATCCTCGCTTCGCATGTCTTCGCCGTCTTTACCGTCTCACTTCTCGTCGCCTGGCTTGCGCCGATTTGATTGAACCCCCTGCCCTCAACGGAGTCGCACCATGAAAGTCTCCCCTGATAGCGCCGCCGACCTCATCGCACGTCTCCTGAAGCGTCGTGGCGTCAAGCGCGTGTTCGCGCTGTGCGGCGGGCACATCATGCCTATCTGGATGCGGCTTGATGCGGAAGGCATCCGCATCATCGATGTCCGCGACGAGCGTGCCGCCGTCCACATGGCGCAGGCGCATGCCGAACTCACCGGTGAACTCGGCGTGGCACTGGTCACGGCTGGCCCTGGAATGACAAATGCCATCACCGGCATCGCCAACGCGCATGTTTCGCGTGCGCCCGTGCTGGTGCTCTCGGGCGGCAATCCCCGCCCGCAGGAAAATCGCGGCGGGCTGCAGGACATGGATCACACGCAGCTGGTACGCTCCATCACGCGCTATGCCCGGACGGTGCGTGAACCGTCACTGGTGTTGCAGGAGCTAGATGAAGCGATCTCGCGCGCCTTCGGCGACGGCGGCGAACCTGGGCCCGCCTACATCGATTTCCCGACCGATACGCTGCGCGGCATCGTGCCGAAGGCGCTGCAGCTGGAAGAGCATCTCAATGCGAAGCCGCGCACGGTCACCTGCCCCGACTCATCACAGGTAGAGCGGGCCGTCGATCTCCTGTGGTCGGCGCGACGCGTATTGGTGATTTCCGGTCGCGGCGCCCGCGGCGCCGGACCCGAACTGATCTCGCTGCTCGATCGGCTTGGCGCGGTCTATCTCGATACCGGCGAGAGCCGCGGCCTGGTACCGGACGGCCATCCATCCGTCGTTGGCGCCATGCGCGGTGCAGTCATGAGCGATGCCGACGTGATTCTCACCGTTGGCCGGCGCCTCGATTTCCAGCTCGCGTACGGATCGCCATCAGTATTTCAAAGTGCAAAATTCGTCCGCATCGGCGATACACCGTCTGAGATGCGGGACAACCGCCGCGGCGCTGTGGAAATCCTCGCCTCTCCCGCCGAAACCCTTCGCGCGATCGTCGGACAGGCCGGCAATCGCGAGTCCAAAGTGGACCGGCAATGGGCCGCGAAGCTACGTGGCGGACACGCGGAGCGTGCCAAGAAGCTGCAGCAGAGCATGGCGAACGCGCCCAAAGGCTCCGACGGCAAGCTGCATCCGAACAAGGTGCTTTCGGCGCTTCAGCAGGCCATCGGCAACGACTCGGTCGTGATCACCGACGGCGGCGATTTCCTCGCCTTTGCCCGCGTCGGACTAAGCGCGTCGATGATGCTCGATCCCGGCCCGTTCGGCTGCATCGGCATCGGCGTGCCCTATGGCATCGCCGCCAGCCTGGCATTTCCCGACAAGCCGGTCGTGGTCGCGACAGGGGACGGCGCCTTTGGCTTCAATGCCATCGAGATTGACACTGCGGTTCGCCATAAGGCGCCCGTCCTTATCGTTGTGGCCAATAACGGCGCTTGGCAGATCGAGGTGCACGACCAGACCGTCACCCACGGCAAGGTGGTTGGTACCAAGCTGCAGGATGCGGACTATGCGGGAATGGCACGGTCTTTTGGCATGCATGCCGAGCGCGTCGAGACCGAGGAGCAGCTCGGACCGGCGATCGAGCGCGCCCTCGCCAACCGCCCGGCCCTGCTCGACATGGTCGTCACACCGGAGGCGATCTCGTCCGACGGCAAGACCGGGCTTGCCTGGGTTCCGGATCTGCAGCCACTGGCGGCATGGGATGAGGCCGAACGGAAGTGGCGGGCCTCGTGACGCGATGCGTAATTTCGCGCGAAACCGATCTCTGGGAGATGCCTGTGTTCGAAGTCGCTAATCAGCACGTTCTGGTGACCGCCGGTACGAGCGGCTTCGGCCGCCATTTCGCGCGCCTGCTCGCAAGTAATGGTGCGAGAATCTCGATCAGAACGAGCGCTCCTGGGACAGCGAGGCTCATTAGCGCCGCCCGATGAAATACGCCACCAACCGCCCTTTTGCCGATCCTGAGAAGGCTGCACGCCGTTGCCGCCCGCATTTGAAGGGTCAGGGCTCCTTCCGTAGTTCTTCCGCCGCGAACATGGTTCCGCCTCCTCGGCTGCACTAAAAAAGCAGTACAGTTCTGGGGTGAGCTGGTAAAAACGACGATGTGACGTGCAGCTGCATGGCATTCTTGGGAAGCTCCGCAGGCGCAAAAACCCGTCTGCGTCCCGTTGAATGTTGGCTCGCCGTAGCGCAGATGCGCGGATCGCTCTCAGGCGGGTGCCATTGCATTTGATACGGAGCATCAAATGGATTCCGCGGGCTTGGAGGAGCAATTTTCGAACCTGTTGCGCGAAGCGGGGATCAATCCTTCGGACCCGCCGGCCCGCGTCAAGACATTTCGCGACCCGCTGGCAACGATTTATCGATTGGCGAATTGGCGCTACGTGGCTTTCGTCGGCTCTCTGTTGGCAGCATCCATCGGTGTTGCTGCTTGGTGGTGGTCGTCCTCCGCTCATACGGCGATGATGGCCCCCTCGGACCCAGCACTTCTGAAACGGGCCCCGCCGGAAGCCATCGCGCCGAAAGACGCCGCGTTGACTGCCGCCGCCCTGTCTTCCGACTTGGCGCAGCAGCTTCAGCCGATGACGCGCGATCTCGCTGCCTTGCGGCAAGCGGTCGAACAGCTCAAGGTGAGGCAAGAACAATTGGTCCGCGACAATGAAAATGTCGCGAGCCAACTCAAGGCGAGCCAGGAAGAAATGGCGCGCAACAACATTATCATCGACCAGATCAAGGCGACCCAGATCCAGATGGCGCGCGAAAGCCAGACGCTCACCGAGCGGCTCAACGCAAGCCAGGAACAACTCGCCCGCGTCATCGCCAACGCTTCAGAGCCAAAGGTGATGTCCGAAGAGCCAAAGGTGAGCCCCGAAGAGCCAAAGGTGATGCCCGAAATACCACTGCCGCGTCCGCGGCAGTCGGCCAATGTCGCCCAGACGCAAAAGCCGGCGCCAACCCCGGCGCGGCCGCAAGCCCAAAAACCGCAACCGTCATTGGCATGGCCATGGTCAGTGCGCTAACGAAGATCAATTAGCCCCCTCCCCCCGTCTGCTCGCCCCGAACAATGGAATGGCCCACTCCCGCATCGGCACGCGCGCGGGACCATGTCACGAGATGGCTCAACGCGCGCCTCGGCCCGGCCGTGTACCCATGGATCAGGTCGCAGCGCATTTCAACGCGCGCACCGCAGGGAAAACCTGAGTGCCCTGTGGTGCTGTGAGCAATTAACGCGAAGCAGGCCTCTAGCGCCACCCGTGCGCGGATTCCAGATGCATAACCATCCGCGGCCGCACGGCTTCGGCGGTCTCGTTCCGAACGGTAAAACCGACGCGACATCGCACGCAACGCGCGATAACCGTCCCGAGTTGGTCGCGATAGAACCGGAATCCGTCGACGTCGGCACCCGCCACGGGAGCGCAGTTGATTTCGTAGGTCATGCTCGACTACCCCGCTTGCCGATATTCGGCTGGCACGCCCCCTCAGTCACGGGGTGACCGTTACCTCAAGAGCCACCACAAGATCGCAAAAATTATAGATGTGGTGGTAATAGAGATTGCTAGCGAGGTGGCAATCAGCCTCGCCCATTCCAAGTACGACACGCAGGCACATTCCAGTCGGCTTCATTGCCGCACGGCATTATCCAGCGAGTCGGTATGTGACACCAGCGGCTAACTTGGATGGCGCCCGGGCGCTATGTGTCACGCCGTTAGGTAGTCGGCAAAGGTTCGTGCAACGAGCATGGTGTCATCGCGACTGAGATCATTGTCCGCCGCCAGCGCCGCGATGGAAAGCCAGTCCCGCCGGCAGGTTTGCAAAATCGTTCCAGCCATGATT
>Ga0111538_10014563_pt1 | contig 10364 bp, 6 predicted proteins | sample SoiMethybrSBSTD1_FD_79669 | JGI IMG/M metagenome (GOLD analysis project Ga0111538, IMG submission 79669) | Bulk soil microbial communities from a Populus tree surrounding site in Tennessee, USA - Soil MetaG P. TD hybrid SBSTD1 (version 2)... | ecosystem: Environmental > Terrestrial > Soil > Tree... | reverse complement strand
GGGTCTTGCGCGCTCAGAATCCTGCCGAAGGTCGCGTTGTTCAGCGCGGTCACCGGCGCATTGGCGTTCAGCCGGTTCGGGACGTTGAAGACTTCCCAGCGGAACTGAATGCTTTGCCCTTCGAGCACACGGAAGCTGCGCGACAGCCCAGTATCGATCTGCAGGCTGCCCGGATTCAGAATCGTGAATGCGCCGAGCGAGCTATACGTTCCCGACGCGGGCGCCCCGAACGCCGAGCGATTCAGATAATGATCCACCGTCCTGTTCGCGTCGTAAGGATCGGCCAGCAGCTGCGCGGCGCGTTGACCGCCGACGCCGGTCAGCGCGTTGTCCACGCCGGTAGTAACAGTTGAATAGTTTCCGCTTTGCGCCCGCACGATGCCCGAAAGCTGCCAGCCCGAAGCAATCAGGTTCAGCGCTCGATTCGCGAATTGCGGCGTTCGCGCGACAAACGAAACGTTTACGACGTGGCGCCGGTCCGAATCGCAATTCGCCCGGTCGGCGCGGCGATTGTTGGGATTCACGTATGTCGGGCCGGTGATTTCTACCGTCGCCGGATCGCTGATGCAATGCGACAGGGTGTAATTCGCCAGCAGGCTGAAATTATTCGCCAGGCGGCGTTGCGCCGACAGCAGCATTCCGTTGTAGCTCGACGTGCCGCCGTCATCAATCTCCCCGATGGTTCCGTAAAACTGCCCCTGCGCTTGATTCAGCAGGTTAAGCACGCGGCGTTGGTTGGTATTGCCCAGCGTCGCGCCTGCGCCGAAGACCGCCGGATTCGCTTCGCGTCCCGTCCACAGGTGCGTGGATTTGTTACCGAGATAGTTGCCCGCAAACAGCCATTCACCTACCTGGCGCTGCACGCTCAGATTCCACTGTTGCAAATAGGTAGGCTTGATGTCGAGCGGCGCGTTGACGTATATGCCGGCCAGCGGAAAGAAGCTGTTCGGTGAGATGTTGGCGAGCGCCGGGAAGGGATTGCCGCCGGGAAAACCTCGATAGGGATCAGTCAATCCGCCTGCCGGATTCGAGAGCGTGATCTGCGCGCCCCAGGGCGGATTGTTCGCAAAGCGCGTGTTGAAGAATAGATGTGGGTTGTCATAGAAAATGCCGTAGGACGCGCGCACCGTCATCTTGCCGTCGCCCTTCGGATCGAAGACCAGTCCCAAACGCGGCGCGAATTGCGCTATGCGCCCGAAGGTCGTGGACTTATCCGGATAGCCTCCGTCGCCGGGGAAGGTCAATCCGGCAGGCGCGTTTTTATACACGGCGCTCTTGGCGCCTGCGACAAAAGCCGCCTGATCGAAGTGGCTCACCCAGCCGAAGGGATGTTCCATCGGCAGGTAAGGCTCCCAGCGCACGCCGCCATTGATTGTCAGCCGCTGATTCAGCTTCCACGAATCCTGCGCGTAAACGCCGATGTAATTCTGCCGCTGGTTGTCGAAGATCGGATTGCCCTGAATGAAACCGCCGCTCAGAATGCCCGCCATGAAATCGGCCAGCGGCAAGCCCGTCACCTGCCCGTTGAACGTAAATTGCCCATTGGTCGGGCGATTGTTCGAGGTGTTGATGTTGTTGTGAATGAAATTCACCCCCAGGGAGATCTGATGCGAGCCACGAATCAGATCGACGTCTTCGGCAATCTGGTAATTCGTCGAATTGAAATAGCCCGGATTGGTCGCGCCCGCGCCAATCGCAAAGCCGGCGCCCGTGACCGTGAAGCCCGTGAAGCCTTCGACCGGGCTATAGACCCGAATGCCCAGATCGGCGGGCGAAAAGTACGGATCAACTAAGCGCAGGTTGCGCGTGCGATTGAGCGTCGCGCGCGTCGAGAAAATCGTGTTCGCGCTGAGCAGATAGGCGTCGCCCATCACGAATGAATGCGCGCGATTGAATTGCGCGACGCGGCTCATCGCCAGCACGTTCACGCCGTCAAACGGATTGGGACTGGCGTAATCGGCAAAGAAGTAACGGCCGAACACCGTGTGCTTGTCGTTGATCGTATAGTCAATTTTGCCGATCGCCTGATGCTCGTTGTTGTTGGCCAGAATGCCGTATTGCAGCCTGCCGCAAGAGTCAGTCGGCGTTGGCGTGAATTTCAAAAAGTTCAAGGTCTGCTGATTGATCTTCGACGGGTCGAGCTTGTTGTTGACGAATGGCGCGGCCAGCGCGCGCGCCACGCCGCCGTTGCAGGCCGCCGAAGCGAAGGCCGTGAAATCACCCGCGCGCATCGCCGCCGTCGGCGCAAAACTGATGGTCGTGCCCGGATTCGATTTCTCTATCTTGCCCTGATAGCCGCCGAAGAAAAACAGCTTGTTCTGTCTGACGGGGCCGCCCAGCGCGCCGCCGAATTGGTTGCGCTTCAGACTGTCGCGTTGCGAGGCGAAGAAGTTCCGCGCGTTGAATTTGTAATTGCGCACGAACTCGAACAAGTCGCCGTGAAATTTATTCGTGCCCGATTTAGTGACGATGTTGACCGCCGACGCCGCATGATGGCCGTAGCGCGCGGGCAGGGCGCTGGTCTCGGCCTTGAATTCCTGCAAGGCGTCGGGGAACGGCATCGGCAGATTCAGATTATTGAACGGGTCGTTATGCGTGCCGCCGTCCATCACATACGTCATACCGTTCGCCAGTCCGCCCGCGACCGAGATGGTGACGGTCGGATAGTTTTTATTCGTATTCAAATCCGCCGCCGGAGCCGCCGTCGACAAGCCCGAAAGGAAAATCAATTCGGTCGCCACACGCCCGTTGAGCGGCAATTCGACGACGCGTTGCTGGTCAATCACCTGGCCTACGCCGTTGCTGCGCGTTTCTACCAGCGCGGCGTCCGAAGTCACCTGCACTTGGTCCGTCACCGCGCCGACTTTGAGCGTCGCAATGATCGTCGGGTTGACGTTGACCTGCAAGACAATGCCCGTTTGCACGTAGGCGCTGAAGCCCTGCTTCCTGACCTGTAATTGATAAGGCCCTACGGGCAGATTGGGAAAGCTATAGCCGCCGTCGGCGTCGGTCGTGACGGTGCGCGAGGCGCCGGTGGCGGTTTGCGTGACCGTGACTTCCGCGCCCGCGACGGCGCCGCCGCTCTCGTCCAACACCAGGCCGGAAAGCTGCGCGCCTCCGGTGGATTGCGCCAATGCGAGCGAAGCGAGCAGGCAGAGTGTGAAAAGAACAGCGACAAGCCGATGGATTGCGGAGATTTTGATACTCATGGTTTTCTCCTATTCGGGTTTGCGGGGTTCAGCCGTAACTGCGCTGACATTTCGAGAGATGCGCATGCGGAATTGACGCGCGTCAGACGGCGCGTCGAATTCGCCACGCATTTTTGATGAGGCCGAAGTATTGCGGGCGGCGGGCAAGCGCGGCTAGAAAGATTTTGCCTTTTTTTACGACGATTTTGCCATTTCCCGGCATTCGCGCGGCGACTTGCCGAAATGTTCCTTGAACCGTTTATCGAAATAGCTCTGATCGGTGAAGCCCACCAGGTTGGAAATTTCGGCGATGCTCAAGCTCTGGTCGCGCAACAACTGGCGAGCTTTGGTCACGCGCAAATGCGTCAGGTAATCCACGAAGGTCATTCCAGCGGCCTGCTTGAAGAAGCGGTTGAAAGTGGATTGGCTCATGCCGACCATCGCCGCCGCCTGCGGGACGGCGATCTTCTCGGCGTAGTTGGTGTTCAGGTAATCCACCAGCGCGCCCAGCCGCTGCGCCTGGTCGCGGCGGCGCACGTATTCGGCGCGCGCAAGATCCGACGCGCCGAAATGCTTCGACAACAGGTAGAGGATTTCCGACAGATAAGCCTTGCAGCCGATGCGCGAATACTGGTCGCCGGGGGCGTCGAAATAACAGCGGATCATTTTGCCCAAGGCTTCGTGGACTGCCTCCGACGCCGGATCAGCGGCGCGCAGCACAGGCGATATCGTTTCGGACAGGCCATAGAACGGCGTCAGATAAGCGTAATCGCAAACAGCCGATCCGAGGTTATAAAACAATTCCGCCCGGAAGTAGATGACCGCCGCCAGGCTCCTGGGGCCGTCAAAACTGAGCGCGCCGTGCAGTTTCAAATTGTCCACCACCAGCAGGTCGCCGCTCTTGAAGTCAATGATTCGCTCGCCCATCTGAAAACTGCCGGAGCCGCTGACGGGACAGAAAAGTTCCAGCCGGTTGTGCCAGGTCAGCCGCTCGCCGGGCGGGAAGGATTCGTAGAAGAAGGCTTTGATGGCGAAAGGAAACTCCGGGTCCAGCGGCAGGCGATGATGGCCAAAGGCATCCACCAGATGGTCAATGCCGTAAGGCTCGAAACCCAGCCCCGTGGCGAAGCTGCATACAGAGTTGATTTCCTCGTTCATGGCATTCGGGCGCCGGCGCCGCTCGCCGCATCGGCTGTTAGGCCAGCGCGAACAGCCGATGCGCATTCTTTTTCAGAGTCACAGAGAAAACACCGCTCCTTCCCCGGACTTCAACCTGCTTGGTCGTTGCCCTTTCTCCTTTTTGTGAATGCTGCTTTGCGTTGAAATGCGCGCAGTATGCGAACTGCATTCCCTTGTGTCAAGCAGATGCTACGATTCTGACATAACAGTTTTGACACCGCCGGGCGCCACGCGAAGTTCGCCACTTTGATTATTCGCGCCTATTTACTTGCCAAAGCGGTACATTTAGCCTGATCGCTTTGATTCAGCCAGGCGCCCTTTTTGACATAGCAGTTCCTTGGAATGGTTATGTGATGCGGATTGCAAATGAGTTTACGGTGTCGGGCGATTCGTTTAATCGCCCTGGTTGCGGCGCGATACAGTACCGGAGCGCTCGTTCCCGTACATCCAATTGAAAACTGCTCTAATCAGTTTGTAAACCGCGATAACGAAAAGCGCGGTCATTGGCGCGGCCACGACGCGGCAAAAGAAGACTGCAAATCGTCATCTAACTTAAACACCCGGGAGCATCACGCTGTAGATGAGATTTCGCCTTTCGCGCCACAGGAGAGAGGAACAACGCTTGCTTATAAAGTTTGGAATGAAACATCATTCGTAAAAGACGCCAAAGAAGATGAACGCCTACGAAAGAAGCAAACTGCGCGAAGTTCCGGCCGTCGTCGACGCCAACGCAGCGACGCGCACGAAAAGCAAGGCCGAAGAGCTTGAAGAGCTACTCGAAGCGCATCGGGGAGAGCGCCACATCATTGTGGTGCAAAGCTTCCCCGACCCGGACGCGATCTCTTCGGCGTTCGCCCATCAGATGATCGCGGCGCGTTACGACATCGAATGCGACATAGCTTACGACGGCCGTGTAAGCCATCATGAAAACATCGCGCTCATTGAGCTCCTGCGGCTTCATTTGTTGCGCGTCGGCGAAAGTTACGACTTGAAGGGTTATCAAGGCAGCGTCTTCATTGACACGCAGGGAACGACCTCCGGGCTGACCGAGCAGTTACGCGATGCGGGCGTCCCGGCGCTGGCGATCATTGACCACCACGAGCCGCAGGGGATGATTGAAGCGCGGTTTACAGACATCCGCGACGACGCGAACGCGACGGCGACGATCTACACGGAGTATATCGAAAGCGGCCTCTTGCGGCTCGAGCGCTCCGACCCCGATCATAGGCGTCTGGCGACCGCGCTGATGCACGGCGTCAGGAGCGATACGCAGGGGCTCGTGCGCGCCGGTCGCGATGATTTCGTGGCGGCGGCTTACCTGGCCGAGTTTGTAGATCCGGAGACGCTCTCGGCGATCCTTTCCAATCGGCGTTCGCGCAACGCGATGGACGTGATTCAGGCGGCGCTCGCCTCTCGCGTGGCGCACGACGGTTACATCATCGCCGGCGTCGGCTACCTGCGTTACGAAGACCGCGACGCGATCCCGCAGGCGGCGGACTTTATACTGACTGAAGATAACGTCCACACGGCGATTGTTTACGGACTGGTCATCGATGCCGGGCGCGAAATGATCATCGGCAGTATGCGCACGAAGAAGGCGACGATCAACCCGGACGCCTTTCTGAAGGAGGCGCTCGGCGGGCCACAAGCAGGGCGCTATTACGGCGGCGGCAGGCGCGAGGCGGGAGGCTTTGAGATCCCCATCGGCTTTCTCACCGGCAGCTACGACGACGAATTTATGCAGTGGAAGTGGCGGCTCTACGAGGAGCAGGTTAAGCGCAAACTCTGGGCGCGCATGGGAGTGAAGGCGCGGTGAGCCGCTGCGAGAACCGCCGCAGTAGCGCTGATAGATTATGTCTGAAACCATCCGGGCGCAAACCAAGGGACGATACAAACACATTTTGGAGCCTGCAGTCGAAATGGCGATTGAGGTCGCGCGCGAAGGCCGTGGATGCCGTCGCAAAGGGCGCTCTTAAACATTATCGACATCCTCAAGTTTTTTGTATTTCTCTATTACGGCGTTGCGGAAAACGGCGGGGACTTCGATTTTGGCCGCAGTCCCGAAGACCGTCAGGACGACCTGATCGTGCGGCGGGGACTCGAATCCGGCTTCACTCAGCCGCTGGCGCAGGTAATCGCGCGCGTATTCGAGATGGCGCTCGACCTCCGATTCGGCGCGCTGGATCATCCGGGCGATCTCGGCCACTGGCATTCCCTCGACGTAGTGGAGCGCGAATGCCCTACGCCAAACGCGCGGCAAGGTAGCCAGAGTGCGGTTGATGTAACGCTGCAGTTCGCGACTCTCCAGGATCTGCTCCGGCGTCGGCGCCGTCATGTCCGGAATGATGTCTTCCAATTTCTGGTCTTCGTCCGGCTGGTAAAAATCCATAATCTCGTCGCCCAGCGTCGAGACTTCTTCGGTCGGAGGCGTCTCCGGAATGTCTTCTTCTATGTGGACGCCGCCGGCGCGCTCCGCTTTCGAGCGTTTGACTTCGGCCTCCAATCTCTCAACCGCAAGCCCTATCAGCCAGCCCTTGATCTCTCGCCGCGCCGGGTCTTTGACAAACTCGCGGTAAGCCTGCAGCAGTGTTGCGTCAACCACATCCTCGGCGGTTATTTCGCCAGGCAAAAAGTCGCGAGTCGCCAGATAGTAAGCCATTTCCTGGCGGACGAAATTGTAGAGATCATTCAAGTGGCGCCTGGCGAGCGTGGAGAAGAGTTCGCGCTCGCGCTCCTCGGCCGGGACGGCTTCGGCCTTCCGGCGTCGCAGTTCTTCTCTCCGCGCGGGGCGTTTATAGAGGGATGAGTGGCTCAATCTCTCCTTGTGCTTTTCGAGTTGGCGCTCGATTTCGAGGAAGACTTCACGGACCGCTTCTTCCGCGTCGTGACGCTCCTCTTGCGCAGCCAGCAACCGCCCAGGCACGTCGCAGGTGAGCGAGACGTGATAGAGCCTTCGCGCCGCGTTTTCATCCATAAATAATCGCAGGAAGATCGTATCCTCAGGCGAGTGCGGCGCATGCCGATCGAGGCGCGCTATCAGTTCCTCGACGAGTTCACGCAAGCGATGGCCGGGTGAAAAGTTTTTGAATTCGAGATTACGTCTCACTTCTCTTCATACTCTCCTTCATGACTGACTCGCATGGCGTAGCCCTCGGATGAGGCAGGATCGAGTTCCCATCGCCGTTCATCACGTTTCGCGACCTTCTTCTCGATATCCAATGGCTCGTTATCCTCGTAAGTTAGACCAACGGCCTCGCCGAGTTGATCAACGACATCTTGATCAGGCGTGGGGGACGAACCGCCCACCGTCTCTTCACCCACATCAACTCGGTCCCACGCCGCGTCAATGTCGCCCGCGGAGAGTTTGGGAGACGTGGAGTGATGTTCCTGCATTTCTCTCATAATTAGTTGAAATCCGGAGGTCTGTTTGGCCGCATCAACAAATTCTTCTAAAATTTCCGGGCTCGGCTTGTAGTCTTCGATCTTCTCTTCATAACTGTCGAGGAATCGATCGGCGTCAATGAGTTGATTTTCTTTTTTCTCTTCCATGCGCCTGGCCTCCTTTCATTCGTCTTCGCCCATGGTTTTAGCTGAATGATTTGATCATTCCTCCAATTCACAGGACCTATAGGAAATAAGAGCAATTAAGGCGCCGCGCGCGTGGAAACAGCGTTACGGCAAACCTAACGATCAAGAAAGAGTGGTTGCGTTGCGAACCGTAAGGACAATCTTGCCGAACACGCGCCCTTCGGCCAGGCGCTCGTGCGACTTCGCGGCGTCCGAATTCCGTTTCGCATTGATTCTCCCCCCTTCAAGGTATGATCCGCTGACGGCGAGCCCGGCCCCCGGGCGCGAGCGTCATCGTCCGCGCCCGAAAGCTCGTCAGTGGATCACCTCCTTCCTGAGCCTCCTGTCGCAGTTCTAGCTTGTTCGCCGCCGGTCTGAGTCGCCTGGCCGCCGGTTTCAACCGGGATGCTGCGACGCTGGCGCCGCTCCTCCGCCATCGGGATCATGACCTCCAGCACACCGTTGTTTAACCGCGCCTGCGCCTGATCTACATTGGCGCCTTCAGGCAGCGGGATCAGCCGGTGGAAACGGCCGTATTCGATTTCCGACCGATAGCCGCCTTCGAGGCGCTCTTCGTGCTCGCATCTCCGCTCGCCTTCGATGACCAGGCCGTCGTCGGTTATCTCGATTCTGACGTCGCCCGGATCCATGCCGGGCAGTTCGGCGCGCACGACGAGATTGTTGTCTTGCTGGAAGACCTCCACGGAGGGCGTCCACGTCATGATTTCGCCGGTGCCGAATCCTCGCGCGATGCCGAGGCCTTCGAAGGCGCGATCCAGCTCGTCTGTAAAGCGCCGCATGAGCTCAAATGGACTCATGCTTAAGACGGCGCTCGGGCTGAGCGCGAACATGGACGGCGCGTAGGCGCCGCGACGAGTCATGCCGCCGCCCCGTTGCCCTTGCCCCCGGGCTTGCATCTCGCCTGATCGTTGAGCGGATGTTTGTCCAGATTGCATTTGTTGTCCGGCCTGCTGCCCGCCTTGCTGCCCGGTGGATTGGTTCTGATTTCTCTTGTCATTTATATCTGCCATAAAATTATTTCTCCTTCTATTTCGATAAGATTTATTGATTGCTCGTGTGGCGGGGCCCTACGCCGCCCGCTCCTTGGTAATGACCGCTTCCGGAGTGAAGATCAATACTCCGCTCACGCGGTCAAAATCTATGATTCCTTTTCCGGCGCCAGCTTCCCATTCAGCATCCGGGCCGGTCACGCGGTCCGGTGTTTGACGGTTCGATCGTAATCGAGTTCGTAATCGGCTGGCCCGCTTAGAACCTGTTCGATCGGCGTTGCGCATCCGCCACCAAGCGGTCGATCTCCTCTTTCGAGAGTTGCGTAGAGCCGCTGATGGTAATCTTCTGCTCCCTGCCCGTCTCCTTTTCACGCGCGGTGACCGTCAGGATGCCGTTCGCGTCAATGTCGAAAGCGACTTCGACTTGCGGCAAGCCGCGCGGCGCGGGCCGGATGCCTTCGAGCCGGAAGTGGCCGAGCGTGCGGTTGTCCCGCGCTATTTCACGCTCGCCTTGCAGCGCATGAAAGTCCACCGCCGTCTGGTTGTCTTCCGCCGTCGAGAAGGTTTCCGCTTTGCGCGTCGGAATAGTCGTGTTGCGTTCGATGAGCTTGGTCATCACGCCGCCCAGGGTTTCGATTCCCATTGAGAGGGGCGTCACGTCCAGCAGCACCACGTCTTTGATTTCCCCGGCGAGTACGCCGGCCTGAATCGCCGCGCCGACAGCGACCACTTCATCCGGGTTGACCGACTGGTTCGGCTCTTTGCCCCCGGCGCCGCGGCGGACGAGCGCTTGCACAGCCGGAATACGGGTTGCGCCGCCGACCAGGATCACTTCGTCAATATCTCGCTCATTGAGCTTGGCGTCCGAGAGCGCCTGTTTGACCGGCCCCGCGCATCGCTCAACCAGATCCGCCGTCAGTTGTTCGAACTTCGCCCGCGTGAGTTTATATTCGAGGCGGTTCGGCCCGCTCGCGTCGGCCGTTATGAAGGGAAGACTGACTGTGGTTTCAATCGCGCTCGACAATTCGATCTTGGCCTTCTCCGCGGCTTCGGTCAGTCGCTGCAGGGCCTGACGATCCTTTCTTAAATCAATACCCTGGTCGCGCATGAATTCTTCGGCCAGCCAATTCACGACCCGTTTGTCGAAATCGTCTCCGCCCAGGCGCGTGTCGCCCGAGGTCGATTTGACCTCGAAGACGCCGTCGCCGACTTCCAAAATGGAAACGTCGAAGGCGCCGCCGCCCAGGTCGAAGACCAGGATCGTTTCGTTCGCTTTCTTCTCCAAACCGTAAGCCAGCGCGGCGGCCGTCGGCTCGTTGATGATGCGCAGCACGTTGAGGCCCGCGATCGTGCCCGCGTCTTTGGTGGCCTGCCGCTGCGCGTCATTGAAGTAGGCCGGAACCGTGATGACCGCGTCTTT
>Ga0111538_10014562_pt1 | contig 10364 bp, 9 predicted proteins | sample SoiMethybrSBSTD1_FD_79669 | JGI IMG/M metagenome (GOLD analysis project Ga0111538, IMG submission 79669) | Bulk soil microbial communities from a Populus tree surrounding site in Tennessee, USA - Soil MetaG P. TD hybrid SBSTD1 (version 2)... | ecosystem: Environmental > Terrestrial > Soil > Tree... | reverse complement strand
GAAGCGGTCGCCGCGCTGAAGGTCGACGGCATCGCGCTGCCGATTGCCGGCGGCCAGGACCTGCTCGCGCGGATGAAGGACTACATCGATTCGCCGGACCGCCTCGTCAACGTCAAGGGGCTCGACGCGACCGTGACGTCCACGCCCGACGGCGGGCTGCGCATCGGGTCGGCGGTCAGGATTGTGGACCTGGCGGAACATGCGCAGGTGACGAGACTCTACCCGGCGGTGGTGCGCGCCGCCGGAGAAGTGGGCACGCCGCAGATTCGGAATCAAGGTACCGTTGGCGGCAACATCAACCAGCGTCCGCGCTGCTGGTACTTCCGCAACGAGGAGTTCGTCTGCTTCAAGAAGGGCGGCTCTCGCTGTTTTGCGGTCGGCGGCGAGAATCAGTACCACGCGATCTTCGGCAACAACGGACCGAGCCACATCGTCCACCCGTCGAGCCTGGCGGTGCCCTTCGTCGCCTACGGCGCCAAGTTCCGCGTCCTCGGACCGAAAGGCGAGCGCGAGGTGGCCGCCGCCGACTACTTCACGATGCCGACGATGGCGAACGTGCTGAAGGAAAACGTGCTCGAGGACGAGGAACTGCTGACGCACGTCATCCTTCCGCCTCCAGGCGCGGTGAAGACGGGGCACTACGAAGTGCGCTACAAGCAGTCGCACGATTGGCCGCTGGCGTTCACGACGGTGGTGCTGACGATGAACGGAAACACGATCAGGTCGGCGCGGGTCGTGCTCGGCGCCGTCGCGCCGGTGCCGTGGCGATCGCGTCCGGCGGAAGAGGCGCTGGCGGGCAAGCCGTTGAACGAGCAGACCGCCGCGCTCGCGGGCGAGGCGGCCGTCAGCGACGCCAAGCCGATGAGCGGAAACGCCTACAAAGTGCAGATCGCGAAGACCGCCGTCAAGCGAGCCATCATGCAGGCGGCGGGACTCAGCACCGTGTGATCGAGTAATCGGGTAATTGGGTAATCTGGGAATCGCTATGGATCATTTAAAGTCGCCCAAATTGACGGCCGGCGTGCATTGCCTGAACCTGCGGCACAAAGGGATGTTCGTCACGTCCGGTCCGGATCCCGACGAATTCACCTTCTACGACAAGTACGACGGCACAGCGTACTGGTGTGTCGAGACGCAGCGCGCGTTCGGACCGGACGGCAGTCCCGTCAGGCCCGACTGCTGCTCCGGCGAACGCGACTGCTGTAAACACTGACGCTCGCCTAAAGGCTTCGCGCTCCATTCTGCGGATGTGGAGCGCGACGGCTTTAGCCGAGCGTCTCGGTCACGAAACTCCTGCCAGTTTGAAGATCACCGTCGCGATCGCCGCGTAATCGAGATCCCCGCCACCTGACGCGACGAGCGCATTCACGAGTTGCGTGACGTTGGCGGTGCCGGGCACGGCGACGCCGTTCGCGCTGGCCGCTTCGTTGGCCAGCCGCAGATCCTTCTGATAGAGCTTCGTGCGGAAACCGGGTTTGTAGTTCCCGGTGAGCATCCGCTCGCCGTGAACTTCGAGGACCCTGCTCGCCGCGAAGCCGCCGAGCAGCGCCTGCCGCACCTTGCCGGCATCGACGCCGGCTTTCTTCGCAAGGGCCATGGCTTCGCTGACTCCTGAGAGCGCGCCGCCGATCGCGACCTGATTACACACCTTGCAGACCTGGCCGGCGCCGGACTTGCCGATGTGGATGATTTTTTCGGCGTTGCCCATCTTCTCGAGGATCGGCTTCGCGCGGGCGAACGCCGCCTCTTCGCCGCCGACCATGATCGACAGCGCGGCGTTGATGGCGCCGATCTCGCCGCCGCTGACCGGCGCGTCGAGCATCGAGGCGCCCTTTTCGGCGACCGCCTTCGCGAGCCGCTCGGTGGCGACCGGCGAAATGCTGCTCATGTCGATGACGATCGCGTCCTTCTGGATCGCCGAGAGCACGCCGTCGGGGCCGGTCAGGACCCGCTCGACGTCAGGTGTATCCGGCAGCATGGTGATGACCACCGTGGCCGCCCGGGCGACCTCGGCGGGCGAGGCGGCCGCCGTGGCGCCGGCCGCCACGAGCTCGTCCACCGCTCCGCGGCTGCGATTGTGAACGACAAGGCGATAGCCGCCCTTCAACAGGTGTCCGGCCATGGGTTTACCCATGACTCCAAGTCCAATGAATCCAATCGTTTCTGCCACGGCGTTTCCTTTCGTCGGAGGGGTCGCGTAAGTCGAGTAGGTCAGGTAGGTCGGGTAAGAACGCTTGGAAGCGCCTACCCGGCCCACCAGACCCACCTGGCCTACCCGACCCGATGAGGAGGGTATAATCTCTCACATGAAGCGAATGATTCTCGCAGCGGCGTTGCTCGGTCTTGCGGTCGCCCCGCTGGCGGCTGGCGGCAAGGGCACGGTCACCGGCTCGTATGTCGAGGCGCGGACCGCCGAAGTGTTCACCGGCGGCTGCATCATGAACAGCGAAGCGGAAACCGTCGGCAAGCAGGCGGTACTGGCCTGGAAGGTCGACCGCGGCAGCTTCAACGGCATCGCGATCGACGGTCTGTCGGTGGTCGCCGCGGTGTCGGGCGATCGAAATCTGGGCATGACCGAACTGGGCGGCGCCAAGCCGGCCGTCCGCTCGGCGGTGTTCGTCGACGAGCGCGCCAACCCGGCGCAGCGACTGGCCTTGGTGGCGATGGCCAACGAATTGTCGAACGGCCTGGTCGGCACGATCGTCCAGGTGTCGCCGATGCCGATTCAGTTCAGCGACCGCGGCGGCGAGATTCAGGTATCCGCCGGTCCGGCGTCGCTCGACGTCAGCAAGCATCTCGTCCACGATCCGACCTGCGGCGCGATGCAATGGTTCCATCCGTTCGCGACGATCGACGACGCGGCGATGGGCGTGACCGCGCAGCACCTCTTCACCGGCGCGGCGCTCGGCACGAAGTGGAGCGACCCGAACAAGCGGTCGGCCTTCTTCGGCACGTTCTCGTACTGACGCAGTCGGCAGAATAGGCAGGATAGGCTGGAAGGGCTGGAACGAGCCCATTCAGCCCGTCCCATCCTGCCCGTCCTGCCCCTCCCGCCCCTTCTGCCTCGTGCTTCTCACTGACAAAGCGGCGCTCATCACTGGCGGCAAACGCATTGGCATCGTCGTCGGCCGCGAGCTGGCTGCCCGCGGCGTTGACGTCGCTTTCAGCTATGCGCGTTCGAAGGCCGAAGCCGAGCAGGCGGCGGCGATCGTCGAGGCCGCCGGCCGCCGATCCGCGGCGCTGCAGGCCGACCTTTCTCAACCGGCGGCCTGCGCCGCGCTGGTCGACGCCGCGGCCGCGTCACTGGGGCGCCTCGACATCCTGATCAACATGGCGTCGGTCTACGTGAAACATCCCTTCGAGACGCTCACCGTGGCCGACTGGAACGCGGCGCTCGACGTCGACCTGCGCGCGGCCTTTCTCTGCGCGCACGCGGCCGTGCCGCACATGCGCCGCCAGGGCGGCGGCCGCATCGTGAACTTCAGCGACTGGATCGCGAAGAGTGGAAGACCGCGCTACAACGGCTATCTGCCGTACTACGTGGCGAAGGCTGGCGCGATCGCGCTGACCGAAGCGCTCGCGCTGGAGCTTGCGCCGTACGACATCCTGGTCAACGCCGTCGCGCCCGGACCGATTCTGGCGCCTCCCGGTACCGGCGACGATGAAATGCGCGCGGTCGAGCAGGCGACACCGCTCGGGCGATGGGGCGGAGAGATCGAGATCTCGAAAGGCGTCCTCGCGTTGCTCGAAAGCGACTTCATCACCGGCGAGACAATCCGCATCGATGGCGGACGCCACGTGAAATAATCCGACGACGTGCTCATCGCCACTCTCATCGTTCTTGGCGGACTAGCCGGCGCCAGTCTGCTCGCCCTTCTCCAGGTTCAAGCCCGCGTCAAAGAAACGAACGCGCTGGCCACCGTGACATCACGCATCGGCGTCGTCATGGCGGAGGGGCTCGGCGCTCCCACCACGCTGCCGGATGCCGTCAGCCTGATCGTGCCGGAGGCCGCAGACTGGGCGCTTATTCACCTGCTCGCCGACTATGGCGGCGTGTCGCGCGCCGTGGTGCATCGCGACCCGGCGATCCAGGCGGACATCGAGCGCATCCACGCCAGGATCGCGTTCAAGCAGGACATGCCGTACGGCCCCGCCCAGGTGATGCGCACCGGCGAATCGTCGTTCGTCCCGCGCGTGCGTCCCGAGGTCATCAGCACCGTCTCGCGCACGTATCCGGAGTACGCGGAGATCCTCCAGCGCATCGGCCTCGGGTCGCAGATTACGGTGCCGTTGAGGGCGCGGACGAAGACGGTGGGGGCGTTGACGCTGGGCCGGACGGCCAGACGGCCGTACACCAACGTGCATTTGAGCTGGGCCGAGGATCTGGGCCATCGGATCGGCCTCGCCGTCGAGAACGCGCGCCTCTACAACGAGGCGCGGCAGTTGTTCGAGCAGACGCTCAGCGCGAACTATGTCAGTACGCCAGCCGGTCAGATTCTGGCGTGCAACCAGTCGTTCGCCGAGCTGCTCGGGTTCGACTCGCCCGATCATCTGGTCAAGCATCCGGCGCCGGCGTTCTATCCCAATCCTGACGAACGGGAACGCGCGGTGGCGACGCTGCGAACGGACCGCCGGCTGGTCGGCTACGAGAGCACCGTCCAGCGTGTCGACGGGACGCTGCTGTCGATCTCGGAGAACGCCGTCGGGACGTTCGACGATCGCGGCGAGCTGGTCCGCATCACCGGCTTCGTGCTGGACCGCAGCAACGTGAAGAACCTGGAGGAACAGCTGCGGCAATCGCAGCGCCTCGAGGCGGTCGGCCAGCTCGCGGGCGGCATCGCCCACGATTTCAACAACCTGCTGACGGTCATCATCGGCTGCGCGGATCTGCTGCGCGACACGCGGACGCCGGCGATCGTCGAAGGACACGATGCGCTCGAGGAGTTGTCAAAAGCGGCGAAGCGCGCCGCGGCGCTGACGCAACAGCTGCTGGCGTTCGGCCGGCGGCAGGTGCTGCAGCCGCGGGTCCTCCATCTGAACGAGGCGCTTCGAAACGTCCACACGATGCTCCGGCGCCTCGTCCGCGAGAATATCGTCATCATCCTCAACCTGGATCCGGACATCGATCGCGTGCGTGTGGACCCGGGACAGCTCGATCAGGTGATCGTGAATCTCGTGATGAACAGCGGCGACGCGATGCCGAAAGGCGGCACGATCGCGGTGTCGACGTCGAACCAGGTGCTCACCGACGCGCACACCCGGGTGCATCCGTACGTCCGGCCCGGACGGTTCGTGTCGCTCGAGGTGGTCGATACGGGCACGGGCATGGACGCGGCGACAGTGGCGCGGGCGTTCGAACCGTTCTTCACGACGAAGCCGGTAGGCAAAGGGACGGGATTGGGGCTGTCGACGGTGTATGGGATCGTGAAGCAGAGCGGCGGTTATGTCTGGCTGAACAGCGAGCCGGGTCGAGGAACGCGAGTGAGTGTTTACTTACCGACCGTCGTAGACGAGAGTCGGTAGTCGGCTACTGACTCGCGTCTACGACGCAGAAGAGTTGCTTCATCGACGCCAGCGCACCGGTCAACTCCTTCCGGTCGCGTGCAAAACAGAAGCGGATGTAGCCTTCGCCAGCTGGGCCAAAGTCCACGCCAGGGACGCAGCCAATGCGCCCGTGCTTGATCAGGTGTTCCACCATCTCCCACGACGCGGAGCCGCTGGTGTGGCGGGCGGCCGGATTGATGCGCAGAAAGGCATAGAACGCGCCCGCGGGTGGCTGGCCGCTGAACGTGTCGCCGGCGGCTTCGTGGATGCCCCGATAGAAGAGGTCGCGCCTCGCGCGCAACTCCTGACGGAACGTCTCGATGCAGTCCTGCGACCCTTCGAGCGCACCGATGCCGCCGAACTGGACGACCGACGCGACGTTGCTGGCGGTATAGAACAACAGCTTCTTCGCGCGATCGCGGATGACGGTGTCCCGAATCGCCACGTAGCCGAGACGCAGACCCGTCATCGCGTACGACTTGCTGAACGTGTAGAGCGGAATCGTGCGCTCGTACATGCCTGGCAGCGACGCGATGCTGACGTGCTCGCCGTCGAACACGACATCCTCGTACGCTTCGTCGGAAATCACCCACAGGTTCCGCTCGCGCGCCAACTCGGCGATCCGCTCGAGGTCCGCTGGCGTCAGCACGCCGCCGGTGGGATTCTGCGGTGAATTGAGATAGATCACCCGCGTCCGGTCGGTGATCTTCGACGCCAGCTCGTCGAGGTCGTACCGCCAGCCGGTGTCTTCGTGAAGCGGGCAGCCGACCGGGACGCCGCGCGCGGCCAGGATGTTACCGGCGGCCGGCGGCCACTCGGGGTCCGGAATGATCACCTCGTCGCCCGGTTCGAGAAGCGCCCGGCAGATCAGGTACAGGCCGTGGATGCCGCCGTGCGTGACGAGCACGTCCTCCGTGTCCTCGACCGGAATGCGGTTCTTGTCGCGCAGTTTCGCGGCGATGAGCTCCCGCAGTTTCGGAACGCCAGCCGTCTGCAGGTAGTGCGTCTGGTTGTCGGCAATCGCCTGCACCATCGCCTTCTTGACGCTGTCAGGGGAATCGAAGCTCACGTCGCCCTGGTCGAGGCGAAACGGGTTGGAGACCGAATACATCATGTCGCGGATGCGGATGATGCCGGAGAGAGGAACGGCGTCGAGATACGCGGCCATGAAGCCAGCGTAGCAGAAATTGCAAAATGGCAGGATTGCAAGGATGGCAGGATTTGAAATGGCTTGATGGTGGATTGGGAGATTGATTGGGGATTGATTGGGGATTTGTCGTGGAATAACTCATGCACGTTTCATCGACGTGAATCAAAAAGCCGAAGAGCTCAAAGCGCGGACTCGTCGCTTTCTTTTGGATGTGATTGCGCTTGTGAAAAAGTTTCCGATGAGCGTCGACGCGGACATGGTTGGCAAGCAGCTGATTAGGGCTGCGGCCGGAGTGGCTGGAAACTATCGGAGTGCATGTCGCGCGCGGTCCCACGCGGAGTTCACAGCGAAGATCGGGATCGTCCTGGACGAAGCCGACGAATCAGAGCTGTGGTTGAGTGTTGTCCGCGACGTGCCAATCGACACGTCGCCGCACGTCGAACGTCTTCGTCAAGAGGGGATGGAACTCTCCCTCAATCAATCCTGCCATTCTGCCAGTTTGCAATGTCAGTGTCTGTATGCGAAGTAGTCCGCCACTTCCTTGGCGACGAGCCCGATGGCGTTCTCGAGCGCCTCGCCCGATCCGAAGTGATTGCCGGTGAAGACGCTGATGACGATCGTGCGGCCCGGCGCCTCGAGCATCCCGACGTCGTCGCCGACGAATGGCAGGAAGTCGCCGGTCTTGTGCGGGATCGTGTAGCCGCTGAGATAGCGGGGGATGCGTGTCCGATACAGCTGTCCGCGCATGATGCGGAGCATGAGGTCCGACGCGTTCTTGTCCACCAGCGTGCCGCGCTCCATCATCTCGAGCAACTGCCCCATCTCGCGCGGCGTCGTCAGTCCGAAGGGGTACTTGCCCTCCCGGTAGAACTGTTCCGTGGACGGCGCCGAGCGAAGGGAAGGAAACCACCGGGACGGCACGTTCATCGCCCGTGTGTTCTTCATACCGAGCGCGTCCATGCGCCGATTGACCGCCTCGGGACCGCCGACCATCCGGTAGAGCACCTCGGTCGCCGTATTGTCCGACACGATGATCATCATCGTGATGAGATCCTTGACGGTCATGACGGCGCCAGGGTCGAGCCGCTGGATCGTGCCGGTGCCGGGCTGTGAGTCGGCCTGCACGAACGTGTATTTGTCCGTGAGCGCGAACTTGCCGGCCTTGATCTGTTCCAGCACCTCGACCATCAACGGAATCTTGATGGTGCTCATCGTCTCCATCTGACGGTCGGCGTCGATCGCGATCTCTTCACTGGTTTCGAGCGACTTCACGTAGAGGCCCCACGTCGCGTTCACGCTGCGCGTCGTCCGCTCGATCGATGCCTTGACGCGCTGCAGCGGCGTCGGCTGCTGCTGAGCGCTCAAGATGGTCGATGCCACGACGAGGCTCACGACCATCAGCGGTCTCACCCTGCCCATCCCACCCATCCTGCCCCTCCTGCCTATCCCGCCCGCCCCACCTTCTCTAACACGTTCGCGAGCACCTGCTGCGCGCGGCCGATCGGCAGGTTGCTGATGTAGAAATGTCTCGCCCCGGCGTCGAGCAGCGCGCGGATGGTCCGCGCGCAAATCTCCTCGGCGGTCGCGCCGGCCGCGAATTCCCGCGCCAGTCCCTCGGCAGGAACCGGAATAAACCCCTTCAAAGCGGCCAGCGTCCGCGGGTTCGCGCTCCTGTAATAGAACACGCCGAAGATTCCCGGCAGCTCCACGCCGCGGCGGCCGGCGGCCAGGATGAACCGCGCGACCGTCTCGACGTCGTGGTGGCTCACCACTTGCGTCAGATAAAACTCCGCCAGAAACTCGGGCGCGGTCAGGAAATCCACCTGCCGGTCGGCATCCGCATGCGGATTCGCCCAGCCGCCGAGGATCAGCGTCGGATTGCGTTTCCGAAGGAACTCGCGCAGCTGCCAGGCGTGCGCGACGACGCGCGGCACGCCGAGGGTCTTGTCGCCACCCAGGACGACGAGCGCCGGAAATCCGCTCTGGTGGGCTCGCTCCGCGTACGACGCGCAGTACTCGAGCGAATGCTTCGACGTGAGAAACGGCACGATCCGGTCGCGTGGCACGTCGTGACCGAGGTTCGTGACCAGATGCCGGAGGTTGTCCTCTTCCGGTTCGCCGACCGCGCTGTCGGTAAGAAACACGTAGGTGCCCTGCCGAGTCAGCCGCTGCACGGCGTGGTAGGTGTCGATCCACGCGTCCATGCCTTCGGCCGCGGCCAGCTCCGCGCGCGGCGGCCGCAGCTCCGCCGCGAACACAGACCGGCCGGACTGAAGCGCCGCGAGAAGATCCATTCCCACTTACACGTAATATAGCGCCCCGTGACTATCGCCGAGCTCCGCTCCGCACTCGCGCGCTTTCCGTCGCTGCCGCTTCTCGCGTCGCCGACACCCGTCGAACCACTGGCGCGTCTTTCGGCGCGCCTCGGCGGCGGTCCACGTCTCTTCATCAAGCGCGACGACGCGATCCCGTTTGGATTCGGAGGCAACAAGGTGCGCAAGCTCGCGCTGGTCGCGGCGCAGGCGCGCGCGGAACACGCCGACACGTTGATTACGGCCGGCGGCGTGCAATCGAATCACGCCCGCGCCACCGCGGCGGCGGCGGCACGGCTCGGCATGCGCGCGGTGCTGGTCGCCAACGGCACGCCGCCCGCGCGGAAGACCGCGAATGCGTTGCTCGACGAGCTGCTCGGCGCGGAAGTCGTCTACGTCGGGTCGCGCGAGGAACGCATGCCGAAAATTCAAGAACTGGCGGCAGGCCTGCGCGCCCAAGGGCGACGTCCCTTCGCGATCCCGATCGGCGCGTCGACGCCCCTGGGAGCCCTCGCCTTTGCGCTCGCCGTCGCGGAGCTGGTCGATCAGATGCCGGCGCCCGACGTCATCGTCCACTCGACGTCGTCCGGTGGGACGCAGGCCGGCCTGGTTGCCGGCTGCCGGCTGCTCGGGTTGGCGACACGAGTGATTGGCGTCAGCGCGGACGACTCGTCATCGTCCCTGGAGGCCCAGGTGACCGCCATCGTCAGGGGCATCGGCAATCTGTTGCACCTCGATCCCGCGGCGCTCGCCGCCGGGACCGCGATCGAGGTGGACGATCGGTTTGTCGGCGGTGGGTACGGCGTGCCGTCCGACCAATCGCGCGAAGCGATCGAGCTCACCGCCCGCTCGGAAGCGATATTCCTGGATCCCACTTACACGTCGAAGGCAATGGCTGCTCTCATCGCATATGTGCGACAGCGGCAGCTCGAGGAAGGGCAGACCGTCGTGTTCTGGCACACGGGTGGACAAGTCGGACTGTTCGCGTAGCACCGAGATCACGAAGTCACCGCAGAGCTGGTGGAGAGACCTCTTCAAAACACTTGACTGTCGATACGGTCCCGCTCAGAATCCGCCAGCTTTGATCTACGGAGTCCAATAGTAGGGCGACCAAAAGGGGGCGTGATGAGAGCATCTTCGTTGAAGTGGTCCGGTATCGTCGGCACGGCGCTCGTGGTGGGCGCTGTGGCGTTCAGCATCACGTGGAGATCTGGCGACGAAGATAGCGAGTCGAATCACGAGCGGACGCTGGCTTACGCGCGCGCACGTCTTGGCGGTGCGGCGCTCGCCAGTGTCGCGAAGGGCGGCGATCCGGATGGCGGATCGAGTGTCAGGATGACGCCCGGCGAAAGCCGAGG
>Ga0111538_10014561_pt1 | contig 10364 bp, 10 predicted proteins | sample SoiMethybrSBSTD1_FD_79669 | JGI IMG/M metagenome (GOLD analysis project Ga0111538, IMG submission 79669) | Bulk soil microbial communities from a Populus tree surrounding site in Tennessee, USA - Soil MetaG P. TD hybrid SBSTD1 (version 2)... | ecosystem: Environmental > Terrestrial > Soil >... | reverse complement strand
GGCTGTGGCAGATGCGGCCCCGATGATGAACGCGCGACGATCCATTGTGCTCCTCCTTCGACGTCACCCGCAGAACGTCACTCGGGTGAGGGGATCCTGCCCACAACCTCGACGCCTGGCTCGTTGCCAAGCTTAGGTCTGACCACCACGGTCTCCGCCTGGCCCGGCATGAAACCGACCAGGGCTTGCACCGTTAGTGTGTGGGTCACCACCACGAGCGTGCCCGGGCCGCGCCAGTCGGCCAGCATCTGCCTCAACGCGGCGAGCCGCTCCGGGCTCCGGTCGGACGCTGCCACGGCCCATGTGCCGTCGACCGGACCCAGCACCATCAGCCGCGCCGTCTCCAGGTGAGCACGAGTGGCTTCATATGCGCCGTGTCCTTTAGAGAGAATAGGCAACACGAACGACATTCCGAGGCGGTCGCCCTGCCCGAGGCCCCCTCGGGCTGCCGTCACCCTGACGTAATATGCCAGACTCGGACGCCGACGGCACAGCGATCCTGACACTGGGCACGCTGGCAGGCGGCGGCTCTTCCTCCCCCAGGCTTGACTTGGCCCGACGACAGCGTTAGTCGTGGGCCCAGCGAAGACACACCACGAATGGAGGTGAAGCCAGAGGCGGCCGAATGACCGAGGCGATCAAGCAGGCGCAGCAACGCAGCGCAGGGGGGTTACCCATGGAGTTCAACGTCTTCGAGTACTTCAAGGGGTACCAGCGAAGCAGTCCCGGCCCCGTGACCGCGGAGGAGCAGGGCACGCGGTTCTTCCTCGGCGGCCACATGGGAGACCGGATCGGCCAGCGCGTCGACAGCTACGCGGCCCGGGCGGGCCTGTCGCGGCGCAACTTCATCGGCACCGCGTCCGGCTTCGCGGCGGCGATGCTGGCCGTCAACGAGATCACCGGCATGAAGTTCTTCGAGGTCAGCGAGGCGGAGGCCTACGATCAGGCGGCGGCCAAGGAGGTCAAGGTCGCCCGCAAGCCGGGCCAGGACTTCATCGTTGACGCGCACACGCACATCTGCAACCGCAAGGATGGCTACATCCCCGGAGTCAACACGACCGAGAAGGGCATGTGGTTCGTCCAGCTCCTCGACGACCTTGGCAAGGCGATGGGGCTGCCGAACGGCACGAAGGACATGACGCCGGAGAACTTCGGCAAGCTGATCCTAGAGGGAAGTGACACCAGCGTCGCGATCTTCAACCCGTTCGGATTCCGGGAGGACTACGGCGGCAAGGACATGATCCCGATCGAGGAGCAGGCCGAGGTCAAGCAGCGCTGGCCCGATCGCACGCTGATGCTGGGCGGCGGGCTCACGCCCAACCAGGGATTGAGCCAGACCCTGGATCGCCTGCAGATGTTCGTCGAGAAATTCCAGATCTCCGGGCTCAAGCTCTACACGTTCGACTCCACGCCCAAGCGCGGCTGGTGGTTCGATGACACCAAGCTTGCCTATCCGCTGTGGGAGCGCTGCCGTAAGCTCGGCATCAAGAACATCGGCTGCCACAAGGGCATCCCTTTCGGCCAGTTCATGGCCCGCTATGCCCACGCCGAGGATTTCGACGCGGTGGCCGACGATTTCCGCGACCTCAACTTCATCGCCTATCACTCCGCCTGGCCGTACCACGCGGAGATCGCGGCCATGAAGGGATTCAAGCCTCAGCGCAACAATCTCTACTGCGAGGTCGGCTCGACCTTCGCGGCCACCGTCACCAGCCGGCCCCTCGAGTGCGCGCACGTGCTCGGCACCCTGCTACGAGATCTCGGGCCGGACTACGTCATGTGGGGGACGGACTCGCTCCTGTGGGGCAATCCCCAGTGGCAGATCGACGCCTTCCGGAAGTTCCAGATCCCCGATCAGCTGGTGGAGGGTCACGGCTATCCGAAGCTCACACCCGACATCAAGGCCAAGGTGTTCGGGCTCAACGCGTCCCGCATCTGGAACCTGAAGACCACCGCCCAGGCCCCGCGCGAGGAGCGGCCGAAGATGGTCGCGGTGTGACGCCATGCCAATCTACGAATACGAGTGCGAGCCCTGCAGGGTGATCTACGAGGTCCGGCAGAGCCTGCGCGACCTGCCGATTGGCGACTGCCCGCGTTGCCGGGGTGCAGTCAGGCGCCTGATCTCGGCGCCGAATCTCAACCTGGCGAACTTCTCGAGCCCGACCGAGGCGAAGTACGCTCGGATGAGCGAGCAGGAGGAGGTCGCGCGGGAGCGTGTGCTGCAAAAGGACTACCAGCGGATCTGGCTGCCTCCGCCGGTCAGGCACGATCCCATGGAGTGACGTTGGAGAGGAGCCGAGGACAGCCGCCGCTCCGGTGCGCTGGTCCTCGGCTCCAGCGGACGACTACACAGACGTTACCCAGGAAGTCGCTTCGCCGGCCTGGCTCCTGCACGTGACGCCGCGGGTTACTCGATCACGTGATCCGCCTTGAGTATCCGATCCACGTACTCAGCAGCCTCGCGCCCCAGTGCCGAATAATTGAGCGAGCCGAATACCTGCCTCAGACGAGAAAGAGGCGCTCGAAAAACCAGATGAAGCCCAGCAGCGCAACCGCGCCGGACGCCGTCTGTACCGCGCGCCGCTCCCAGCGCGAGCCCCGCATCCAGACCAGGATCGGCAGCAGCAGCGCGACCACCAGCGCCTGGCCGCCTTCGACGCCGAGGTTGAAGCCGAGCAGGGCCAGCGCCAGATGGCGGGGTGGGAGATGGAGTGGGTTCAAGGCGGAGGCGAAACCGAATCCGTGGACGAGGCCGAAGAGAAAGCTCACCACCCAGCGCTGGGAGGGGGCGTCGCGGAGGAAGACGTTCTCGAGGGCCACGTAGACGATGGATGCGGCGATGACACACTCGACGAGCCGCTCGGGGATCGCGACGAGGCCGAGCACGGCGAGGGCGAGCGTGATGCTGTGGGCGACGGTGAAGGCCGTGATGATCTTGAAGAGCGAGAGGAGGCGGCCACCCCGGAGCAGCAACGCCCCCAGGAAGAGGAGATGGTCGTAGCCGGTCAGGATGTGCGCGACGCCGAGGCGGAAGAAGCTCCCCTCCTCGCGGGAGGGCTGGCGAGCCTCGAAAGAGATGCGCGCCTCCCGCGCCTCGGTGGCGAAGGCCAGCTCGCGGATCTCCCCGCCCGACTCGATCTTGGCGAGCGTGTGGTGATCGGGGCCGAGAACGTCGAACAGATCATCGCGGATGGACAGCTCCCGAACGTCGGACGCACAGGCGAAGTCCATGACGAGCGTCACGCGGTCGGCCTCGGCGCCCCCGGTGTCGACATAGCCCTGCGCCGGCTCGCATCGGCGGCCCTGGTCGACGAGGACGAGCTTGTCGCGGAGATGGCCGAGTAGCCGGTCGCGGCTGTCCGGGCGGCCGGCGCGCACGCGGGCCACCTCCTCGGCGACGGCGGGCGGGAGAGCGGACGCAGAGAGCGTGAGGCTGTAGCGGACCGTGTTGCCGCTCACCACGATCGACGCATAGCCGGTGCTGCCGCCGACGTGCGCGAGCGGCGCCGGTGGCGCGACACTCAGGCAGCTCACGACCAGGCCGACCGCGGCGATCCCGACCCTTAGAATCGAGCGACGCGCGACCGCCGCCAGCGCGCCGCGTGACCTCAGGGATGCACTCCCTCTGCCACCAGCTCCCACTCGCGGCCGACGAAGAGGGGCAAGAGATAAAGCTCGTCGCGGCCGGCCACGCGGACGTATTGGAGGACGTTTTGAGGGTTCCGGGCGCCGAAGCTTACCGCCAGCACGGTCTCACCCCCGCGCTGCAGGGAGAGGGCATAGCGCGGGGGATCGAGGCCGTACTCGGCGAGCGCTCCGGGCTGGTACTCGTCGCGCGACATGACGCGCGCGGGCGCCGCCACGTGCATGAACTTGAGCGACATCTCGAGGTGTGACGCCGTCCCGGCCATGAGCTTCTCGGGTGATGTCGTGAGGCGCCACCCGTCCTCGCGCTTGGCGAAGGTCCATCGGTGGCCCGACGCCTCGAGATCGACGCGGTCGATCTGATCGGGCGCCTCCCGCATGAGCCCGGCCGCCTCGAAGGCGACGAGGCTCTGCATGGGACGTGTCCGCCCCGAGGCGATCATGACGAGGAGAAACGCCAGTGCGGCCATCGCGGCGGTCACCAGCAACAGGTTTGGGCGCGGACGCCTCACCGCCGGCGCCACCAGACCACGGCGCCCACCGCGATCACGCCGAACGGCAGCAGCACCTCGAGGACCAGGAAGATGCGCTGCATCTGCTGCCCGGTGAGCAGAATGAGCGGGGTCATCGGCACGCCGGCGCCGACCTTGGGCGCGCGCTCCTCCCGCGCGAGCCACCGGACCATCGAGAGCACGAGGTCGCTGTTCGACATATATGGAAAGAAGGAGTTGCTGGCGAAGTCGCCATCTCCGACGACGACGACGCGGAACGGGCTCGGCGCCGCTTGCCCGCCGGACGCTTCCGGCAAGGTGCCCTCGACCGCCACCGCGAGGACTCGGCGCCCCGGAGGCAGCGCCGCCAGAGAGCTCGCCGATCCTCGACCGGCGGGCTCCGCGACGGGCTGACGCTCCTCGACGGGCGGCACCGGGCGCGCATAGCTCTCCTTGCTGCTCGCGAAGAGCGGCGTCGCCTTCACACCCGGCGGCGTGGGCAGGAGCGTGATCGGCCGAACGCCGGGGTAGAAGGTGAGGGCCATGCGGCTGGTGATCGGATGAGAATTGTAAATGGGGACCGCGACCGATTCGAGGTCGGTGGAGTAGTGATCCAGCGGGTCGACCACAACCTGTTGCTCGAGGCGCACGCCGAGGCGGGCGAGCAACCCGGCCAGACGGGGCTCGACGACGAAGCCGAGGTCGTACATGAGAAGGGCGGCCCCGCCGCGGGCCAGGTAGTCGGTGAGGAGATCGCTCTCGGCGGGCAGGTAGGTCGTGCGCGGGTTCACCGCGATCACGACGGCGCAGTCCGAGGGAATGCGTGTGAGGGTAGCCGGGATGATCCGGCGGGCTTCAAAGCCGAGTCCCTCGAGGGCCCGTCGCATGCGGCCGACCCCGTGTCCAGGCATCTGGGTGACCGCAGAGCTCTTGTCGCCGTGGGTGTGGGCCTGCAGGGTCTCGACGTGGGTATGGAACTCGAAGTTGTCGAACGGGAACTCGCCGTGCCCCTCCAGGAAGCAGACGGTCGTGGTGCGCTGGCGAAGGAGCCGGAGGATGCCGAGCGCAATGTCGTTCTCGTCGGTGCCCATCACCTGGACGCGGCGGCCGTCGGCCTCCAGGATGGCGGCATTGTACAGGCGAATGCCGTACGTCTCGGCCAGCTTCGGCTGCTTGTCGGGATCGACGGTGCGCACGTGAAGATGCGGGTGGCGGCGGCCGAGGATCTCGACGAGCGACTTGGCGCGACGGCCGTTCTGGTCGGCGGCATGATAGAAGTACGTGAGTTGGACGTCCCGCGTGAGCGAGCCCGCGACGGCGTCCGCCTCCGGGGAGGGGGTGAACGTCCGCTCGCGGGTCAGGTCGAAATGAGCCTCGTGGCGCGCGAGGGCGATATTGGCCAGCACCACCATCGCCAACGCACCCAGCACGATCGCGCCGTTGTAGACGATCGCGCCGAAGCGCCGGAAACGAGTTTGCAGCGGCAGCCGGAGCCCGACGAGGAGCAGCACCACGAGGGCCCCCACCCAGCCGATGAACCACAGCAGCTCCCGCCACGGGAACGCGCCCTCGCCGTGCATCGGCTCAACGGCGCGCGAGCGCGCGGACGGAGAGGAACAGTCCGACCAGGATGACGGAGAGGAAGAACCCCACGTCGGAGAGGAACACTGACCCGAGGGCGAACGGGCTGAGATGGGCGAGGATAGAAAGGTTGACGGAGGCAGTGTCGAACGGATCGGGCAGGAGATAGCCGACCGAGTCGATCATCCACGAGAGGAAGAAGAGGCCCAGGGAGATCACCGCGGCCACGATCTGGTTCGAGGTCAGACTCGAGATCAAGAGACCGGCGGCGAGGAGGGCACCCGCGAACAGGATCAGGCCGAGGTATCCGCTGTACACGGGACCCCAGTCCGGCTTGCCGTAGAGGGCGAGGACCACCGGATAGCTGACCGAGAGCGCCAGCATCGCCGCGACGAGGGTCATGCTCGCCACGAACTTGGCGAGCACCACCTCGATCTCGCGCACCGGCGCGGTCAGGAGGACCTCGAGGGTGCCCGACTTCCGCTCCTCGGCGACGAGGCGCATGGTGATGATGGGCACCAAGAGGAGGAAGAGGGCGGACATCTGAAAGAAGATGTGCGAGAGGCTGGCCAGCTTGTTGAGGAAAAGGACACTCGTGAACGTGTAGCCCATCAGCAGGAGGAAGACGGCAATCAGCGCGTAGGCGATCGGCGAGGAGAAGACGGCGCGCTCCTCCTTGCCGAGAAGGGCGACGAACCGCTTCATGCGGCGGTCAGAGGCGCGGGCGCCGCGCCGGTCAGGTCGAGGAAGAGCGTCTCGAGATCGACGGGCTCGTCGCGAAGCTCGGCCACCCCGAAGCCGCCCTCGACGAGGGCGACGGCGACCCGCTCGGCGAGGTCGGGGCCTTGCATCGAAAGGAGGTAAGCGGACACTCCTTGGCGGGACGGCGTGGCGGGGACGACCGCACCGATGCCGGCGACCTGGCCGAGGCGGCTGCGCACGCGCTCGGGGTCGCCGCGGACCTCCACCCGCAGTCGACGGCCGGTGTCGCTCCCGCGCAGCGGATGAATCGCGAGGAGGCGGCCGGCGAGGAGGATGGCGGCGCGGTCGGCCACCCGCTCGATCTCGCCGAGGATGTGGGAAGTCACCAGCACGGTGAAGGGCCCGGCCAGCGACCGGATGAGCTCGCGCAGCTCGATAATCTGGCGCGGGTCGAGCCCGTTTCCGGGCTCGTCGAGGATCAGGATGTCGGGAGTGCCCAGGAGTGCCTGGGCGATGGCCACGCGCTGTCGATACCCCTTGGACAACGTGCCGATCTGCCGGCGCGCGACCTCGGTGAGATCGAGTCGTCCGCATACGCGCTCGACCGCGGCGGGCACCGACGCCCGCTCCGCTCCCTTGATGCGCGCCATGAGCTCGAGGAACTCCCGTACTCGCATTCCGTCATAGAGGGGCGCGTTCTCGGGCACGTAGCCGACCCGCCGCTTGACGGCGAGGGCGTCGTCGCTGATGTCGAGCCCGGCGACGCTGACCGTGCCCGACGAGGGACGCAAGTAGCCCGTCAAGATGCGGAGGATGGTCGTCTTGCCGGAGCCGTTCGGCCCGAGGAGGCCCAGCACCTCACCCGCCCGGACCTCGAGGGACACCCGATCGACGGCGAGTCGAGGTCCGTACCACTTGGTGAGCCGATCGACGACGATGACGGACGACATAACCGGCGGTGCTCATGAAGAACGAAGCCAGGGCGGGTGCGATCCCGCCCCGGCTTCGTCGCACGACCGCGCGAGCGGTAGCTCGCGCCTACTCGAGAAAGTCCGGCGCCTTCTTCATGGCCTTCCAGGCGTCGGGGTCGTGGGCGGTGAAAAACTGCGCTCCCTCCCGCGCCTGCATCTCCCGGATGTACTGATAGGCGGCAAAAATCCCAGCGGGATCATAGGCGAGCGACACGTCGGGCAAGAGGTTCTTGGTCACGTTCTCCGCGAAGTACACGCTGTCGCTGGTGAGGATCACGGTGCCCGTCTTGGGAAGGCGGACGATCATCATCTGGCTCCCGGGCGTGTGACCCACCCACCGCTTGACGACGACGCTGTTGTCCGCGAAGAGATCCAGATCACCGTTGAGCTGGATCATGGGGTACTTGTTCGGCATCATCTGCCCCGGGTCGTTCCGCAGCATCATGAAGTCACTGGGGATGTAATTCTGGGGCGTGCCGGGCTCCCCCCAGAAGGCGTTCTTGATCTCATCCTTCTGGAGGACAATGGTCGACTTCGTGAACTTGCCCACGTTCCCCCCGTGGTCCAGGTGCATGTGCCCGATGACCACGTACTTGATGTCCTCGGGCTTGAGCCCGATCTTCGCGAGCTGCGCATCGATGGCCACATCCGGCGTCCGAACCGGATTGAGCCCCTGGATGAAGGCGCCCCAGTAGCTCGGATCGGTGATGATGCGGTCGTTGTTTCCCGTGTCGAACAGAACGTTGCCCTTCGGGTGCCGGACGACGTAGAACCCCACCGGGACCTGGATCGAGGTAGCCGGGGCGCCAGCCTGCAGGAAGTTCTTGGGAACGGTGAGGGCCCCCGAGCTGAACGCGTAGAGTTTCATGCCCGCGGGAGGCGCCTGCGCGTGGGCGAGGGAAATGGCCCCGGCGAGCAGGAGCGCCATGCCGGCTCCCACCATGACTCGAAGTGCGGTGCGCTTCATTGGACACCCTCCTGAGGTTTGTATCGATGCAGGAAACCGACCCGAACCGTCTGGACGAGCACCTCCCTCCTCGTGTCGCCCTTCGGGCAGCCGCCGGGTCAGCCATCGCCGAGGGACAGCCGATAGGTACGCCCGGCAGATGCGGGTTGTCAAGGGTCGCTGGTTCAGATCCAGCCGCCGCTCACCTCTTTCGCATCCCATCCCCGATTGGGCCAGCTGCCACAGTTCTAAACTGCCGCGCTATGGAAGGGGGGGCACCGGCTGTAGATGTCGTCAGAATCGTCAGTCTCGACTTGAGGAATCAGCCTATGAAGTCCCGGACGATCCGATTGAACTTGTCCGGATTCTCCATGAACATGAAGTGATTTCCCCCCTCGTTCTCCTCAACGCTTCTGGAGCCACACCTGCGATTGGAGGCGTTTGCACGGATGCGGAGCAGCGGCGATCTTTCACCAACCGCTACGCGCGGGCGGATTTCCCGCCGCGGAGCGTGAGCCCACGCGGGTAGCGCCCGGCCGCCTGGTGCCGCGGTGCGCTACCCGCGGCCCGAGGCGCGCTTGACGACGCCCCGGCGGGAGCGCAGACTCCGCCCATCTCGAGCGGCGGAGGCATCGCGGTGATCAAGGCTCCAACCGTCTGGGCCATTTCCCTCGTGCTCCTAGTGAGCGTCGCGCTTGTTCCCATGCCCGCTCTCGCGCAGCGTGGCAGCGGCATGGCTCGGGGCGGGGGCGGCTTCGTCGCCGGTCAGACGGCTGGAGGCGGCGCGTTCGTGGACGGCCGTGGCGCGCCAGGCGGGACGTTCGTGGCCGGCCGGGGGCCGGGCGGCGGCGCGTTCATCGCTGGCCAGACCGGCGCACGGGGCTTCGTTCACGGGCGAGACGGCTTTCACCGTCACCCGTTCTTCTTCCATCGCGGGTTCAACTCCTTCGGCACCGTTGTCTTTTACGGCGCGCCGTACGCCTACTGGCCCTACTACGATACGTCGCTGTACAGCCAACCGCTGGCGTACTCCCCGCCACCGGCCTACGTGCCCTATACGCCCCCGGTGAACAACACGCTCTCGCTGTCGCCGCCTTCTCCCCCGACGCCCAGCGTGGTGGAGTTTCCGACCGGACGCTACGAGCTGCGTGGCGACGGCATCACGGAGCCGTACCGCTGGGTGTGGATCCCGAAGCCCCCCACGGCTCCGCCCGCGGAGCCGTCCTCGCCCGTGCCGCCGACGTCGGGGGAGCCGGGACCAACGCGTCACGCCCCGCTGTACCGCTGGACCGACGAGCAGGGAACCCTTCACTACACCGACCGCTTGACTGCCGTTCCGGATCGGTACCGCGCCAAGGCGAGGCGAGGCGAGCCCTCCTGATTTCGACGGCACGCTGAAGAGCGTAGCCGGGCGCGCACGAGAGCATAGGCGAATCACCACCCTGGTTCGCGGGCGCGCCTGAGCGCTCACCTAGGCGACGCGAATCACTCCACGGAGTTTCACCGTGCTAACCCTGCGAATCCCGCCCGGGTCACCACCTCGGGGAGTAGAGCGGCGCTTCGCTCTGCTACTGGCTGCAGGCGAGGAGGAGAAGGATCGACGCGGACACTTCCCGGCGCGTGGTGGCGGAATTTTTTGGAACATTCTGGCTGGTATTCGGCGGATGCGGCGCGGCCGTGCTCGCGGCGGCCTTTCCAGGTCTCGGGATCGGGTTCGTCGGCGTCTCGTTTGCGTTCGGCCTCACCGTGTTGACGATGGCGTATGCCGTCGGTCACGTGTCTGGTGGCCACTTCAACCCCGCGGTGACGCTCGGGTTGTGGAGCGCCGGGCGCTGCGCAAACCGCCACGTGATTCCCTACATCGTCTCTCAGGTCATCGGCGCGGTCGCCGCGGCCGGGATGTTGTGGCTCATCGCATCGGGCAAGCCGGATTGGGTTCCGGGCGGCTTCGCCGCCAACGGCTATGGTGATCTCAGCCCTGGCAAGTACGGCCTCGTCGCCTGTGCGTGTATCGAGGTGATCATGACG
>Ga0111538_10014560_pt1 | contig 10364 bp, 6 predicted proteins | sample SoiMethybrSBSTD1_FD_79669 | JGI IMG/M metagenome (GOLD analysis project Ga0111538, IMG submission 79669) | Bulk soil microbial communities from a Populus tree surrounding site in Tennessee, USA - Soil MetaG P. TD hybrid SBSTD1 (version 2)... | ecosystem: Environmental > Terrestrial > Soil > Tree... | reverse complement strand
GGAACGCTGATCGCGCCGATGCTCGGCCGCTCGGTCGTCGCGATGATGAGCACGGCGGTCAGCCCGATGTTCGTCGCCCTGACGACCGACTGGCCGCTGCTGACGTTCGTGACGGGCGTGTCGATCGTGACCTGCGTGCTTTTCGGGCTGGCGCCGGCGGTACGGGCGTCTGCTGTTCCACCGGGCGCGGCCATGCTCACGGGCAACCCGCGAATCGCCGGCCATGGTCAGCTTCGGCTCCGGCGCATTCTCGTGGTGGCCCAGGTGGCGCTGTCGCTGGTCCTGCTCGTCGGCGGCCTGCTCTTCGGCAGGAGCCTGTTCAACCTGCTGATGCTCGAGACGGGCTTTGCCCAGACCGGCGTTCTCGAGCTCGACGTGGACTTGAGCGGGATCGACATGACTCCGGAAGCGCGTCGATCACTCCGGCGTCAAATCGTCGACGACGTCCGCGCGATGCCGGATGTCGAGGCTGCGGCTGCCGCGAGCAACGTCCCGCTCGTGAGCCGCTGGAACGGTTTCGTGCTCCTGGACGGGCCGGAGGGACGACGAGAGCAGGTAATCAGCCTCAATCGCGTGACCGCGGGCTACTTCGAGACGATGCGCGTGCCGCTGCTCGCCGGCCGCGACTTCACCGATGACGACGCGCCGGGCTCACCGCGCGTCGCGATTGTGAATCAGGCATTCGTCGAAACCATATTCGGAGGCGGGAATCCCGTCGGGCGGCAGTTCCTCCTGCTCGGCGCGAAGGGCAAGCCGGACGGACCGGCGCTGCAGATCGTCGGCGTTGCCGGCAACACGAAGTACAACAGTCTGCGCGAGCCGTTCGTGCCGATCGCCTACGTGGCGGAAACACAGCTGACGACGCCGGGGACGTTCACGCAGGTCTTGATTCGATCGCGCGGCCCGCTCGGCGCGCTGATGCCCGCCGTCAGCCGGACGGTCGAGGCGACGCATCCGGGCGTCTCGTTTCATTTCCATGACTTCGAAGAGCAGCTCCACTACTCACTCCGGCAGGATCGGCTGCTCGCGTGGCTGTGCGGGTTCTTCGCCATGCTCGGCACACTGCTGGCGACGGTTGGCGTCTACGGCGTCATCGCGTACCTGGTGGTGAGGCGGACGAACGAAATCGGCATCCGGCTCGCGCTCGGCGCGCGGCGGCGCGCGATTCTCGCGCTCGTGCTGCGCGAGGCCACGACGCTGGTCGCGGTCGGTCTCGGTCTTGGCGTCATCCTCGCGATCGGGCTGTCCGGCAGCGCGCGGGCGATCCTCTACGGCATCGCGCCCACCGACGTGTTCACGGTCGTGGTCGCGGTGGTCGTGCTGGGAACGGCGGCCGTCGCCGCGGCGATCATTCCGGCGCGCCGTGCGGCGACGCTCGATCCGGCCCGGGCGCTACGGACTGACTGACCTCTTATCGCGGGAACTTGCCGAGCGCGACGAGGAGATCGAATTTCGCGCGGATGAGGGCGTCCTCGGCGAGCGCGCTCGCCGTCTCCGCATCGCGGGCCTCGCGCTGGGCGTCGATGACCTCGAGATTCGTGAGCGCGCCGACTTCAAAGGCCTGTGTCGTGATTTTCAGGACTTCGACCGCCTGCTCGGCCGACTGGCGCGCGTTCGCTCGCGCACGCTCGAGCAGCTCGATGGCGTCCTGGGCGATGCGCACTTCGGACCGCGCCTGAATCTTGAGCCCGGTGAAGGCCAGATTGGCTTGATCGCGAGCGACTTCACGAAGCCGGGCGTTCGAGCGGCGCAGACCGCCGTCGAATATCTCGTGGCTGGCTGAGAGCGACATGCTCCACGTGCGGGCAGGCTGAAACAGGCCGGACGGGGTCAGGTACAGGGGATTGAACGCGACCGCCGCGGTCGGGATCTGGTCCTTCCAGCTGTCGCGCACGACCCGCTCGGCGGCGCGCTGGACCGACGTTTGAAACTGGAGATCGGTTCGGGCGGCCGTCCATTCGGCCTCCTCGCCAGGCGTCGCGGTCTCGAAGACCGGCTCGCTGCCCGCGTCCACCGGCCCGTCAGCCGCCATCACCACGCCGAGCGCTTCCTGGGCGCGCCGGAGCACGAGGCGGATCGCGTCGAGCCGCGCCTCCTCCGCCGACGCTTCCTGGGCCGCTCGCAGCTGGTTGAGGCGGCTGCCCGCGCCGCCTTCGAGCCGTTTCTGTGCAAAGTCCAGATGGTCGCGCGCCGACTGGAGCGCGCGCGCGGTGACCTCGACCTGTCGTCGTGCCGCGATGATGTTCAGGTACGCCTCGGCTGCCGTCACGGCGATCTGCTTGCGAACGTCCGCCGCTGATCGGGTATTGACTTCGATCTGATCCCGCGACTGCTCGACGGCGGCCCACTGTGACAGCGAGAACGGCATGCCCACGCTCGCATTGATGGCGGACTGGTTCTGCGGCTGCGTCACGAGACCGTTGAACCCGCGCTCGGAATTGAGCGTGGTGTTCGTGATGCCGGCTGAGACGAACGGCTGAACGAACGACTTGGTCTGACGCAGCAGCGCCTCGGCACGTTGGATGTTCTGGGCCGCCTCGGCAACCGTCGGGTTCTGCTCGATCGCACGCCGAACCGCCTCGTCGAATTCGACCGTCGGCATCGTTTGCGCGACGGCAGGCACGGCCGCCAGCGCGAGGAACACGAAACTGGCGCTCAGTCGAAGGATCGGCGCCATCCGACTACGCATGCGCGCCTCCCGTCTCCGCCAGCTCGTGGGCCACGCGGGAAGAGTGCTTGGCGCGCCCGGGAGCAATCGTGCGAATCGCCACATAGAGCACCGGGATGAAGACGAGCGAGAGGAACGTCGACGTGATCATTCCCCCGGCGACCGTCGTGCCGACCGATTGACGCGCGGCCGACCCGGCGCCCGTAGCGATTGCGAGCGGCAGGACGCCCAGGATGAATGTCAGCGAGGTCATCAGAATGGGCCGCAGACGGATCCGGGCCGCCTCGACCGCCGCGTCGACGATCGAGTGCCCCTGCGCGCGCAGGTGCTCCGCGAACTCGACGATCAGAATCGAGTTCTTGGCCGCGAGACCAATCAGCATGACGAGGCCAACCTGGCAGAAGACGTCGTTGGCAAAGCCGCGCAGCCACTGCCCGCTGAGCGCGCCAAATACCGCCAATGGGACGCCCAACAGGATGATGAGCGGCAGCACCCAGCTCTCGTACTGCGCCGCCAGCACGAGATACACGATGACGACGCTGAGGGCGAAGATGTAGATCGCCTGCGACCCGGCGCGGATCTCTTCGAGCGACAATCCTGCCCACGAGTAGTAGAACCCGGTCGGCAAGGTCTCGGCGGCGAGCCGCTCCATCACCTTGATCGCCTCGCCCGAGCTCAACCCGGGCACCGGCGTGCCGGTAATCTCCGCCGATCGCGCCATGTTGAAGTGGCTGATCACCGCGGGCGCCGTCGTCTCGCTCATGCGTACGACCGCGTCGAGGGGGACCATCTGGCCGTTCGTCGCGCGGGCGTAGAACTGCTTCAGGTTGTTCGGCTGACCTCGGAATGCCTGATCGGCCTGCACGTAGACGCGGTACGCGCGATTGTTGAAGTCGAAGTCGTTGACGTATTGCGACCCGAGCAGGACTGTCAGCGTATCGGTGATGGCGCCAATCGGCAGCCCGAGGCTGCGCGCTCGATCGCGATCGATGTCGACGACGAGCTGCGGATCGTTCGCGGTGAAGCTGCTGAAGAGCCCTGTCACCTCTCCCGATTGATTGCCTTTGCCGATCATCTGCCCGGTGACCGACGCCAGGTTCTCGATCGGACCACCCGATGTGTCCAGCAGCTCGAACTGGAAGCCACCGAACGCGGAGACGCCCTGCAGCGACGGCGGGGCCACGGGAATCACGAGTCCGCCGGCGATGCCGCCGAAGAGCTGCCCGCGGATGCGATCGAGAATCGCCGTCAACGACTGGTTCTTACCCTTGCGTTCGTCGTACGGTTTCAACCGCGAGAACATCAGGCCCTGATTCGGCGCCGAGCCGGTGAAGCTGAACCCGGCCACCGAGAAGGTCGCGAGCACCTCGGGCTGCGCCATGATGACGTTTTCGGCCTGCTTGGCTAGGTTCGTGGTGTATTCGATCGACGCACCGGCCGGCGCCTGGAGGATCGTGATGAAGTACCCCTCGTCCTCGTTGGGCACGAACGAGGGCGGCACCGCGCGGTAGACCGTCCAGGTCGCCCACAGCGCGAGGACGAACGCGCCCAGCATTACGAGCTCCCACCGGAGCAGCCGGCGAATCACCACCAGGTACAGATGGGTGCCTTCTTCGATCACCCAGTTCACGCCGCGGAAGAACCAGCGCTGCCGCTTCTTTTCCTTGTTGAGCAGCAGCGCAGACAGCGCGGGTGTGAACGTCACAGCGTTGAACACCGACAGCACGACCGCGCAGGCGATGGTGATCGAGAACTGCTGATACATGCGCCCGGTGATGCCCGGGAAAAACGCGACCGGGACGAACACGGCGACGAGCACGATGCCGATGACGATGACGGCGGAAAACACCTCCCGCATCGCATCGATCGCCGCGTGCAGCGCGTCTTTGCCGTACTCGCGCATGTGACGCTCGATGTTCTCGATGACGACGATGGCGTCGTCGACGACGGTGCCGGTCGCGAGCACGAGACCGAAGAGCGTTAACGTGTTGATCGAGAAGCCGAGCAGCTTCATGAACGCGAACGTCCCGATGAGCGAGACGGGAATCGTGACGGCCGGAATCAGCGTGCTGCGCCAGTTCTGCAGGAACAGGAACAACACCAGTACGACAAGCACGATCGCTTCGCCCAGGGTTTTCAGGACCTCGATGATCGACTCCTGGACGACGACGACGTTGTCGAACGCGATTTTGGCCTCGAGTCCGGGCGGGAAGCTCTTCTCCAGCCGGGCGAGCTCGTTCTGGACCCCGCGGAACGTATCGAGCGCGTTGGCCGTCGGCAGCAGCGTGATACCGATGCCCGACGCCTGCACGCCGGCGAATCGCAGCCGGGAGGAATAGCTCTCGGCGCCGAGCTCGACACGACCGATGTCCTTCACGCGGACGAGCGCGCCTTCCTTCCCGGCCTTGACGATTACGTTCTCGAACTGTGACGTTTCCGCGAGCCGGCCCTCGGCCCGCACTGAGATCTGGTACAGCTGGTTGTCCGCTGCCGGCTCGGCGCCGACGCTGCCGGCCGCCACCTGCACGTTCTGCTCGCGCAGCGCGTTCACGACGTCGCTGGCGGTCAGATCGCGGCCGGCCAGCTTGTTCGGGTCGAGCCAGAGCCGCATCGCGAACTTGCGCTCGCCGAAGATGATGACGTTGCCGACGCCCGGCACCCGCCGGAACGCATCGCGGACGTACAGATCGAGATAGTTGCTGATGAAGAGCTCGTCGTACCGGTTGCCGGGCGAATAGAACCCGATCGCGCCGAGGAAGCCTGTCGTGGCCTTCGTCACCGAGATCCCGTTCGTCCGAACGTCGGCCGGCATGCGGCCCAGCGCCTGGTTGATCCGGTTCTGCACGTCCACCGCGGCGAGATCCGGGTCACGGCCGACCTCGAAGATCACGTTGATGGTGCTGAACCCGGTGTTCGTGCTCGACGAGGTCATGTAGAGCATGCCCTCGACGCCGTTGATCACCTGCTCGAGCGGCGTCGTGACCGCGCTCTCGACAGCCTGCGCGTTGGCACCCGTGTAGAAAGCCGAGACGGCGACGCCTGGCGGCGTGAGCTCCGGAAACCGCGCGATCGGGAGGTTCGGGATGGCGATCACGCCCCCCAGCATTACGAGGAGCGAGCAGACCGTCGCGAGGATCGGGCGCGTAATGAAAAGTTGCGAAAACATGTCAGCTCCCTCCCCCCGCACTGCCGCCGGCTCTGGCCCCGCCGCGGCCGTCGCTGGACGTTGCGGGCGGCGGCAGCGCCTGAACCGGCGCGCCGTCGCCGATCTTCTGAATGCCTCCCGTGATCAGCTTGTCGCCGGGCTTGAGACCCGCCGTGACGATGTACTCGTTGCCAATCATTGGACCGAGCGTCACCTGACGCTGGCGCGCGACCAGACCGCCGTTTTCGGCCGGCTCGGCGACGAACGCGAAGTACTGGCCGCTGATCCGCACGGCCGCGACCACCGGCATCGTCACGCCAGGCGTCGCGTTCCAGACGATGCGCACCTGCACGAACTGGTCGTTGCGAAACGAGCCCGCGCGGGTCACGGCCGCCTTCGCCAGCACGGTCTGCGTCTGATCGTCGACCTGGGGCGAGACGAAGGTGATCCGTTCGGTGACGATCGTCTCACCCTTCTCGTTGACAATCCGCACGGGCAGGCCGACCTTCAGATTGGGCGCCTGTTGAACCGGCACGCCGATGTAAATCTCGAGGCCGGCGTTGTCGTCGACGGTCGTGAGCACGGTTGACTTGGTGACACGGTCGCCCTGTCGCACTGGAACGTCGCCGACGACACCCGCCATCGGCGCGCTGACGCGGTAGTACCCCAGCTCGGATTGCTGCTGTTTGATCTGATCTTCGACCGCCTTGAGCTGCGCCTGGGCGGTCTTTTCGCCGGTCACCGCCTGCTCGTATTCCTGCTGGCTCATGGCGCCGACGGTGAGGAGATTCTTCGCCCGCACGGCCTGCTGATGAGCGTACGCGGCGTCGGCCTCACGCGCCGCGCGAAGCGACTCGAGCGACGACACGACCGACTGCTGCGGGGTGTCGTCGATCTCGAACATCACCGTTCCGGGGTTGACGTGATCGCCGGACTTCACGCGGATGCGTTTGAGGAAACCTTCCGCCTGCGGTTGAATCGTCGACGACCGGCGCGACTTCACGGTGCCGACGAACTCGCCGACCTGCTCGACCGGTTTCGCCTCGAGGGTCACCATTTCAACGGGCATGGGCGGCATGGCGCCACGTCCGCGGCCGCCGGCGCCGCCGCCGGCCGCGTCGGAGGAACCGCCGCTGCACGCCGGCCCCATGAGAAGCGCTGCAAACAGCAGCGGGAGGTACCGGCGACGTGATGAAGTGCAACGCAATTGTGAGTGCACGAATTCGGACACAGCCATCATTGAAGTTTCCGCGATGAGAGGAGGAGCGGAATCGGCGAGTGAGGCGCCGGGTACGTCCTTATTACGATATCCGAGTCCGGGGCTTTCGCAATACCGCTGCCGTCTCCGATTCCGGAAGGCTCTGGACCTGACGTGGTACGCTCGCGGGAACGACGAGGCTCACCAGGTCTAATCAGGTGCCGTTCCGCATGTCGATGCGCCCCCGATTCGTCGCATGCACCGCCGTTTGTGCCGTGATGTCGGCAGGAGTCCCGGCCGCCAGGCCTCAGCAGGCCGACGTCGATCCGGCGTCGCTGATGACGACACCGATCGTTCTCATGAACGGCAACCGCGCGGTGTCGCAGGGCACGGGGTTCCTTTTTGCCAGCACGACGGCGGACGGCAAAGCCGACACCGTCTTTCTCGTCACCAACTATCACGTTGTGACAGGCCGCGCTCCCCTGTCAACCCAGCCGCGCGCGGGCGATCGCATCCGGTTCGTGCTGCACGAGGATCGCGCCGACCTGACGAAGGCGAGGGAAATCGAGCTGCCGCTCTACGACGAACACAACGAGCCGGTGTGGGTCGCCAGCGAAACCTATCCAGCCGCCGACATCGTGCTCGTGCCGTTGCCGGTCGACGTCTATCGCGGCCTCGGCCCGCTGGTCTTCACCGAAGCGCACACGCGAGCGGACATCAAGATCCGGCCGACGTCGGGCGCGACGCTGCTCGGCTACCCGTACGGGTTCTACGATCAGAAGCACTTCCTCCCGGTGTGGAAGACCGGTCACGTCGCGAGCGAACCCAACGTCGACTTCGAGGGTCGGCCGGTGTTCCTGGTCGATGTCTCGGCGTTTCCCGGCATGTCGGGCTCGCCGGTGCTCGCCGTCGCCAATGGTGTCTACGAGACGGAGGATGGCGCACTGCGATCGGGCCGGCTCTGGCGTCTGCTCGGCATTTTCTCGTCGGTGCCGGTCGTTCGCGATCCGCGGGCGGTCGATCGCTCGGCATTCCCCTCCGACGCGCGCGCCGCGGAAACGAGTCTCCAACTCGGCTACGTGTGGAAGGCCGCGCTCATCGCCGACCTGGCGCGAAACTACCGGCCGAAAGCCGTCCGTACGCCATAATCCCGCGCGTGTCCAAGGAGGTTCCGGCCGCCGGCGCGATGGTGGATGAGGTCTACACCGAGCTCCGGCGCATCGCGCATGGATACGTCCAGCGCGAACAGGCGCGAAGCGTTCAGGCCACCGAGCTCGTTCACGAAGCCTACCTGCGGCTCGCCAAAGAGAAGCGGCCGCAGTGGAAGAACCGCACGCACTTTCTCGCCATCGCCGCGATCTCGATGCGGCGGTTGCTCGTCGAGCGGGCTCGCGCGCGGCGCGCCGCGAAGCGCGGCGGCGGTCAGGTCCTCGTGACCTACGACGAGGCCCTGCTCCAGGCGCCGGGGAGCGCACACGCCCTCGACCTGCTGGCGCTCGACGCGGCGCTGACGCGGCTCGCCGGGCTGGACGCGGAGCAGGCCCGGATTGTCGAGCTCCGGTTCTTCGGCGGCCTGTCCGTCGAAGAGACGGCCGAGGCGATGTCGATCTCGCCCGCCACCGTCAAACGGCACTGGGCCATCGCCAAAGCCTGGCTCCTGCGCGAGCTCGAAGGATCGCGGCCGCGGTGACGGAGTCGCGTCCGCTCACATCAGAAGACTGGCGGCGCATCAACGATCTCTTTCATCGCGCGCTCGAGCTGCCCGACGGTCGGCGGGCGGCGTTCCTCGAGGAGTCGTGCGGCGGCGACGCCGCGCTGCGCGACGAGGTCGCGTCGCTGCTCGCATCGCACGGCCGTGCGGGCGACTTCATCGAAGAACCGGCGCAGGCGGCGATCGACGCCGGCGTCGTTCCAGGTCCCGACGAGACCCTGATCGGCAGACAAATCGGGCAGTACCGGATCGAGCGCGTTCTGGGCGAGGGCGGCATGGGCGTCGTCTATCTCGCCGAAGACGTCCGGCTCGGCCGCACGGTTGCCCTCAAGGCGCTCGCGCCCAAGTACACGGGCGACCCGGCGCGACGTGAGCGTCTGCGCCGCGAAGCACGCGCCGCTGCGGCACTCACGCATCCCGGCATCGCGACGGTCTATGCCCTCGAGGAGTTCGAGGGCCAGATGTTCATTGCCGGCGAATACGTCCCGGGAGAAACACTGCGCGAAGAACTCGCGCGGGGGCCGTTGAGCGCGCTGCGGACGATCGAGACGGCGCTCGGCGTCGCGCGCGCGCTGTCAGCCGCTCACGATCGCGGCATCGTGCATCGCGATCTCAAACCGGAGAACATCGTCCGGACCGGCTCGGGTGAGGTGAAGATCCTCGATTTCGGGCTGGCACGCTTCCGCGATTCGCCGGCGGCGCTCGCGCATCTGACCGACGACGGCATGATTCTGGGCACGCCGGCGTACATGTCGCCGGAGCAAATCCGCGGCACGACGGTCGACGGGCGATCCGACCTGTTCTCGCTCGGCATCGTGGTCTACGAGCTGGTGTCCGGCACCCACCCGTTTGCCGGCGCCGATCCGGCCTCGACGATTGCGAAGATTCTCGAGGCGGAGCCTGCCAGGCTCCTCGATTTACCGCCGGCTACGCACTGGAATCACGCCGTCCTCGGCGAGCTCGAAGCCGCGATCACGACGTGCCTGCGAAAACTCCCCGAGCAGCGATTTCGATCGGCGCACGATCTCGTCGAGGTGCTGGACCGCGCGCGTGCGGCATTGGCCGGCACCGTCAGCGGATCCCGTCCGCAACCGAGACCGGCGACGCCGACCGTGCACGACGCGCACTGGTGGTGGCAATTCCATCAGGCAGCCGCGGCGTGCGCCTATATCGCCCTGCTGATTCCGCTGTGGATGGCAAGGATTGCGCTCGGCGGACGCCTCGGTCTCGCGCTCTTCGTCGTCGGACTCACGGCCGCGATCGTCGCGATCGTTCTGCGCCTTCACTTGTGGTTTCTCGTCCGGCTCGACTCCGGCGAGTGGCGGCGAAGTCCCTCGCGACGGCTCATCCGCGCAGGCGATGTGGGGTTCGTGGTGGCGCTGCTGTTCGGCGGCATCGCCGTGCCGGCGCTCACGACCACCAATGCGCTCGGTCTCGTGCTGATCGCGAGCGCTGTCGCCGTCTTTCTGGCGTTTGCGATCATCGAGCCGGCAACGGCGAGAGCAGCATTCGGAGACGAGGCCCAAGGCTGACAAGCGTCCTGCCTTTCCAGCTTTCCAGCTTTCCGGCTTTCCGGCTTTCCGGCTTACCGGCTTACCGGCTCAATGTCCAAATCTTCCCCGCATCGTCACGAGCGTCCGCT
>Ga0111538_10014559_pt1 | contig 10365 bp, 9 predicted proteins | sample SoiMethybrSBSTD1_FD_79669 | JGI IMG/M metagenome (GOLD analysis project Ga0111538, IMG submission 79669) | Bulk soil microbial communities from a Populus tree surrounding site in Tennessee, USA - Soil MetaG P. TD hybrid SBSTD1 (version 2)... | ecosystem: Environmental > Terrestrial > Soil > Tree... | reverse complement strand
CCAGCTTGCCGAGCGCCACCTCCAACCCCTGCAGCGACTGGCGGATCGGCTCGATCAGGCGCCGCGCCAGCGGCGTCGGCGTCATGTTGTGGCCATGGCGCGTGAACAACGGGTCGTCGAACATCTGCCGCAGGCGCCCCAGCGCGTGGCTGATGGCGGGCTGCGACAGGTTAAGACGCCGGCTCGCGCGCGTGATGCCGCCTTCCGCGTAGATCGTGTCGAACACGACGAAGAGGTTGAGGTCGACCTTCCCAAGATGCATAGCGTTCATAGAGTTGTATTCGATCAATTCATTTGTCCGATGTTATCGGCCTGACTAGGCTCCCTCAATCCCTTTTCCTGCACGAGGTGCACCATGAACTTCGACTATTCCCCGAAAGTGGAGGCGCTGCGCACGAAGCTCTCGGCATTCATGGAGCGGCACATCTATCCCAACGAGGCGCGCTATCGCGAGGAGATAGCAACCGGCGACCGCTGGCAGCCGCCCAAGCTCCTCGACGAGCTCAAGCAGAAGGCGCGCGCGGACGAGCTGTGGAACCTGTTCCTGCCCGAATCCAAGCGCGGCGCCGGGTTGACCAACCTCGAGTACGCGCCGCTGTGCGAGATCATGGGGCGCGTCGCCTGGGCGCCGGAAGTCTTCAACTGCTCGGCGCCTGACACGGGTAACATGGAGACGATCGAGCGCTACGGCACCGAGGCGCAGAAGCGGGAATGGCTCGAGCCTTTGCTCGAGGGCAAGATTCGCTCCTGCTTCGCCATGACCGAGCCGCAGGTGGCTTCCTCGGACGCAACCAACATTCAAAGCCGCATCGAGCGACATGGCGACCGCTACATCATCAATGGCCGCAAATGGTGGTCGTCAGGGGCGTCAGACCCGCGCTGCAAGATCTTCATCTTCATGGGCAAGACAGACCCCAACAACCCGGATCGCCACAAGCAGCAGTCGATGATCCTGGTTCCGCGCGACACCAAGGGCGTGACGATCAAGCGCTGGCTGCCGGTGTTCGGTTTCGACGATGCCCCGCACGGCCACGCCGAGGTGGTGTTCGAGAACGTCGAGGTGCCCCTCACCAACATGCTGCTGGGCGAGGGCCGCGGCTTCGAGATCGCGCAGGGCCGCCTGGGGCCGGGCCGCATCCATCACTGCATGCGCGCGATCGGCCAGGCCGAGGTGGCGCTCGAAAAAATGTGCCGGCGCGTGCAGTCGCGGGTTGCCTTCGGCAAGCCGATCGCCGAGCAGACGGTGACGCTGGAGCGCATCGCAGAAGCGCGCATCCTCATCGAGCAGGCGCGGCTCCTCGTTCTCAAGGCGGCCGACAAGATGGACAAGGTCGGTAACAAGGCGGCACTGGCCGAGATCGCTATGATCAAAGTGGCCGCGCCCGCCATGCTGTGCCAGGTGCTCGACTGGGCGATCCAGGCCCACGGCGGCGCCGGCGTGACGGAGGACTTCGGCCTTGCCGAGGCCTACTCGCACGCGCGCTGCATGCGCATCTTCGACGGCCCCGACGAGGTGCATCGCAACCAGATCGGCCGCCTGGAGCTGCGCAAGCACCGCTGAGCGGGCTGACTGCTGGCGGCTGGGAGAGGTGCTTGCATGCCCAGCCGGCACTGGCTGCGCCGGTTGGCCGGCCATGCCATGTTCACGCCGGCCGAGCTTTTGATCTTTGTCGTGGGGCCGGGCGTTCTCTCTTCGCCGCCACGCGACGGGCTGCTGCCAGTGCAGCCCGCGCCCACGCCAGAAGCTCATCGGGCTCGTCGAACAGACGCTCCGGCGCGCGCCAAAAGGCGAGGTCTATCGTGCTGCCCTTCTTCACGTAGTTGAGAGGGGGAAGAGTCTCCGATTCCTTGAAGACCGTCCGGTTGTGGTCATCGACCCGGAAGTAGAGCGCGTCGTCACTCACAATGCCGAGCATCAGCCTGTCACAGAACACGCCGGTCTTGCCGAACATGCGCCGCATTGTGACATGGCCGAGCGGAGCGAGTTGCTCGCGCAGGAACTCGGCAAAGCTGTCGCTGGCAACCATTGCCGGCCCGTCGCGTGAACCACTCAGGCCTTGGCGCTCGTCGGCCGGAACGGCCCGAACTCCGCGCTTTCGCCGCTGTCCCGTGGTCCCGGATCGAGCCCTGGATCATCCGGCGCGCGCGGCGGGACGAAGATCTTCGGTTCCGCGACTTTGCGAGGGCGGGCTGTTTGCCCAGCCGGCAGCGGCCTCGCAGCGGCGGCCGGCGCCGCCTCGATCGCGGGCTTCACAGCACGCGCTGCGGGCGCAGGCTCGACCGCAGCGCCTGCCCCCTGCGCTGCAAGCTGGATGCGATCCCTGATGTCGTCTTCGTCGGGCGGGGTGGCCCGGGCTTGCGAGGGTCGGACGGTTTTGGCCGTCGCGATGTCGTCGGTTCCGGAACGGGCGGCTGCCGCCCCGACTGCTGCGGGAGCTGCCGCCGGCAGTGGGGAGGCGGCCGCATGCGCAGCCACCGGCGCTGACGGCTTGGTCGGCGCGGCGGCGAGAGTCGCCGTCGCCGCCGAAGGTACCGTGATGGGCTGAGCAACGACTTCCACCGTCTGAGGCTCCGCCAGCACGGAGCCAGGCACGGCACGGGCGGGATCGGCAAGGGCTGCCTCGGCTCCGCTGCCGAGACCGGCGAGGGCCTCGACCTTCGTGCTCAGCAGGGCACCGGCCATTTCTCCGACGGCCGCCACTGGAACGCGCCAGCGGAAGGCGTCGAGGGCCCCTGTGACGGGCGAAACCGGCGCCCAACGGTCGGACACGAGACCATCCGCGGTCCAGGCGGGATCGCGCGGCGCATTGACCGCGCGCGCCAGCCATTCGCGCACGCGGCCCGTGGCCCCGTGCTGCTCGCCCTCGATACGCGCCATCAGCGTGGCGACGCGTTGCGTCAGGCGATCCTCCAGCAGCGGCTCGAGCGCCTTGCGCGCTTCGTCCCATTCGCGCGCCTCGACGGCGGTGACGGCAAGGGCGATCGGCCCCTCGTTGTCGAGCGGAGTCAGGCGGGCGAGATGGCGCACTCGATTCAGCCGGTCGCGTGGGCTGTCGCCGGGACGGGCGAAGGCGTAGGCTGCGGCAAGATCGGGATGCGGCGCCAGCCGCCACGTCCTGAGCAGCACGCGCGCCGCGCGCGGCGTGTTGCCCTTCGAGGCCAGGATGCGGCCGGCGATGGCGGCAGCCGGGACCAGGTCGGGCGCCAGGCGATGCGCCTCACGCGCGAGTTCGAGCGCCTTGTCCTGCGAGGTATCCTCCAGGGGCTGCGCCTGGGCCGTGAGCAGCACGGCACGCCGGCGCGCGGCGGGAGCCTTGTCGATGAGGTTGTGACGCTGGCCGATCTCTAGGGTGTCGAGCGCCCCTTGCCAGTCCTCCGCGCGGCATTGCAGATCGAACAGCGCCTCGACCGGCCAGCCGAGCCGCGGGTTGAGCTTCAGTGCCCGCTCGGCGAACTGGCGTGCGGCCTCCGCCTCGCCCTCGCGCTGCGCCTCCAGAAAGAGCCCGCGCAAACCGAGCTGCTCGGTGTCGGGTGTGGAAAGCATGGCCTCGAAGATGCGCCGCGACGTCACCCGGTCGCCGATCAGCTGAGCGCTCTGCGCGCGCAGAAGATGCGTGAGCGGCTCGTTGGGGAGAGCCTTGCGCGCCTGGCTGGCGTAGCGGGTCGCGAGCGCACTGTCGCCGGCACCGATGGCGATCATGCCTCCCGAGAGAGCGCCGAGCCCGCGCTCGTGCCGCCGGCGGTCGAGCAGCCGGCCGAGCGCCGCGGGGCTCGACCACAGCCAGCGCAGCACCGTCCACACGAGCATGGCAATCGCCATCGCCACGATCAGGACGATGAAGGCGCGGAACACGCTGGTCTCGGCCACGTAGCCCTGCCACTCGACCACGAGCGTGCCCGGACGATCGGCAAGCCAATGCAATCCCGCGGCAACGGCCAGGACGGCGACGACGTACGCAACAAGACGGATCATTTTTTTGCTTCCGGTGCCGCGGCCTTGGGTCCACTCAACGAGGCCTTCAGCGACGCCTCGACCGTGGCGATCGCCTGGTCGATGCTCTGGCGCGCCTCGGCCTTCTTGATCCAATCCTCGCCGATGAGAGCGGCCTTGGGCGGCAGCTTCTTGGCCTGTGCCAGGACGTCGGCCAAGCGGCCTTCCTTCAGCGCGGTCTCCATACGGCCTATGACGGCCTCGAGGCTGGCATCGTCGCTCGCATGCCCGACCTTGCGCACGCGCACGATGGAACGCGCCCCCGACATCAACCGGTCGAGCAGCGAGGTGTCGGGCGTCTCGGCTTCCGCGTCCAGCATGGCGTTGGCCACTCCGCGGAAGGACGCCGTCAGTTCCTGCAGCGTCGGCACGCCCTCGCGCATGCTGCGCTCCAGGGGCGCAAGGTTGATTGTGCTGCCCGCGAGCTTCTTGGCACGCGCCAGCTCCTCGGCATAACCCTCGCCGCGCTCCACCGCGCGCTTGAGGCTGGCAAGCTCCAGAGCCAGGAGCATCTGCGATGCGCTGGCGGCGCGCTCGGCCTCGCCTTTCACGAGGGTCTGCGCATCCTTCTCGAGCACACCGAGCTTGGTGGCCAGTGGTGCAAAGTCGCTGGCCTTCGCGACACCCTGCAGGCGCTCCTCGACCTCGCCCTTGAGCGTATCCAGCCGCTGAGCCAGGCGGCCGGCTTCGGTCCGGAGCGCGGCAAGCTCACCATCGTAGCGGGCGACGCGCTGCTGCGCCGCCTCGCCGGCCTGGCGCGATGCCTTCTCGATATCGGCCACCTTGCCGGCGATCCCCGCCACCTGCGGGGACAGGACCCCCGGGTCGGTCGTCGACGCCGCGGCCAGCGTTTCCTCCAGCCTGACAAGCCGCGCCGAGATCTCGGGCGGAACCGCTGGTGCACCGGCGATCTTGCCATCGAGCGCCTTGGTCTCGCGGGCAAGCTTGGCCTGCGCCTCGCCGAGGGCCCCCGCCGAGCGCGCCACGTCCTCGATCCGGGCCCGCAGACCCACGCCGGGGCGGGTGCCGAGCGCATTCTCGATATCGGTCAAGCGGCGCGTCAGATCACTGACTGCGGGCAGCTCCGAGGATCGCATCGGCGCCATGGACTGGAAAAGAAGCAGCACGACGAAGGCACCCGCTGCTCCGGCCGCCAGGTGCGTGAGCAGTGGAGATGGAAAGGAAACCCCGGCGATCAGCCTGCGTGCGAAGGTTCCATCCTTCATGCCGTCGGTCCCCGATGACGCCCCATCTGCCGACGGCCCCGCCGGCTTCTCCTGGTTCGAGGAGGGTCCCGCCTTCGAAGCCGAGGGGCCCGCGGAACTCGTGGACCCGGCTGGTGCCGGCTGAGCCTTACCCTTGCCGCCGTCGACCTCTGAAGCGGTGAGGTCGAGGGTCGCATAGGGCCGTTTGGCCGCGGGCATGTCGCCAGGCCGCGGCGTACCCTTGCCGGCTTCCTCTTTGTTGTTTGCCATGGGCTGGTTCTCGAGCTCCAGGAAACGGACAGCAGTAAGGTTGGCCGCTTCGTCTTAACGAAGTTACATCCGGTCGATGACGGAATATGCCAGCCCTACTAATGCGATTGAGACCGTGAGACGAACTTCGCGATCAGGACACTAGCACTCCGATTTTGCAGCGGCTGCATCGATGAGAGCAAGCACTTCTTCCAGACGGGGCGCATCGGCGATTGCAGCGCTCACAGGGCCCAAAGGTGCCAGGCGCCGCGCGATCGCCTCGGACAGGCAGAAGTGGACTAGGCCTCGCGCGACCAACACTAACCCGTGCTTGCGCATCAGCGAGGCATATATTGTCGCAGTGCGCGGCGACATCAGAATAACACCCTCGATCTCGCCGAGCGCCAGCTGCTCGATGGTGTCGTCGGAAAGCGTCGTGGCTGCCTGCATACGGTAAACGACCGGCCGCGCGACGCGGAAGCCGTGCGTTTCCAGCTCGCCCTTGAGATCGACGCTGAGTGTATCTCCGGCCAGGTGGAGGATGAGGCCGCCGGCGGGGTCGACGACGGAAACGATGTGGGCGACGAGCTCGTGCCCTGTGCCTGCTCCGGTCACCACCATCTCGAACCCCAGCGTCCGCGCCTCAGTCGCCGTCGCGCGACCGACTGCGAACAGCGGCAGCTTGCGCGCCTCGCCGCGCAGCGGGTGGGACTTGAGCGCACGCAAGGCGTAGCGACTCGTCGCGACCAACGCCTGCACGCCTTCCAGGTCGATGGGATCGGGGTCGGAGAACGAGACGTGCAGAAGCGGCTCCACGGTCGCCTCGTGCCCATGATCCTCCAGTACCGCCCTGAGCTTGAGCGCGTCGGGTTCAGGACGCGTAACGAGCAGCCGCATTATGACAGCACACGGAAAAACTCGGGGCCGGCCCTGCGCAGCAGCTCGGCGGCGGCATCCTCGGCCAGGCGGATGGCCTCCTCGGGCCGCCCTTCGCGCGCCGTGATGTGGCATTGGGTCCCGTCGGGCGTGAGGATCATGCCGCGAAACGTAAGGCGACCGCCGGCAAGCTCAGCCAGGCCGGCGATGGGCGTTCGGCAGGAGCCGTCGAGGCCGGCGAGGAAGGCGCGCTCCATCGTGATGGCGAGCGCGGTTACCTGGTCGTTGATCGGTGCCAGGAGCTGGGCGATGTCCAAATCGTCGGCGCGGCTCTCAACGCCGATGGCGCCTTGAGCGACCGCCGGCAGAATCTCCTCCGTCGGAATCGGAGAGGTGATCCGATCGGCAAGCCCGGCCCGCTTCAAGCCGGCGCACGCGAGCAGCGTTGCATCGGCGACGCCCTCGGCGAGCTTGCGCAGGCGCGTATCGACGTTGCCGCGGATGGGGACGACGGCGAGGTCGGGACGCAGCCGCCTGACCTGCGCCTGCCGCCGCAGCGAGGAGGTGGCGACGACGGCGCCGGCAGGCAACGCTGCAAGACATGGAGCCTTGGCGCTGAGGAAAGCGTCGCGCACGTCCTCCCGCGGCAGGTAGCAGGTGATCGCGAGACCGGGCGGCAGTTCGGTCGGCATATCTTTCATCGAATGCACGGCAACGTCGATCTCGCCCGCCAGCAGCGCCTCCTCGATCTCTTTGGTAAAGAGGCCCTTGCCGCCGGCGTCGGCGAGCGGCCGATCCTGGATGCGGTCGCCGGAGGTCTTGATCGGGCAGATCTCGAACGACAGCCGTCCCCGGCCGTGCGCCGCCTCGAGGCGCTCGCGCACCTCATGCGCCTGCGCCAGCGCCAAAGGCGATCCACGCGTGCCGATTCGGACCTTGGATGCTTGCACGAGAAGCTCTTGCGATGTTAGCGGATGGGGCGACATCGGTGCCGTTATGCTCCTGTCCGGCTTCGGGCGCAAACGGCGCTGGCAACGACGCTCATGCAAGCCATGCAAGATCGGCACGAGACGCTCGTCCTCGGCATCGAGACGAGTTGTGACGAGACCGCGGCGGCCGTGGTCGCCCGCGCGGCCGACGGCAGCGCGGGGCGAATTCTGTCCAACGTGGTGCGGACGCAATGGGAGCAGCATCGGCGCTACGGCGGGGTGGTGCCCGAGATCGCAGCGCGGGCGCACGTGGAATGCCTCGACGAAATCGTTGCCGAGGCCCTGCGCGAGGCCGGCCTCGGCGTCCCGCAGCTCGATGCCATCGCGGTCACGGCCGGGCCGGGGCTGATCGGCGGCCTCCTCGTCGGCGTCACAACGGCCAAAGCACTGGCGCTCGTGCACCAGCGCGCCCTGGTCGCGGTCAACCATCTCGAGGCGCACGCGCTGACGGTGGGCCTCACCGACGGCCTCCGGCCGCCCTACCTGCTGCTCCTCGTCTCAGGCGGCCACACGCAGCTCCTCATCGTCCACGACGTCGGCCGCTACGAGCGGCTCGGCACGACCATCGACGACGCGCTGGGCGAAGCCTTCGACAAGACGGCAAAGCTCCTCGGCCTCGGCTTTCCGGGCGGACCCGCGGTCGAGCGCGCGGCAATGGGGGGACGTCCAGACCGGTTCGCGCTGCCGCGGCCGATGCTGGGGCGACCTGAGCCCCATTTCTCATTCGCCGGCCTCAAGACGGCGGTGCGGCACCAGGCTCAGGCGCTGGCTCCGCTGACTGAGCAGGATGTCGCCGACGTCTGCGCCTCCTTCGAGGCGGCGGTGGCGGAGAGCGTGGGGGATCGCGTACGCCGGGCCATGGAGATTGGATCCGCGCGCCTCGGCGCGGCTGCGGGCCGGCATTTCGTGATTGCGGGCGGCGTCGCGGCCAACAACCGGCTGCGCCTGGCGCTGGGCACGGTGGCAGCAGAGGCCGGCTACAGCCTGCACGCACCGCCCCTGGTGCTCTGCGGCGACAACGCCGCCATGGTGGCGTGGGCGGGGGCGGAGCGGCTGGCACGCGGCTGGACCGACGGCCTCGACATCGCCGCCCGCGCCCGCTGGCCGCTCGACCCGGGCGCCATACCAGCACTCGGCGCGGGACGGCAGGGCGCCAAGGCGTAGCGCGAATTCCCTTCGGTTCCACCCCCTGTCATTCCGGAATCGCCGAGGGCGCAAACCCAGGACCACAGGCCGAGCGCGGTCGCTTGCAGCCCCCTGGCTCTAGGCTCTGCGCGCTCCAGCCGGGATGACATTGCGTGGCGCGGATCGAAACGTGCGTTGGAACGCGAAGCTCCGCCTCACGACGCCTTTTGCGGGATCGGGATCACGTTGTGCAGGCTGTCGCGCGAGCGCGAGAGGAACTTCTTGATGTTGCGCGCGGCCTGGCGGATGCGGTGCTCGTTCTCCACCAGCGCGATGCGCACGTAGCCCTCGCCGTACTCGCCAAAGCCCAAACCCGGCGACACGGCCACGTCGGCCTCCTCCACCAGCAGCTTGGCGAACTCCACCGAGCCGACCTCGCGGTAGGCCTCAGGGATCGGCGCCCAGGCAAACATCGAGGCCGCCGGCGCAGGTATCGTCCAGCCCGCGCGCGCGAAACTGTCGACCAGGCAGTCGCGCCGGCTCTTGTAGATGGCGCGGATCTCGTCGACGCAGTCCTGCGGCCCGTTGAGCGCCGCCGAAGCCGCCACCTGCACCGGCGTGAAGGCGCCGTAGTCGAGATAGGACTTCACCCGCGCCAGCGCGCCGATCAGGCGCTCGTTGCCCACGGCGAAGCCCATGCGCCAGCCCGGCATCGAATAGGTTTTCGACAGCGAGGTGAACTCGACCGTGATGTCCATCGCGCCCGGCACCTGCAGCACCGAGGGCGGCGGGATGCCGTCGAAGTAGATCTCGGCATAGGCGAGGTCGGACAGGATGATGAGATCGAGCTTCTTCGCGAGCTGCACGACCTCGGTATAGAAGTCGAGGTCGACGGTCATGGCCGTGGGGTTGGAGGGATAGCTCAGCACGACGGCGAGCGGCCGCGGGATCGAGTGCTTCACGGCGCGCTCGACGCCGCGCAGGAACTCGGTCTGCGGGTCGGAGACGCCGAGGCGAGTCGGTCCTCCCACCATGGGTATGTGGCGGATGGCGGCGCCGGAGATGATGAAGCCGAACTCGTGGATCGGATAGGTGGGGCTCGGCACCAGGATTACATCGCCGGGCGCTGCGATCGCCTGGGCCATGTTGGCAAAGCCCTCCTTGGAGCCCAGCGTCGCGACGACCTGCGTCTCGGGATTGAGCTTCACGCCGAACCGGCGGGCGTAGTAGGCCGCCTGCGCCTTCCTGAGGCCAGGGATGCCCTTGGAGGCCGAGTAGCGGTTGGTGCGGGGCTTGGCCACCGTCTCCACCAGCTTGTCGGTGATGTGCTGGGGCGTGGGCATGTCCGGGTTGCCCATGCCCAGGTCGATGATGTCGGCGCCGCGGGCCCGGGCCGCCGCCTTGAGGCGATTGACCTCAGCGAAGACGTAAGGCGGCAAGCGCTTGACGCGATGGAATTCTTCGATCACGTGGCTAACTCGTAACGACCTGGGTTGACTTCGAGACAGTAAGGGCTCGCAAGGCTGGCAACTACCTGCTCTTCTCGATCTCCTTGGCGGCCTCCGTCTGGTGGGATTGGCCCTTGGCGATCATCTCGTTGACCTTGCCTTGCTGCTCGTCCTTGCTGAGCAGCTTCTGCGGCAGCTTGGTAACATCAGGCAGCTGCGCAAGCGACATCGTCTCCGAACAGCCGCTCAGCGCGGCGGCCGCCCAGGCGCCGAGCACCAGATGAGCTATCCGGCGACCTGCGCTCACGTTCCCCACAGCTCTGGTTTGCCCCGGCACGGCTTCTAGCATCCTTGCTGTCGGAAGTCTCCGCTACTATGCACGAATCTAACCGATTCTTGCTCGTGCTGGCATACCGTCGAAGTTGGCCCCGGCGTATGCAAGTATTAGATAGTCAGGCAGGAAATAAGGCTCTCCAATGGCT
>Ga0111538_10014558_pt1 | contig 10365 bp, 12 predicted proteins | sample SoiMethybrSBSTD1_FD_79669 | JGI IMG/M metagenome (GOLD analysis project Ga0111538, IMG submission 79669) | Bulk soil microbial communities from a Populus tree surrounding site in Tennessee, USA - Soil MetaG P. TD hybrid SBSTD1 (version 2)... | ecosystem: Environmental > Terrestrial > Soil >... | reverse complement strand
TCTTCGACGTCGTCGGAAATCGCATTGAAACTGCCGAGCTGAATACACGGGCCCGGAGCGTCGTCCCGAAACTCGCCCACGGCGGGCCCGAGCACGCGTGCTTCTTCCACCATGATGTTCGAACGTTGTCCGCGACGAAGTGCAAGCATGGCTCGATCGTTCTCGGAAAGAGCGCCATGGAATCGGGCCTGGGTCGGCGTCACGAACGTGTAGGGATCGTCCGCGCCGAACATGAGAATGAAACGATAGCCGTCGGCTACGCCGGCCGGCGCGTGCCGTTCCACGCGCCCCTGTCCACCGCCTTGCGGGACGATGCTCGCACGCTCTTCGGACGCGTAGTGCGCACCCCACGCGATGCCGGGCCGCCGCAGTACGGCGGGAACATACGTTGCGTGCAGCCATTCGAGATAAGGCTCGGGGTCATAAGGCAAGTCGTACCAGGTGATCCAGATCGCTCGACTATTCATCACGTATCCCGGCTTCTTGGAAGAGTTTTCCCCACTTCGCGATCTCGGACCTGAGCGTGTCCGCATACTCGGTGGGCGAACTGCCCACGGTTTCGACGCCGGCGCCAAAGAACCGCTCCTTCACTTCGGAGCGCGCGAGAAAGCGTGCGATCTGCTCGCTCAACGTACTGACGATCGCTGCCGGCGTGCCGGACGGAGCAAACATGCCATTGATCGCGACGCACTCGTAGCCCGGCACGGTCGCGGACACGGGCGGCAATCCCGGGAACAGCGCCGAGGGCTGCGCGCTGGTCACGGCGAGTGCCCTGACCTTACCGCTCTTCACGTGCGCTGCGACCGACGCGGCGGTTGCGAACATGAGGCCGACTTCGCCGCCCATGAGTCCGATCACGGCAGGCCCGCCGCCCTTGTATGGAACCGCGACGATATTCACGCGCGCGAGCGATTTGAAAAGCTCGGCCGAGAGGTGCGGCGGTCCGCCCGCGGCCGCGCGCGCATAATTGAGCTCACCCGGCCGTGTTCGTGCAAGTGCGATCAGTTGTTTGACGGAGCTTGCGGTCAGGGAAGGATGGACGACCAGGACATTGGGGGAACGATCCGTGAGCGACACGGGCGCGAAGTCCTTGAGCGGGTCGTAAGGGACGTTCCTGCGCAGCAGCGGCAGAAGCCAGATCGTCGGCCCGTACGCCAGCAGCGTATAACCATCGGGCTTCGAGCGCGCCAGCGTCTCGCCCGCGATCGCGCCGCTCGCGCCGCCACGATTCTCGACGATCACCTGCTGGCCGAAGCGCTCGGAGAGTCCCTGCGCAATGAGGCGCGCACCGAAGTCAGTGCCGCCGCCCGGCTCCGACGTGAGAATGCGGATCGGCCGGTTTGGATAATCCTGTGCCTGCACCGCTGCTGTCGTGAGCAGTGCGGCGACGATGAGCACGAATCGCAGTTGCATGACACGTATCGGACGGGGAGACGCGAGCGATAATAAATCATGTTCGGTGAGTCGCTCGCGGCAGGCGCCGCTATCGCGTTGATCTTCATGCTCGCAGGGTTCGTCAAGGGAACGGTCGGAATGGGGCTGCCGACCGTGGCGATGAGCCTGCTCGCCGTATTCTTCCCGCCTGCGCAGGCCGCGGCGATGCTCGTCATCCCGTCGCTCGTGACGAACATATGGCAGCTGCTGGCGGGGCCGCAATTCACCGCCGTGGCGAAACGCTTCGCGACGATGATGGCAGGCGTCGTCGTCGGCACGTTCTTCGGCATCGGCATCCTCACGGGTGACAGCATGGCGGTCACCAATGGGATTCTCGGAGCGGTCCTTGCGACCTATGGCCTGATGGGGCTCTTTACCGTACGCCTCGACGTCGCACCGGCGTGGGAGCCGTGGCTTTCGCCGATCGTCGGACTGGTGACGGGCGTACTCAGCGGCGCCACCGGCGTCTTCGCAGTACCTGCGGTGCTCTATTTCAGCGCACTGAAGCTCGACCGCGACGATCTCATCCAGGCGCTCGGACTGTCGTTCACCATCTCGACGATCGCGCTCGCAGTCGCACTCGGCACGCGCGGCATGTTCCGGATGGACACGGCGTATGCGTCACTGCTTGCGCTGGTTCCGACGCTGGTCGGCATGACCGCAGGCCAGCGCGTGCGCGAGCGATTGCATCCGCGCGTCTTCAGGCGCTGGTTTCTGGTTTCGCTCGTGATGCTGGGCGTCTACATGCTTCTGCGTGCCGCCTTGTCATGATGTCGGATGCGGCAGCCGTGACGATCGGCAGATAAAAACGGTAGTATCTTCGCACACGAAGAGGAGACACCATGGGGCTTGCACGGGAACTCGCGGTGCGTATCGCCGCGCTCGGCTACGCGGATCTGCCCGAGGAGGCGATCTACTGGGGCAAGATAGCGATCCTGGACACGCTGGGTGTCGCGCTCGCCGGCGCACTCGAAGACGGTCCGCGCATCCTCGATGACGTTCTCGGTTTGCCTGACTCAGGGCCGAGTCTTGTTCTGGGAACTTCTCGCCGCGCCAGTGCGCTCGATGCGGCGCTCATCAACGGTACGGCGGCACATGCGCTCGATTTCGACAACACCGCGGCGAGCCTGGGCGGTTCGATCCGGCGCAGATCGAGCGCGTCGACTCGCAGACGTCCGAGCGCGCGCTCGCGCACACCGACCGCGCGGTGCCGCGCAGCCCGCTCGAAGCCAAGTTCAGCGTGCAATACTGCGTCGCCCGCGCGTTGATTCACGGCGAAGTCGTCATGGACCACTTCGAGGGTGACGCGTACCGAGAACAAGTCGCGCAGTCGATGCTCGCGAAAGTGCATTCGACGCCGTATGCAGGACCCTTCCATGACGATGCGGAACGCTTCGACGCGCGTCTCAAGGTCGTACTCAAGGATGGCCGCGTGCTCGAAGCGAGTGTGGACCGGCCGCTCGGCCGGGCGGCCGACAACGCGATACCGGCCGAGGATCTGAAGTCAAAGTTCAGGGACTGTGCGGCACGGGTTCTCGCGCCGGAAGTGGCCGATAGGGTGTGTCGCACCGTATGGTCGCTGGAGGCGGTCGCATCGGTTCGCGAGCTCACGGGTATGCTCGAATCAGCGAGTCTGCAGAAACGTGAGGCATCACTGGAAGGAAAGCGCGAAGCAGCGATCGCGGCGTAGTGCCGGCGAACGCGCACGAATAGTGACGCAGTCATGAACGGCCCGACGTACGGCGACGGATAACGGAGGAACGCATGAGCTCACTGCAGGATCGGATCGGGCTGCACACATGGACGCTGGACACGACGCCGCTCGCGGACGCGCTGCGCATTGCGCGCGACGCCGGCTACGCCGCTGTCGAACTGCGATATGTCGATTACGAGCGGGCGGTTGCAGCCGGCCAGTCACTCGACGATTACCTGCGCACGATCAGATCGAGCGGCATTCCGGTCGGCTGCGTCGGGGTCGAAAACAACCTGATCTACGCTTCGGGTGCCGAGCGGGAACGGTTGCTGCGATCGTTCGAGCTGTCGTGTCGGATCGCGGTCGGCGTCGGTTGCGCGACGCTCATGATCTCGCCGGGGCGCAATCCGGTGACGACGGCCGCGGAGGCGTCCGCGAATCTGCGGCAGGCGGGCGAGATTGCAGGCAAGCACAGCCTGCGCCTCGCGCTAGAATTCAACTCGCGCCATCCGGTGCTCAATAACATACCGGTCGCGCGCGAAATCGTGAAAGGCGCAGGCCTTCCGAATTGTGGGCTCCTGCTCGACGCCTATCACCTGCATTTCAGTGGGGCGCGCGGGCGCGGATTCGAACAGGTGCCCCCGGAAGAGATCATGGCGGTCCAGTTCAGCGATGCACCGTCCGGACCCGCGGCGGAAGGTGCGACCGCGACCGACCGGTTGCCGCCGGGCAAGGGGGTCGTCGACTGGAAAGGCCTGTTCGGTCTGCTGGCCGAGAAGGATTATCGCGGATACATCGTGTACGAGGCTCCGAATCCGGCACAATGGAACCGTCCGCCGGAGGAAGTCGCCCGGGAAGGCATTACCGCAGCACGCGAGCTGATCGCAAGCGCTCTCAAAACGTGAATGGCCACGGAGGTCTTATGAAATACAGCAAGAACGAAGCAAAAGAAGCTGCGAGGGAACTGCTGAAGGGCGTCTGGACGGCGCTGCCCACGAATTTCACCCCTGACGACCGTATCGACGAAGCAGGCCATCGCTTCAATCTCGAGCACTGCATTTCCACGCTGAAGCTCGAGGGCCATTACTGTCTGGGCAACGTTTCCGAATTCTGGTGCATGACGAACGAAGAGCGCATGCGCGTCATGGACATCAACGTGGACGTGAACAAGGGACGCGTTCCGCTCATCGCCGGCTGCCATCACCAGAACCCGAACGAGGTGATACAGCTCTCGCGGCATGCGCAGTCCGCCGGGATCGATTTCGTGATCATCCTGACGCCGTATGTAGCGGCGCGCGGCGACGATGCGATATACGAGTTCTACAAGTACGTGTGCGAACGCATCGACATCGGCGTCGTGCTGTTCAACACGGAAGCGACCTATCCCATTTCGGCGAATCTCGCGAAGCGCCTGGTGAAGATTCCGAACATCTGCGCGTTCAAGCAGGGGATCTCGAAAATCTCGTCGACGATTGCCCTGCGTGCCGCGGTCGGCAAGGAACTCGAGATCAGCGTCGCGGACGAGGCGCCATGGGTCTACAACATGGGTGTCATGGGCGACACCTGGCTGCTCAACTACTGCCCGCATCTCTATCAGGTGCCGGGCTACCTGCCGGTGAACGACTACACGGCCGCCGCACGCAAAGGCGACTACAACAGCGCGATCCAGATCTCCGCCAGCCTGAATCCGCTGCGCACGGTGCTCTCGAAGTGGATTCCCGGCTATGGCACGGCTGGCGGACGCACACCCGCGTCCGAGCAGAAGTACTGGATGGAGCTGATCGGCATGAAAGGCGGTCCGGTGCGCGCGCAGCAGCAGGAGATGACGGCCGAGCAGAAGCAGCAGATGAAGGCCGATCTCGAAGCGACCGGGCTCGTCGCGAAAGCGCAGGCCGGGTTTGCGCAGATACAGCGCCGGGCGGCGTAGGGCGAATGTAACTTTCATGAGCCATTCGAGTCGCCCCGCGTGCCGCGGGGTGGCCTCAATAAGCCCAGCGTTCGCCGCTGGGCTTTTTTTATCCCGTCCGATCGGCTGTCACGACGGGCAGAGGGTGCTCGAAAGCGGTGGATAGACCCGTCGCAGTTCAGCGGGCGCAGTCGTCGGGCTCCCGTTCTTCATGAACCCGGCCTCGACGTGGCTATGGCCGCCGCAGGCGAAGGGCCGTGTCGCCTTTCATGTGCATGCCGCACGCGGTTGCCGGTTTCCCTGTAATTCGCCCCGGCCCGCAACCGGGGGCTTTTTCTCAACTTGCTAACTGATGAGAACGAACGGGGCCAGTGCCGGTGGGTCGGTCGTGATAACGAGAGCACACAGCGCCAACAGGACCAATCCTACGGGGATGACCCAATGCCGTTTGCGCAGGAAGAATTGCCGTACGACTTCGCTTGAGATTTCCATTTTCGCCTCGCAATAAGACGCGGATGGCCCGCGCGGCGCGAGTATGAGTGACTTCGCAGCACGCTGCCGAATGCGATCGATCTCTCCTTTGACCGGACATTGGCATGGGTTAAAGTCTTAGGTTTCTCGCATAAGCCCGATCGACACTGGCGCGTGGTGTCTGGCTGATCCTGTCCGCAACGTGGAAGAGCAACGCCAGCGTTTCATGCCTTCGGTGCATGCATAGTGCTTTCGCGAAGCACGAACCATCCACACCAATCAAAGGTAACGCACGATGGCTGCCATCGACGTGCACGCGCACTGGTTTCCGCCCGAATGGGTGAGACTCCTCGAGGAGGAGGGGAACGCCAACGGCGCGAAGATGGGCAGGAGCTCGAAAGGCTGGACCAACATCACCATTCCCGGTGTTGCGCTGGTGTCCGCATTCCAGCCGGATATGGTCGATCTCGCGACGATGATCGCGAACATGGATCACGCGGCCATCGACGTGAGAGTCTTTTCGCTTACGAATCCGATGGTGTACTGGGCGCCGCCGGAGTTTGGGTTGCGGCTCTCTCGCGCCTTCAACGACGCGTGCGCGGCGGCCCATCGCAAGTATCCCGACCGCTTTCTCGGCACGATCATGCTGCCGATGCAGGCGCCGGAGCTCGCGGTGCAGGAGCTCGAGCGCGCCGCAACACTGCCCGGCATGTGCGCGGTCTACATGGCGATGCACGTGAACGACGAGAACCTCGACAACAGGACGTTCTGGCCGGTCTACGAAAAGATCCAGGCGCTCGGGCTGCCGCTATGTCTGCATCCGGTGAACCCGTGCGGCATCGAGCGCATGCGCAACTTCCACATGCGCAACCTCGTCGGCAATCCGCACGAAGCGGCGATCGCGGCGGCTTCGCTCATCTTCGGCGGCGTCCTGGACGATTTTCCGGACCTGCACGTCGTGCTGCCGCACGCGGGCGGGTCGTTCCCCTGGCTGATCGGACGCTACGACAACGGCGTCGCCAGCCGCCACGAGCTCGACCACATGAAGCAGCCGGCGAGCGCGTACCTTCGGCGCTTCTACTACGACACCATCAGCCACAATCCGCAGATCCTGCGCTTCCTGATCGAGATGATCGGCGCCGATCGCGTCGTCATAGGCAGCGATTACAACTTCGACGCAGGCTATGACCAGCCGGTCGAGTTCGTGCTGCGCATCCCGGAGCTCACCAGGCACGAGCGCGAGATGATCTTGTGCGAGAACGCGGTGCGTGTGCTGAAGCTCAAGGAGCGCTTCCGGCATGTCTACGAGCAGTTGAAGCATGCGTAACTCCGTGATTCGTGAAGGGTGATTCGTGATTGGTGATTGGTGATTCGTGCCCGGCGATCAGTGATCAGGGTGACGGAGTGACGAGTGACGGAACTCAGTGCCCTCGCCGCGTCCTCTGGGAGAGGGTTAGGGTGAGAGGCAAGCGGGTGCGCGCCGTCTGCACGGCCGCATTCGTCGCAGCCGTATCGCTCTTAACAGCGCCGCTCTTGGCGCAAACATTTCCCAGCAAACCCGTTCGCTGGGTCCTCGGCTTCGCCATTGGCGGCGCGCCCGACAACATCGCGCGCATCGTGGCGCAGCAGCTCACGAACCAGCTCGGCCAATCGGTCGTGCTCGACAACCGGCCGGGTGCGAACGGCATCGTCGGCACCGAGATGGTGGCCAATTCGAATCCCGACGGCTACACGCTGCTCGTCACGTCCGCTTCTTTCGCGGTGAATCCAGCTGTTTACCGCAAGCTGCCGTACGACTCGATCAAGAGCTTCGCGCCGGTGACGAACCTCGCGAGCTCGCCGGGGATGCTGCTGCTGGTCAACGCTTCCTTTCCGGCGCAAACCGTGCAGCAGCTGATCGAGATCGCGAAGAAGCCGGGGGCGCAGTTTGCCTACGGTTCTTCCGGCACCGGCAACGCAACGCATCTCGCCGCGGAGCTCTTCAACGCGCGCACCGGCACGAAGCTGGTCCACGTGCCCTACAAAGGCGGCGGGCTCGTCACCAACGCGCTGCTCGCAAACGAGATCCAGGTCGTGTTCACGAATCCTGCGACGATCATCACCCAGGTCAAGGCGGGGCGGGTCCGTGCGCTCGCATACAACAATGCGACGCGCGCGCCGTATCTGCCCGACGTGCCGACCATGGTCGAAGCGGGCGTCAAGGGCATGGACATGGATCCGGGGTGGTATGGCGTCCTCGCGCCCGCCGGCACGCCGCCCGCGATCGTTGCGAAGCTTCACGTGGAAATCCGGACCGCACTCGAGAATCCCGTGGTCCGCGAGCGCCTCGCCGGGCTCGGCGTCGAACCCGTCGGCAATCCGCCTGCCGAGTTCGCGCCGTTTCTCGCGCGGGCGATCAAGCGTGCAGCCGAGTTGACGCGCATCGCGGGGATACAGCCGGAATGAGCGAAAAGGGCTTCATCCGGCGCGTGGTGACCGGCCACGACGAAAACGGGAGAGCGATCGTGCTGTCCGACGACCTTACGCCCACACTGAAGACGAATCCGTTGCGGCCTGGCCACCGCTCGACCGAAGTCTGGCGAACGAGTGCCACGCCGGTCCCCATCACTCCCGCCGTGCCCGATCCCACCGTCGACGGTCCGCGCACGATTCATCCCCAGCCGCGCGGGACCGTGATCCGCATTGCGGAAGCCGTGCCGGATCTTGTTCGTGCTGCTGGACGGCGAGTTCGACGAAGACCTCAAGCAGCGCTTTTCAAAACCTGAGAACATATCGCGGTAACGCATCCGCGCCGCGCCCCACCAGGCGCTTTCACTCGTTCCGGAGGACACATGCAAACGACGTTCGATCGCACGCAGGAAGATCTCGGCAATTCCGTCGGACTCGAACACCTGAATCTGACGATTCCCGACCAGCAGCCGGCCATCGCGTTCTACATCAGCGGCCTGGGACTTACGCGCGACCCGTATCTCGTCACCGGGCTCCAAAACATGTGGGTGAACGTGGGCCGCAGCCAGTTCCACCTGCCGATCAAGGATGCGCAGACGATGAGAGGTCACATCGGACTCGTGCTGCCCGATCTCACTGCCTTGCAGAAGCGCCTGGAAATGGTGAAGGAGCGCCTTTCGAACACCAAGTTCGGCTTCTCGAAGCGCAATGGCCACGTCGAAGTGACGTGCCCGTGGGGCAACACGTTCCACATCCAGGCGCCGGATCGCAAGAAGTTCGGCCCGATGGTGCTCGGCATGCCGTACCTCGCGTTCGACGTGCCGAAGGGCGCGGCCGCAGGCATCGCGCAGTTCTACAACAAGATCATCGGCGCGCCCGCCAGAGTGGAAAAGGGCAAGAACGGCGCATCGGCGAAGGTGCATGTCGGCATGAACCAGCATCTCGTCTTCAACGAGACGAGCGCACAGCTTCCGGCGTACGACGGCCACCATCTTCAGTTGTACGTCGTGAACTTCTCCGGACCGCATCGGCAATTGAAGGAGCGCGGCCTCATCACCGAAGAAAGCAACCAGGTGCAGTATCGGTTCATGAAGATCGTCGATCCGGACAGCGGCGATCTGCTGTACGAACTCGAGCACGAGGTTCGCAGCATCACGCATCCGCTCTATGCGCGTCCCATGATCAATCGCAACCCGGTGCAATCGAATCAGGACTACAGGCCGGGACACGACGGCGTGTCGTGGGCGATGGGCTTCGGGGAATGACCGGGAGGCCGTGAGCGCTCGTCATCGGCGGTTCGCTCGGCGGCCTCTTTGCAGCGAACGTCCTGTGCGTAGTGTGCGCGTGGGACGTGGAAGTGTTCGAGCGCGTGGAGAACGATCTCGCGGCGCGTGGCGCGGTCATCGCCGGTCCAACCTCATCTGATCACCCGGTGGGCGAGGACGAGCTTGCGCAGTTCCGCGCGGATGCGAAAGGGCATTGCCACGGAACCGCCTTGCGTTGCATGGTCACGACGCTTTTGAAAGCGCCGTCTATCAATGCGACTTCTTGTCAGAGCGCGCAAGGACGTCGATGCGAGTGCTGGTCACCGGGGCTTCAGGTTCAGGAACCACGACACTGGGTCGCGCCCTCTCTAGGGAACTAGAAGTCGCGTTCTTCGACGTGGACGATTACTTTTGGGTGCCGACCGAGCCGCCGTACCAGCAACAACGAGAGCCGAGCGCTCGGCTTTCTCTCCTCATCGCAGACTTGGCCAAAGTGCCACAATCCATTACCGCTGGTTCCGTTATCAATTGGGGCGGGGAGCTCGAGGACTCCTTTTCGTTGATTGTTTTTCTGACGCTGCCGCCTGAACTGCGGCTCGCCCGGCTCTGCGAACGAGAGGTCGCCCGCTTTGGCCGGGCGGATTCGAAGTTTCTCGAGTGGGCAGCCCAATACGACGATGGCTCCGTGGATGTAAACAGCCGAACAGGTGATGAAGGGTGGTTAACGAAACGGTCGTGTCCTGTTCTTCGTATTGAGGGCGATATCTCTGTCCCGGAAAGGGTCGTGCGTGTGGCAAAGGCGCTCTCTGACCCCAGTTCGAGCGGACGCGAGGAAGCGTGAGTGGTTTGCCCGTAACGGTGTTGGTGTGCATGCGGCGTCGCGCGCGCCGCTCAACATGTTGTTAGACCCCGAACTTGCATACGGTGTGCGACCAAAGGTAGGCTGCTCAAATGGATACGCCAGTTATCTCGTGCAATCCGGATGTGATGGGCGGCACGCCCGTCTTCGCCGGAACAAGGGTCCCTGTGCAAACGCTTCTCGACTACTTGGAAGCCGGGGAGTCGATCGACGACTTCCTGGCGGGCTTCCCGAGCGTTACGCGGGAGCAAGTCATCGGATTCCTCGAACAAGCCAAAGATCGTCTAGT
>Ga0111538_10014554_pt1 | contig 10365 bp, 11 predicted proteins | sample SoiMethybrSBSTD1_FD_79669 | JGI IMG/M metagenome (GOLD analysis project Ga0111538, IMG submission 79669) | Bulk soil microbial communities from a Populus tree surrounding site in Tennessee, USA - Soil MetaG P. TD hybrid SBSTD1 (version 2)... | ecosystem: Environmental > Terrestrial > Soil >... | reverse complement strand
GTCACGCAACTCGGCATGGGCGGAGCCAGCCTCGGCGACATGCGCGAGGTCGTGCCCGAGGCACAGGCCACCGCCACCCTGGAGGCCGCGCATGCGGCGGGCATCGGCTACTTCGACACCTCACCCTGGTATGGCAACGGCAAGAGCGAGCTGCGCTTCGGCCACGTGCTGCGCACCAAGCCGCGCGATAGCTTCGTTGTCTCGACCAAAGTCGGCCGTGTACACGTGCGTCCGTCCGATCCTGATACCTACAGGCATCCGGGCTGGGCGGGCGGGCTGCCGTTCGAGCCGCGCTTCGACTACACCCGCGACGGCGTGCTCAAGAGCTATGAGATGAGCCTGGCCCGCCTCGGGCTCAATCGCGTCGAGGCGCTGCTGATCCACGACCTCGATGTGCGGTTTCACAAGTCGGAAGCGGAGGTCGGGGCGCGGCTCGCCGAGCTCGATGCCGGCGGCGGCTATCGGGCGCTCGCCGATCTCAAGGCGCAGGACGAGATTGCGGCGATCGGCGCCGGTATCAACCTGGTCGGCATGATCCCGCGTTTTCTGGAGCGGTTCGCCCTGGATTTCTTCCTCGTCGCCATGCCCTACACGCTGCTCGACCAGGAGGGCCTCGATGAGCTCGACATGTGCGCCGAGCGGGACGTGTCGGTCGTGATCGGCGCGCCCTACGCTTCGGGCATCCTGGTGCACGGGCCCCAGCCGGGCGCCCTCTACCGCTATGCGCCGGCGACGCCACAGATCATCGCCAAGGCGCAGCGCATTGCCGGCGTCTGCCGGCGCCACGACGTGCCGCTCGCCGCGGCCGCGCTGCAGTTCCCGCTGGCGCATAGAAGTGTCGTCTCGGTGATCCCAGGACCGGTCGCGGCGGAGGAGATGCGCCAGAACCTCGCCTGGATGCGCAATGACATTCCCGACGCGTTGTGGGCCGAGCTCAGGGACCATGGGCTGATCCGCGCGGACGCGCCGACGCCGCCGCGCTAGCCGAACCTTTCGACGGCTGGGTGACTACCCGTGGGGGCTCTCATGCTACTTCATCCCCGCGCTGAAGCGCTCCGCTCTTGTCGATCGCTTCCCGCCATTTTTCTTTGACGATGAGGCAATGATCCGTTCCATTTTTGAAATCGAAGAAATTCCGAAAGTGCTTGAGCGCGGTGGTGGGCGGCTCGAACACCGCGGGCCTGCGGAAATGCCGGAACGGTTTGCTGGGGTTGGCCGAGAGCCAGCTGCTCCAACCCGGAGTGTCGAAGTACAAGCACTCGAAACCCCAGCATTCCGCGATATTCGGTTTCAGCTCGTTATCGGCTTCGAGAATTCTCAACATTGGCAATCCACCTGCGGAATGGCCGCTCAGAATTATCTTGCCCGCCCGCGCGGCGGCAGGCAGTGCGCCGCTCTCGGTCAGCCGTGCGAGTGCCTCGTTGATCAAATAATCGAACTTGCCGGCCTGATCCAGATTGCCGAATCGCGAAGGATTGGCGCTGCTGCCGAAGATCGGGACGAAGGTCGGAGCAATCAGAATGGCGTTCGCCTTGCTGGCAGCCAGCTCCTCGCGCAGGCATAGAAAAAACGGCGTGCCCCAGTAATATTCCATGCCCTTATTCAGAAACGCCGCCTCGTTGGTCTTGCAGGCGGAAATAATATGGCCATGAAAATAAACTATCAAGTCGACGGAAGTGGCGGGCTGAAGCTGTTTTGGAATGAAGACGCCGACTTTTCGGGGGATGGTATCGTTCAATTTGATTGGCAGGTAGAGCGTCTGGTCTTGCGAGGCGGCGCGTTCTCCTTCTCGTTCCCTGCCGGGAGCGGCAACCCGGGCAGCGCGCGACACGGTTCGTGCCTCAGGCTGCCGGCGTAAGCGGCTGCGTCCGCCACCTTGCTTCCGTTCGCCGCCTATCGGCCTTCGGGACATGGCGGACGATCTCTCTCGGTCGCTTCGCTCCCGCGCCTACTCTGCGGCCTCGCGCATCGGCCCCTCGTCCACGGGCAGGCCGAGCTCGCGGCGGATCGACTTGTGGTAGTGGGCGAGCGCGGGCTCGTTGCGGCCGTAGACGATATGGCTCTGCGCGCCAGAGCCGAAGCCCAGCTGCATGGTGCGTCCGGCCGGGAAGTCCTCGGTGGTCACCACCTTGACGGCGAGCGCCAGGTTGGCGTCCCAGTGCCGCTTCTCGTCCTCGCTCTCGACGGGCTTGGGGATGTAGAGCGAGGTCTCCATCAGCGCGCGGTCGAGACGCCCGTCGACGGGGAACATGCGGAAGATCTCCATGTGGTCGCCTTGCGGCGCGAAGATGGTGTTGGCGAACATCGAATAGACCATGGTGCTGTTCCACATCAGGTCCCACTCGCTTTCCGGCGTGCTCCTGAGGCGGTCGAGCTTGGTGCGCCCGAACACGAGACGGAAGTTGCGACCGAACGGAGTGAAGTGTCCGACGTTGTGGACCAGGATGCCGCTGAGCGACTCCTTGTGCAGGAAGCCGAAGTGATAGCCCTCGTGGAAGGTGTCGACGAGCAGCTTCCAGTTCATCTCCTCGTAGTGCACGTGGCGATCGTGGAAGTGGTATTGGTCGAGCTTCCAATGCGCGAGGTCGGGGCCGAGGCCGTCGAGCCAGGGGTCGATGTCGAGATGTGCGGATCGGTCGGCGGCGGGCGTCGGCAGCACCCAGACCATGCCGTATTTCTCGGCGAGCGGCAGCGGCGTGAGGCCCGGACGCTCGGCCCGGATGCCCGGAAAGGACGTCGCCTCCTCGGGCAGCCCGCGCAGCGCCCCGTCGTTGCCGTAGGTCCAGCCGTGATAGGGGCAGGTGAAGGCGGCCGCGCTGCCGCAGCCCTGGGCCACCTTGGCGCCGCGATGCCGGCACACGTTCAGGAACGCGCGCAGCCTGCCGTCGCTGCCGCGCGCGATGAGGATCGGAACGCCGGCGAAGTCCTCCGCACGATAGGCGCCGGGCTTCGGCCAATCGCAGGACAGGCCCATCACCAGCGGCCGCTTGCGGATCAGGATGTCCTGCTCGCGCTTGTTGCGCTCGGGGCACGTGAAGGCCGTCACCTCGTTGCGCCAGGGCGCATCCGCCATACAAGTCGTCTTGGTGTCGACGAAGTGCAGCAGCGTCTTGAGAAGATCGATCTCGGCGGCTCGGTCCATGCCCAGTCCTCGTCAGGATTCGCGCACCGGCAATTCTAGTCCCCACGCGCGCCGCCGGGCTAGCCCCCCGGGTGGGTTCCACGGCGCGCCCGTCTCCCCGTCTTCCATTCCTTGCCGGTGCGACCAGCGCGTGACTATGGTGTGCCGCGGTGGGCGAGGCACCGCGGTTTCTGCCGGGAGGAGCGCATGCTGCCATCGGGACGCGTGGTTTTCGGCAAGATGGACGAGGTGGTGTTCGGCAAGCCGGCGGCCGAGGCGGTCGCCGCGCAGGCCGAGCGCCTCGGGGCGAGGCGAGTCTTCCTAATGGTGAGCAACTCCCTCGATCGCAACACCGACGAGATCGGCAAGATTCGGCGCGCGCTCGGCAACCGCTGCGCCGGCAGCTTTGATCGCATGGCGCCGCACACGCCGCGGGCCGCCGTGATCGCGGCGAGCGAGGCGGCACGGGCCGCGCAGGCCGACCTCATCGTCACCGTCGGCGGCGGTTCGGTCACCGACGGTGCCAAGGCCGTGCAGATGTGTCTTGCCAACGACATCCGCGCGTCCGAGGACATCGACAGGCTGCGCGCGGTCAAGGGAGCCGACGGCGCCCTGGGCCCGCCGCCGATGAAGGCGCCCACGGTCCGGCAGATCAGTGTGCCGACCACGCTCTCGGGCGGCGAGTTCAGCGCCATCGCCGGCGTCACGGACGAGCGCACGAAAGTGAAGGAGCTGCTGCGCCATCCGCTGATCATTCCCAGTGCGGTGGTTCTCGATCCGGCGATCACCGTGCATACGCCGGAATGGCTGTGGATCTCGACGGGCATCCGCGCCGTCGACCATTGCGTGGAAGGCGTCTGCTCGAAGGAGGCAAATGCCTACGGCGATGCGCAGGCCCTGAAAGGGCTGGCGCTGCTGGCGAGCGGATTGCCGCGCGTCAAGGCCGACCCGAAGGACCTCGCCGCGCGTCTCGACTGCCAGATGGGCACATGGTTGTCGATGGCGCCGCTGGCCGGCGGTGTGCCGATGGGGGCGAGCCACGGCATCGGTTATGTGCTGGGTGCGGAGTTCGGCGTGCCGCACGGACACACCTCCTGCATCATGCTGCCCGCCGTCATGCGCTGGAACAAGCCGGCCAACGCGGAGCGGCAGGTGTTGGTGTCGGCGGCCATGGGGCATGCTGGCCGGGACGCGGGCGACGTGCTCGACGCCTTCATCGGCGGGCTCGGCATGCCGCGGAGCCTCGGTGCGGCAAAGATCGGGCGCGACAGCTTCGAGCGCATCGCCGAGCAGGCCATGGGCACACCCTGGGTGCCCCGCAATCCGCGCCCCATCGCCGGCCCGGCCCAGGTGCGCGAGATATTGGAGCTTGCCGGCTGAGCGCGGACCCGGCTTCCTCATACCGGCAGGGCGGTGCGCTTGGCCTTGAGGGCGGCGTAGTAGGCCCACAGCAGCCGGGCGGCGACGCCGCGCCAGGGGCGCCAGCGCTCGGCGAGCTCCAGCATCGCCACGGGGTTCGGGCGCTCGGCGAGCTCCAGCGCGTGCTGGGCGGCGACTTGCAGGGCGAGGTCGCCCGGCGCCCAGCCGTCGGCGCGGCCCAGGCAGAACAGGATGTAGACGTCCGCCGTCCAGGGGCCGATGCCCGTCACTTCGGTCAAAGTTTTGTGCACCTCCGCGTCGCTGATGCCATCGAGGCGGGCGAGGTCGAGGCCGTCGCGACAGGCCGCGGCGATCGCGCGCAGCGTGCGGATCTTCGGGCGCGACAGCCCGACGCCCGCCAGATGCGTGTCCTTCAGGGCCAGCAGGCCGGCGGGCTCGAACGGACGGCAGGCTACCGCCGTGCGGTCCCAGATGGCCGTGGCGCTGGCCACCGACACCTGCTGGCCGACGATGATGCGCGCCAGCCCTTCGAAGCCGGCGGGGCGCCGGCGCAGCGGCGGGTGGCCCGCCAGGTCGTGCACGCGCCGCATGATGGCGCATTTGCGCCTGAGCGCCCGCACGCCCTCGCGCAGGTCGGCTTCCGTGTCGATGATCCGCGGCGCGGCCGGCAGTCGCGACTTTTTGTTCGTCATGGCGCTTTGCAGGTGATCCAAGGAGCGGGGCTCGGCGTTTAGGATATCAAGACTGCAACCGGAGCATCCGGGAGTTCGTCATGGCCCCAGCTTTCCTTCGATGGGCGTTGCTCGCCATCCCTGCAAGCCTAGCCGCGGCCTCGGCTCTCGCACAAGACCTTGCCACCTACCGCAATCAGCGCCACGGCTTCTCGCTCAGCTATCCGGCGGAAACCTTCACGCCGCAGCCGCCGGCGGCCGGCGAGGACGACGGACGCGTATTCCTCTCGCGTGACGGCAATGCGCGGCTGCTGGCGGGCGCGTTGCCCAACACCGACGGCATGAGCTTGCGCGACTACCGCTCGCTGGTGCTGCAGCAGAGCTATCCCGGCGCGGCCATCGACTATGCACCGGTGCGCGACACCTGGTTCGTGCTGTCCGGCACCCGCGACGGCACGATGTTCTACGAGCGCGTCACCTTTACCTGCGGCGGGCGTCGCATCAACAGCTGGGCGATGCTCTATCCGATTGCCGAGCGGGGCCACTACGACCGCATCGTCGAGCAGGTGGCGCGCAGCTACCGAGCCGGGCAGGACAACTGCGGCTAAGGCGCGACGAACGCGGAGTGGCGTGGGCGGCTCATCGGAAATCTGGGCACCTCCACGTGCCGGCCGACAAGGCGCAATGCCGTCCCTCGACAAAGTTGTCGACCAGCACGTTGGAAACGACCCGGACGCTGTCCTCCTCGATGACCTGGACCACGAACGGGCGCAGATCGTCCGTCTTGGAGACCATGTACATGTAGAACGTGTTGCCCTCCGCGCCTTGGGTCCCGGTGATCGAGATGCTCCGGCCCAACTGCTTGTACTCGGCGAAGAACGGCCGCACCTGGTCGGCGAGGTAGCGCGCCACGGCCTCGCGACCGGTCGTGGCGGCGATGCGGGGGCTGATCATGCGCATCATCTTGGCAGTGTCGCCCGCCACCGCCGCGGCGATGAACTCATCGGCGAAGCGGCGGAATGCCTCCTGCTTGGCGAAATCGACGCCCGCGAACACAACCTTCGGCCCGGGCGCTGCTCCTGCCTGCGCGGAGGCAGAGACAGGGGCCGCGAGAAGGAAGGCCAAGCTCAGCGCCAGCGGCCAGCAGCTCCGAGAGAGGGGCATTGCAAGGCCAGTCGCCAAGGATCGTGGATGCGTCACGTCAACCTCCATTTCCAAAATGCCATCGATGCCCTCAAGCCGTTACTTGCGTGTCCGAGCAGCGGTGCCGCGCCCGCTTCCATGCGCCGATCAGCAGGATGGCCGTGCACCCGAGGGCATTGGCCAGGAACATGGTGGCCATCGTCCAATCGCCCTTGTTGACGAGCGCATAGGCCACGGCCGACACGTTCGAGAACAGAAACAGGCTCCAGGTCGCAAACGAGACCCCTTGCGCGCCGCCGCTATCCCTGGCCGCTCGCGTAATCTGCGGCACGTAGGCCACGACGCGGAGGCTGTTGCACAGCGTAAAGGCGGCAAGCGTGATGTCGGCAGCCGTCATGGTGCAGCTTCCTCCTGTCGTTTGCGGATGGTTCGGACCGGTGGCCGCCAATATCCGGGCGGGCCGCCGACCGTTGGCATCATCAATGCTGTTGTCGCGCACTTGCGCCGGTATATATGTTCGAATCCACCAAGTGGATGACGTTGGCGCGGCACTTCTTTGGTGAATTGCAGGCACGAACGATGGATCAGCTCGCGGAGATGCGCGTGTTCGTACGTGCCATCGAGCGCGGCACGTTTGCCGGCGCCGCCAGCGATCTCGGCCTCACCCCGTCGGCGGTATCCAAGCTCATCGCGCGGCTGGAAGGCCGGCTCGGCGTGCGGCTCATCAACCGCACGACACGCAAGCTGTCGCTGACGGCGGAAGGGCAAACCTACTTCCATTCGGGCCAGCGCCTGGTCGAGGCCGTCGACGGCCTGGAGCACGAGGTGTCCGCCTCCGCAGGCCACCCGCGCGGGCTCCTGCGCGTCAACACCGCCGTCTCCTTCGGCGTGCAGCACCTGGCGCCGGCCCTCATCGAGTTCCACCAGCGCTATCCCGAAGTGCGCGTGAACCTGTCGCTTACCGATCGGCCGGTGGACCTGCACACCGAGCAGATCGATATCGGCGTGCGCCTGGGGCCGCTCGACGACTCCAGCCTCATGTCGCGCAAGATCACCGAGATCGAGCGCGCGCTGTGCGCCAGCCCCGGATATGTCGAACGGTTCGGCGCACCGCAAACCGCCGCGGAGCTGGTGGGTCATCGCTGCATCGTGTTCTCGTCGCAGGGACGGGCGCGCTGGCCATTCAGGACTGCCGACGGGGGGTTGGAGCAGCTGCAGATATCCGGCACCTTCGCCAGCGACAGCCTGGCCTGCATCCTCGAGTGGGCGTTGCAGGGCGCCGGCATCGCCAGGCTGCCCGATTTCATGGTCGCCGCACCGATCCGCGAGCGAAAGCTGATCGTCCTGCTGGCCGAGGAGCACCATCCCGCGAGGACCCCGGCCTTTGCGGTGTTCCCGCCGGGCACTCAGAAGATCCCCAGGGTTCGCGCGTTCCTGGATTTCATGGTCGAGCGCTTTGGCCGCGATCTGCCGCGGCTCGGCGAACCTTGAGAGCCGGGGAACATGACAGAAACCACCACATTGGGCGCCGTCGAGCTGGAAGCCTTGATCGCGTCGGCGCTCGTTGCATCCAACACCGGCGCGGCCAACGCCGTTTCGGTCGCACGCGCGCTCGCGCAGGCCGAGATCGATGGCCAGAAAGGCCACGGGCTCAGCCGCGTGCCGATCTATGCGGCGCAGGCCAGGGCCGGCAAGGTCGACGGCCACGCGACGCCGAGCCTGCGGCAGATGCGGCCCGGCAGCCTGATGGTCGACGTCGCCAACGGCTTCGTCTTTCCAGCCCTCGATCTGGCGCTCGAGCGGCTGCCGGCATTGGCCGCGGCCAACGGCATCGCCGCGGCGGGCTTCATGCGCTCGCATCATTTCGGCGTGGTCGGCCGGCACGTCGAGCGGCTGGCCGAGGCGGGGCTGGTGGCGCTGGCATTCGCCAACACACCCAAGGCGCTGGCCCCCTGGGGCGGTCGGCAGCCGGTGTTCGGCACCAACCCGCTCGCCTTCGCCGCCCCGCAACGCAGCGAGCCGCCGATCGTCGTCGACTTGGCGCTCAGCCAGGTCGCGCGCGGCAAGATCCTCACCGCCGCCCAGAAGGGCGAGCCGATCCCTGTCGGCTGGGCCGTCGACGAGCACGGCAACCCCACCACCGACGCCAGGGTCGCGCTCAAGGGCGCCTTGCAGCCGATCGGCGGCGCCAAGGGTGCGGCGCTGGCGCTGATGGTGGAGGTCCTTGCGGTGGCGCTGACCGGGGCTAGCTTCTCTTACGAAGCCAGCTCCTTCTTCGATGCCGAAGGGCCGCCGCCCGCGGTCGGGCAACTGCTCGTGGCCATCGACCCGAACGCATTCGCCGGCCGCGAAGCGTTCCTCGACCGCCTGGCCGTCCTGGCCGGCGCGATCGCCAGCGACACTGGCGCCCGGCTGCCGGGGGCGCGGCGGCTCGCGGCGCGCGAGAAGGCGCAGCGCGAGGGCGTGGCGGTCGACGCGCAGTTGCTCGCCGAGGTTAGGGCGCTTGCCGGATGAGGTGTCCGACCCTGCGGGTCTGACACCCTGGCGCAACCCTCCCCCAGCATCCGCGGAGCCATGGTGTCTGACCCGGAGGGTCGGACACCAACACGCGCTCACTCCGTCTCGGCGATGTTCTGCAGGACGTCGGTATTGCAGAGCAGCTTGGCGCCCTTGCGGGTGATGCCGCCCATGTCCTCGAGCATGGTCAGCGCGATATTGACCTTCGGCCGGCTGGCGCCGATCAGCAGCGCCAACTCGCCCTGCGACATGCCGAGGTCGAGCGGCACGCTGGAGCCGGTCGCCGCCGGCGCCTGCAGCTTCAAGGCCGACAGCAGCAGCCGGGCGAGCCGCACCTCGATGCGGTGCAGCGCGATCGCCTCCAGTCGTTGGTCGGTCTCGCGCAGGCGCGTGCACAGAAAGCGGATGGCCGCCATGCCCACCTTCGGGTTGTTCTCGATCAGCTCCAGCATCGCCCGCTGCGGCAGCGCCATGGCGGTGACCCGGCTGATCGCAGTGGCGCCGGCCGTGCGCTCGCCGCCGTCGAGCGTGGCGATCTCGCCGAAGATGCTGCCCGGCCCGGCATGCGCGAAGGACAGCTCCCGCCCGTCGCTCGACAGGATCGAAAGGCGGATCTTGCCCTCCAGCACCAGGTAGATCTCCCGGCCGGGGTCGCCGCGGGAGAAGATCATCTGGTCGGCCTCGAACTGCACGCGCCGCATGCGGCCGGCGATCGCCGCCAGGTCGGGCTCCGCCAGCGACCCGAACAAGGCGGTCTTGCCCAACAGCTCGACGATGGCTTTCGGTTCCATGGCCCTCGTTCCCGTTGCCGTCTGTCTCCGGACCGATCATGCAAGGGAGGCATGGCCGGTGTCGAGGGCGGAATGCGGGCCCCGGCGGCGGTTCGTCGACACAATTGCTGGAGGCCGGCAGGATTGGGGGCCGGAGCCGGACTTTGGGTGGCGTGTTTCCCAGGAAACAGCGGGCGGTGCCGGGCTGGGCGAGACTGGTTTCAGGAAACACGGGCGGTTCAGGGCCGTCAGGACTTTCACAGCAGGAGGAAGCCATGCGCCTCGTCGACGTCGTCCTCATCAGTGTCACGATCGGCATCATGCTCGGCTTCGTGCAGACCGGCCTGCCCGGCGTCCGCGCCTCCGGCGAAACCCGGGTCGCCGCCAGCGACTGCGCCCAGTCCATGTGCGAACGCATCGCGTGGCTGCGCGCCCCGCTGCTGCGCCGCGCCGCCTCGGCGGAGTAATCCGTCGCGGGGGGTCAGACCCTCGTCCTTGTCATCCCGGGCCTTGTGCCCGGGACCCAGCCATCCGCTTGCTCCGTTGATTTTGGGTGTGTCGAACACCGGGCAGCGAGTGGGCATGGGAGGGCTCTACAACTGGTCAGCGGAGCGAGCGGCGCGCTGGATCGCGGGGACAAGCCCCGCGATGACATCGTTGCGCCAACACCAATAGCCTCGCAGCGGCCATTCCGCTCGAGGGTTTGGGAGGAGGAGCAGGGCGCTCGGGCCTGCGCCCGAAGACCTTTTGACCTCTTACCCGG
>Ga0111538_10014553_pt1 | contig 10365 bp, 9 predicted proteins | sample SoiMethybrSBSTD1_FD_79669 | JGI IMG/M metagenome (GOLD analysis project Ga0111538, IMG submission 79669) | Bulk soil microbial communities from a Populus tree surrounding site in Tennessee, USA - Soil MetaG P. TD hybrid SBSTD1 (version 2)... | ecosystem: Environmental > Terrestrial > Soil > Tree... | reverse complement strand
GCGTCGCTATGCGTTGTGACGGGCAGCGGCCCGACGCTCGCGCAGAGCTATCCCAGCAAACCCATCAAGCTGATCCTGCCCTTCGCCCCCGGCTCGCCGAGCGACATGGTGGGCCGCACCATCGGGCAGAAGATGGGCGCGCAGATGGGCCAGGCGCTCGTGGCGGACAACCGGGCCAGCGCTGGCGGCACACTCGGCTTGACGCTGGCCGCCCAATCGCCGCCGGACGGCTATACCGTCCTCGTCACTTCGCCGACGATCGTGATCAGCCCGCTGCTGTATGCGAACCTCCAGTACGATTCGCTCAGGGATTTCGCGCCCGTCGCGCGGCTGGCGACGATCGAGAACGTGATGCTCGTGCACCCGTCGGTGCCGGCGAAGACGCTGAAAGAATTCATCGCGCTCGCGCGCTCGCGGCCGGGAAAGCTGAACTACGGTTCGGGCGGCGCCGGCACCACCAACCATCTTGCCAACGAGCTCTTGAAGAACCTCGAGAAGCTCAACATCGTCCACGTGCCGTACAAGGGCGCGACCTTCGCGGCGCAGGGCTTGATGGGCGGCGAAGTCGATGAAGTGGTTCTCGCCGTGGCGCCGGCATTGCCCTTCATCAAGTCCGGCCGGGTGAGGGCGATCGCTGTGCTCTCCGAGAAGCGCGTGAAGACGCTCCCCGACGTTCCGACCGCCGCGGAATCGGGCCTGCCGAACTTCAAGATGTCGATCTGGTACGCGATGTTCGTGCCCGCCGGCACGCCGCGGGATATCATCAATCATCTCTACCGCGAGGCCGAGAAAGCGCTCCAGGACCAGGAACTGCTTCAGCGCATGGGCAACGCCGGCATGGACCCGTGGCTCGGCACGCCGGAGGATCTCGGCAAGCTCCTGCGCGGCGAAATCACGCGCTTCGCGAAGATCGCCCAGAGCGCCGGCTTGAAAAAAGAATGACTCCCGGCTTTGCCGGGGGAATGAAGTGGGGAAACAACTTTGACACCAGATTCTGCTGACCCGGGCCGCAAGGCCGTTCTCGATTCCCTGCTTTTGACTATCCGGGGCGTCGAGGGGGGCGAGATGTCGGGCATGGCCGCCTACTTCGTCAGCAAGAGAATGTTCGCCTGCATTCACGGCAATGGCGTCGGAATACGGTTACCGGCCACAACTGCCGCTAACCTGCAATTCTCCAACCAGAATGTTTTCCCGTTTCAACCCAAGGGCATGCCCAGCACCCGGGAATGGGTGCAGCTCAACCACGAAAATTCCGCCGACTACGCGAAGGATATGGAAATTTTCACCGCTTCAATCGAGTTCGTGAAGGGTGACAGGAGATAATGCAGTCATTCGCCGGCCTTCTATTGCGCCAGCCTCAGACGTGAATTTGTTAACCGATTGGATGATGCCTTGCGCCAACGCCTGGTCCGGCAATGCGCTACGCAGAGTACCACAGTACTGCTACAAAGTGACATGCGGTGCCCATGACGACAAACAGGTGCCACACGAAGTGAAAGTAGCGAATACGTTCCGCCATGAAGAACATCGCGCCCGCCGTATAAGCGATGCCGCCCGCAAATAGCCAGAACAGTCCCCACTTCGGCACCAGGGTCCACACAGGCTCGATTGCGATGAGGACCAGCCACCCCATCGCGAGATAGACCCACGTCGAGAATGTTGTGTAACGAACACCGCCAAGGATCTTGAATACCGTGCCGGCAATAGCCATGATCCACACGAGTCCGAACAGCGTCCAACCCCAGGCACCATGGAGCACGCCTAAAGTAAACGGCGTATAGGTCCCGGCGATCAGCAGGTAAATTGCCGAGTGATCGAGAATCTGGAATATTCGCTTGGCGCGGTTCGGCGGCAGCGCGTGAAACACCGTGGACGCGAGATACAGCAGCACCATGGTGATTGCGAACACGCTCGCGCCCACGATTCCCGCCGGGTCTGCACGTTCGAGCGCGGCGCTTATCAGGACCGGGACGGCAATCAGCGCTGCAAGCAAGGCAATTCCATGGCTGACGCTGTTCGCGATCTCCTCTCCGAGAGACTGTGGCCGCTCGTCCAGCTCCAGAATCCGAACCAATTAAGTATCTCCGTTGCGTACCGACTACCGAATGGACGCAAAACGCCGGCTGGTTAACCCCCAGCTGCGCCATTAACTGGATTAACACTGCGTCCAAACCGGGAAAGCGGTATTGACTTGGATCAAGTCCTGGCTTGTGTGTAACCGCTGGAGCCTCGGATTCTGCTGAACCGTGGCGCAAGGCCGCCCTCGTAAGGCGGCGGCAGGTAGACGGAACGCCTTACTCGACCTTGTAGCCGCTCACCTTCACCACTTTCGCCCAGCGCTCCTTCTCGGTCGAGAGCCAGTTGCCCATTTCCTGCGGCGTCTTGGCTTGCGGGCGCGAGCCGAGCGAGGTGAGTTTCTCGCTGAAGTCGGGCAGCGCGACGATGCGCTTCACTTCGTTGTAGAGCTTGTTGACGATTTCGGGGGGCATTTTCGCCGGGCCGAGTATGCCCTGCCACGATCCCGCGCTGTAGCCATCGAGCCCCGGCGTCTCGGCGACGGTGGGCACGTTCGGGAACATCGGTTCGCGCTGCTCGCTCGATACCGCGATCAGTTTCAGCCTGCCGCTCTTCACGTGCGTCCAGGTCTGGATCACGCCCATGAACAGGAAGTCGCCGTCGCCCGTTATGACCGAGATCACGGAGGATTGGCCGCCCTTGGTCGGGACGTAGACCCAATTCAGGCCCAGGCGCTGTTGCAGCGCGAGGGTGGAGAGGTGAATGTTGCTGCCGAGTCCGACGGGGGCATTGAGCTTGCCGGGCTTCGCCTTCGCGAGCGCGATCAGCTCGGCGACGCTTTTCACCGGCACGCTGGGGTGCGTGGTCAGCAGGTACGGCGAAAACGTCACCGTCGTGATCGGCGTGAGATCGCGGATGATATCGAACGGCACCTTGTACATGCTGGGGGTGATCGAGAGATTGCCGATGTCCATCAGCACCAGGGTGTAGCCGTCGGGCGCCGCGCGCGTGACGATTTCGACGCCGATATTGCCGTTGGCGCCGGGACGCACGTCGGCGATGATCTGCTGGCCCCACGACTCGGTTAATTTCGCGCCGACCATGCGCGTGAGGATGTCGGAAGTGCCGCCGGCGGGATACGGCACGACCACGCGTATCGGCTTGGCGGGGTAGGGCATCTGCGCGGCCGGGCTTCCCGCGAACAGGAGCGCCGACAAACCCAGCATGAGACTCGATATGCGCTTCATTCTTCGTTCCTCCATGACGCTCCGTCTTGCCGGGTAGACAGGGACAGCTACCGCAGATACTCCTGCTGCCACTTTTCGTAATTCCCGCTCCCCATCCAGCGCGCCATCTCTTCCGGCGCGGCGATGCGCGGTTTGAGGTCCGCGGGCGCGCCGCCGGCGTGAAGATGCGCGTACGTGTCGCGCAGCGCCTTGGCGGCCGCGGCGACGGCCCCATGGCCTTGCAGGCAGAAGCGCACGCCGCGTGCCTCCACTTCCGCGCGCGTCAGGCTCGGCGCCGTGCCGAGTATGACCGGGATCTTGACCGCCGCGCAGATCGCATCGAGGTGATCGAGCTGCTTCAGGCCGGTGATGAAGACAGCGTCCACTCCGGTGGCGGCGTAGGCCTTGACCCGCGCCACGACGTTTTCGATGTTCTCGATCTTGACCGACGCCGTGCGCGCCGTGATCACGAGCGACGGATCGCCGCGTGCCGCCAGCGCGGCGCGCAGCTTTCCCCTCATTTCATCGATGGAGATCAACTCGTCTTCGGTCGAGCCGAAACGGGCCGGCATGACCAGGTCCTCGATCGCGAGCCCGGACAAGCCCGCGTGCTCGAGTTCCTCGACGGTGCGCATGACGTTCAACGCGTTGCCGAAACCCTGGTCGGCGTCGACGAATACGCTGAGATTGCTGAAGCGCGTGACGCTGCGAACCTGGTGCGCGAACTCGGTCAGGGTGTGCACCGCGAGGTCGGGCGCCGCCAGCATGGTGGCGGAGCACACGGAGCCGGAGAGAATCCCGAACTCGTAGCCGACCGATTCCGCGATGCGCGCGGACAGGGCGTCGTATACCGTCGCCGGCGATACGCAGCGCGGCCCGGCGAGCACGGCGCGCAACCTCTGGCGTTTTTCTGTGGGAGTCATGATCGAGACCAATTCAGTGATGGGGAGGTAAAGACCTTAAGTCGAATGGCGAAAGTCGGAAGGCGAAAGTGTAACTCCCGCGGCGCGGGAGTCCATTCTTGCTAGGTATAGGCGGACAGTAATGAGAGATCCTTGCCGCAGGGCGAGGGTGGAATGCAAGGCCGAGAGGGAAAATGAAAGTAAGTATTTGATATTATTAATATTTTAAGGTAATCCATTCCCGCTGATTTCTGTGCGCTGGCGAACATCGCATTTCCTGCGGACAGGCCACTATAAAAGATGGAGCGGAAGTCGGCCCGTGACGGTCCAAGTTGGTTTGGTCCCCAGGGTTTCGCGCAGTGCAGGGGCGCCGGACGATAACCAACGCGGGCGAAGGTAACTATCCATGAAGCGTGGGCAGAAGTGGGCAATCGGCCTCGGGATTGCAGCCGCCGTGCTGGGCGCGGCGTGGCTTGCCGTGGCCATGTGGCTGCCCACCGATGATGATCTCGTCGCCCGGCTCACGGCCGAAGCCGAGGAACGGTTGGGCGTGAAGGTCACCATCGGCTCCGCGCGCTGGGCGCTGCTGCCCACGCCCATGGTGGTGGTCAACGACTTTCGCACGCACCAGGCGCAACCGGTGGTCATCCGGCAGCTGACCGCGCACCCCAAGACCCGTGACCTGCTGGATCGCAAGCTGGCGTTCGCGCGCATCGTCATCGATGACGCGGTTTTCCCGCGCAACTCGGTGCGCGCTTTTCACGCCAAGCCGGGCGCGAGCGCGCTCGAGGCGGGCGATGGTGCGCTGCTCGAACGCTTCGAGTTTCGCAACCTGACCTGGATCTCCTACAGCGGCATCCCCGTGATCTATGACGGCGAGATCGATTTCGACCCGCACTGGCGCCCCCGCCACGCCGAGTTGCGCCGCCCCGGGATCAAGCCAGCCTTCACGCTGACGTTGAAGCGCGAAGGCGATGCCGACCGCTGGCAGACGCGCATCCATGTCGGAGGCGGCACGGGGCACGGCAACGTTGCCTTGAAGACCGCAGAAAACGGCGCCATGCACTTGAGCGGCCAGTTGGAGCCGCGTGACATCGAGGTGGCCAGCATGATGAGTTCGTTCAACCGCCGGTCAGTCGTCGGGGGCAAGGGCTCGGGGCAGACAGTATTGTCCGCGGACGGCAAATCGCTGGGCGAGCTGGCGCGCTCGCTGCATACGCGCACCACGTTCTCGGTCCATCCCGCAACCGTATTGCGCTTTGACCTCGACAAGACTATCAGCACGCGCGGCAAAGAGCGCGACGGCCAGACCGAGTTGCAGGAGCTGACCGGACAGATCGACACGCAGAACACCGACGAGGGCATGCGTGCGACCTACACCGGGCTCAAGGCCCGTGCCGGCAAGTACACGGCCACCTCCAACATCATGATCTACCACCGCCAGATCGAAGCCAGCGGCACCTTCTATCTCGTCGAGGGCGCGACCGGCGTGCCCTTTACCGTGAACGGACCGCTCGACAAGCCAAAGCTCTCGATGGAGCGGGGAGTCATGGCGGGCGCGGCTGTCGGCACCGCGGTGCTGCCCGGCATGGGCACCGATATCGGTGCGAGCATCGGCGGCTTCTTCGGCCGGCTTTTCAGTGGCGGCGAGCCTCAACCCGCTGCCTCAGCGCCGGTTGCGCCGGAAAGGAACTAGCCGCATAGTTCCGGAACGACCCGTCGATGGAGGCGTCACCCCATGAATTCGAAATGGCCGGGCCTCAAGATTCTCGGACTCCTGCTCGCGTCGAATCTCCTTTTCTCCATCGCCTCCGCCGCAAGCTGGCCGGAGCGGCCGGTGCGCATCATCATCCCGTGGCCGCCGGGAGGCAGCACCGACATCGTCGGGCGAATCCTGGCGTCGGACCTGACCGCGCGGTTGAAGCAGCAGGTGGTGATCGACAATCGCGCCGGCGCCGCCAGCATCGTCGGCCTGCAGATCGCGACGGCCTCGCCGCCGGACGGCTACACCTTCATGATGACCTCCACCGCGTACGGCTTTCTCATCGACAAGCCGAAGGTGCCGGTCGACCTCGTCCATTCGTTCGCGCCGGTGGCGATGATCGGCTTCGGCGACAGCGCGCTCACCGTGCATCCCTCGCTGCCGGTGCGCTCGGTGAAGGAACTGATCGCGCTCGCGAAAAAACGCCCGGGCGAGATGCTCTACGCCTCCTCCGGCATCGGCGGGTTCCCGCACATGAACACGGAATTATTCCAGATCAAGACCGGGGTGAAGCTGGTGCACGTGCCGTTCAAGGGCGGCGGCCCCGCCGCAATGGACCTGGTCGCCGGCCACAGCCAGGTGCAGATCTCGTCGCTCGTCACGATGATGCCGTTCATCCAGAGCTCGCGGGTGAGGCTGCTCGCGACGGGCGGTCCCAAGCGCGATGCCAAGTATCCGGACGTGCCGACGATCGCGGAGACCGTGCCGGGCTACGAGTCGCGAATCTGGTGGGGCATCTTCGCTCCGCCGAAGACGCCGGCCGACATCATCGCGCGCTTCCACGCCGAGACCCTGGAAGTCATTTCCACGCCGCTGTTCCAGAAACGGCTCGACGAGCAGGGCGGCTCGATCGTGAAGATGAGCTCCGCCGAGTTCGGCAAGCTCATGTTGGCCGAGCAGAACAAGTGGCTCGAGGTCATCCGCGTCGCTGGTATCAAAGGCGAGTGACGAGCGGCAAGGATGAACGTGGAATGTGGAACGTGGAAATGTAAGTCTGGCTTTCTCGCGTAGTCCTCAAAGTAAAACGGCGGCCAATCGGCCGCCGTCTTTTGGCGGTGTTTCCAATTAGAGATTTACGCGCAGCGTGAGGGCCATCATTCCACGTTCCACGTTCATCCCTCATCCTTCACGAAAGTGTCGGATGGCGCTTAACCCATCCGGTTGCGTCCTCGTAAGCGCCGGCGACGCCGTAGATCGTCGCTTCGTCATATGGCTTGCCGACGATCTGGATGCCGAGGGGCAGGCCGGACTGGGTGAAGCCGACCGGAATCGATAGCGCGGGACTGCCGGTGACGTTGAACGGCGCGCGCGCCTGCCGGCCGTAGGTGGTCTCGACCGCCTTCGGGTCGTCGATGCGGCAGGGCGGGTCCATCGAGCTCGCCGTTACCACTACGTCGATATCGGAGAACAGGGCGTGGAACGCCTCTGCCATCTTGCTGCGCACGCGCGTGGCGTTGATGTAGTCGGCCGCGCGCACGAAGGCGCCCGCCATCAGCCGCTCGCGGGCCAGCGCGCCGTAGTCCTGCGGCCGCTCGCGCATCCAGTTCTCGTGCGCGGCGAAAGCCTCGCTGGTCAGTATCGTGCGATTGACGGCGAGATACTCGCCCAGCGGCGCGGTCTGGATCTCGCTGACCTTGGCGCCGAGGCTGGCAAGTATCCCCACTGCGGCATCGATTCCCGTGGTCACTTCCGGATCCGCCACCATGTCGCGCGTGTAGAAGTGGCGGATCACGCCGATCCTCAGGCCCTTCACGCCCTGATCGAGTTGCTGGGTGTATCCGCCCACCGCGTGCGCGGAACTGCCCGGGTCGAGGGGGTCGTGGCCCGCCATGAGGTCCAGCATCAGCGCGTTGTCCCGCACCGTGCGCGTCAGCGGCCCGACGTGGTCGAGCGAATAGGCGAGCGGGACCACGCCGCGCCGGCTGACGAGGCCGTAAGTTGGCTTCATGCCGGCGACGCCGCACATCGAGGCCGGGTTGCGCACAGAACCGCCGGTGTCGGTGCCGATGGCCACCGGCAAAAAACCCGCCGCCGTCGCGCTGCCGGCGCCGCTCGAGGAGCCGCCGCAGAAATGGTCGCGGTTCCAGGGATTGCGCGCCGGCGGCCACGGCAGGTCGAACGACGGCCCGCCGATGGCGAATTCGTGCGTCGAGAGCTTGCCCATGAACACGCCGCCCGCCGCCTTCAACTTATGCGCCACCGGGGCGTCGGCCGCGGCAACGTTGTCCTTCAGGATCTTCGAGTGCGCGGTGGTCGGCAGGCCCGCATAGTCGATGATGTCCTTCAGGCCATAGGGCACGCCGTGCAGCGGCCCGCGCCAGGCACCGCGCGTAATTTCCTTCTCGGCGCGCTTCGCGTCTTCCAGCGCGAGCTCGGGCGTGAAGCGCAGAAACGCGTTCAACTTCCCATCGTAGCGCTCGACGCGATCGATCAGCGCCCTGGTGTACTCGACGGGCGAGAGCTTCTTGGCGCGCAGCAGCTCGGCCGCTTCGGCCACGGTCAGCCAGGCTAAGTCGGTCATAGAACGTCTCCCAGGCGGAACACGTGCGCCGGCTCGTCGGCCGGGGTCAGGTTCGCGATCGGCAGCATCGCGCGCCGCGCTCGCGCCGCCTGCGTTGCGCGAAACAATTGCTGAAGATGTTCGTCGCTGAGCTGAGTCATGCCAATTTCCGCGGCCATCTTGCGGACTTCGTCTAGCGTCAGGGCGTCGTCGGACATGGTGTCCTCCCGGGGAAAAGTCGTATTCGTCACATTATGCTACCGCGGTTGGTGATGCGGAGCAGGGGGACCTGCGCTATCCTCGGTGCACCCTATGAAATCTTTCTACGGCTGGCGCATCGTGGCTGCCGGCGGCGCCCTGCAATTTCTGCAGAGCCTGCTGCTGAACCAGGCGTTCGGCGTCTATCTTGCGGTGCTGGTCGAGGACCGCGGCTGGAGCAAGACTTCCATCGCCGCCGCCGCCGCGCTCAAATCCACGGAGGTCGCGGTCCTCGGCCCGGTGCTCGGCTGGGCGGTTGACCGTTTCGGCGCGCAGGGCATCGTCCGCGCCGGCATCATCACCTTCGGCATTGGTTTCATGCTTCTCAGCCGGATCGAGACGCTCATGGGCTTCTACGGGGCGTTCGTGGTCATTGCGCTGGGCTCGAGCATGTTCAGCAACTCCATCGTCGGCGTCGCGATCATCCACTGGTTCGAGAAGCGCCGCGCCCGCGCCCTCTCCGCGCTCCAGGCCGGCTCCGCGATCGGCGGGCTCTTCGTGTTCATCGTTGCGGCTTCGATCCAGACCTACGGCTGGCGGGCGACCGCGTTAGGCTCGGGCGTCATCGCGATCCTGGCCGGCTGGCCGCTGGCGCGCATGATCCGCAGCCGCCCCCAGGATTACGGCGAAACCGTGGACGGCGTGCCGCCCGCGCCCAGGCAGGACAACGCCCCTGCGACGGCTCCTGTGCAGGACGGCCTGAGCACGCGCGAGGCGCTGCGCACCAGCGCCTTCTGGCTGATCGCGCTCGGCCACGCTTTCGCGCTCTTGGCGGTGTCCGCCGTGAACGTGCACGCCGTCACCCATATCAAGGAAGGCCTCAACCATTCGCTCGCCGTGGCGACGCTCGCATTCACCATGGTGACGGTCGGGCAATTCGGCGGCGTGACGCTGGGATGGATCATCGGCGACCGCTACCCGAAGCGCCTGGTCGCGGCGGCCTGCATGCTGATGCATTGCGCCGGCCTGCTCATGCTGACCTACGCCACCAGTTTCGCCGTGGTGGTTATTGCCGCGCTGATCCATGGCGTCGCCTGGGGCCTGCGCGGCCCGTTCATGCAGGCGATGCGCGCCGACTATTTCGGGCGCAACTCGATCGGCATGATCATCGGGCTCTCGTCCATGATCGTCGTGTTCGGCAATATCGCCGGGCCGATATTGGCCGGCGCCTTCGCCGACTGGACCGGGAACTACCGCATGGGCTTCACGATCCTGGCGGTACTGGCCGGCGTGGGGTCGTTGTTCTTCGTGATGGCGAAGCCGCCCAGGCAGGCAGGCGCGGAAACGCGTTCTACTCGGGCTTGATTCCCGCCTCTTTGACCACCTTCGTCCAGCGCGCGATTTCGGACTTGAGGTAATTGCCGAGCTCCGCGGGCGTGCCGCCGACCGGCACGAGCCCCGTGCTCAGTATGCGTTCGCGCGTCTCGGGTTGCTGCATCATCCGGTTGATCTCGGTGTTGAGCCGGTTGACGATGGCGGGCGGCGTACCCGCCGGCGCGTAAATTCCCGACCAGGGGGTGACCGCAAAACCCGGCAGGCCGGACTCGGCGAGCGTCGGCACGTCGGGAATGTCGGGCGCGCGCTTCGGGCTCGTCACGGCGATCGTGCGCACCTTGCCGCCTGCGCGCACTTGCGGCAGGATTTCCGCGATCGGATTGAAAATTGCCTGCACCTGGCCGCTGACGAGAGCGGCCAGGGCCG
>Ga0111538_10014551_pt1 | contig 10366 bp, 10 predicted proteins | sample SoiMethybrSBSTD1_FD_79669 | JGI IMG/M metagenome (GOLD analysis project Ga0111538, IMG submission 79669) | Bulk soil microbial communities from a Populus tree surrounding site in Tennessee, USA - Soil MetaG P. TD hybrid SBSTD1 (version 2)... | ecosystem: Environmental > Terrestrial > Soil >... | reverse complement strand
TCCCACTGGCCCTGCTGCTTCTGCGTCTGAAAGGATATGTTCTGTATGCAATGGAAATACCTGAAGGCCTGCTTGTGGATGTTACATTCAGCTTCCCTGCTTATGGCCGGCGAGACGGTGCATCGGCACCGCATCCTGGCGGCGCAGTATCAGGGGCCGGGTGGAAACCGGCTCATTGAGGTTTCGCCCGAGGGCAAGCTGACTTGGGAACACAAGCCTCCAAGTATCTGCGTGATGTTCCAGATCCTGCCGAAGCAGCATCTGCTCTACGCCTACGGAGGCAAACCCACTGGCGTTCGAGAGATTGATCGCAAGCAGAACGTGGTCTGGGATTATGTCAGCCAGTCCCCACAAGTTTTGGCTGGTGAACGGTTGACCAACGGAAACACGCTGCTGGCAGAACAAGGTCCCAGTCGAATTGTCGAGGTCAATCCCAAACGTGAGGTTGTTTCCTCCCTGAACGTTCCCAACCGCGAGGAGGCTTTCCATCGGCAACTACGCCTGATCCACCGCTTGAAGAATGGAAACGTGCTGGCAGCCATCGAAGCCGAGGGCGCGGCAAGGGAAGTTGATCCCCACGGAAAGGTCGTGTGGGAAATCACGGGACTCGCCGATGTTTACGGAGCGTTGCGCCTTCCCAATGGGAATACTCTGGTTGCATGTGGAACTCAGAAGCGTGTCATCGAAGTAACCCCTGCCGGCAAGATCGTCTGGGAACTCACCGCTCAGGACGTGCCTGATTTGAACCTCACCTGGATCACAAGCCTGCAGTTGCTGCACGACGGCAACTTTGTGATTGGCAACTTTCTCCGAGGACAGGAGGGCAAGGGTGCTCACGCCTTTGAGATCAATCGCGACAAGAAAGTCCTCTGGAAATTCGCGGACCACACAATGGTGAAGGCGGCAACCATGGTCCGAGTGCTGGATAAACAATAGTCGTTTCTCCGAGCATGGGAATTCCCAAGGCGCTCGTAGAATAGCGGGTAGTTCAAGTTGAAAAGTGACGAGCAGCGGGTCTCGTCGAAAGGAAGGCTAAACGCAATGCATCGGAGGAAATTCATTACGGCTGCGAGCCTGGCGGCAGTTGGGTTGACAGCGGGGTGCGGCAAAGGAAAGCCAGGCGCCGAGAAAGAACTCCCGAGTGAAGTGGGCGCCAAGTTGAGTGCCTATGGCGAGCGATCGAAATACGACAAGGCGAAGCGGCTTGTTCCAGAACTGAAGAGGCCGGAGATCGGTTCGTCAACGACGCCTCTGGCCGATACCGAGGGCATCATTACTCCTGCGGCGCTGCACTTCGAACGACATCATGCGGGCGTCCCGCAGATTGATCCGGCCACACACACACTCCTGATTCACGGCCTGGTAGACCGGCCCACGGTCTATACAATCGATGAATTGAAACGGCTGCCGTCGGAGTCGGACATCTACTTCGTCGAATGCTCAGGCAATTCCGGACGCGAGTGGAAAGCACCGGGCGCCGGTGACGTGCAGAAAGGATTCGGCTTGGCCAGTTGCAGCGAGTGGACGGGAGTGCCGGTGCGGTTGCTCCTGGAAGAAGCAGGCCTGCAGAAGAGCGCCAAGTGGATGCTGGCCGAAGGAGCCGACGCCTGCAAGCTGTTCCGAAGCCTGCCACTGGACAAGGTTGTGAAAGACGGTCTCGTCGCGTACGCCCAAAACGGCGAAGCGATCCGGCCCAGCCAGGGCTATCCTCTGCGGTTAATTGTCCCGGGCTATGAAGGGAACACCAACATCAAGTGGCTCCGGCAACTGAAAGTGGTTGATCAACCCTACATGGCCAAGGATGAGACTTCGAAGTACACGGACTTAATGGCGGATGGAAAGGCCCGGCAATTCAGCTTCGAGATGGATGCCAAGAGTGTCATTACTCATCCAAGCGGCGGACGCAAGCTGGTTGGTCCCGGTTTTTACGAAATTCGCGGGCTGGCATGGACCGGGCGTGGCCGGATCGAGAAGGTGGAGGTTAGTGTGGATGGAGGCGTGACGTGGAAGGCCGCGCAACTTCAAGAGCCACGTTTGGCGATGGCGTTCACGCGGTTCCGGATGCCTTGGGAATGGGATGGCAGCGAAGTTCAGATCATGAGTAGAGCCACTGATGAATCCGGATATCTGCAGCCGTCACGCGAGGAGTTGACCGACGCTCGCGGCCTGAATTCCAACTACCACTACAACGGTACCAAGGCCTGGAGAATTACGGCTGATGGGGAGGTGCACAGTGTATAAATCAGCCGCGCTCTTGCTGCTGGCAGCGGGTTTGGCGATGGCGCAATCGCCAAAGTACAAAGTGGGAAAACCTGCAACCGCGGGCGACATCGCTCAACGCGATCACTTTGTCTCACCAGACGGCAAGGGCTTGCCCGCTGGGAAAGGCACTGCCGCTGAAGGAAGATCCGTGTACGAACGCCGTTGTGCCACGTGTCATGGCGCGGAGGGCCAAGGAAAAGAGGAGGCAGCCCTGGTAGGCGGGAAAGGTACGCTGACAACGCCAAAGCCGTTGAAGACTGTTGGTAGCTATTGGCCGTACTCGACGACGCTCTTCGACTATATCAACCGGGCGATGCCATTCGATAATCCGGGACTGCTGACCCACGATCATGTGTATGCCGTTTCGGCGCTGATCTTGTATTGGAACGGCATCATCGGAGAACACGACGTAATGGACGCCTCGACGCTGGCCAAGGTCAAGATGCCGAATCGAGACGGTTTTGTGGCTGACGGAAGACCTGACACAGGCAAGCAGAAAAAGTCAAAGCGCTAAGAGAGAGCGACGAAGGTGCTTTGCGCTTGGGGCTTCCGGAATCGTCCCGGCGCGAAGCACCTGAAGGACCTCTCATAAAGAGGGCGGAGGCACAGCGAACACGCCAGAACGCCGGCCAAACGTAACTTCAGTCCTCCATCCTGCGGAGACCTTTTGCATCCTTGAGCCTGCTTCGGTTCTGCAACAATTTGGTTGCCTTGGGTGGCATCTACCGGATCGCTGGGCCACACTACTTCTTGACAAACTCCACCCGCCGATTGTTTGCCTTGCCAGCAGGATTGTCGTTCTTGTCCACGGGCTGGCTCTCGCCTTTGCCGTCGGTTTCCATCCGGCTCGCATCAATCTTGAATTCGGAACTGAGGGCAGACTTGACTGAAGCCGCTCTCCGCTTGGACAAATCCAGGTTTTTGGCGTCGTCGCCATCGGAGTCGGTGTGGCCGACAATCTGGACCTTCAGATCAGCGTTCTCGGTGAGTACGCCGGCAATCTCCTTCAGCGAACCGTAGGACTCGCCCTTGATCCGGTCGCTGTTGACGTCGAACAGGATCCCGCGGGTTACCCACTTGCCTTCTGTAAGGATCTTGTTGCGAGTATCGGGAGCACCCGTAGCAACGCGGAGATTCGCAAGGTAGTACTCGCAGTTGCCGCAACCGCCTCCCACGAAGAAGACAACGGAGTTAAACTTGGCGGAGGCCGACACTGCTCTCGGTATATCCCATACCTTCTCCTCGTTCATGTAAATCCGGACGCGCTGCCGCTGACGCCACAAAGCGATATGCACAGGTTTTCCTTTGCTCGCTGTCAACTGTGCCGTGTTCGTGCTGTTGGCTGCCGAGCTCGTGCCGTCCTTGCGGACGACCATAGAGGAAGTGCCGTGCCCGGAAGCACTCGGGTGCGCGGTGAACTGGAAGTTGTTTGGAACCGTCTGCCAGCCCGTCGGCTCTTTCAGGTCGGGGAGTTCGACGAGCACGGTGGCCAGAGGGATGCCAGGGTCGGCGGTCGGCGGCACAGTGAGGTCGAATTCCAGCGTGACATTGTCAGGCAGCTCGGTGATGAACTCGGGGATGAAGAAACCGGCCCTGGTGAGTTTCAGCCACCTGCCAGGCTGGCCGGCAAGAGTTACGATTTCGCCTGACGCGTCCGTATTCCACCTGGCGGGGAAGTCGCCGACCGCATCCTGCGTGAAGTCCTCAAAACCGACCACCTTCTCTCCAGGAACAAAATCAAACTTGCTAAAGGCCTGGAAGCTTGGTGGGGCGGCAGCATCCGAGGACGCAGAAGCAGAGGACTCCTTCTTGGCTTCACCGTCCTTTTTGGCCTCCGTTTCCTTCTTCGTCTCAGCCTCCTTCTTAGCTTCAGCCTCCTTAGCTTCGGCCTCCTTCTTAGCCTCGGCGTCTTTTTGCGCTTGGGCCTCTGCATCTTTCTTTTTCATTGCGTCCTTTGCTTTCCGGGCCGCATCCTTGAGACCGCCAAACTGCGCCTGAGCCGGGACTGAAGAGTGCAGAAGCAGTACGGTCGAGAGCAAGGCTAGAACAGGTGTCTTCATCGGGAGTCTCCTTTAACGTGTATTTGCCACACCTTCCCCATCAAGGGCGGCAACTCAGAGAGCACAACGAGTATATCGAAAGGCTCCGGTACCCAGGTTTCGAACCCCAGCATTGTTCGAGAAAGTCAGACAAAAGATGTGCGAAAGATTAGCCTAGCAAGGCTGGCTTGTTAACAAAATTGTGGAGTCGGCTGGATTTTTTGCAGTAGCAGACCTGATAAGGCTTCGGCTGGCCTGGTAGGAACACCGCCCAGCGAGCGAAGAACCCTCCCCAGCTAGCGGGTGCCAGATGGGGAGGCCGTCAAATAGGTAGGTTTCACGAAGATCTAAGAGTCTACCGCCGGTTGTCGGTGTGTTGGTCGTAGACGACACCAGCGACGCCACCGGCAATAGCGCCGACCGCCGCGCCTTTGGTACCACCCAGAAGACCGCCGACTGCGGCTCCAGCGCCGCTGCTGCCGGCAATGATCAACGCTGACTCAGCGGTGCTGCGTTCGCCATAGCCCCGATACCGGCTATCGTTCCAATTCCGATCGTAGGATTGATACTGGTTGTAACCCCTACCCTGGTTAGACCGGTAGTAGCGCTGGTAGGAGCGGTCCTGCCGATAGTCGCGAGCGCGTTGATATTGGTAATAGTTGCCCCGCGGATAGTAATTGTTTCGCTGGTAGTTGTAATGATCCCGTCTGGCCTCGTTACGACAATTCGAGCCGGCAGAAAAACGTGACCTTCGGTTCCAGTCATCCCTTCTCTTTTCAGCCAGTGCCGGCGTGGAACTATTGAGTACCATCCAGCCCAATAACAGAGTGCTCACCACAACCGGGCCTTTTCGCTTCAACAGCTGAGTGTGTGCAAACATGGTGGAGCGTGCCTCCTTTTTTGTCTTTTGCCAGTAAGAAGGCACCTCCGCTTGAAAGGTTGCTTCGTGCACCCGAGAAAGCTTTATGGCAATCCTTGAGCTTGCTGATCCTAACTCCGGCGCAAATTAGCCTCACATCCTAAAGCGCCAGATCCAGCCAACATCATCACAGCACAACATATAGCCTTCATGCAGGGCTGCGCCATGGATCACCGGAGAGTCGTCGGTTAGTTGGATCTTTTCGATGATCTTGCCATTCAGATCGAACCGGAAGAACGCGTTCAGATTGGAGTCAGCATTCCACAGTGTCTCGCGATTCTCGTCCCACGTCAGCCCGTGGGTCCGATTTCCCGGCACCGGCCATGTCTTCTGCACGACCCAGGTCTTGGGCTCCATGACAACCAGAAAACGGGCCGGAGGAACGACGAAATAAAGCAACCCATCCTTGGCAACGATGCCGTGGGCTCCTGTTCCGCCATTGCCGTCTTGTGTGTCGAGCGGCAATTGACCGTATGGTAGTTCACTCTTTGCCCCACTACCACCGCCAGCCTGGCCCGGCTCGGCGGGATAGGCCGGCTTGAGTTTGCTGCTGCGAGGTTTGGCGTCGCCCTTCTTCTGGTATATGCGACCGGCGCCGGGCGTCCAATACTTCGCGATTGTTTTGCCGTCCTTCGGACTGCAACTGACCATGAGGCTGTTGTGGGTTGACGAGATCCACATCCCCCCGTGTTCATCGACCGTCACTCCAGTGGCGGCGTTGACATCGGTCTTGAACTCTCGAATCACTTTGCCGTCGGCTACATTCACCAGCGACACCCAGTTGTCGCGGCCCTGATCGAGAATCCACATGCCCTCGCTCGTCATGCTCAAATCATTTGGCTTGGCGTGCGGGCTCTTGTAGATAATTTCCCATTTGGAGACCTGGCGCGATTTGATTCCGTTCAGGTTTGTCAGAGCAGCAGATGGTAATGCGGCCGCAAGGCCGAAAAACTGTCTACGCTGGATCATGGCTGGAGTTCCTCGGTTGATTTTTCTGCGCTGGTGCATTCGATACGCTTCAAACACCAACTTTTTCAAAGGCTTTGTAACTGGAAAGAGATATTATTCTGCTCTACTCGGGAAGAGAACGCAACGCGACAGATTTCTCGGCGCCATCATTGTGTGCTGCAGAAGAATCCCCTTGGGAGCCATCAACATGGATTTTCGGACTGACATGGATCGACTTCAAGCAAGGCAGCCTCTGCGACGTAAAATCACTAGCGGCGATCGGACGATCCCACTCTTCCTGACGCTCGTATGTTTAGGTCAAACGATGTTTGGCCAGGCGCAGGAATCCACGAAAAGCTCCGGGGTCCAATTTGTTCGTGACGTGGTTCCGATTCTCCGCGACAGGTGTCTCTCTTGTCATGGTCCGAAGATTCAACAGTCTGGATTACGCCTGGACACCCGGATCGAAATGCTTCGCGGTGGCAAATCCGGGCCTGCGATTTTGGAGAACGACGAAGCCAAGAGCCTTCTCATCCGGCGAATCTCCGGCTCCGAAGCCGGCATACAAATGCCGCCAAGCGGTGCCCTGAGCGAGAAGGAGATTGAAATCTTCCGCACCTGGATTCGCGGGGGCGCACCATGGGATGCAGGCGCATCCTTTACCAAGGAACATGCGGTAACTCCGGGTGCAAAGGAACTCTTCGAGGCGATTCGTCATGGCCAGCTCTCAGGGATGCGGAGCATTCTGGACCGGGACCCGAAATTGATTCGTGCTGTCGATGAAAACGGTTCCACGCCGCTCACTCTTGCTGCCTATTGGGCCGGTCCTGCAGAAGTAAAGGAACTATTGGCACGCAGCGCGGACCCCAATACAAGGAATGACATCGGCGTCGCCGCTTTGATTCCGGCCACGGACAATCTTGAAACGACCCGGTTGTTGGTGGAGGCCGGCGCTGACGTTAATGCACGGACAGAAGATGGCAGCACCGCACTGATGGTCGCCGCGCGACGAGCCGGTGCAGTGCCCGTAGCAGCGTATCTCCTGGAAAAGGGAGCCGACATTGGAGCCTCGACGGTGGAGGGCACTACCGCACTGCATCGGGCTGCGCAGTCTGGCGACGTGGACATGATCAAACTTCTGGTGGAACGAGGCGCCAACGTCAATGCCCAGCGAAAAAGTGGCCCGGTTCCGTTAGCGTCTGCAGTCGTCTTTGGTCAGGGGGCGGCCGTTCGCTACTTGCTGTCCAAAGGTGCCAAACCAAACTTGGGTGACGTCGGGTTGAGCCGCGCTGTATTTCAAGGTAACGTCGAAATCGTGAAGGCTCTGTTGGAAGCTGGGGCGGAAGTGAAAAACACCGCGATGGTTTTCCCTGGGTTCGGTGGACAGGAACCCATTCTGGCACTCGCCTGCTTCTCCTATAACTCAGACCCGCAAATTGTGAGGATGTTGTTGGACCGGGGCGCAGACCCGGCCGGCAAGAGTCAACAAGGAAGAACACCGCTGGAACTTGCCCGCGAACGAGGTTACGAAGAGGTGGCCAGGTTGCTTGTTCAGGCCATCGAAAAGAGGCAGGCCGCAGAGAAAGGAAAGCCATGAAACGCCACACTATTGTTGCAATAGGAATCCTGGGAAGCCTGACCATCGGAGCTGTTGTAGTCAGGTCGGAAACGTCATCCGACCCAATCCGTAACGCAATTCGCAAGAGCCTCCCGCTGCTCGGGAAGACGGGGCCAATTTTCGTTCAGAAGTCGGGCTGTGTTTCGTGCCATAACGTCTCGCTCCCGTCGATGGCCATGGTGGCTGCCAGCGAACGGGGGTTCGTTGTAGACGAAGAGGCCAGGAAAGAAAATATCAAAGCGGCTCTGGCTTCGAAGACCTTTTTCGAGCCCAAGGACCTCATGAAGCTTGACGGTGTGCCGGGGCAGACGATGACGACTGGCTACACGCTTATCGCCTTGGCTGCCGAGAAATACCCGGGCGATTCACTCACCGACGCGATGGCCTTGTGGTCCGCATCCACGCAGTTTGGTGACGGCAGTTGGAACCTGCCCTCGCACCGCGCGCCGATTGAGTACAGTCCGTTTACCGGAACTGCCCTCGGTTTGCGGGTCCTCCAGCTTTACGGACCACCTGCCAAGCGCAAAGAGTTTGACGTGCGCATCGCGAAGGCTCGGCATTGGCTGGAAGAGAACACCGCACGTGACAATGAAGGTCGAACCTTCCGGTTGCTGGGACTCGGATGGGCAGGAGCAGAAAGGAACATGCTAAAGAGTGCCGTTGATGATCTCGCGCGCAAACAACGCGCAGACGGTGGCTGGGCACAGTTGCCTGGCCTGGAGTCGGACGCCTACGCTACTGGTCAGGCTCTTTACGCACTCCGCATCGGCGGAGGCATGTCCCCATCTCACGAAACCTACAGGAAAGGTGTCGCTAGTTTACTCCAGACCCAACTTCCTGACGGTACCTGGCTCGTCCACACACGTTCGTACCCGGTGCAACCCTATTTCGAAAGCGGTTTCCCTCACGGACCGGACCAGTGGATTTCTGCCGCCGCGACCAGTTGGGCTACCCTATCGTTGACGCTCGCCCTGGACAGTCCGAGTGGAGCTCAATCTCTCGCCGCCAGCAAGCCGAAGCACTAACGATTGCCTACTGCCTTCGCGCCAGTTGATGAATGTGGGAGGCGCGCTCCGCGCGGCGATCTTCCTTGATTATGCTTCGGGTCGCCGTTGGGACAGCGCGTCCCACATTTTTATGGATCGTGGCCCTGAGTTGCTGCACGAAAACGCTCATGCAAAGTCTCTCCAACCCGCAAGACAAATCCTCCGTCATTCTCCGCCTCAAAACCATTCGGCACGATAGCCCTCGCCAGTGGGGCCGAATGTCTTCACATCAAATGATCTGTCATCTCAGCGATGCATTTCGAGTTGCCATTGGCGAGAAGCCTGCCCGCCTGGCACCCAACCTCATCAACCAAACGATGATCAAGTGGATCGCACTCCGGGCCCCACTGCAGTGGCCGAAGGGGTTTCAAACGCCACCGGAAGTCAATCAAGAAGGGGATGTTTGTACCCGTCCGCTGGACTTTCAGAAGGACATCACGCAACTGCTTGCTCTCATCGAACGCTTCACAGCCGGGCAAAGAGATTTTCAATTTCAGTCGCATCCGATTTTTGGACAGCTTTCTGAGTGGGAGTGGTTCCGCTGGGGCTACCTGCACATGGATCATCACCTGCGGCAGTTTGGTGCGTGAAGCGGGAGGAGCTTGGCCTCCTCTACCGGGAGCACACCTTCTTGGCAACAGCTTAAGAGTAAAGCCAGATTTGGAAAGGGCGGCGTTACTTTGTTTGTCATTCCCGCGAAAGCGGGAATCCAGCCGGAACTCACAAAACTGGATTCCCGCCTTCGCGGGAATGACGCAGATTGGCTGTTCGTGTTTTGTTGCGGCCACGACGGGAGGCGGCTTCCCAAAGATCGGGCTCGCATCGTCAGGAGCAGCCAGATATCAGCCACTCCTGACAACTGACAAGGGCAATGAGGCAAAACCAGCCTACCAGTAGAGCTTGAGTCCCACCTGCATCTGGCGGGCTTCGCCAACCGTGGAGGTAACCTGACCGAACGTATTGTTGTTCAGGTTGGTGTTTGGAAGGGCGAAGATGTGACGGTTGAACACATTGAACATTTCCCAGCGGAAATCCAACCGGAAGTCCTCAGTGAAACTAAAACTCTTCGCAAGGCTGACGTTCTCATTGTATGTCGGAAACGCCCGTACTTTTGGGTTATAGCGAGTCACGTTTCCGAAAGCACTCGCTTGGGTTGGAAAAGCGTTGATGTCCAGAAACCGATCGACTGCGGGATCGAATTGATCTCCCTTAATGGGTGCGCGCCAGTTGTCATAACTGGTGACGGTCGGACGTGTCGTGCCATTGAACAAAATAGAAGCGAACGGATTGTTACGCTGCAATGCCACCGGAAAGCCGCTCAAGTACGTCAGAATGCCGCTGACCCGCCAGCCCCCAAGAACGTGCGAGGCCACGCCACCGTTCATCCATCGCCGGCCCTTCCCCCACGGTAGTTCGTAAAGAGTGCTGAGCTTTACGGCGTGAGTCTGGTCGAACGCCCCAATCGACTTCTCAGCACCGCGGTTGTACTGATCCTGTGAGGCGCCGTTAGGCGCGTTGTATGTGTCAGAATCGG
>Ga0111538_10014550_pt1 | contig 10367 bp, 6 predicted proteins | sample SoiMethybrSBSTD1_FD_79669 | JGI IMG/M metagenome (GOLD analysis project Ga0111538, IMG submission 79669) | Bulk soil microbial communities from a Populus tree surrounding site in Tennessee, USA - Soil MetaG P. TD hybrid SBSTD1 (version 2)... | ecosystem: Environmental > Terrestrial > Soil > Tree... | reverse complement strand
TTCGGCGGAGCGTCCGCGAGTTCGCCGAGATCGAGATTCGACCGCACGTCCGGGAGTGGGACGAGGCGGAGCACTTCCCGCTCGAGCTGCTGCCACGCCTGGCGGAGCAGGGGCTCATGGGCATGCAGTTTCCCGAGTCGTACGGCGGCTCAGGATTGTCGGCTGTCGACTACTGCATCTGCATTGAAGAGCTCGCCCGCGTCGATCCGAGCGTTGCCCTGTCAGTCGCCGCGCACAACGGCCTTTGTTCGTCTCACATCTATCTCTTTGGCTCCGAGGCGCAAAAGCAGAAGTACTTGGTTCCGCTGGCCTCGGGGCAGAAGCTTGGCGCGTGGGGGTTGACCGAGTCCACCTCGGGCAGCGACGCCGCCGGCATGCGCACGACAGCGACTCGCGTTGACGATGGCTTCGCGCTCAATGGATCGAAGACCTTCATCACACACGGCCGCGCCGGCGACACCATGGTGGTGATGGCGGTGACCGACCGCAGTAAAGGCCGCCACGGTATCTCGGCGTTCATCGTCGAGCGTGGCACCCCGGGTATGACGGCCGGGAAGAAGGAAACGAAGCTGGGGATGCGCGCCAGCGAGACCAGCGAGGTCCTGTTCGAGAACTGCCGGATTCCCGCCGATCAGCTGCTGGGGACAGAAGGCCAGGGCTTTGTCAACACGATGCAGGTGCTCGACGCCGGTCGCATCGGCATTGCCGCGTTGTCGGTCGGGCTTGCCCAGGGCGCGTATGAGGCCGCTCTCCGCTACGCGCAGGAACGACGGGCGTTTGGTAGGACCATCAGCGCGTTCCAGGCGATTCAGTGGAAGCTTGCCGACACGGCGACGCGTATCGAGGCCGCCCGCCTGCTCACCTACCGGGCCGCTTATGTGAAAGACAAGGGCGGGCGAACGACCCTTGAATCGTCAATGGCCAAGTTGTACGCGAGCGAGATCGCCGTGCAGGCGGCTGACGACTGCGTGCAGATTCACGGCGGTTACGGTTTCGTGAAGGATTATCCAGCGGAGAAATTCTTCCGAGACGTCAAGCTGACGACGATCGGCGAGGGCACCAGCGAGATTCAACGGCTCGTCATTGCCAGGCAGTTGCTGGCGCGATGATGCCGGCGGAGGAGCCTCGCCGAACGTGACGCTGCCACTCGCCGAAGGCCTGCTGCGCGGTGACGTTCGCGCCATCGCCCGCGCGATCTCGCTGGTCGAAGCGGAGGGCGCGGCCGGCGCGGATCTCATCAGGGCGGTGTTTCGCCACTCGGGCCGCGCCTATCTCGTGGGCGTAACCGGGCCGCCTGGAGCGGGAAAGAGCACCCTGGTCGATCGCCTGACGACGACGATTCGACAGAGCGGCGCCACGGTCGGCATCGTGGCCGTTGACCCTACCAGTCCATTCACCGGGGGAGCCGTCCTCGGCGACCGGCTCCGCATGCAGACGCATGCCGCGGACTCCGGCGTGTTCATCCGGAGCATGGCGACGCGCGGGCACCTGGGCGGGCTGTCGCGGGCGACGGCCGACGCAGCAATAATTCTGGACGCCGCCGGGCGCGAAATCGTGCTCATCGAAACGGTTGGAGTCGGTCAGGACGAAGTCGACATCGTCCGCACGGCCGACATTTCAATCGTTGCCCTCGTTCCGGGGACCGGAGACGAGGTGCAGGCGCTGAAAGCCGGCATCATGGAGATCGCCGACATCTTTGTCGTCAACAAAGCGGATCGAGAGGACGCGGACCGGCTGGTGTCAGCCGTCGAAGCGACGCTCTCGCTGCACACATACGGTCCTGACGACTGGCGGCCGCCGATCGTAAAGACCGTCGCCACGACCGGCGTCGGGATCGATGCGCTCTGGGCGGCCGTCGGCCAGTTCCGGGCGCACGCGCAGCGGCTGGGCACGACACGACGGCGGAGCCGCAGCGAGCACCGCCTCAAGGAAGTCGTCGGCCAGCGTTTTCTCGAGCACCTCCAACGCCACGTTCTGACGCCTGCCGAATGGGCGAAGACCGTTGAGGCGCTGGCCGACCGGACGCTGGATCCGTATACGGCTGCGGACGGACTCATCAGCCGCGTGGCGGCCTCGTGGAGTGAATCGCATTGAAGGCCTGGCTGGATCACGTCGGCATTGCCGTCGACAATGTGGCGGACGCGCTGTCGTTCTATCGGGATGCGCTGGGCCTCGAAATCGAGGGCACCGAGGACGTGCCCAGCCAGCGCGTGCGGGCGCATTTCGTCCGGACCGGCCCGGCGGCACTCGAGCTCCTCGAAGGTACGGCGCCCGATTCGCCCATCACCCGCTACGTCGGGAAGCGCGGGCCGGGGCTGCACCACATTACGCTGCGCGTCGACGACATTGCCGCAGCTCTTGCGCAGGTGAAAGCGCGCGGCGTACGTCTCATCGACGAAGCGCCGCGGCCAGGGGCCGAAGGCGCGCTGGTGGCGTTCATCCACCCATCCGCGGCGCACGGCGTTCTGGTCGAGCTCAAGCAGTCACGATCCGGCGGCCACACCGTTGCCGCCGCGCCTCCGGCGTTTAAGCCGCCCGACGTCGAAGCGCAACGGATCTCACGGTACACGCTTGGCGATCTCGAGCTCATCTCTCTGTACGACGGCTTCTTCAGACTGGACGGCGGCTCGATGTTCGGCGTCGTGCCACGCACGATCTGGTCAACGCGAGTCCCGCCCGACGATCGTCACCGCATCGTCCTGGCCATGCGGCCGCTGCTCGTGCGCGGCACTCGGACGATGCTCATCGATGCGGGAATTGGCAGCAAGGAAGACGCGAGGTTCGCGGACATTTATGGATTCGACCGCGGCCGGCACCTCGATCACGCGCTGGCTGAAGCCGGCATCGCCGCTGAGGACATCGATATCGTGCTCGCCACGCACCTGCATTTCGATCACGCCGGCGGGTTCACGGTCCGCGATGCCTCGGGCCGCGTCCGGCCACGCTTCCCGCGCGCGCAGTACGTCGTGAGGCGGGGCGAGTGGGAGGATGCGACGCATCCCCATGAGCGCAACCGGGCCAGCTACCTGGCACCGAACTTCGTTCCCCTCGCCGACGCGGGCGTGCTGGCGCTGGTCGACGACGATCAGACGATCATGCCGGGTGTTCGCGTGCAGCGGACGCCGGGGCACACCGCACACCATCAGAGCGTGTGGATTCAATCGGGTGGCCGTCACGCCGTCTTTGCCGCCGACGTGATCCCGATGACCACGCATATCGCCGAACCGTGGATCATGGGGTTCGATCTGTGCCCGGTGGAGACGCTGACGACGAAAAAGGTGCTGCTGCGGGAGATCGAGGAGCGTGACGCCCTCGTCTTCTTCGAGCACGATCCGCACATACCGGCCGGCCACGTGCGTGGCCCGGCGGGAAAGCGCACGGTGCAGTCCGTGTAAGACCCTTCCACTTCATCCAGCGGGCGACACGACCTATGACACCAACGATCGGCATCATCGGCGGGAGCGGCCTGTACGACATGGCGGAGCTGGTCGACCGCGAGGAACGTGTGGTCAAAACGCCGTTCGGCGACTCGTCCGGACCGTACGTCCTCGGCACCCTGCGCGGCCGGCGCGTCGCGTTCCTGTCGCGCCACGGCGTCGGGCATCGGCTGATGCCCTCGGAACTGAATTTCCGCGCGAACATCTACGGCTTCAAGGCGCTCGGCGTCGAGCGCCTGTTGTCGGCGAGCGCGGTCGGCAGTCTGAAGCACGAATACCAGCCGCTCGACATCCTCGTGCCCGATCAGTTCTTCGATCGGACGACAGGCCGCATCAGCACGTTCTTCGGCAACGGGCTGGTGGTCCACATCGCGTTCGCGCACCCCGTCTGCGCCGACCTATCGGCGGTCGCCGCTGATGCCGCCGAGTCGGTCGGCGCGAGGGTGCATCGCGGCGGCACCTACGTGAACATCGAGGGACCACAGTTCTCGACACTCGCCGAGTCGAAGCTGTATCGATCGTGGGGCATGGACGTCATCGGGATGACGAACCTGCAGGAAGCGAAGCTCGCGCGCGAGGCCGAGATGTGTTACGCCACGCTGGCGCTCGTGACCGATTACGACTCCTGGCATCCTGACCACGACTCGGTCACGGTCGATCTCATCGTCGCAAACTTGCTGCAGAACGCGGCCACGGCTCAGAACACCATCGCCGAGGCCGTGGCGCGACTGGACGGCGCGCGCACCTGCTCGTGCAAGGACGCGCTCGCCACGGCAATCATCACGCGGCCGGACCAGATTCCAGCCGCGCTCAAAGACGACCTCGCGCTTCTGATATCAAAGTACGTCAACTGACGCTCTCCCGAAGGTGACGCGACTCTCCCGAGCGAGCATATGAAGATAGTGGTAACCGGTTCGATTGCGTTTGATTATCTGATGTCCTTCCCCGGTGCCTTCACCGAGCACTTCCTGCCGGAACATATGCACCGGGTCAGCCTGAGCTTTCTCGTCGACACGATGGACAAGCGGCGCGGCGGCTGTGCACCGAACATCGCCTACACCTTGGCGCTGCTCGGCGAGCGGCCGCTGCTCATGGCAACAGCCGGCGAGGACTTCGGCGACTACCGGGAGTGGCTCGAGGCGGCCGGCGTCGACACGACCTACGTCCGGCAGGTGCCGGGCAAATTCACCGCCTCGTTTTTCTGCAGCACCGATCAGCGCAACAACCAGATTGCCTCCTTCTATACGGGTGCCATGGCTCACGCCGGCGAGCTGTCGTTCAGGGATGTGCCAGACTGCGGAATGGCCACCGTCTCGCCCAACGATCCCGGCGCGATGATTCAATACGCGGACGAGTGCCGGACGCTCGGGATCAAATACATTTTCGATCCCGGACAGCAATGCGCGCGGATGTCAGGCAACGAACTGAAAGAGGGGCTGGTCGGCGCAACCGTGCTGGTCTGCAACGACTATGAGTTCGAACTGCTGCGGCAGAAAACCGGAATGAGCGAAGCGGACGTGCTCGCCAGCTGCGAGACGCTCATCGTCACGCGCGGCGAGCATGGATCGTCGGTGTACTCGGAGGGAGGGCGCACCGATGTGCCGGCGGTGACGCCGCGCCGGATTGTCGATCCGACCGGCGTGGGCGACGCCTATCGAGGTGGGCTGCTGCGAGGCATGGCGCTGAACCTGAGTTATCCGGTGAGCGCGCAGATCGGCAGCGTCGCAGCGGCCTACGCGCTCGAGCATCTCGGTGGACAGGCCCACGCCTACACCTGGCGCGAGTTCAAGCAGCGATACCACGAGCATTTTCCACCGCTGCCGAACGGGCTGTGAGCCGGAGTCAGAAGCCAGGGATGCTGGTCACGCTTTGCGTCGTGGTCAGCCCGCGCCCCGTGGCCAGCGCCGTGCTGGCAGCTGGCGATGCGGGGGTCGTGGCGGCCGGCTGACCCTCCGACTGCGGCCCCGCCTGTTGCAGGGCTTCAAAGGCGACGAGTGAAAGGTTGTACGCCAGGATTGCGGACAGTTCGTTGGTCCGCGCCTCGACGAAGTCCCGCTGCGCCTGGATGACCAGGAAGCTCGTCGACATGCCGACTTCGAAACGTTTGTTCTCGGCGTCCAGGCGCTGCTCGGCGAGCGCCGTGGCGGCGCGGCTGGTCTCCACGCGCTTGGCGTTCATGTCGACTCTCCAGGCGGCGTCCCGCACCTGCTGAATCGCTTTTCCCTCGGCGCTCTTCACCCGCGCCTCGGCCTGGGCCCGTTCGAGCTTGTTTCGGGCGAAGGTCGCATCCTGCGTGCTCTGACCGAGCGGATACGAGATGCTGACGCCTGCGGCCCACGTGGGATAGTCGCTGCGGAACAGCTGATCGAGGACCGTCCCGAATCCGGTGTCGCCGCCCGGGCCGACGATCGTACCAGGGAAGCCGCCCGTGCGCAGAACCTCGGTGCCGCCGAGACCGTTGGCCTGGTAGCTCACATTCAGACGAACGTCAGGCAACCGCTGGTTGCCGGAGTACTTCAGCACCGAGTCGGCAGTCGAGACGTTGATGCGCGCGCGCTCGAGGTCGGTGCGATCGCGCAGCGCGTTGGACACCGCTGCGTCGACGTCGAGCGCGACCGTGCCGACTGGCGGGGAATCGACCGGTTCCAGCGCCACGTTCCAGTTGTCGCGCCGGGTCGTATCGAAGATGAGGACCCGCAGGCGATCTTCAGCCTGCCTGACGGCGGTCTCGGCGATGATCAGCTGTTCCTGGTTCGACGCGACTTCGGCCTGCGCCGACACGAGATCCAGCGGCGGCGATTGCCCGACATCGACCTTTGCCTTGTTCACACGCGCCAGCTCCTCGGCCAGCTGCAGCGCGGTTCGCCGCGCGTCCACGTTGGCCTTCGCCGACACGAGATTCCAGTACGCAGCCTTCACCCCGGCGACCGTGCGCACCTCGCTCTCTTTGAGCCGCGAGCCGGCTGCATCGCGATTGAGCCTGCTCGTCGTGAGCTGGAGGCGCGGCGCATCGGTGGCAAGGTCGCGAAGGAGCGGCTGCGAGACGTTCAGCGACAGCCCGGAGCGCATGAGCGGGTTATAGCTGTTCAGGAAGCTGTTGCTGTCAGTGTGGGAGTTGTCCCACGACAGGCTATACGACGTCCCGAACCACTGCAGCCGCTGATTCAGTCCGACGTTCGAGGTGACGACATCGGTGCGGGTGGCGGTTGGAATGAGGAAGCTCGCCGGTGGCTGCAGCTGGTTGTTGCGCTGGACGCTCGAGCTGATGGTCGGTCTGAAAGCGGAGGCGGCCGCGGCAACCTGCGTGTCGCCAATCTGGGGATCGAGCCGATCGGCCGCGAGATCCAGATTGTCGCCGAGCGCCATCTTGACCGCCTCGTCGACCGTCAGCTTGAGCGTGGCCGGCGCGGACGCGGCGGTCTGAGCTACGGCTGGAGCGGCCGCGGCTGTCAAGATCGCGGCGGCGAAAAGAACCGGTAGGGAATGATTCCGCATGGCGTGCACCTTGAACATCCGGGAATGATGATTACGAGCTGACGCGAACCGCGTCTGGCAGACTGCGATCGCCGGAGCGGCGAAATGCCCGCCGCGTCAGCCATTCAGACAGATCGTCGAAGAGCGAGTACGCGACCGGCGTGACGAGGAGCGTCAGAATCAGCGCGAGTGACTGGCCGCCGAAGATGACGAACCCGATTGCCCGATTCGTGCCCGAGCCGGTCCCACTCGAGACGATGAGCGGAATCATGCCGGCCACGAACGCGAAGGTCGTCATCAGAATCGGCCGGAGCCGATCACGGCTGGCCTGAATCACCGCTGCGCGCGTGTCGAGGCCGCGCTCCCGCAGTTGATTGGCGTGGTCGATCTGCAGAATCGAGTTCTTCTTCACGACTCCGAACAGGACCAGCAGGCCCAGCGCCGAGAAAATGTTCAACGACTGCTGGAAGATGATGATCGACAGCAGCGCGAAGGGCAGCGTCAGCGGCAGCGACAGCAGGATCGTAATCGGATGCAGCCACGATTCGAACTGCGCCGCGAGAATCAGATACATGAAGACGAGCGACAGGAGGAAGGCGAGCAGGAAGTTCTCGGCCGCCCGGCCCAACTCCCGCGAACGGCCAGTGAACCCGCCGCGATATTCGCTGCCTGGGGAAATCCGCTCGAACTCGGCGGCGATCGCGTTCTGGACCTCGGACTGCGATCCGTCCGGCAGCAGGTTGGCGAGGACGGTGACTTGGCGTTGGCGGCCGAGGCGATTGATGTCCGAGGGCGCCGTCGCCGGCGAGAAGGTCGCGATGTTGTCGAGCGCGACGCTGCCGAGCCTCGCCGACGGCACCGTCAAAGCGCCGATGGCCTGCTCGCTCGATCGGTTCTGGGCCGCCGCGCGCAGGTGGACTTCGTACTGCTCGCTGCCTTCGTTGTAGGTCGTGACCTGATCGCCGCCGACGAGCAGTCGGAGAGCCTCCGCCGCGTCGCCAATCTGGACGCCCAAATCGGCTGCCTTGGGCCGATCGAGCTGGACCGAAAGCTCCGGCTTGCCGACGTTCAGTGAGGAGTCGACGTCCACAACTCCGGGTATCGTTCTGGCCTTTTCGACCAGCTGCGAGCCGACTTTCTCGAGCACCTTCAAATCGGGGCCATTGATCAGGAACTGGACGTCGACATTTTGCGAGCCGCCGCCGCCGATTACGGCGACCGGCTGGACAGATGTCCGGAGGCCCTTCGCTAGTGGCGGCAGCACGTCGCTGCGGGCGATACCCATAAGCTGAAACTGATCGCGTTGCCGCTCGTGCAGCGGCTTGAGCCGGACGTAGACCGACGCCAGATTCCGCGTTTTCGATTGATCGCCGCCGATCGTGGCGAGCGTGTAGTCCACCTCGGGAATCCGTTCGCGAATAGCCGTCGCGATGCGGTTGGCAATCAGTTCGGTGCCTTCGAGGCTGGTGCCCTCGGGCGCGCGTAGAGTGATCTCGAAGTCGCCCTGGTCATCCCGGGGCATGAAGTTCTTGCTGGCGGCCATGAAGAGCGGCACGCTCGAGGCCAGGACGAGCAGTGCGACGACCGCGACAACCGCGCGGCGCGACATCGCCCACTCCAGCATGCGTGTATAAACGACGTCGATGGCGTGAAAGACCCGCGAGTCCTTGGACGCGTGGCTCGACTGGCCCCGGTTGCGACTGACCTTCAGCCACCTCGCCGCGAGCATCGGCGTCAAGGTGAAGCTCACGAGCAGCGAGACCATGATTGCGAAGGCCATCGTCAGCCCGAAGCTCTGCATGAAACGCCCGACAATGCCGCCCATGAATCCGACCGGCACGAAGATCGCCACGAGCGACAGCGTCGTGGCCAGGACGGCCAGGCCGATTTCCTGAGTCGCATCGATCGCGGCGCGGAACGGGTCCTCGCCTTTTTCCTCGATGAAGCGATAGATGTTTTCCAAGACCACGATCGCGTCGTCAATGACGATGCCGACGGCAAGCGTGAGAGCGAGCATGGTCATGGAGTTCAACGTGAAGCCCATGTACCAGACCAGACCGAACGACGCGATGATCGACGTCGGAATGGCGATAGCGGCGATGACGGTCGATCGCAGATTGGCCAGGAAAACGAGGACGACGAGCGCGGCAAGAATCGAGCCGACGACGAGGTGTTCCTCGACGCTGTTGATCGATGCCTTGATGAACTCGGATCGATCCTGGACGACGCGCGCTTCATAGCCGGCCGGCAGCACAGCTTTAATCTCGTCGAGCCGTTCCAAAACGGCTTCGACCACTTCCACGGTGTTGGTGCCGGACTGACGGCGAATCTGCATCAGGACGGTGGCGTTGCCGTTGACGCTGGCAATGGTCTCCGCTTCGGCCTCGCCATCCTCGACCTGTGCAACGTCGGCGACGCGTACCGGGTGACCGTCCTTCTCGCGCACGACGATGTCGTTGAACTCGGCAACTGATTGCACGCGGCCCCGTGTGCGCAAAGTCATCGACTGCTGTCCCTGATCGACACGTCCACCGGGGACCTCGATGTTCTGCGCCTGGAGCGCGCGCGACACGTCGGTGACGGTCAGGTTGTGGGCGCGCAGCCGATCGGCGTCGAGCCAGACATTGACTTGCCGTTGCCGTCCGCCGAGAACCAGCACCTGGCCGACGCCGCCGACGCCTTCGAGCTGGCGGCGGACGACCTTGTCCACGAACTCGGTGACCTCGCGAACCGGCTTCTTCGCAGTGACCGAAATGCTCAACACCGGCGCCGCATCAGGATCGAATTTCTCGACGCGCGGCTGCTCGATCGTTCTGGGCAGCTGCGGCAGCACGCCGTTGATCTTGTCGCGGACTTCCTGGGCGGCGACGTCACTGTTCTTATCGAGGAGAAAGCTGACGAAGACCACCGACACGCCTTCAGACGAGACCGATCGCAGTTCGTCGATGCCGCTCACGGTGTTGACGGCTTCCTCGATCTTGTCGGTGATTTCGGTCTCGATCTGCTCGGGGGCGGCGCCAGGCTGGATGGTCGTGATGACGACGGTGGGGAAGTCGACCTTCGGAAACTGGTCGACGCCAAGACGGGTGAATGAAAATGCGCCGATGACGGTCAGCGATAGGATGAGCACGGTCGCAAACACCGGGCGGCGGACACAGAGCGCGGCAAGCCACTGCATGGCGGGTCCTAAAGGAAATGCAGATTTAAGAAGGCAGATTGCAGAATTGGGTTCTGAGTTCTGGGTTCTTGGTTCTTTGTTCCTGGTGCTGAACTGGCACGGCGCCGTTAATGCGTGGCCACTTTCAAGCCGTCCACCAGCTGAGCGACGTTGGTCGTCGCCACCAGTTCGCCCGCCTTCAGCCCCTTGTTGATCTCGACGAGTGCGTCCACGGTCTGTCCGATCGTGACGAGGCGTTCTTCCACCGCGCCGCCGTTCACGACGAACACGCGGCTGGT
>Ga0111538_10014549_pt1 | contig 10367 bp, 11 predicted proteins | sample SoiMethybrSBSTD1_FD_79669 | JGI IMG/M metagenome (GOLD analysis project Ga0111538, IMG submission 79669) | Bulk soil microbial communities from a Populus tree surrounding site in Tennessee, USA - Soil MetaG P. TD hybrid SBSTD1 (version 2)... | ecosystem: Environmental > Terrestrial > Soil >... | reverse complement strand
CAGCGCCAGGCCGAGTACAAAGCCGTCAACCCGCAGATGGTGATCCCGGCGCTCATCGAGGACGACGGCAACGTGCTCTTCCAGTCGATGGCGATCATGGAGTACCTCAACGAGGTGCATCCCGCCCCGCCGCTGCTGCCCGCCGACGCCCGAGGGCGTGCGCGCGTGCGGGCGCTGTCGCTCATCACCGTTGCCGACTCGCACCCCCTGATCGTGCCGCGCGTGCGCAACCACCTGGCTGCCACCTTCAACCTCGACGAGGAAGGCCGCTTCGCCTGGGTGCGCCACTGGTTCGCGGCCGGCCTGGACGCCTACGAGAGCCACCTCTCCCGCGACAAGGCCACCGGCATCTACTGCCACGGCGACAAGGTGACGATGGCCGACATCTGCCTAGTCAGCCACGCCGCAGGCTTTCGCGTGTTCAAGGGCACGCTCGACAAGCACCCCACGGTCGCCCGCATCGTCGGCAAGTGCCTGGAGGACGACCGCTTCGCCCGCGCCCAGCCCTTGCGCCAACCCGGGGCGCCAGCAGGGCATTAGCGTCGTGAGCACAGTCGGCGTACCAAACTGACCTGGTGCGAGACCTTCAAGGCCTCTACTTGGCCGGGAAGCGCACGGTCATGGCCACTGTCATCCAGTTCGCGTCCTCGCCATTGATGTTGCGGCCATAGATGAGGTCGAAGGAAAGGGTGTCGATGGGGCGCAGCCGCAGTCCCGCCTGGAAGCGCGGCTCGGTGACGGCCGGATCTTCGGAGCGACCGGCTTGGCCGAAAGTCTCGACGGTAAGCGTGAGAATATCAGTCAGTCGCCAATCGAGCCCGATGCCGTAGGTCGAGTAGTGCCGGTCGATCGTGCGATCCCACAACCAGCCGCCGTTGACGTTGATGCGCACGTTCTCGGACAGGCGCAGCGTTGCGGGAACGTACGCGTACACGGTCGCCTGCTCGCCCTCGCTGATATCGAACGACGTGCCGGCCGCGAGCGCGAAGCCGAAGCTGCCGATCTGCGTCGGCACGATCTTCGCCTTGGCCTTGGGTGCGATGCTGCCCGTCCATTCTCCATCAGCCCGCGACCTGACGAGCTGGGTGCTCAGCTCGACAGGCGTCCCGATGTCGACGACACAGGCAGGATTCGCGGTTGTCACGACGTCGCGATTGTCCGCCCGCGACGCCCACAGCTCGATCTTGCAGGAGCCCGGCTCGGAGACTTCCGATGTGTCGACGCCGAATGCCGTGCCGGCGGCGCGAGCCTGGGAAGAAAAAGCGGTCAGCGCGGCACCAAGCGACAAAGCGGCGATGGCCTGTCTTGCGCGCAACTTACCCGTGCGCGAAGGCGTTCGTTGCTCTGTCCAGCATCGCATATCCGCTAGTTGATTGATGATTCGTGCGCTTGACTAGCCGAAACTCCGCCTTCTGCTGTTTTCGGGTGCGAATGTTGCCGGCAGCCATCGGTCCGTCCACTTCCATCCGAGGCAGACCGCCGGGTCGTCTGTTCTTGGGGGTAGACCGACCCGTCGAAGTCGGTGCCGTGGCAGATCGGCTATCGGCACACGGCCTGCGCGCGGCTCACGCAACCGGCTCCGGATATATCCGCTTGAACACCGCAGGCGAGCCGGCGTCGAGCTGCACGTGCGGCCGCATGCGCGCGTTCCAGGGATTGCCGTTGCGCGCCTTGTCCCAGGCCTCGCTGTCGGGCACGCCGGGGTTTGCGAACTCGTAGACGGTGAGGTACTTCGGCACGCCGTCGACGGCGAGGAACCGCCGGGCACGCAGGCAGCCGGGCACCGCCAGATAGCCCGGGATGTAGCAGGTGTTGTACCAGGCGTTGAACTCGTCCTCGAAGGCCTGGGCGATGGTGATGCGCCCCATCTGCAGATAGGGCGACGGGCCCATCGTGTTTTCGATCGGGTTGGTGCGCGCCGGATAGATCTGGCGGTAGCAATTGATGATGTAGTTGCGGCCGACGTAGCCACCGGCGGCCTTGGCGCGCAACGGCGAGGGCTGATAGCGCAGCGTGTCGAGGAAGGCCGTGGTGCGCAGGACGTTGTGGTCCTCCAGTTCGTACATGGCCAGGTACTTGGGCCCCCCGCGCAAGGCCAGGTAGCGGCCGCCGCTCAGGAAACCCGGCACCTGCGCCAGCCGGGCCATGTGCTCCTCGTTGTAGAAGCGATTGAACTCGGCCTCATGCTCGGGGTCGATATCGGTCCACACCATCAGGAGGCCGGTGCCGCGCGTTTTGGCCATAATGCTTTCTCCCCTTGCGGCCACGTCGCCGCGCCGACGCCAGGCCATCCTACTCCAGCGGCGAATGCGTGCCGTACTTGCCGGCACTGAAGATCAGCGGTTCGCCTTCGCGGTAGGCCGCGCGCTCGATGCGGCCGAAGAACACGACGTGATCGCCGCCGACGACGTTGGCCTCCTTGCTGCATTCGAAGGTCGCCAGCGCCCCGAACAACAGCGGGCAGCCGCCAAGCCCGGGAGCGTGGACCACGTTCTGGAACTTGTCGTCGTTGCGTCTTGCGAAGTGTTGCGACAAGGCGAACTGCCAGGCGCCGAGTACGTTCACCGCGAAATGCCTGGCGCTCTGGAAGCTCGCCAGCGAGGACGACGTCGACTTCAGGCTCCAGAGCACGAGCGGCGGATCGAGCGAGACGGCGGAGAAGGAGTTCGCCGTCAACCCTTCCAGCTTGCCTGCCGCCGAGCGGGTGGTGATCACGGTCACGCCCGTCACGAAGCGGCCCAATGCGTTCCTCAGGTGGCGCTCATCCATCGGGCAGCCATCTAAGGCTACCAGGGGATTCTCTGGCAAGGGTTGTCGCATCGCACAGGCGTCGCTGGTCTCGGGCGGCATCGACTATAAGGGGATAGCCTCAGTAGCAACAATAATTTAATATGCCAAATGGAATTAGAATCGATGATAGGGAGCATCATCCCCGATGCGCACGGTGGGCAGTGGCGGCAGCTTCCGCGACATTCGCCTGTTCGTGGCAGCCTACGAGGAGCGCTCCTTCACGGCCGCCGCCAAGCGCGAGAATGCCACCCAGTCCGGCGTATCGCAGCACATTCGCAAGCTCGAGGATGGTCTGGGGGTCAAGCTGTTCGTGCGCGACAAGGGGCGCGTCGTGCCGACGCCCGCCGGCGACAGCTACTACCGGCACGCCATCGAGCTGCTGCACACGTACGCGAAGGCCACCACGGCGGTGCGCCGGCATGGCACGGGGCTGGACGGCAATCTCGTCATCGGCCTGATGCCGACCATGACCCGCTGTGCCCTCGCCCCCGCACTCGCCCGCTTCATCGACAAGCATCCCAACGTGGTGGTGCGGGTGGTGGAGGGCTACAGCGCCGCGCTGACAGAGCAGGTGCTGGCGGGCGAGCTCGAGTTCGCGGTCGTCCCCGCCTTCTCCGGAACTCCCGGCCTGAAAAGCCGGCTGTTCCTGCGCACGCCCGAGCTTTTGGTGTCGAGCCGACGGTCCGGGATCACCCATCTGGCGCCGACGCGGCTCGGCGAGCTGGCGGCCTTCAAGCTGGTGGTGCCGAGCAAGGCCAACACCCGCCGCCGCCTGATCGAGACTTACCTCGCCTCCAACGGTGTCGCTGTCGAGCGATTGCTCGAGCTCGACGCCATGCTGGGCACGCTCGATTTCGTGGCGCGCACCGACTGGGTGACGATCCTGCCCGCGCTGATGATGGCGAGCGAGATGCGCGCCCGCCTCTTCACCGTCAACCCGATCGTCTCCCCGCCCTTCAGCCTCGACCTGGTCCTGATCGAGCCCTCCCGCCGCGCCATGTCTCCCGCCGCCCAAGCCATCCTGCAGCTGCTCGAGCACGAGAGCACCCGCATCACCCGCACCTGGCAAAGCCTTCTCGACTGATCCTCGGCTCGTCAGCGTTGACTTGGCCAAAACACCAAAAACCGCCGCGACCGTCACGCGGCGGTGTCATTTTCGGGTGTCTCGGACGAGTTTGGACTAGGTGACCCTGAAGCGGAAACCAGTCACCAGAGGAGGTTCGTAGTAGTTCCAGAAGACGTAGATCGCCGCGAAAATGATGACGGTGAAGATTGCCCCCAGGATCTTGCTACTGCCGCTCAAAGAGTGGCCGATCAGCGAGGTCAGGAAAACCAGGGCCGCCAGGAGGCCGATGGGTTGCAACGGAACGTTTGCCAGAAAATTGAACGACATGCCGAGACTCCTCGTTTAACCGGCTTTCGTGTTGCGCGAGCTTAGCAGATCGACCGATGTTGTCGCCGGCATTCGTGTCGCGCGTGCGGCAAGCGGCAAGGGACGCCGGCGCGGCGAGAAACTCCAAGCGCCTACAAGTGGTTAGTCGGGGATAGGTGTGCGTCGGCTGCCAGCGGGCTAATCGCTCGCGCCACGAACTCCGGTTCGCCTCTCCACGATTTCGTCGTAATCGCGGCCTTGCCGGCACGCGACACGAAGGCAGGACGACAAAGGCAAGTTGCGCCGCGCTGACAGCTGTGAATTGTTGTCCCCCCGATCGGGACCGCTGCCTATGGACCTCTTCGTCTTTCTTGCCGTGCTGACGGCGGCCGCCTTTCACGCCGGCTGGAACGCGCTTTTGAAGCTCAACCTCGAGCCGATCGTCGCCACCTCGCTGGTCGCCGCCGCGTCCGGGCTCCTGGCGGTGCCGTTGGCAATCTTCGTCGGACTGCCCAATCCTTCCGCCTGGCCCTACGTCTTAGCTTCGGTCGCCATCCATATCGTCTACTATTTGGCGTTGGCCCAGGCCTACAAGTTCGGCGACCTGGGTCAAGTCTATCCGATCGCGCGCGGCAGCGCTCCGCTGATGACGGCGGGCCTGGCCACGCTCTGGCTCGGCGAGGTGCTGGGCCCCTACGGCTGGGCCGGCATCGTCGTCCTCGCTGCCGGCATCCTGCTGCTGGCGCTGCGCGGCGGGCGGGCGCTCGCGCGCTTCGATGTGCGCTCGGTGGGCTTTGCGCTGCTGACCTCGCTCACCATCACCGCCTATACGCTGGTCGATGGCATCGGCGCCCGTCTGTCGGGCTCGGCGCTGCAATACACCGTCTGGCTGTTCCTGTTGAGCGGTGCAGCCATGGCGCTCTACGGCGTGGCTCGGCTCGGCCCGCGGCTTGCCGGCGACTTTGCCGCCAACTGGCGGCTCACCCTCAGCGGCGCGGCACTGTCGACGGCCGCCTATGGCATCGCCATCTGGGCAATGACGGTGGCCCCCATCGCGCTGGTGGCCGCCTTGCGCGAGACGAGCGTGCTGTTCGCCGCCCTGTTCAGCATGGCTCTTCTGCGCGAGCCAGTGCTGCCCGCCCGCATCGCCGCCGCCTGCCTCGTGCTGGTCGGCGTAGTGTTCTTGCGGCTGCGGTAGGCGGGACTCTATCGATCTTTCGGCTTTGTATCCGGCGCAGGCTCGGACGGCACGATGGACCCTGTGGTGACCGCGCTGCTGCTGGGCGGTGTCGCTTCCGTCTTGGCCTTGGCGCGGAACGGCATGTCGGGCAGCCACGCCGTGCTGCGCCAGTCGACGCCGAACCATCTCTCCTGCGGCAGCAGTCGATGCTGCAAGCCACTCCACAGCCCACGCGAGGTGATGCTTTCGAGGAACATGCTGCTTGGGGGCGTCATCAGGAAGACCAGCACGGTGGCGACGCCCATCGCCGTCGAGTGCCCTGGGTGCTTGAAGTCAACAGGCTTGAGCGCGGTGCCGAACGAAGCCTTGATGCGCGTGTCCATCACGTCCACGGAATAGATTTCGTCGAGCGTCAGGTGCGTGAGATAGCCGATGGCCATGAAGCCGGCGGCGAGCCACGCCACCCCGGCATTGCGGCCGAGCAGCGTGCTGTAGATCCAGGCGGTGAGGAAGGCGCAGAACACGGTCGCCAGGAGCGAATGCCAGATGCCGCGGTGGTAGCTGAAATGGAAGAAGATCTCCTTGGCGACGTAGCGCACGGCCAGCAGCGTGCCCATCCATAAGATCAGCATCTCGGCAATGGAATACTTGCGCTCCAGGCTGAACAGCACGGCGAACGAGAAGAATACCGCCAGCCCCGCAAACATCGCCCGGCTGGGGCGCGAGTCCTTGAGGTCGATATCGGGCAGCACCGAGCCCAGCACGCCCGCCAGCGTCACGGCCACCACGTTCTCCGGGGCCACCATGTCGGCCGCCACCGTCACCGTTGCCAGGGCGCCGCTCACGACGGTGCCGACGGCGATATGGGTCGGGAAATTGGCCATGCGCGCCTCGCTCGCGGACAGCACGGGTCCAACGCGCACATGAACGGGTCGTGTGCCGAATGCTCCTTGCATCTGATTCGCGCGGCAGCGTGTAGACGCAGCGGACAAAAAAGCTGTGATATTCCACGGACCTGCCCGCTGGAGTGAGACGCTCTTGCCTGCATCGGGGGCCGCCGAAGGTCCCGGTGCATGGGTTCTGGCCCCCATTGCGCCGGAAAAAGGCTGGCAATCGACGGCGGCTCGTGCCATCTGCAGGGCGCATTTCGCGCCCCTCGAGAACGAATGTCGCTCGGCTTCCCAACCGGCACTGCCGACAGGCTGAAGCTTGCCGCCGTCACCTCGATCGTCGTGGCGGGCGTCGTCATGGGCCTGAAATACGCGGCCTATTGGGTGACGGGCAGTGTCGCGCTCTATTCCGACGCGCTGGAGAGCATCGTCAACCTGATCACGGCGGCGGTCGCGCTCTATGCGATCCACGTATCGGCCCAACCGGCCGACCGCCGCCACCAGTTCGGCCACCACAAGGCCGAGTACTTCTCGGCCGTGCTCGAGGGCGTGCTGATCGTGGTGGCGGCGCTGCTGATTTTTCGCGAAGCCTACGATGCGGTCCTGCAGCCGCGCAGCTTGAGCGAACCGGTGCGCGGGATTCTCATCAATGGGCTCGCCACCGCGATCAACGCCGGCTGGTCGTATTTCCTGCTGACCTGGGGTCGCCGCCAGCGCTCGCCGGCGTTGGTCGGCGACGGTTGGCATCTGTTGACCGACGTGGCGACCTCCGTCGGCGTCATCATCGGCCTGCTGCTGGCGATGGCGACGGGCTGGCATATCCTCGACCCCGCGCTCGCCGCCCTGGTCGGCACCAACATCCTGTGGGCGGGCTGGCGGCTGGTGCGCGAATCGGTCAGCGGCCTGATGGACGAGGCCGTGACGGCCGAGGTCGCTCGCAGTATCCGCGACGTCATCTCCAGCAATGCCGAGGGCGCAATCGAGGCCCATGACGTCAAGACGCGCATGGCGGGCCGCGCGACCTTCATCGAGTTCCACCTGGTCGTGCCGGGCACGATGACGGTCGCGGCGTCGCACCAAATCTGCGACCGCATCGAGCAGGCGCTGCAGGCGGCCGTGCACGACGCTCAGGTGCTGATCCACGTCGAGCCCGAAGAGGAAGCCAAGCAGACCGGCGTGCCGGTGGTGTGAGTCGGATAGGCGTCCTGCGCGTCGAAGTATCGACTCCGAATCCGGCGTTACGGGGTTGGCATCGACGGATGAAATCGCCTAACGGCCAGCAGGCCGAGGGCAGCAAAAATCGCCAACACCGCGACTTGCGCGACGATGAACGGCGCCTCGGCCTGGGTCGGCGCGAGCGGCTGCAAGAAGGCCAGCTTCTGGAAGGCCTGCACGACGGCGACGAAGGCGTTGAGGTAGAGAGCCAAGATGGCTCCAGCCACATAGATCCAGCGCCACGGACCGTCGAGATGGAAAGCGTAGAGTGCGAGCACCGCCACCGCCAAAACCACCAACGATATGATGCCGACCACGTGCGAGGGCAGGAGCTTCGTGAACGGGAACAGGAACCCCGTCACGCTGGTCAGCACCGTGGTCGCCAGGAAGATGGCGGTCCAGCCGCCGAGTTTCCTTCCTCCGAGCATCCCCAGCACGACGACGATCCCCGTGACGATCCCGATCAGGCTGATGATGACGTGCACCGTGGTGAACGTGGATAGCGACATGCCGAGAATCATCACGCGTATCCTTTTCGAGCCGCTGCCGATGGTAGGCTGCTCCCGCTCCGATAGCCACAAATGACAGGCGGAGAGCGGGCGTTGAGGCCGGCCTTCAGGCCTACGCCCGCGCCGGGGCGAGGCAGTCGAGCCGCAAGCGGTGGCGAGAGTCGGTGAGCAGCAGCACGCCGCCGAAGGCGGCAATGAGCGCGCCGAGGCCCGATGCTCCCGACAGCACAAGCATGATCACGATCTGATACTTGGCGGCTTCGACGGGATCGGCGCCCGCCAGGATCTGGCCCGTCATCAGGCCGGGGAGCGTGACCATCCCGGCCAGGCTCATGGTGTTGAGGAGCGGCGTGATGGCCGCCCCGAGTGCCCGCCGCACCAGGGGCGAGAAAGCCCCGAAGCGCGTTGCCCCCAGCGCGATGCGTGCCTCTATGGCCTCTCTCTCTTGCTCGGCGCCTTCGGTCAGCGTCTGCAGCGCCAGGCTGACGCTGGTCAGCGTGGCGGCGAGCACCATTGCCAGGATCGGCAACACGTAGCGCGGCGCATACCAGGGCTGCGGACCGATCAGACCTGCCGCGGCGTAGAGCGTTGCCAGACCGCCAACCAACAGCAGGGTGGCGTTGCCCAATCCGTAGGCCCACCAACCCGAGAAGCGTCGGCCCTGACGCCGCATCAGCTCATAGCCCGCCACCAGCACCATCGCCAGCGCGACAACGAGCGTCCATAACGGCGAGGTCTGCGCAAACACGAACTTCAAGATGAAGGCGATGGCCGCGAGCTGCACAGTCATGCGCACGGCGGCAAGAGCAACGCGTGGTTCGAGCCGCAATCCGAAAGTCAGCGAGATTGCCCCGTTGATGAGCAGCAACAGCGCCGCCAGCGCCAGATCGAGAGCGGAAAGGTCGATGGCGCTCATGCCGCGGCGCTCTCGGGCTTACGCGCCGGCGAGTCGGCCAGCAGCAAGCGTGCGTGCGCCAGCCGTCCGATCTGAGCGGGGTCGTGGCTCACCAGGATGAGGGTTCGCCCCGCCAACATCTGGAACTTGATCAGCTCCTCGGCAAGCGCGGCCGACTGCGCATCGAGGGCGGAGGTCGGCTCGTCGAGCAACAGCACGCGCGGCTCATCGGCGATGGCGCGCACGAGCCCTAGGCGTTGGCGCTCGCCGGTCGAGAGCTCGGCGACCGGCCGGTCGAGGATGGCGGGCGGCAAAGCCAATGCAGAGAGCAGCCGATCGAGCTTGGCGGTGGCAGCAAAGTGTTCGCGTACGATTGCGCTCCACCACGCCGGCTCGGCGGACGCATACCGCACCCGGCGGCGCCACTCCGGTCCCGGCACTTCGCCGCGCTCCAGGCCCTCCAGGTGGATGTAGCCCGGCGCCGGATCGAGATCGGCGATGGCGCGCAACAGGCGGGTCTTGCCTGAGCCCGACGGGCCCTCCACTGCCAGGCATTCGTGCGCGGCGACCTCGAAGGACAGCGCAGGCAGCCCCGGCACCTGGAGATAGTCGATCCTCAGCACGGCAGCCGCCCCCGCCAGCCCCTCGCTCGCACTCGGCCAGCCTTACTACGGGAATGGCGCCCCCAACAGGCCGCTATCCTCAGTTGTCAACGGCTACCTTCAAGGGGTCGGCGGGGCCAAGCTCACAGGTCGCGCCGAGGCGATCAAATGCCCTGACCGTCGACCTCGCGCTCGAGCTCGTCGACCGCTTCCTTGGCGCCGGACCAATAGGGGTGGATGTCCAGGAGTTGACGGAACGCCTTGAGCGCGGGCTTCTTCTGGCCGATCTCGCGCAGGATCTGGGCAAGCCCGTCGAGGGCCTTGAAATGATTGGGGTCGAGCGCGAGCGCCCGCCTGAGATCGCCGAGCGCCCGCTCGGTGTCCTTGCGCACGAAATGTACGTAGGCCCGGCGGTTCCAGGCCTCGGTGTAGTCGGGCGCCAGATCGACCACCGCATCGAGCAGCTTCAGGGCCAGGTCGACCTTCTTCTGCGACATGGCCTTGATCGAGCGCTCCATCAGCACGTCGATGGTGGCGCTGCCCGAGTGCAGCCACACGCGTTCGATGGCGTCGGTGATCGCCTTGGCGGTCTCCTCATCGTCGGCCGTGGCGAGGAGAGCATAAAGGTCGGAAAGCGTCTTCTCGCGTTCCGCCGGCGTCTTCGGCAAGGCCGAGCCGCGGGCCGGCGCCTTCGCCTTGCGCTCCGTATCGGCCTTCGGCGCATCCTCCTTCGCCTTGGGCTCTTGCGCCGGCGCAGGGGGTATGGCGAAAGCCGCCGACAGGATGGCTGCGACGGCGAGCGCAGCGAGGGGGCGATGGACTCGCATGTCAAGCATGCTGGCAGCATAGCCGGGCGGCAATGCGGCGGTCAAAGGCCGGCCCGCCCAATTGTCCACAATCAGCCCTGCCGGGCT
>Ga0111538_10014548_pt1 | contig 10367 bp, 6 predicted proteins | sample SoiMethybrSBSTD1_FD_79669 | JGI IMG/M metagenome (GOLD analysis project Ga0111538, IMG submission 79669) | Bulk soil microbial communities from a Populus tree surrounding site in Tennessee, USA - Soil MetaG P. TD hybrid SBSTD1 (version 2)... | ecosystem: Environmental > Terrestrial > Soil > Tree... | reverse complement strand
GTGGCGCGCGACCGGATGGCGCTCGGGTTCTTCAGCTTCGGAAAGTTCCTGATGTACAAGGACCTCGACCCCGAGGCGTGGCCGGTCGGAGCGAAGCCCGGGGACCATCCGGTCCTCGGCTCGATCCTCCGGGACGGATTCCGCGACCGCGGCGGGGCGGTCCCGCCCGATACGAGCATCGATCTCGTCCGCGCGCCCGGAACGACCATCGAGGTGATGGACGCCGACGGCTCGCAGGCCGAGGCGCTCGCGGAGGTCGCGGCCGGCCGCTCGCTCGTCATCCAGGGTCCGCCCGGCACGGGGAAGAGCCAGACGATCTCGAACCTCATCGCCGAGGCCGTCCACGCGGGCAAGCGGGTGCTGTTCGTCGCCGAGAAACTCGCGGCGCTCGAGGTCGTGAAGCGGCGCCTGGAAGGCGTGGGCCTGGGCGAGCTCTGCCTCGAGCTCCACAGCAACAAGGCGTCCAAGAAGGAGATCGCCGCCGACCTGGCGCGGACGCTCTCGCTGGGACGGCCGAAGGCCCCCGAGGGCGGCGATCAGGGGTTGAAGGAGCTCCGAGACCGGCTCAACGCTTACGCGCGCGCCGCGTCCACCCCCATCGGGAGCTCCGACGTCACGCCGTACCACGCGATCGGCGTCCTGGAGCGGCTGGGGACGCTGCCGGAGCCGCTCCCGAAGATGGCGTGTCCCCCGGCGGCCGAGTGGACCCGTGCGGAGTACGACGCGGCGCTCGCGGCGGCGCAGGACTTCGCGGCCAAGATCGCGGAGATCGGCGTCCCCGCGAAGCATCCCTTCGACGGATGCGGCCTCGTCGAGCTCATGCCGGGCGACCTGGAGAAGATCGAGGCGACGCTGAAGGCGGCGACGGCGGCGGGGAAGGCCGCTCGGGCCTCCGCGGGGGCGATGGCGAGGGCCTTGGGCATCGCCGATCCGGCGGATCTCGCGGCGCTCGAGACGATCAACGCCGTGGCGGCGGTCGCGCTCGAAGCGCCCCTCCTGCGAGGGATCCCGCCGATCGGGCCGGCCTGGGACTGGGCGGAATCCGTCAAGGCGCTCGCGGAGGCGGGTCAGCGGGCGATCCAGCGGCGATCGATCATGGCGACCCACGGCTCGAAGCTGATCGCTCAGGCCTGGGAGGCAGACGTGCTCGCCGCGCGCGGCGACCTGTTGGCCGACGGCGGTTCCTGGTGGAAGCGCCTCTTCTCGGGCCGCTACAAGGCGGCGAAGCGGAAGGTCCAGGGACTTTGCACGGCGCCGCCGGCGTCGAAGCCCTGGGAGCTGGTCACGCTGACGGACCGGATCCTCGAGGTCCAGCGGCTCAAGGCGGAGGTCGCGGAACGGGCCGGGCCGATCCGGGCGCTGGTCGGCGATCGGGCCGCGGGCGCCGACGCGCCGTGGGCCGAGCTGCTCAAGCTCAAGGAGTGGGCCGCGAAGTTCCGGGCGCTGGTCGTGTCGCGCAAGCTCCCGGCCTCGCTCTCCGAATGGGTCGTCTCGGACTGGGACCGGAAGGCGGTCGCGTCGCTCCACGCCGCGTCGCATCAGGCGGCCGCCGCCTGGCGGGCCGCGGCGGCGCAGGTCCGCGAGAAGCTCGCGATCCCCGCCGGAGGGAAGCACGACCTCGAGGGCCTGGCGTTCGCGGCGGCGGAGGAGAAGGCCGAGACCTGGGCCAAGAATCTCGACAAGCTGCCGTCGTACGTCTCCTACTGGAGGCTCCATCAGGCGGTGTCGCGGCGCAGTCTCGGCGAGCTGGCGGCCATGGGCCACGAGGGGCGGACCGCGCCGCCGAGGCTCGCGCTCACCCTCGAGCAGACGTGGGCGCGGACGCTGATCGACCGGGCGCTGCGCGAGCGGCCCGAGCTGCGCGAGTTCGACGCCGTGACGCACGAACAGGTGATCCAGCGGTTCCGCAAGGCGGACGAGGCGACGTTCGCCGCCAATCGCGCGAAGCTCGCCGATCTCCACTGGACGCGCCTGCCGGCCCCCGCGGCGTACGGCCAGGTCGGCACGCTGCGCCGCGAGTGCGTGAAGAAGACGCGCCACCTGCCGATCCGGCGCCTCATGGAGCAGGCGGGCGCCGCCGTCCAGGCGGCCAAGCCGGTCTTCCTCATGAGCCCGCTCTCCGTGGCGTCCTACCTGCCTCCCGGCGGGCCGGTCTTCGACCTGGTGGTCTTCGACGAGGCGAGCCAGGTGCGCCCGGTCGACGCGCTGGGCTCGGTCCTCCGCGGCCGCCAGCTCGTCGTCGTGGGCGACGAGAAGCAGCTGCCCCCCACGAGCTTCTTCGACACGATGATCTCGACCGAAGGGGTGACCGAGGGGGAGGAGGAGGGGCCGGGGACCAACGTCACGCAGGACATGCAGTCCATCCTCGGCCTCTGCGCGGCGCAAGGGATGCTGTCGCGGATGCTCCGGTGGCACTACCGCAGCCGCCACGACTCGCTGATCGCCCTCTCCAACCGCGAGTTCTACGACAACGGCCTCGTGATCTTCCCCAGCCCCAGCAAGGGCGGGGACGGCGAGGGGCTGAGCCTGCAGCACCTCCCCGACACGGTCTACGACCGCGGCCTGACGCGGACGAATCCGAAGGAGGCCGACGCGGTCGCCCTGGCGGCGCTCGACCACGCCCGGACCCGGCCGACCCTGACGCTGGGCATCGTCGCGTTCAGCCAGGCGCAGAAGACCGCGATCGAGAACCGGATCGAAGCGATCGCCCGGAAGGACGCGGACTTCGACGCGTGGATCCGGGGCAACAAGGAGGAGCCGTTCTTCGTGAAGAACCTGGAGAACGTCCAGGGCGACGAGCGCGACGTGATGCTGATCAGCGTCGGCTACGGCCGCGACGCGAAGGGCCAGGTGAGCATGAACCTCGGGCCGCTCAACCAGGCGGGCGGCGAGCGGCGGCTCAACGTGCTGATCACCCGCGCGCGGCGCCGCTGCGTCGTGTTCACGAACCTGACGGCCGACGACCTCGACCTCCGCCGCGCGGGCGGCGCGGGCATCAAGGCGTTCAAGTCGTTCCTCGCGTTCGCCAAGGCGGGAAAGCTCGACGTCGTGGCGGGGGAGAAGCCGGAGGTCCACTCCGAATTCGAGGCGCAGGTCCACGCGGCGCTGAAGCGCGCGGGCTACACGGTCGAGGCGCACGTCGGCAGCGGCGGCTACCGGATCGACCTGGCGGTGGTCGATCCGCAGTCGTCCGGACGGTATCTCCTGGGAGTCGAGTGCGACGGCGTCCGCTACCACAGCGCGCGGTGGGCGCGGGACCGCGACCGCCTGCGCGAGTCGGTGCTGCGCGGGCTCGGCTGGAGCCTTCACCGGATCTGGAGCGCCGACTGGCACCGGAACCGCGAGGAGGCGCTCCGGCGGTGCGTGGCGGCGATCGAAGCGTCCAAGGCCGTCCGTCCGACGCCGCAGGGCGGCGGAGGGTCGAAGTCGGGCACGATCGAGCGGACCGCCCAGGCGCCGGAGAGCGCGCCGGTGACTCCCTACAAGCCCGCGAAAGTGGCCGCGGACCTGGGGGACACCCATCTCGCGGAGGTGCCGACGGAGACGGTGGCGCAGTTCATCGCGGTGATCGTGGAGGACGAGGGTCCGATCCACGTGGACGAGATCAAGCGGCGCGTCCTGGAGGCGATCCAGGCGCGATCCGGCAGCAAGCGGGAGGCGGCGATCGAGGACGCGATGGCGGCGGCGACGACGCGCGGCCTGGTGCGGCGCCGCGGCGACTTCCTGTGGGGCCGTACGGACAAGCCGGTGGTGCCGCGCGACCGCTCGGGGCTTCCCGATGCCGGCCGGCGTCTGGAGGTTGTGAGCGACGAGGAGTGCCTGGCGGCGCTCGATCGGGCGGTGAAGGAGGCCTGCGGCTGCGACGGCGACGAAGCGGCGACCCAGGCGATCCGGATCCTCGGCGTGAAGCGCAACGACGAGTCCATCACGCGCCTGAAGGCCCTCTTCCCGGCCACCCTCCCGTGAAGCAAAACAACCAGGTTGATTTGCATCAGAATTTGATGCAAAAGAACCAGGTTGAATTGCTTCAAAATGTGATGCAAAGCAACCAGGTTGTTTTGCTTCACATCAGGTAACACCCGGCGATCCTTGGGCTCAGAGGGGGCGATGCGGCTGCTCGCCGGGTTCCAGGGACTCTACTACCTGCTCACCGGGCTCTGGCCCGTCATCGACCTCGATTCGTTCCAGGCGGTGACGGGCGGCAAGACCGACCTGTGGCTGGTGAAGACGGTCGGACTGCTGATCGCGGTGATCGGGGCGGCGATCTTCCGGGCGCGCCACCGGCCGGCGCTTTTTCCCGAGATCCTGATCCTGGCCGCCGGCAGCGCGCTCGCGCTGGGAACGGTCGACGTGCTCTACTCGCTCCTCGGCGTCATCTCGAAGGTCTACCTTCTCGACGCTCCCGTCGAAGCGGCGCTCGTCGCGGGATGGTCCGTGATCTGGGCTCGGCAGCGCTCCGCTACGACTTCACCGCCGCGATGATCGCCTTCGCGGAGATGCCCGCCCACTCGACCAGCTCCTCGGGCTTGCCCGAGCGCGGGATCTCGCGGACGCACAGCATCTTCGGCGCGAGGCCGAGCGCGGCGACCGCCTCGCCCAGGCCGCCGGCCTGCTGGTGATCCTCGACGGTGATCAGCTTCTTCGTCTCGGACGCCGACTTGCGGAGCGTCGACTCGTCCAGCGGCTTCACGCTGTAGGCGTCGATCACGCGGATCGAGAGGCCTTCCTTCTGGAGCGCGTCGTACGCCTTGAGCGCCTCGGCGACCGTGATGCCCGCGGCCACGACCGTCGCGACGTCCTTCTGCGAGCTCCGGAGCGTCTTCGAGCCGCCGACCACGAACTTGTCCTGCGCCGTGTAGAGCGTCTTCGTCTTGGGACGGGACATGCGGAGGTAGACGATGCCGGGCGTCGCCGCGGCGAGCGCGGTCAGCCGTTCCGCCGAGACGGCGTCGCTCGGATAGAGGACGGTCGATCCGATCACCGAGCGGAACATCGAGAGGTCCTCGAGGCCCATCTGCGACGCGCCGTCTTCGCCGATCGAGACGCCGACGTGGGTGCCGACGAAGACCAGGTGGGGCGGCTTCGAGATGGCGCCCATGCGGATCTGGTCGAACGCGCGGGTGAGGAAGCAGGCGAAGGTCGAGGCGAACGGGATCTTGCCCTCGGAGGCCAGGCCGAGCGCCACGCCGGCCATGTTCTGCTCGGCGATGTAGCAGTCGACGAAGCGGTCCGGGTAGGCCGCCCGGAACTTGTCGGTGAAGGTGGAGTTCTTGACCTCGGCGTCGAGGCCCATGACGGCGGGCGACACCTTGCCCAGCTTGACGAGCGCGGCGCCGAAGGCCTCGCGGGTCGCGACCTCGGCTCCGGCGGCGTAATTGGGCGTCAGCTCGGGGGCGTCGAGCGAGAATCCGGCCGCCTTGCGGCCGGCCGGCCCTTCGAGCGTGCGGGCGGCCACGGGGATCGTGACCTTCGGGTCGCCGATCTCGGCCAGGGCCTTGTTGAGCTCTTCGCCCTTCTTGAGCGGCTTGCCGTGCCAGTTGTCCTTGTCCTCGAGGAACGACACGCCGCGGCCCTTGAACGTGCGGGCGATGATGGCGAACGGCTTGCCCTTGACGGCGCGCGCCTTGTCGAGCGCCGCCTTGATCTCGTCCACGTTGTGGCCGTCGACCGACACGGCGGACCAGCCGAACGCGACCCACTTGGCGAGATAGCCGTCGAGGTTGTGCTGGAGCATCGTCGGGCCGGACTGGCCCAGGCGGTTGGCGTCGAGGATGGCGACCAGGTTGTCGAGCTTATAGAAGGCGGCCAGCTCGGCGGCCTCCCAGACGGAGCCTTCGGCGCTCTCGCTGTCGCCCAGCACGCAGTAGACGCGGGCGGGGATCTTGTCGACCCGCTTGCCGATCGCGATGCCGACGGCGGCGGAGAGGCCCTGTCCCAGCGAGCCGGTGGCGATGCGGACCCAGGGCGAATTGGGCGTCGGATGGCCCTCGAGGGGCGAGTCGATGCGCCGCAGCGTGTTCAGGTCCTCGCTGATGGCGCCCGCCTCCTTCAAGGCGGCCCAGAGGATCGGAGCGCCGTGGCCCTTCGAGAGGATGAACTCGTCGACGTTGCGCGCCGCGGGGTTCTTCGGATCGAAGCGGAGCTCGTGGAAATAGAGCACCGACATGATTTCGGCGCAGGACATGCAGGTGGTCGGGTGCCCGCTGCCGGCCTCGGAGGTCGAGGTGAGGGAGTGGCGGCGGAGCTTCTGGGCCATCTCTTTGAGCGCGGCGCTGTCGGGCATGGATTCTCCTGAGAAGTTGTGTGGGGCCATGATAGCCGGCGACAATGGCATTTCAAGCCAAAACGCCCCTCTGCTTGACACGATCTTCATGTCGGCCTAGCATGACCCCCTGTGTCCGCACCCCCCAACCGCAAAGCCGCGACGATCGGCATCCTGGTCGGCCTCCTGCTGTCGGCCCTCGACGGCACGCTCGTCGCGACCGCGCTGCCCCAGATCCTCGAGGACCTGAACGGATTCACGCTCTACTTCCTCCCCAACGCGCTCTTCATGATCTGCCAGACGGTCTCCATGCCGCTCTGGGGCCGGCTTTCGGACCTCTACGGACGCCGCCGCTTCCACCTGGTCGCGGTCCTGATCCTCGTGGCCGGCTCCGTCCTCTGCGGGCTCTCGCACTCGATGACGGCGCTCGTCGGCTTCCGCGCGCTCCAGGGCCTGGGCGCGGGCGGGCTGATGTCGCTGTCGTTCACGATGATCGCCGACCTCTACGACCTCGAGGAGCGTGCCAAAATGCAAGGCGCGGTCTCGAGCGTGTGGGGCATCGCGGCGCTGATCGGACCGCTGCTGGGCAGTTGGATGACCCAGACGTTCGGCTGGCCGTCGATCTTCTTCCTGAACATCCCGGTCGGCATGATCACCGCGATCATGGTCCAGAGCACCTGGCAGGACCGGCCCGCGACGGGGAAGGGCAGGATCGACCTGGCGGGCGCGGTGCTGCTGACGCTGGCGTCGCTGGCGCTCCTGATCGGGTTCCAGTTCGCCGGCCACGAGGGCTGGACCCGTCCCCACGCGCTGGAGAGCTTCGCCGCGGCCGCGGCGCTCGTCGTCGCCCTCGTCCTGGTCGAGCGGTCCACGTCCGATCCGTTCCTGGCGTTCGACCTGTACAAGAACCGCCTGTTCTCGACCGGCGCCGCGACCGGCGTCTGCGCGATGATCTGCCTGTTCTCGGCGATCTGGCACGTGCCGATCCTGGTGACCGGCGTGCTGCGCCACTCGCTCGCCAAGGGCGGCCTGATGCTCACCTGCATGATGCTGCCCTGGATGATCTGCTCGGCGCTGACGAAGCCGCTGCTCAAGCGCTTCAGCTACCGGACGCTCGCGATCGGCGGCATGATCCTGGCGGGTGCGGCGTACGCGACGCTGTCGAGGGTCGGCATGGGAGGCGGCCTCGCGCCGGTCATCGTCGCGATGGTCATCCTCGGCACCGGCCTCGGCCTCACGGTCGCCCCGCTCCTCATCGCCGCCCAGAACGCGGTGAGCAAGGAGCGGCTCGGCACCGCGACGTCGCTCACGCAGTTCACGCGCTCGATGGGCTCCGCGGTCGGGCTGGCGGTCCTGGGAACGCTGTTCCTCGCGCCCTTCGGGGGGCACGAGCCGGACGGCCTGATCGACTTCAAGGTGAAGCACGATCCCGCGCAGCTCGTCGCGATGGTCGCGCCGCTCGTCCAGGGGCTCCGTCACGTCTTCATCGCGACGGTCGTGTTCACGGTGCTGGGCATCGCCCTGGCGCTGTCGATCCCGTCGGGGAAAGCTGCGGAGCTCAAAGCTCCGGCCCCCGCCGCCGAAGCGTAAGATAGTCGATGGCGAGCTTGTCCCTGCTCCTCCTGGTGTCCCTCCAGGCTCCGTCCCGCGAAACCGTCTCCATCCCCGAAACGAAGCTGAAGGTCGATCTCGTCGCGATCCCGGGAGGGAAGGCGGTCGTGGGCGACGAGACGCTGAAGGAGATCGAGCTCAAGCCGTTCCAGATGGCGGTCCGCGAGGTGACCTGGCTGGAATTCAACCGGTTCCGGAACGGGAAGGACCTCGACGCGGTGACGCGGCCGTCGAACGCCGACAGCTATTTCGGCGACGCGGGAATTCCCAAGGAGTTCCTCGAAGGTCCGCGGCCGCTGACGAACGTCCGCTGGCACTCCGCGATCATGTACTGCGAGTGGCTCTCGAAGAAGACCGGCCGCCTGTTCCGGCTGCCGACGGAGGCGGAGTGGGAGGTCGCCGCGCGGGCCGGATCGGACAAGCCGGCGCCCGAGGCGCCCGACGAGGTCGCGTGGCACAAGGGGAACAGCGGCAAGCAGACGCATGTCGGGGGCGAGCGGAAGCCGAACGCCTTCGGGCTCGAGGACATGAGCGGGAACGTCTGGGAGTACGCGCTGGAGCCCTTCACGCCGCACGACTATGGTCCGGTGCTGAGGGGCGGCTGCTGGAGCTCGCCGCTGCGCGAGCTGAAGTATGCGACGCGCCAGTCGATCCCGTACAAGTGGTTCGAGGAGGACACCAACTCGCCGCGGAGCACGTGGTGGCTGACGACCCCCGCCGTCTCGATCGGCTTCCGCGTCGTCTGCACGGCGGATGGGTCCGACCTGAAGGAGCGCGAGGCCTACACGGGGAAGATCGAGTGCAAGGTGACGGGCCACCGGGCCAAGGAAATCAAGACGGGCGGCTCGGCGGCGGATTACCGCGAGGTGAAGGGGGAGATCAAGAATCTCGGCGATCGGCCGCTGGACGAGGTGGAGTTGACGGTGTACTACGTCGAAGGCGGCAAGCCGCATCTCATCGACCAGCACAGCGTGAAGCCGCAGCGGGCGGTCTTCAGCAAGTGCTGGCCGGTGCTGGTGAACAGCGCGATGGACGATCTGCGCGGCAAGCCGCTGGAGCCGGGCGGCGTGCGGTCGTTCGCGGTGGACCTGCCGCTGAGCGGCGACATCGAGGATCAGGCCAAGCCGGTGTTTACGATGGAGGCGAAGGCGACGGCGGTCCGGTTCTCGAAGTAGCCGTCGCCGATGTCACAAAACGTACTGGACGCTTTGTGACTCCCTATCCCTCGATGGACAGCAGGGCGGCGCGGCAGATGGCGACCGAGACGGTGGGGCCGACGCCGCCGGCCGGCGAGGTCTTGCCGCCGCTGATGGTCACTTCGAACTTCGAGCTGCCGCGGCCGTCGGCGGTGCGCTCGATGCGGTAGCTGATCCGGTGTTCGCGGGCGAGGATTTCGAGGAGGCCGAGGGCCTTCTCGGGGTGGGTGCTGTAGAACTTGCCGCGCGGTTTCTCGCACGACTCGCACGTGCCGTTGGGGCCGGTGTCGTTCGAGATCTTGCAGCGGCAGACCGCCTGTCCCAGGAGTTTCTCCGCGACCAGCGCATCGAGATCGCGACCCGCCTCGAGCTTTTCAACCTTCGTCGTCATCGGCGTGCTCCGCTCCGTCCGTTGTTCAGAGGCCATCCAACTGCTGGATTCTAGCACGCCCAATACAACTTTGAATTGCAGAACCGAATCGGCACCCGAGTCCCGAAGCGCTCGAAGGGAGGAGGGGGGCCGGAGGCGGCAGCTCAAGGAGTCCTCATGCCGCTAGAACTTCTTCAGGAACGCTCGAACATCCTCCCGGTGTGCCGCGTCCTGGGGACCGGAATGACTTGCGCCCGCGATGTGCCTCACGATGAGGTCCGGAAGCCTAACGATACAGACCGCCCGCGGAGGTCCCCCTACGGCTTGGTGAGCGGGCGGCGCTTCTCGAAGGCGTCGTAGTCCTTGCGGATCGACGCGTTGAGGGGGTCGAGCTGGAGCGCCTTCAGGAAGGCCTCCTTCGCTTTGTCGGGCTCCTTTTGGAACTCGAGGGACGAGGCCAGCTGGTGCCACGCCGTCGCCGACCCCGGGTGCAGGGCGAGAATCCGGGTGCAGATCTCGGCCGCGAGCGCGTACTTCGACCGGCGGCAGAGATCCTGGGCCACCCGCAGCGCCTCGTCGGGCGAGCCTGCCAGGATCGCGGACGCCGTGCGGAGCATCTCCTCGTCGGGCAGGCCCCGCTGGAGCAACAGCCGATCGGCCAGGAGCGCGGGATTGCCGACGTCGAGGGCCAGCGACAGCGAGAGGACGTCGATCGCCCGCTCCTCCAGCTTGTGCTTGGCGAGCAGCGTCGCGAACGACCTCAGCGCCGGACCTTGGCTCTTCGTGCAGCCCCAGCCTTCCACCATCCCGCGCAGCCACGGCGTCTCGACGGCGCTCAGGATGACCGGATCCATGTCCACCTCGGGGTTGAGGTCCGAGGTGAACAGCCGCAGCGGCGCGTCGAACTCGAGGCGGAGGTTGAGGTCGG
>Ga0111538_10014547_pt1 | contig 10368 bp, 6 predicted proteins | sample SoiMethybrSBSTD1_FD_79669 | JGI IMG/M metagenome (GOLD analysis project Ga0111538, IMG submission 79669) | Bulk soil microbial communities from a Populus tree surrounding site in Tennessee, USA - Soil MetaG P. TD hybrid SBSTD1 (version 2)... | ecosystem: Environmental > Terrestrial > Soil > Tree... | reverse complement strand
TCTGCTGTCGGGCATTGGCGCCTGGCGAGATGTAGCGAATCCCCGGCACTTCTTGCGCGATGGCCGCCGCATCTGCTGCCGTCAGCGTCGTCGTCGCGCCGCTGCCCTGGCGGACCGGTCCGAATGCGTTCGAGCCGGCGGAGATAGTCACGACGTTGGTGCCGGCGCTGCGGATGCGGCTCTCGATCGACGAGCGCGCGCCGTTGCCGATTGCCACCATGACGATCACGGCGGCGACACCGATGATCAGGCCGAGGGCAGTCAGCGCCGTTCGCATCGCATTGCGGCGAAGGGCGGAGACGGCGATGTTGAGCGTGACCAGGGGTGACATTACGCCGACCTTTCCTCCAATTCCGCCTCGAACTTTGCCAGTTCGTCGGCGGCGAATCGCCGTTTCGCGACCGGTTGATCGAGACGGGCCCGCCCGTCGCGGAATCCGATGATGCGCGTCGCATACTCGGCGATGTCGGCCTCGTGCGTCACGAGGACGATGGTGATCTGTCGCTCGAGGTTGAGCCGCTGGAAGATCCCCATGACCTCGATGCTGGTGCGCGAGTCGAGATTGCCGGTGGGCTCATCGGCGAGGAGCAGCGACGGATTGTTGACCAGCGCGCGGGCGATGGCCACGCGCTGTTGCTGACCACCCGACAACTGATTCGGGTGGTGATCCATTCGCGCGCCAAGGCCGACGGCTTCGAGCGCCGCCGCGGCACGGCGTCGCCGTTCCTTGGCCGGAATCGGCGGGCCGTACAGCATCGGGAGCTCCACGTTTTCGATCGCCGACGTGCGCGACAGGAGGTTGAAGCCCTGAAAGACGAAACCGATGTCGTGATTGCGTACCGCCGACAGCTCGCGCTTCGACAGTCGCGAGACGTCGCGTCCGTTCAGCAGATACGCCCCAGCCGTGGGCCGATCGAGGCAGCCGATCAGGTGCATGAACGTAGACTTGCCCGAACCCGACGGTCCGGTGAGCGCGACGAATTCGCCAGGATCGATCGACAACGAGACGCCGCGCAGTGCGGGCACGTCCACTTCGCCGACGTGATACGTCTTCGTCAGGTCGCGGACCAGAAGCGCGTGCGCGTGGTCGCTCATCGCCGGCCTCCGGCGTTGCCGCCAGCGTTGTTGCCACCGCCGCCTCCACCGCCGCCGAATCGCCGGCCCTGCGGAATCAGCGGTGATCCGCTCGGTGCCGCGGCCGTTGCTGTCGACGGCGTGGACACTCCGGTCACGACACGTGTGCCGGGCGTCAGATCGGCATTGGTCACCGCGGTCTGCGTACCGTCGCTGAGACCGACCTGCACAGGGACACGCTTCAACGTGTTCTCTGCGAGGACCCATACCGAGCCGCGCTGGCTGTCGCCGGCCGAACGGTCGCGACGCTGGCCATCAGTGCCGGCCTGCGGACCTCTGGCCGATTGACCTTGCGGCCGCTGCCGCGGTTCAGGCGGCTTTTGCCCGAGTGCTTCGAACGCTTCCGGCGTCGGACGGAATCGCAGTGCCGCATTTGGCACCTTGATCGCCTCGTCGGCGCGTCCGGTCTCGATGGTGACCGCCGCGGTCATGCCGGGCTTCAGCTTGAGATCCGGGTTCGGGACGTCGATCACCGTGACGTAGCTCACGACGTTCTGCTCGACGACGGGCTGCAGACGTATTTGCGAGACCGTTCCGTTGAACGTCTCGTTGGGATATGCATCGACGCGGAACCGCACCGGCTGCTTGTTCTGAATCTTGCCGATGTCCGATTCGTCCACGCTGGCGTTGACGCGCATCTCCTTCAGGTTCTGCGCGAGCACGAAGAGCGTCGGTGCCTGCATGCTGGCGGCGACGGTCTGGCCGACGTTGACGTTGCGGGCGATGACGACACCGTCGATCGGCGCGCGAATGACCGTGTGACTCAGGTTCACTTGCGCCTGATTGAGCGAGGCCTGCGCCTGCAGGAGTTGCGCGTCGGCCGATTTCACCGACGCGTCCGCGGCGTTGGCGGTTGAGACCGCGGCGTCGAGATCGCTTTTGGCAATGAGCTCCTTCGATGCGAGGTCGCGGGCGCGTCCGAGCTTGACTTTCGCGTCTTCCGCCTGCACACGCGCACGCTCGACTTCGGCGTTGAGTCGCGCGACGGTCGCGCGCTCCTGTGCCACCTGCGTGTCGAACAAGGATGAATCGAGCTGCGCGATCACCTGCCCCTGACGTACCTGCGAATTGAAGTCGGCGCCCAGCGTCTTGATGGTGCCGGACACTTGTGTGCCGACCTCGACGGTGGTTACCGCCTCGAGCGTGCCCGTTGCCTCGACGGTAGCGACGACGTCACCCTGCATCACCTCTGCGGTACTCAAGATCGGCGCCTCAGCGGCGACATCACTGCGGTAGTAATAAATGCCTGCCGCGACCACGATCACGATGGCGGCGATGCTCAGCCAGAGACGTTTACCCATCCTTCTTCCTCTGAAACAGATAGACGACTGGCGCATGGCCAGCCAGTGGCACAAATGTGACAAAACGATGGTGGGCCTCCACCGCTCACCCGTCATCGAACTGTCACAGCCGTAACCTGTTGATGTCATGACCGTACCGTCCAATCAAACAGCCAGCGGATGTGCCGTCCGGCAGGAGGAGACATGGGTCGTTTTCGTTCATTGACAGCAGCGGTTGCGGTGGTGGGGCTACTCGCGATGGGCATCGTCGCGTTCGCACAAGGTCCTCGCGGTGGGCCGGGTGGTCGTGGCCGAGGTGAGGCGTTTGGTGCGGGCGGACTGGGGATTCCGCTCCGTCAGCTGAATCTCACTGAGGCGCAGCGGACGCAGCTCGAGCAGATTCGCGACCAGCATCGCGGCGACATGGAGACCGCGATGAAGAAACTCGCGGCTGCACGTCAGCTGCAACGGGCGGCAATCGAGAGCGTGCCGGCGGACGAGGCGAAGATCACCTCGCTGACGCAGGACCTCACGCAGGGCGAGGTGGATGTAGCGATCCAGAGCGCGCGGCTGAACACCGCCGTCTGGGGTGTACTCACCGAGGCGCAGCGTGCGGAGGTGACGAAGCTGCGTGCGGAACGTCAGTCGAAGGCGGGCGAACGTCGCGAGCGGAAGTAGCGATAGGGTTCCGGGGGTTCAGACGGTTCAGAGGGTTCCGAGAGTTTCAGTTCAATGGGTTCTCATGAACCGAGACCTTCGGAACCTCTGGAACTTCCGGAACCTTCGGAATCACTAACCCCTGTAGTTGCCGAACTGGAGTGCAACGCCAAAATCCTGTTCGCGCAACTGCCGCATCGCTTCCTGCAGGTCGTCTTTCGAGGGTGACGTGACGCGCAGCTGATCGCCCTGGATCGAGGCCTGCACTCTCTTCAGCTTCGCATCCTTCAGAAACTTGACGATGTCCTTGGCCTTCTCGACCGGGATGCCTTGCTGCAGCGAGATCTCCTGGCGCACGGTACTGTTGGCCGCAGGGATCACCGCGCCGCGCGTCAGGTTCTTGACCGGCACGTTCCGCCGTACGAGCCGCGTCTGGACGATTTCCCACAGCGCGTTCAGCTTGAAGTCGTCGTCGGCGACGAGCAACAGCTTCGATTCCTTCTGATCGAACTCGACCGAGGCCTTGGCGCCCTTGAAGTCGTACCGCTGCGCCACTTCCTTGCGCGCCTGATTCAGCGCGTTGTCCACTTCCTGCAGATCGACGTTGGAGGTGACGTCGAACGAGCACTGGTCTGCCATGCGAGGTTCATGTTAGCGGTGCCGATCAATTCGTTCAAGCGGCTTCGCCGTACATACAATGACGTGTGCCTCACGATCACGATCCGCCTCGCATCGGCATCTCGCGCTGTCTCCTCGGCGACGAGGTGCGTTACGACGGTGGTCACAAGCGCGATCCGTTTCTCGTCTCGACCTTCGGACGCTTCGTCGAGTGGGTGCCGGTGTGCCCTGAAGTCGAAGTCGGCATGGGCACGCCCCGCGAGGCCATCCATCTCGTCGCGAGCACCAACGGCGCATCGTCAAACGCGCAGCCAGTGCGTCTGCTCGGCGTGACGAGTCGTAAGGATTGGACTGCGCGGATGACGACGTTCGCCGCCTCGCGCGTGCGCGAGCTGAAGTCCGCGGATCTTGCTGGGTATGTCTTGAAAAAGGATTCGCCCAGCTGCGGTCTCGAGCGTGTCCGAGTGCACGACGATGGCCGGGTCACCCGCACCGGGCGCGGCCTGTTTGCCGAGGCGCTCATCAACGAGTTGCCGAACCTGCCGATCGAAGAGGAAGGGCGCCTCAACGATCCGGCGCTGCGCGAGAACTTCGTCGAGCGCGTGTTCGCCTATCAGCGTCTGCGCGCGTTGTTTGCGGGCCGTTGGACGATCCGTGCAGTGGTCGTCTTTCACAGCATGCACAAGCTGCAGCTGCTGGCGCATTCGCGTCAGGGCTATGCGGAGTTGGGGCGACTGGTTGCCGGAGCCGTGAAGCATCCGCGGCGCGACTTGAGCGAGACCTATCAACGTCTCTTCATGACCACGCTGGCCCGCCTGGCAACGCCGGGCCGGCACTCCGACGTGATCCTGCATGCGATCGGTCACCTCAAGCGGCTGCTTCAGTCTGGCGATCGCGAAGAGTTGCTGTCCGCGATCGACGATCACCGCCGCGGCATCGTCCCGCTCATCGTCCCGATCACGCTGCTACGGCATCACGTCCGGCGGCATGACGTTGGCTATCTGAAGGACCAGACGTACTTGGAGCCTCACCCGCGGGAGCTCGCGCTGCGGAATCACGTCTGACCCGGTTCCGAGGGTTCAGAGGGTTCCGTAGGTTCAGAAGGTTTCTGTTCCTGTGTCAGCGACGCTTGGCGCTCAGATCACGCCGAGCGGACGACCCTCTGAACAAAAACCTACGGAACCCTCGGAACCTTCTGAACCTCCGGAACCGACTGACAGCGCGAACACCAGTACGTGCTGCGAGCGTAAGGCCCCTGCGTCTGCCGCGAGATCGGCGTGCCGCACCGGCGGCACGGCTGACCGCCGCGGCCATAGACCCATAGCCGCGCCGATGGATCGGCTCTTCCGGTTGTGCGCCGCATGCCAGCGGTCCGGCTAAAGCCGGACACTACATCGGACACTACATTCGCCCTCATGAAGCGCATGGCGACGGCGACGACCTCGGCGAGTTGGTCACGTGTGAGGGCGGCGACGCGCGCGAACGGGTTGATGCGTGCGCCGAAGAGCACCTCGGACTTGTAGACGTTGCCGATGCCGGCGATGACCGTTTGATCGAGCAGCACGTCGGCGATCTCGACGTCCCCGTGCGCCTGCATGCGCTCGATGGCCTCCTCGGCATTGAAGTTGTCCGATAGGGGATCGGGTCCGAGCTCGGCGATCACATCGTGACTGGCCAATTCGTGCGAGGTGACGAACTCGGCAACGGGCACGGTGAACGCGACGGCGTGCATCGCGGCCGTCTCGATGACGATACGCATGTCGCGATGCGGCCGCTGCCAGCGTTCGCCCGGACGGTAGATGTGCCATGACCCGTTCATGCGCATGTGGGTCCGCAGCACGAGATCGCCTGAGAACCAGATCAGCAGGTGCTTGCCGCGCGCTTCGACGCGATCGACCGTGCGTCCGCGCAGCGGCGCGTCCGCATCTACACGAGTGAGCTTCGGAAGAACGGACTCGAATCGGGTAACGATCTGACCACCAATCGCGCGCTGCAGCGTCGCCGCGGCGCGGTGGATCGTATCGCCCTCAGGCATCGTCAGGCTCAGGCTCGGGCTCGGCCGGCACCCGAAGTCCTGGGACCGGCCGGCGTTGGAGCCCCATCGCTGTGAGGGCGAATCCGGCTTCGACGAATAACGGCGCGGCGCGATGCGTCGTTGCCGGTGCTCCATCGATCTCACTCAGGAACATTCCGCGTGGAGCCGAGAGCTCGGCGAGCGCGCGTGCCGCAGTTCGAATCAGCCGCGAGCGCTGCGGTTCGTCCTCTGCTGCGAAGAGCAGCAGTTCCCGCTCGCCGCGGCGGAGATAGGCGGCGAGGAAGCCGTCCACCAGCACCACCAGCGCGCCCGCGGTGCGGGTCGGGCCGCCGCCCCCTTCACGCTCGGGCCACTTGATTGTGGACCCATAGGGATTGGCCGGATCGGTCGCCGCCATGATCACGGCGCGAGGTTCTTCCGGCGGTTCGCGCAACGAGCGGAGTTGATCGAGCGCCGCGGGCATCGCGAACTGCGCGCCGCCAAGACCGGCGACAAAATACCCACGCCGTACGCGGCCGGCGTCCTCCATGGCCTTCAGCACTTGGTACACGCCGGAGAATCCGCCGGCAATGCCTTCGCTCGCTGTCGTCTCGCGCGTGACGATGCCATGGCGCGTGAGCAGTTGCTGGGCGAGCGCCGCCGTCCATTCAGTGGCCGATGTGTTCGTGGCCACGGCGTGATTCACCGCGGACCATCGTCCCTCGGCCGTTGGCGGCACCAGTCGTCGCGATCGGAACGAGGGACCACGCGTGCGCCGTGACGAGCGCGTGTCGGACGGACGAATCAGCGCGCGCAGCGCGTGCAGTGTGTCGTTGGTGACCAGGCCCTGCCAGACGAGATCCCACAGTGCATCGACTGTTTCCTGAGGAAAGCCCTCGCCGGTGCCTTGATGGATCGCGGCGAAAAACGACGCGCCGTGTTCGCGCAGATATTCGAGGATGTCGGCGGACCTGCCGCGTGGCGTGGCCTGGGACTTGTCGTCCGGCCGGCGGGTGACTGGTCCCTTGAGCGTCGCGAAATGGTCTGTGAGGTAGAGCGCGATCCGTCCGTCGCGATCACCGAGCGGCTCGACGCCCACCCAGACCACTTCGCCTGCGGCCATCAGCGCGTCGAGCATGGCCGGCTGGTAGTCGCTGACCCGTGACGGCAGAATCTCGCGTTCGAGCACCGACGCCGTGAGCGGTGCGCCTTGTAACTGCTCGATCGCGTCGAGCAACGCGTCGGCGCCGCGCCGCATCGACCCGATGCCGTGCCACGACACCAGGAACCGTCCGAGCGCGTCGGCCTCGACCGGCTCGACCTGCTGCCGCAGCCGCGCCAGCGAGCGGCTGCGCAAGCGGCGAAGCACATCACCATCCACCCACTCGAGGTCGGTGCCGCCAGGACGGAACTCGCCTTCGATGAGGCGGCCGGCTTCCGCCACTCGCTTCAGCATGGCCTCGGCCACGGCAACGCCCAGGCCGTAGCGGTCGGCAAACATCGGCGCGTTGAAGGGGCCGTGCGACCGGGCGAATCGCAACACGACGTCGCCGGCCGGGTCGCGCACGGGCTCGAGCAACGCTTCGGGAAGGCCCGGCGGCAGCGGCGTGCCGAGCGCGTCGCGATACCGGGCGACGTCTTCGACCGCGACGTACCGCCGCTCTCCCGCAATCGGGAGCGCGACGATGCGGCGTGCCTGCTCGAGGCGTTCGATCTCGCGGCGTGTCTCCGGCATTGCGCTGCGCGCCTCGATCTCGTCCGCTGTGAGATCGCCGATCTGAATCAGCAGGTCATGCAGGCTGTCAGCCGATCGAATCCGATACGACGGATCGAGATGCTGCAACTGTCGCTCAATGAGATCGAGCGCTTCGGGATCGAGCAGCTCGCGCAGTTCCGCGTCGCCCAGCAACTCGCGCAGCTGCGCCTGATCGACTGAGAGCGCCTGGGCGCGCCGCTCGGCGAGTGGCGCATCGCCGTCGTAGATGTAGTTCGCGACGTAGCTGAAGAGCAGCGATGCCGCAAACGGCGACGGTGCCTTCGAATCGATCGTCGTCAATCGCAGCGTGCGCGCCTGAAGACGACGAAGGACATCCACGAGCGACGGCATGTCGAAGTGATCGCGCAGCACTTCGCGATAGGTCTCGAGCAGTGCCGGAAACGATCCGAAGCGCGACGCGACAGCGAGGAGATCGGCGGCGCGCTTGCGCTGCTGCCATAGCGGCGTCCGCATCCCTGGCCGTCGTCTTGGGAGGAGCAGTGCACGAGCAGCGGTCTCGCGAAAGCGCGCGGCGAACAACGACGTTGCGCCAAGCTGACGGAGCACCAGGCCTTCGACCTCACCGGGATCCGGCAGGAGCAGTGACGGATCGGGCGCGTTCTCCACTTCAGGAAATCGGACGACGAAGCCTTCGTCGCCCCACATGACTTCGACGTCGATACCGGTGCGACTGCGGATCTGCGCGGTGGCCGCCATGGCCCAGGGTGCGTGAATCTTGCTGCCGAGTGGTGAGAGCAGGCACACGCGCCAGTCGCCGAGCTCGTCGAGACACCGTTCGATGACCAGCGTGCGATCGTCAGGCACCGCCCCGGCAGCGGCCTGATCCTCCAGGTATCGGAGCAAGTTGCTCGCGGCGGTCGCATCGAGATCGTGCTGCGTGACGAGCCGCTCCGCCGCTTTGGCGTCCGGCATGCCGCGAAGCTCACGAACCAGCTTGCCAATCGCGAACCCGAGCTCCACGGGACGGCCAGCTTGATCGCCGTGCCAGAACGGCATCTTGCCTGGCTCGCCTGGTGCGGGTGACACCAGCACGCGGTCGTGCGTGATCTCTTCAACGCGCCACGTCGACGCGCCCAGCGTGAACGTCTCGCCGACCTCGGTCTCGAAGACCATCTCCTCGTCCAGCTCGCCGACACGGGTCGGTCGATCGGCGCCGGCCAGGAAGACCCCGTACAACCCGCGATCGGGAATCGTTCCCGCGTTGGCAATCGCGACGCGCTTCGCGCCAGTGCGACCGGTCAGGCGACCCTGCAACCGATCCCACGTGATGCGCGGGCGCAACTCGGCGAACTCGTCGGACGGGTAGCGTCCCGAGAGCATGTCGAGGACGCCCTCGAACGCGCGGCGGCTCAAGTCCGCGAACGGGGCAGCGCGTCTGACCACGGCAAACAGCTCGTCCACCGACCAGGTGTCGAGCGACACCATCGCGACGACCTGCTGCGCCAGCACGTCGAGCGGATTGCGCGGATACCGCGTGGATTCGACGCGGCCCTCGTGCATCGCGCGCGCGACCGCGGCGCACGCGACGAGATCGCCGCGGAACTTCGGAAAGATGATGCCTTCGCTGACCGCACCCGCCTGATGTCCGGCGCGCCCGATGCGCTGCAGTCCGCTGGCGACCGACGGCGGCGACTCGATCTGCACGACGAGATCGATGGCGCCCATGTCGATGCCGAGCTCGAGCGACGAGGTCGCGACGAGGGCTTTGATCCGCCCCGCTTTGAGCAGATCCTCGACCTCGCTGCGCGCGGCGCGCGCCAGCGAGCCATGGTGCGATCGTACCAGCGGTTCTTCGGCCAGCTCGTTCAGCGAGCCGGCAAGACGCTCGGCGAGACGCCGGCTGTTGACGAAGAGCAGCGTGGACCTGTGCGATCGGATCAACTCGAGGAGCCGTGGATGCACCGACGCCCAGATCGACGGCCGCACTGGGCCTCGTGCGGCCGGACCACTGGGCAGATCGACGGGCGCGGTGAGTCGGGCCATGTCTTCGACGGGCACTTCAACCCGCAGCTCGAGCGCCTTTTTCTCGGACGCGTTGATGATGGTGACCGGTCGATACGTCGTCGGGCTGCGATCGCTCGCCCCGCCGGAGCCGTCCGGCGAAGGCGAGTCCGTGAACTCCTGATGCAGGTCGGATTCGACTTGCTCGACAGGCAACAGCTCTTTTTTCTTGGCGGTCTTCGTCTTCGAAGGCTTCGAGCGGCGCACGGCGCGCGCTTCGGCGCCGCCTAGAAATCGCGCCACTTCTTCGAGCGGGCGCTGTGTCGCCGAGAGGCCGATGCGCTGCAGCAGTCCAGCGTCAGCCGATGCCGTGCGACGGACCTCCTCGAGGCGCTCGATCGAGAGCGCCAGGTGCGCGCCTCGCTTGCCGGGCACCAGGGCATGAATCTCGTCGATGATCACCGTGTTTACTGTCGCCAGCCGCTCACGGGCGTTCGACGTGAGCAGGAGGAACAGCGATTCCGGCGTGGTGATCAGAATGTCGGCCGGGTCGCGCAGAAACCTCGCGCGCTCCAGAGCGGGCGTGTCGCCGGTGCGAATGGCGATTTCCGGCATGGTCACGTCCACGCCCTTGGCCCGTGCCACGTTCGCGATCCCAGCGAGCGGCGCGCGCAGGTTGCGCTCGACGTCCACGGCCAGCGCTTTGAGCGGCGAAATGTAGAGCACCCGGCAGCGCGACCCTTTCGGCGGCGCGGGCGTGAACATCAGCCGGTTCAGGCACCAGAGGAAGGCGGCGAGCGTCTTGCCGCTGCCGGTCGGCGCGAGGATGAGCGTGGAGTCGCCACCGGCGATGGCCGGCCATCCCAACTGCTGCGGTCGAGTCGGCGACGGAAACGAGCTACTGAACCACTCTCGTACCGCGGGATGGAACTCCTTCATTGTGCATT
>Ga0111538_10014546_pt1 | contig 10369 bp, 8 predicted proteins | sample SoiMethybrSBSTD1_FD_79669 | JGI IMG/M metagenome (GOLD analysis project Ga0111538, IMG submission 79669) | Bulk soil microbial communities from a Populus tree surrounding site in Tennessee, USA - Soil MetaG P. TD hybrid SBSTD1 (version 2)... | ecosystem: Environmental > Terrestrial > Soil > Tree... | reverse complement strand
GAGCTCGATGCCGGCCGCGAGCTCGTCGACCTGCTCGAAGACGCAATCGAAGGCCCCACCGTTCGCCTGAGCTTGCTCGAGATCGTGCGCCACGGTGTGGCTTCGCCCGAGCGTCACGTGCCGAGCTCGGAAACGTTGTCGGCGACCGTATCCTCGACGCCAGAAGGGCTCGAACTGTTGGTCAACGGCCGCGTCGCGCGCATGCTGGTGATCACCGGGGTCAACCTGGTCACGGGGGGCGACGCGTCGATCGTCCCTCAGGTGTTCATCGGCCGGATCGACAGCCGGGAAAGCGGGATGCGAGTGACGCGGACGGCGGCGGCCGGAGAGCGGATCGCGGTTCCGGCGCGGCCGCTGATCGAGCCCACCCTGGCCTGCATCGAAGCCGCCGCGCGGCTCGCCGGAGCCCGGATCGAACGCGGCAGCGACGACAGCACTTTTTCCGTGCTCTGGCCGCGCGAGCCCGCGGCGTCGCGGCCGGATAGCGCAGACTGACGCGCGTCGCTCGCGGCTCGCGGCAATGCTATGCGAGCGTCATGGACGAAGCCGAGATCCGCTCGCTGATAGAAGCCGCGTTCGCCGACCGCGCGCTTTTGAAAAACGACGCTCACAAAAATGCGGTGCTCGAGGCGCTGGCCTGGCTCGACGCGGGGAAGATTCGCGTCGCGACTCAAGACGGCCCGGGACGCTGGACGACGCACGCTTGGGTCAAGCAGGCCGTGCTCTTGTATTTCGGCGTGGCGCCGATGCAGCGCATGAGCGCGGGGCCGATCGAATTTTACGACAAGGTGCCGCTGAAATCGGGCCTGGATCGCGCCGGCGTGCGCGTGGTTCCTCCGGGCACGGTGCGCTACGGCGCGTTTCTGGAAGCCGGCGCAGTGGTGATGCCGGGTTACGTCAACATCGGCGCGTACGTCGGCGCAGGCACGATGGTGGACACGTGGGCGACCGTCGGATCGTGCGCGCAGATCGGCAAGGACTGCCACCTGGCTGGCGGCGTGGGCATCGGCGGTGTGCTCGAGCCCCCCGGTGCACAACCCGTGATCATCGAAGACGGTTGCTTCGTCGGATCGCGCGCGATCATCGTCGAGGGCATGCTGATCGAACGCGAAGCCGTGATCGGCGCCGGTGTCGCGCTCACCGCGTCGACCGCCATCATCGACGTCACCGGTAAAGAGCCGGTCGAGTATCGGGGCCGGGTCCCGCCGCGCAGCGTCGTGATCCCGGGCATGCGTAAAAAGGAGTTCCCGGCCGGCGAGTACCAGATCCCCTGCGCGTTGATCATCGGCCAGAGGAAAGAGAGCACCGACCGGAAAACCAGCCTGAACTCGGCGCTTCGGGACTTCAACGTCGCGGTTTGAGCGCTATGGCCAGATGATCTAGTCTGAGGGGGACGATGACGGCGGAGTCCGGCCAACCAGCCGGCCTTTCACGGGAAGCCGGTGCGGAGGAGCGGGCGGAACTCGAACGCCTGCGTACTTTGCTCGAGCACTCGCTCGAAGTGATCAGCTTGCTCGACGCGTCGGGCCGCATTCTCTACCGGAGCCCGGCAAAAGTACGCCCGCTCGGTTACGCGGACGGGCTGGTCGGCCGCAACGCGCTCGAGATCGTGCACGAGGGAGATCGCGCGCGGATCGGGCAGAAGCTCGTTGAGCTGGTGAAGCAGCCCGGCGGCATCGTCTCCGACGTGTTCCGCGTCCATCACGCCGACGGAAGCGTGCGCTGGATGGAAGCGACGACCACCAACTTGCTCCACGATGCCAAGGTGGGCGCAATCGTGGTCACGTACCGCGACGTCACGGCCCAGCGCCATGCCGAGGAGGAAGCGAAACGCGCGGCCAACCTCGCGTCAGCGGCCTCGCTGGCGGCCGCGCTGGGCCACGAGGTCGGAAATCCGTTGACCGCGCTGACCTTGAACCTCGAGGCTGCCCTGCGCGAGCTGCCGAACCAGGATCGCAGCGAGCTCGAACAGAGCCTGAGCACGGCGCTCGAATCGGCGCGCCGGATCGCGGCAATCGCCGCCGGTCTGCGCGTGCTGGTGCAGGGCAGCGCCGACACGCTCGAACGCGCCGATCTGCGCGTGGTTCTCGACCGCGCGCGAGCGCACGTCAGCTACATCGCTGGACCGTCGATCGACACGATCGAGCCAGCCGGTTCGCTCTACGTGCGGGGCGAAGAATCGAAGCTCGTAACCGTGTTCTCGAATCTGTTCGCCAACGCGCTCGAGGCGCACCCCTTTGCGCCCGGCGGCAACGAAATCGTGGCGCGGGTCGAGCTCGACGGCGATCGCATCTCGATCGAGGTCAGAGACCGCGGCGTCGGCATCGCGGAAGAGCACCTTTGCAAGGTTTGCGAGCCATTTTTCACGACAAAACGCGATCAGGGCCGAAGCGGTCTCGGCCTCGCGGTGGTGCAGCGGACCGTCGAGCAGCTGGGCGGCTCGCTCGCGATCGAGAGCACCCCGGGGACCGGCACGAGCGCACGCGTATGGCTGAAGCGCGTGGACCCGCCGGCGCTGCTGAGCATCCTGCCGGACGCGGAAATGAGCAAGAACGTGCGCGGCCGCTTGCTGGTCGTGGACGACGACCCGCTGGTCTTGAGGTCGCTGACCAAGCTGCTCAAGCTCGATCACGATGCCGTGCCGGCGCGCTCCGGCGAAGAAGCGCTCCAGCGGATCCGCTCGGGAGAAAACTTCGACGCCATCGTGTGCGACGTGCTGATGCCGGGAATGAACGGCATCGAGCTGCTCGCCGAGCTGGAACGCATCGACGCACGCCTCGCCGAGACCGTGATTTTCATCACCGGGGGCGGCAGCGGGGAAATCGAGGATTTCTTGCGCCGCGCCGGCCGGCCCTTCATGAACAAGCCGCCGGATTCGGTGCGGCTGCGCCTGATGGTGAGCGAGCGCGTGCAGCGATCGCGCCGCCGGCGCCGCAAGTAGCTCTCAAAGCATATTCGGCGTGTAGTACTGGGCGATCAGGATGCACATCTCGTTGTTGGCCGCCGATTCGCCGAAAGTGAGCGGTGTGCTGGTCTCGTTGTTGTACTCGCACCGGTAGTCGAGGGCCTGATTGGCGCCCAGCGAGATCGAGGGATCGTAGCGGAACGGCGGCGTCTCCCAGTCCGGAGTGTCGAGAATGCGCTTGCCGCCGGTGTCGACGGTGAAGCGCGTGCCGTGCATGTGCATGTGCGGCATCAGCCACAAGAGCTCCACCGAGTTGCCTAGCTGCATGCTTCCGCCCGCGCTCCCGGTCGAGTGCGCCGGCACGCTGACGTTGAAAGCGATCGCGATCGAGGAAAAAGCATGCGAGCGCACGGTGTCGGGAGCGACACGGCGCAGCGTGACCTTGACGCTGGCGTCGAACGCAGTGTTGCTCGCGTTGAAGTAGTGGCTGTTGATGTGGAAACCGGTATTTCCGGAGAGCGGCGCCGCCACGCCCTCGGGGTACGTGAGCGTGTCGTCGCGAGCTTGTGTGGCGAACGGCCCGCTCGGAACCTCGAGCCCACCGCACGGCGTCGGCGGGCCGTCGGTCGCCCCCTGGCTGGCGTTCAGGACCAGGTGGTGTGAACCTTTGGTCATGTGGCTCTCGAACTCGCCGATCTCCACGGCGTAGCCACCGAAGGGATTTGCGAAGTCCTGGCACATGTAGGTGTCGCGGCCCGGTTCGACGCGAAATGAATCCATCACGAGCGTGACTTCCCACGGGAGGTCGGGAGGAGCTCCGCCGGCTCCCGACGTTCCACCGGCGCCTCCGATCAGATCGCCACCGCCGCCGCCGTCACCACTGAAGCCAGCCCTGCCCCCGGGACTCGCGCCACCCCTGCCGCCCACGCTGCCGCCGACACCGCCGACACCGCCGACGCCGCCGACGCCACTCGTGGTGCCGCCGACGGAGCCGGTGGTGCCGCCCTTGCCACCCTTGCCGCCGCCATGGTTGCCCGCGCTGCTGAATTGCTGCGGCGAACCATCGTCGACGGATCCTCCGCATGCCCCGACCACCACGAGCACCAACCCCAAAGATTTTCTCATGACGCGGGCATTCTGACATGCCGCGGCCGCGGCTGAAAGGCGCGCCAGGGTTTGGGACGCCGTTGTACGCTCCCGCGCGTGACGACGCTTGCCGAAACCCTGCTTTGGTTGTGCCGGATTCCATCGCCGATCGGCGAAGAAGAGCAGATCTGCAATCAGGTCGCCGAACGGCTGTCCCGGGTCCCGCTGGCGGCGCCGATCCGCCGCTATGGGCATTCGATAGTGGTTCCCCTGACGCGGCAGGGTCAGAAGCCTCACGTGGTGCTGGCCGGGCACCTGGACGTCGTGCGGACCGTGCATGACGACGCGCCGCGCATCGAGGGCGATCGCCTGTACGGGCCCGGCGCCGCGGACATGAAGAGCGGACTTTCACTGATGATCGATCTCGCGGAACGCGCGGAACGGCCGGCGCTCGACCTGACGTTGGTCTTCTACGCGCGCGAAGAGGGTCCGTTCGCCGAGAACGAGCTCGGGCCGCTGATCGACGCGGACCCCGAGGTGCGCCATGCCGACGTCGCGATCGCGCTCGAGCCCAGCGACAACAAGCTGCAGCTCGGCTGCGGCGGATCGCTCCACGCCACGGTGCGCTTCGAGGGTCGCACTGCGCACAGCGCGCGGCCGTGGCAAGGCGAAAACGCGATCCACAAGGCCGCCAAGTTTCTCGAGCGTCTGGGCCAACTCGAACCGCGCCGGCACTCGATCGACGGTCTCGAATGGTGCAGCGTGACCAGCGCGACTTTGGCCAGCGGCGGACGCGGACGCAACGTGATCCCCGACAGCTTCGAGCTCAACGTGAACCACCGCTTCGCGCCCGGCACGAGCGCCGAGCAGGCGCAGAACAGCGTGAGAGACCTGGTCCAGGGCGAAGCGAGCATCGAGTTCACCGACGTCTCACCGTCGGCCCCGCCGCTGCGCGAGCACCCGTTGATCGCCGCGCTTGCCGCGAGCGGCGTGAGCGCCGTCGAGCCGAAACAGGCCTGGACCGACGTGGCTCGTTTTGCTGCCCTGGGTGTGCCGGCGGCCAACTTCGGGCCCGGCACTCAGGCCCAGGCGCATCAGCGCAACGAATGGACGCTGCTGTCGCAGCTCGACACCGGCGCCGAGATCCTGCGCCGCTGGTTGGCTCGGCTCGATCAGTTACACGGCATCTGAGAGCGGCACGACGCCATTTTGCCGATGTCGCAACCCTGGACCTGAAGCACGCAGTTTGCCGCGCCCTGGGCGTTGCGTTTCTGACAGGCGCTCACGCAATCGCGATGCGGTAGCTCCACGCCGCCGCAGGGAACCTGCATGCTGCAGACATCGAGCTTCGAGCAGGCCTGGTCGCAAGCGTCGGGCTGTTGCGCGTCGTCGTCGGAACATGCGCTCGCCGCCGCGATCAACAAGAGTCCCAAAATTCCGTGTCTGATCCTCATCGCTGGTTCCTCCGGCGCAAACGGCGCCAGAACGGCACCGCGCCCAGCGCGAGCAACAGCGCGGAGAACGCCGTTGGCGCCGTGGAGGCACGACACCCGCAACCACCACCGTCGTCGCCGTTGGCGGGGTTCGAGCCGTTGCTGCCGCCGGGCCCGCTGCCCTGCGCGTTCCCGCCGCTGCCAGCAACGGAGCCGCCGGTCCCTGCGCCACCCGCGCCGGCCGTTCCGCCCGTCCCGCCCGTCGCGCCGCCTGCTCCCGCTGCACCACCGCTCCCACCGGTGCCGCCCGTTGGCGCGCCGCTCCCGCATGGTGGATCCATGGACGAAGGCGGCGCGTTGCAGTCGGCGCCGAAGCGCTGGCAGGCGGCCGGACCGAGCTCGTTCTCCATCGTCCAATCGTCGCCGCAGACCGCGGCCGCACAACCGAGCGGTCCGCGTATGTCCTTGAGCGCGAGCAGGGACGTGAACGGATTCGGCGTGCTCTCGGTGAAATCCGCGTTCGGGGCGAAGCCGAGCGTGAACTTCAGCTGGTCGAAGTCGGGCAGCCCCTCCGCGTTGCACGCGTACACGCCCCGGTTCGTCCACGTCAGGCAGCTGATGCCGCCGCTGAAAATCTTGGTGAAAGCGGGCTGAGCGGTGTTCGCCACCCAGAGCCCGAGCTCCGCTGGATCCGTGAAGCTCGCGGCCTGGTACGGATCGCCGTAACCGATCAGAACCTTGGAAGCGTCCGGCGAGAGCGCGAAGCCGAACAGTTTTCCCGGCTTCCGGATCAGCTCGTTCCAGGTTCGCCCCGCGTCTTTGGTGTAAAAGAGCGCGTCGTTGGCGACGTTGTCTTGATCCCAGCCGTTGGTCCGGACGAAAACGGCGTCGGGGTTGGTCGGATGAACCGCGGCGATGTACGCCTGATTGTTGATGTCGGCGCCGGCGAAGGCGCGCGTTTCCCAGCTCATGCCGTGATTGCTGGAAACCAGGAGCGCGCCGGTGCCACCTTTCATCAGCGCCGACACGTAGACCCGCGACGCATCCGAGGGCGCCGAATCGACGGTGAACGCCTCTTCGACGTCGGCGCCCAGGTCGGACAGCTTGCTCCACGACTTTCCCGCGTCCGTCGACTGGCTGACCGAAAATACTTCGGGATCTTTCCCGATGTCGCGCGTGAGCGCGATCACCGCATGAGCGCCGCTTTTCTCGATCGTCAGATCGCGCAGATACTCGGGCTCGGGTTGTGCGAGCGACGCCGTCCAGGTGCAGCCGCAATCCGCCGAACGGTTGAGCGAAGCGACGATGCCGGAAAGCAGCGCACCGTCGGGCAACAGCTCGAACAGCGGATCCCCTTCGACCAGCTCGAGCGCAAACGCCTGCTCGCACAGATAGTACCAATTTTGCCCGCGATCGCGGCTGACGAGCAGGCCGAAGGTGCCCGACAGCAGCAGCCGATTGGGATCGTTCGGATCCTCGATCAGCTTCTGCGCTTCGGGGAATCGCCCGTTCGCGAGGAGCGGAGCCGCGTTCAATAGTGTGGCGGCCCCCAATACCCATGGGATCCAGCGGCGCACTCGCATCGAGGTTAGTATCAATAAGCGATCCGGTCGCTCAAAAAGCTCAGCGTCGGCGCCCGAAGTTGTAAAGAGCTCGCACTTGTCCGCCGCGGACGGAACACCGGGCTCGACTTTTGGCAGGGCTTTGCCAACATGCCGCCCGTCGTGCGCTTCATCGCCTTCTGGGTGCTGCTCGTGACCGCAGGTTGTGGCGATCCCGAGCCACCCCCACCGACTCGCCCCCGCTGCCTCGACGCGGTCGACGTCACCCAATGCGCTCCGCTCCACCCGCCCGAGTTTCCCGAGCTCTATAAGGCCGTCTTCAGTCAGACCTGCGCGAGCTCGGGCGTGAACTGTCACGGCCCGAACGGGCGGCAAGGTGGTCTCGTCTTCGCGGATCCGGACGAAGCGTACGCTTTGCTACTGGGAACCGCGGGCGATAAGGCGCGCGTCGTCCCCGGCGATGCGGCGTGCAGCGAGCTCATCGTGCGGCTAGACTCGCGGGGACAACCGTGGTCGATGCCTCCCGGTCAACCGCTAGAAGAGGGGACGCGCTGCGCTATCCGCCGCTGGGTCGCGGCTGGGGCTCCGCGAATGCCCTGATCGCGGCGCTCGGCCTGTGCGTCGCGTGCGGCAACTCCGACGCCGACCCGGAGCCGACCTACCGATCGCGAGCGGAGCTGCTCGACCCGCAAACCTGCGGTGAATGCCACGCGACTCACTACTCGGAGTGGTCCGGGAGCATGCACGCCTACTCCGCCAAGGACCCGGTCTTCGTCGCGATGAACCGCCGCGGCCAGGAGGCGACGAACGGCGAGCTCGGCAAGTTCTGCGTCAATTGCCACGCGCCGATGGCGGTGCGCGAGGCCGAACGCGCAGGGCTGACCGACGTCGATTGGGCGAACTTCCAGGACCTGCCGCACGCCGCCGACGGCGTGAGCTGCTACTTTTGCCACAACACGAGCGCGGTCGAAGGCAGGCACAACGCCGCGCTGCGCCTGACCGACGACGTGACGATGCGGGCCCGCATCACCGATCCGGCGCAGAACCCCGCGCACGCCTCGGAGTACTCGCCGCTGCTTTCCGGCGCGCAGCCCGAGAGCGCCGACGCTTGCGGAGCGTGCCACGACATCGTGCTCCCCTCCCCGCCCGCGCCGCCGCCGATGGGCGACCCGGTCGAGCTCGAGCGAACGTTCCGCGAATGGCAGTCCTCGGTGTTCTCGCCCCAGAACGCGCTCACCCCGTCGTCGATGGCCACCTGCGCCGGCTGCCACATGCCGCGCGTCGGCCCGGACCAAGTCATCGCCGAAGGGCCGGGGCTCAACGTGCGCCCGCGCGCTCGCCACACGCATGCCTTCCCAGGGGTCGATCTGGCATTCCCGAGCGTGCCGGCCACGCCCGATCCCGCCCAGAGCGCTAGCCTGCGCGCAACGCAGCAGCAGTTGATCCAGGATTTGCTCGACACCACGCTCCTGATCGAGATCTGCGTCGAGAAGGCGCCGCTCGACTTTTCAGCGGTCTACGTCACTTTGGACAACGCGAACGCGGGACACAACTGGCCGAGCGGCGCTTCGCAGGACCGCCGCGCCTGGGTCGAGGTCACCGCCTACCGCAACGGACAGGTGCTTTACACGAACGCGGTGCCGGGCGATCTGGAGCCGCCCGCAGACTCGAAAGAAGCCTGGATTTTCCGCGACCGCATCTTCGACGGCGATCGCGAGGTCCACATGTTCTGGGAAGCCAACCGGGTCGAGCGCGGGACGATCGGCGTTCAGCTCAAGCGCTCGGACCCGAACTCGTTCAACGCAGCCCACGCGGCGCGGCGTTTTCCGGCGAGCGGCGTCGAATACATCAAGAAGCTGCCAGGGGACGACTCGAGCATTCCAGATCGGGTCACGGTCCGCATCCGGCTCCGCGCGATGGGCAGCGACGTGCTCGGTGATCTGGTCGGCTCCGGACACCTCGATGCGGCGCTACCCGCCGAGATTCAAACGTTCGATCTCTTGCCGAAGCGCAAGAAGCCGCCCCTCCCGAGCTTTGCCTCGGTGTCGATGGAGTGGAGCGAGGAAGTGAAGAACTCGGGCGCCTTCAAGGTTCAGCTCGACACCTCCGGCGGCAAGGTGAAGGACTGCATCTCGATGCTGCGCTGAGCGGCTTCAGTCCTGGGCGATGCAGAACGAGAACAGCACGCTCGACGGGGTGCCGCCGGACGGCGTGACCGTCACCGTGGTTTCCCAGAAACCCGGCATCGAAAAGTAGGGCGCGACCTCGTACGTGCCGGACTCGGTCTCTTTGCCGTCCTTCTGCTGCGCGGGATGCGTGTGATCCGGCATCTTGAACGACGCGACCACCGCTGCTCCGGCAATCGGTTCTCCGCCGGAGTCGGTGAGCCGCAAGGTCCACGTGTTGATGCCTTGGCCCGGCGGGGCGATGTCGGACTTCACGAGCTCGACGTTGACGGCGCCACCCTCGGCCTGCTTGGTCATGCCGGCAGAAAAGGTTTCGCTGCGGCCTTCGCAGTCGTTGTTCGTGGTGCTGTTGCCGCCGGTGTTGCCCGGCTTTTCGTCGTCGCCTCCGCTGCAGCCGACGAGCGTGACGAGAACCAACGCGATCCCCAGAACCGTCGCACGCATGTTGATTGCACCGACTCTAGCACGCCGAAGGTGCGAAGCCCGTCGGCTTCGCGAGAAACAGAGGCGTGTAACCATTTCTCGAGTTCAGCGTACTTCAACTATTCCGCGGAATTCGCGCCTGGTCTCGAGGAAGGCAGCCCGGTCGCGCGTTCGACAGCGTCGTCCGTTTGCTGGGTCGTTCTTTCCGAAACCGTTGAATCAGGTTCAACCCGCGCGCACGGCGAGCCGGCGTCGACAACGACGCGAGCGCAATCGGCGCGGCTGATTGTTGTCGGTTCGGCGCGGAAGCGCGCGAGGTTTGCGCTGATCACGGGACCGGTACGATCGAAAACGCCGAGCGCGCATCCCGTTTTCATCGCCCAACGCGATCGAGCGCGACCAGCACCTTGTGCAAGGGAGTGCTGCTGATGATTCGTAACTTTCTCGTGGTGCAGTCCTTGGGCAAGCAGAAGACCGAATTTTCGTTGGCCTAGCCTGCAAACAAGCGCTGCCGCTGCCAAGACATGAGCTTGTGTCGGCTCGGCTCAATGGAGGAGCCGAGCTTGGAAAGGTCGCCGGCTCATCGCGGCGCCACGGGCTCCGAACCGTGAACGCCTCAGGCTCGCGTCGGGGTCAGCCGGCCGAGCGCTGCTCTGATCAGCGACGCGGGTTCTGCTTCGGGGTGCTCGCGCAGAAGCTGAGCCACCACCCGCTTCACGTCGCGCTGGCGGAAGTCGAGGTTACAGAGCGCCCACGACACCTTGGCAAAGAGGT
>Ga0111538_10014545_pt1 | contig 10370 bp, 5 predicted proteins | sample SoiMethybrSBSTD1_FD_79669 | JGI IMG/M metagenome (GOLD analysis project Ga0111538, IMG submission 79669) | Bulk soil microbial communities from a Populus tree surrounding site in Tennessee, USA - Soil MetaG P. TD hybrid SBSTD1 (version 2)... | ecosystem: Environmental > Terrestrial > Soil > Tree... | reverse complement strand
GAAGCCGAGCGCGACGAGCCAGCAGAGAATGGCGCACGCACGCACGCCGAATTCGTTCTGTCCGAAGACGGCAGTACCGAGCCGAATGCACCACGCCACCATGGGCGGGTGGTCGAGGTAGCTCAGCGCCAGGTGTTGGGAGTAGTTCCAGTAGTAGGCCTCTTCGGGCAGCAGGTCGATCTGACCGAGGTACGCGAGGCGCAGGACCACGCTGTATGCGACGATGCCCACGGCGGCGAGACCCCAGCGTGACGCGGCTCGGCCTTTTTGGAAGGGTTGGCTGAACACGAAGAAGGCGCTGCCGAGGTAGTTCACGATCGCAGCGGCAGCCACCGCGGGGATGATGGAGGCTGCAGGCGTCCAGCCGGCCGTCCGTGCGAAGATCGCGAGCACGCCCCCACGTACCGCGAGGGCCAGACAGCCCACAGCGAAGAAGCTGGCGAAACTGCTGAGGAGATGGCCCTTCGCGGGAGAGCTACGCATCGGCCCGCGGAAGCTCCAGCGCGCGTTGAGCGTGTAGTTCAACGCCGCAGCGGCCACGAAGCTGGTCGTGTGCGAGAGGGCCAGGCTGCAGCCGGCGGAATGCAGCGCCTGGAAAGTGAGGTAGTCGGCGAGCATGCCGAGCAATCCGACCAGGCCGAACCTCCAGGCGCTCGAGAGCGATGCAGCCCCACCCGAAAGCCGCTTGAGCTGCTTCAAGTAGGAGACCATGACGCCGAGCCCCAGCTTCGAGCTGCCATGGATTCGCTCCTGGAACGTGATCGGCACCTCCTGCACCCGGAGCGATTCCTCGGACCGGGCGAGGATCTCGAGCCCTATCTTGAAGCCGCCCGTCTCGGTCGCGAGCGACAACAGCCTTTCTTTCCTCAGAGCGAAGAACCCCGAGAGCGGATCTCGGGCCGCGACAAAAGGCCAGGCGAGGAGCGCCGCGGTGCGCGAGATGATGCGCCGCTTCCAGGGCCAGTCGGTGGTGGCGCCCCCCGGCACGTAGCGGCTGCCGATCGTCATGTCACAGTCGCCGCGCAGGACCGGCTGCGCGAGCTCAGGGACTTTCTGTGTCGGATGGCTGAGGTCGGCGTCCATGACCACTATGACGTCGTGACGCGCCTCGGCGGCTCCGCGAAGGACTGCACCAGCAAGCCCCTTCTCCTGCCGGACGATGAGCTTCACGTTGCTTTTCGACTCGAACGCGCGCACTTGATCGCAGGTGTCGTCCGTCGAGCCGTCGTCGACGACGACGACTTCGAGGTCAAGCCCCGAGACGCGGCTGGCCTCGACGAGGCCTTCCAGGAGCGGAGCGATGTTGGCGCCCTCGTTCAGCGTGGGAACCACGACGGAGACGCCTCGACAGACGTCATCCGCCGCGGGAACGAGGGCCGCGATTCCTTGGTCCTTCATCGTGCTTGCTTCCCCTCTTCTCTCACTTCTCTCTCTTCACCGATATCTGCGCATCCTTCGCAGCTTGGTGCGCGGGATGCATTCTATCGACCGATCAGCCAACCGATGGAGACATAAATGGCATAGTCGTACGACGCGTGCGGCGTAAGACCGGTGCCGCCGCCCGCCTCGAGAAAGAACCTGCCGAATCTTTGGCGCAGACCGCCGAGGACGGTCACGGGCGGTCCGTCGAGAAACTCGACGTCCCGGAACGCGGTCGTGTTCGCCTCCAGTTGAGCGACCAGCGTGAGATTCTCGAGGACAGGCCACGCGATCGCGGCGCCGCCGTGGATGAAGGCATTCAGGTCGACGTTGGCGGAGTCGACGAACAGGTTCTGGTTCCCGAAGGGGATGCCTCCGCCGAAATTGAGGTGCACCGTGACGGGGCCCAGATCTCGCGTCGCGAGCAGCGTGAAATTCAAATCCGTCGTTCCCGCGTTCGTGAGGTCCGTCGGGCGGGAGACGGGAATTTTCACGGAAGCGGCGAGCGCGAAGTCGAACCCGATCTCGTCCACGCGCGCCAACTGCACCTTGGCGCCGGCCACGACGTCGCTCACGTTGTCGTGGCGATTGCTTGCGCTCTCCATGAGCACGACGCCTGCCTCGTTCTCGACGATCGCATCGCCGTTTGAGTCGAGCAGTGTGAACTTGTCGAGCGTCTCGTCCCAGCCCGCGAGCGCTACGCGCGTAAAGGCCTCGAGCCGCGGCAGCACACCGGCAGCTAATTTGAACGCGACCCAATCGTGGTAGAGGCCGTCGAAGCGACTTTCGACGCCGTCGATCGTCTGTCGATCGACGGAGCGCGCGTGGCTCGACTCCGCACGCAGGTAAAAAGCCCCGGGCGAGAGCGTGCTCGCCGTGTCGAGCGGCGGAACCTCGAGCGCCGCGTGGAAGAAGCTGAGCCGCGGCACGGGGAGCGGGGAGTTCAGCACCGCGGATGACTGCGCGGAAACCTGCACGGGGACTGGAGCCTCGGGCGCGTCTCCGGAAGGCTCGGTGGTGCTTTCGCCGGCGAGCACGACTTCCACGGCGAGCACGACCTCCGCGGCGAAGGCCAGAGCGGTGCCCGTGGCCACGCGGATGGTCTTTCTTTCGATCAAGGCGACTTTTCCAACACCATGACTCTGTGCTTCGCCAAGGGACTCGGCTCATTGACTGAGGCGAGGAGGCGGAAGCCTTTGCCCGCGAGCATGGCATCTTTTTCCTGGGACGTCCAGGCGGGGTCGCTCGCCGGGACGAGGGCTGCAGCTCCTTCGGGCACCGAGCCATGCTCCAGATCTTCCAGGCTGTTCACGAAGTGAACCAAGCGGTCGAGAACGAACAGCATGCCGCCGGGCAGGTCGCTGACGTTCCGCGCGACGGCGTACACAGGTCGATCCTCGCGCAGGAGCGCCCGAGCGGCGAGCGTGTCGGCGCGAACGCGGGTCATTTCGGGCCGCAGGACGAGCTCGGTGTTCGAGAGCGGGATCACCGACAGCGCCACGGCGACCGCGACGCCCGCGAACGCGCCCACGGCGTCGCCGAGCGATGCGCGCTGCCGAAAAATCAGCGCCGCGGACAGCGTGATGCCGCCGAACAGGAGCAGATTCCAGCGGACGAGGTCCAGCCGGCCGAGCTCATCCGTCCACCAGGCGTTCTGGGGATGGATCCAGCGCACGAGTGTTTCCGCTGGCAGGAAGAACAAAACGACTGCTGCGATGGTGCAGAGCGCGGCGGCAGGGATCCCGACGAAGCGCGCTGCCTTGGCCAGGTAGCGCTGCTCAGCGCTGAAGAGATGCACGATCGCGTCGGAGATCAGGATGGCCGCCGGCGGGAGGAGCGGCATGAGGTACGTGGCTTTTTTTTCTGCGACGCACGTGAAGAAGACGAGCACGGTCCAGAACCAGCTCGTCACGTATCGCGGGAGGGGGCCCCGTTCTGCGCTTGCGGCCGCCGGTTCGAGCGCAGCCGCGGCCCGGCGTCGCGCGAGCAGCGCGCGGCAAGGGCGGTAAGCGAGCAGCGGAAGCGCCACGGTCCAGAAGCCGAAGACCGTAGGAAGCTCCGTGAGCGCCTCGTACCACGGCCCCGAATGGCGCATGTACTTGTAGCCGTCTTCGACGCCCCGCGATGGGAGCATCTTGCCGAAAGACTCGAGGATCCACTGGTGCAACGCGCCCCCGCCGCTCGACCCTTCGGAGAGGCGGATGATCACGAGGAGCGGCCACGTCAGGCCCATCCCGAGAAACAGCACCACCCCTCCCACGCTCGCGAGCGGCCGCAGAGGAACGAGAGAGCGCGACGCGATGGCCTCGACGAGGATGGGCAGGATGACGAGGGCCAAAACGACCGGCCCTTTCGCGAGCGCGCCGAGGCCGAGGAACGCGTAGCAGAGGACGGCGCCCCATCGCCTCCACCTCAGGTTTTCGCCGCCCGCTGCTCGGCGGGCGAGGTCGTAGAAATACCATGCGCCCGTCGTGCTGAAGAGGAGCGCGGAATCCGCGCCCGCGTTCCGCCCCGCGTGGATCAGGAATGCGGCACCGAGCAAGCAGAGGGCCGCGAGAAAGCCGCCCGCGTCGCCGAGCGCGCGTCGAGCGATCCCCAAAGTGAAGAGCACCGTGCCGACCGTGAGGCACGCGAAGGGGAGGCGCAGGGTCAGTTCATCGAACCGACCGAACGCGTTCGCCGTGATCTGCGGCAGCCAGTAGGCGAGCGGCGGCTTCTCGAGGCGCAGCGCACCGTTCAGGGTCGGCAGGACCCACTCTCCGGCGCGCCACATCTCGCGCGCCGTGATCGCGACGCGCTCCTCGATGATGCTCGTGACGGGCCGTGTTTTCGCGCCGTAGGTGAGGACCAGGAAAGCAAAGGCTGCAAGCGCGATGGCCCAGGTGATTCTCGGAACTACCCATCGATTCGTGCGGGCGCCCATGGACTTCCCGGAGCAAACGCCAAGCCGAGGGGCTTCCGCTGGCCTGAGCTTTGCATTTTGCGAAGAGTGTTATCGATTCGCCAACGGGCCGCGCAAAGCGGACGGCAGCGCAGGGCGCTGGCCAACTTCGCCTCCGCGCTGGGATCCAACGGCCGGTTTTCGAGCTTCGAAAGGGAAATTTTTACGCACTCGAGCCCGGTTTAGGGGATTTTTTTTGCCCGCAGAGATCGTGTAATCCTTGGGATGACCTTGTATATCTTTCAACCGCGGGAGCTTTCAGGAGCCGCCTTCCGTAGCTGCGAAAGCTGCTCGACACCCGGGCTCCCCGGCTCTGGAGCGACGCCATGAAAGCGGCGGCAGTCCAGCCCTTCCGACTGCTCAAGTTCTTCCTGATCTCGATCGCGCTCGTCATTCCAGGAGTGACGAGCGCTACGGCCTACTTCGCGGATCTAGCACTTCGCAAAGGGGTCTTCGCCGAAGCGCGCGACTTCGCCTCGGAGGTGGCACAAAACATCTACAATCACCTCGAGAGCGACTTCTTGATCCCCACCCGCGCTTCGGGCCTCGAGGTCAATCTCGAGCGCCACCCCGAGCAGTACGATCAAGTGCGCAGGATCGTCGACCTCGCGACGTACGCTCATCAGGTCGAGCGGGTCTACTTCTTCGACGAGGCCGGGAAAGTCACGTTCAGCACGTTGCGCGAGCACATCGGACGCGAGTCGCAGAGCGAGAACGAGGCTCTCGCGATGGCCCTGAACGGCAAAATCTCCTGCTACATGGGGGAACGGTGGAACCGGAAGGACATTTCGGCCTTCCCCGCCGATGCCAACCTGCTCGAGACGTACGTGCCGGTGCAGCAGCTCGCTCGCGGCCCGCAGTCTCTCGTCAGCGTCGTCGAGGTGTACCAGGACACCGCCGCGTACCAGAGCGCCGTCCTCAAAGCCCGCGGCTGGATCGTGACCGCGGCGCTGGCATCCATGGGCGTGCTGTGCCTGATCTTCGCGCTGATCACACTGAAAGCGGATCGGACGATTCGCACGCGGGAGGAAGAGATCATCGCTTCGAACCAGGCTCTCCAGGAGCTCTCGAGCAGCCTCGAGTCGGAGGTCAAGGACCGGACGAGGCAGCTGCTCGAGAAACAGAAGCTCGCCAGCGTCGGCACTCTCGCTGCCGGCATCGCGCACGAGTTGAACACGCCCCTGGCTACTGTGGCCGTGTGCGCCGATGGCTCCTTGAGCCGGCTCGCGACTCAGGAGATCTCACCCGAGAGCATTGACGATGTGCGGGAGTACCTTCGTGTGATCAAGGCCGAGGTCTTCCGCTGCAAGCAGATCACGAGCAACGTCCTCGATTTCGCGCGCGATGGGTCGCCGCCCCGCCGCGAGCCGCTCGATTTGAACGGCGTCTCCCGCCAAGCCGTGGACCTCCTGCGCCTCGGCCACCCGGGAGAGAGCCTGCCCATCGCGCTGGACCTCTCGGACGGCGCAGTGGGCGCGTGGGGAGATCCGAATCAGATCCGCCAGGTCGTCCACAACCTCCTGACGAACAGCCTCTCGGCCGTAAGAGACCAACCGAATCCGCGGATCATCCTCAGCACGCGGGTGGTGAACGGCCACGTGTTGCTCGAGTGCAACGACAACGGCGAGGGCATGAGCCCGCAAGTGCGCGCCAAGGCCTTCGAGCCGTTTTTCACGACGAAGCCCGCGGGGGAGGGAGTCGGGCTGGGGCTTTCGGTGAGCTACGGGATCCTGCAGCAGCACGGAGGCCGGATCGAGGTGCTCGACACGAAAGGTCCGGGCACGACGGTGCGAGTAACTCTCCAGGCGCATCGATCCGAGCCCGAGCTGATGCCGGCGAGACCGGCGGAAGGAGAGGCATGACTCCATCAGCGACTGTGCCCGGGAAAGTCCTGATGGTGGAGGACGACAAGAACTTCGCGGCGATCACGCGCAAGGAGCTGGAGCGACTGGGATTCGAGGTGCAGATCGCACGCGGAGCCAAAGAGGCGCTCTCCTTGGCCGGAGCGGACGACTTCGACGTCATCCTGTTGGATCTTCGCCTGGGCTCGGACAGTGGGCTGGAGATTCTTGCCCGCCTGAGAGATGAAGGCGCCGACGCTGAAGTCATCGTGTTGACGGGGCACGGCACCATCGAGTCGGCGGTCGAAGCCATGCGGCAGGGCGCGCGGGAGTACCTCACGAAGCCCTGCAATCTGAGTGAGCTCGACCTCCATGTGAGGAAGGCCCTGCATGCCCGCCGGCTGCGCGCCGAGAACCGGGGGCTGAAGGAGTACCTCGCGCGCGGCCCCAACATCCCCGTCCTCGCGAGCAGCGAGCCCACCATGAAAGCCGTGCTCGACGCGCTGCCGAAAGTGGCTGCGTCGGACGTCCCCGTGCTCGTGCTCGGCGAGAGCGGGACGGGAAAAGAGCTGATCGCCCGGCAGCTACACGCGCTCAGCCCACTTGCCAGCCAGCCGTTCCTGACACTCAACTGCGCGGCTCTCAATGAGGAAATCCTCGAAAGCGAGCTCTTCGGCCACGAGAAAGGCTCTTTCACGGGGGCTACGCGGAAGAAGCTCGGCCTTTTCGAGATCGCTTCGGGAGGCACGATCTTCCTCGACGAGATCGGCGACATCGCCGAGGGGATTCAGGCCAAACTGCTGCGCGTCCTTCAGTTCGGCGAGATCCGCCGGGTCGGCGGGACGGAGAACCTCCACGTTCAAGTCCGCGTGATCGCCGCGACGAACAAGGATCTGGACGCAGCCGTGGCAGAGCGGCGCTTTCGCCAGGATCTGTTCTTCCGTCTCAACGTCGTCACGCTGACGCTGCCCGCGCTGCGCCAGCGCCCGCAAGACATCGAGCCGATTTTCCGATCGCTCCTGGCGAGGCTCCGCCCGGAGCGCACGTACGAGATCTCGCCGGGGGCGCTCCGCTGCCTGCGCACTTACTCCTGGCCGGGGAACATCCGCGAGCTCGAGAACGTGGCCCGCCGGATCCTGATTTTCCACGACATCGACATCATCGACGAAGCCGCGATCCGCGCCGTCCTCCCCCACGTCGAGAGCAAGGAGGACAATTTCCTCCTGTCGCTCGAGGAGCTCGAGCGGCGCCACATCCTGCGCACGCTCATGGCCTGCCACAACGACAAGCCGAAAGCGGCGGAAATCCTGCAGGTCTCACTCAAGACGCTGTACAACAAGCTTCACGTGTACGGCGAGCAGGGGAAGAGCTTGTTGCGCCCGCAAGGCCGGGGCGGGGACGCCTGCTAGGTATCGTCGTAGGGGAGGCAACGCAGAGATGGGTCGAGAGGACCGGACGTAGGCCGAATGACTTTTTCAACGGGCTCCCAACAGGCGAACCCTGCCAATCCCTGTCTGGCGGCGTGCCGCGCGCCCGGTGTACGATGCGCGCGTGAAAACCACAACTTTGTGCGCCGCAGCTGCAGTGATTTCCGCGCTCTCCGGCGCCCCCGCTCTCCGTCTCGAGTCCGCGCCGAGCAACGCGTTCCTGGAATCGCCCGCGCCGCGCTTCCCTCCCGCGAAAAGCCTGCCGGCGCAGACCGCGCTGCCGGATCCCCTCGTGTTCCTCGACGGCTCGCGTGTGGCGACGCCGGCCGACTGGCTCGAGCGGCGCCGCCCCGAGCTGAAAGCGCTGTTCCAGCACTACATGTACGGCTCGATCCCGCCGCGGCCGGATCGTGTGGAGAGCAAGGTGACGGCAGTCCACAAAGATTTCCTGGGCGGTCGGGGGACGATGAAAATCATCGCGCTCGCGACGGGACCCGCCGGCGCTCCGACGATCGACGTCCTCTTGATCACGCCGGCCGGCAAGGCGGGGCCGGCGCCGGCGTTCGTCGCGATGAACTTCTGCGGAAACCACGCAGTGGTCGTCGATCCGCGCGTGCCGCTGACCCGCGGCTGGCTCTACCCGAGCTGCAAAGGCTGTGTCGACGGGCGCGCCACGGAAGAGGCGCGGGGCGGCCAGGCGGCCGACTGGCCCGTTGAGAAGATCCTGCAACGCGGATATGCCATAGCAACGTTCTGCTCGAGCGATATCGACGCGGACCGCAAGGACCGCTCGGACGGAATTTACGCGTGGCTCGCGGCGCGGGACGCGAAAGATGGCGCCGCCGGCCGCGCACCGGAGCCCGCCGATCGGGGCACGATCTCGGCATGGGCCTGGGGTTTCCACCGCGTCGTGGACTACGTGGTGACGGATCCGGACGTGGACGGGCGGCGCATCGCCGCGGTGGGCCATTCGCGCAACGGCAAGACGGCCCTCCTCGCGGCGGCTTTCGACGAGCGCATCGCTCTGGCGATCCCGCACCAGGCAGGCTGCGGCGGCACGGCTCCAAGCCGCGGCAAAATCGGCGAGAGCGTGCAGCAAATCAACGAAGGATTCCCCCACTGGTTCAACGGCGAGTTCAAGGAGTTCAACGGGGCCCCGGAGCGCTTGCCTTTCGACCAGAACGCCCTGGTCGCGCTGTGCGCGCCACGGGCGGTGCTCTTCTCGAACGCCGAGGAGGATCAATGGGCGAACCCCGCCGGCCAGTTCGAGGTGCTGCGCGCCGCGGACCCGGTCTACCGCTTCCTGGGCGCCGAGGGCCTCGGGGCCGAGCGCGTGCCCGAACTCGGCAAGCTCCTCGACAGCCGTCTCGGATACTTCATCCGCAAGGGGAAGCACTCCATGACGGCCGAGGACTGGGGTGTGTTCCTCGACTTTGCCGACAAGAACTTGCGGCCCGCTCCCTGACCGACTACTCGAGCGTGATGGCGTCCTCGAGCGTGCAGGACGAGCCGAGCGCAGGCTGGATCTCGACCGTCCACGCCCCGGGCGGCATGCCGGTCATATCGAACTGCGCCGTGATCACCGTCGGGTCGACGACGATCACGTTCGTGCCCGTCACGATGAGGGGATCGTCGAGAGTCACGGTCGCCTCGCTGTCGTCGCCCAGGAGCTTGTCACCTCCCGCTGTCTCCTGGAAGAGCTGCACGATGTCGCCTCCGCCGTTCTCGTACCACGTCAGCTCGATCGGGTAGGAGCCGGCTGCCGGGAAGTTGAAGGTGCCGGTCGTGACCGCGGGCCCGCGCGGCGGCGGGTACTCGCAGACGATCTTGCCGTCGATCCTCAGGCGGAAACCGTCGTCCGAGTTGACGCCGAAAGTTCGCGTTCCGGGGCTGGGCACGTGCACGAAGCCCGTATAGCGCGCAGCCAGGTCGTTGACGCTTCCAGAGTTCCAGGGCGACGGGAACGGCGTCGTGGGGAAAATCTCCCCGCCGCCTTCCGTGCGGCGCGAGATCGTCGTGTGCGTCGTCGAGAGAGTCCGGACCGCACCCACGAGAGTGTCGAGGAAATCCTCCGCCTCATTGATGTCGCCGAAACCGGTGCCCCGCTCGGCGTAGAACGCCGCGAAGCCCGGTTCGGTGCTCGCTGAAGCGAGGTGGACGGCGGGCTGCGTGCTTTCTTGGTAGCCGCTCCCGTGGATCGTGATCTCCACGGGCCCCGCGGCAACCGCCGCCGGCTCGACGGACGCCGGCACGCAGGCCTCCACGCGCAGCACCGTGATCGAATCGGAGCCGATGACCTGCTGGGACGCATCCAGACCCTCGACCGTGAAAGTCGTCGACCCCAGCGGGATGGATCGCCGGAACGACCACTTCGAGATGCCCGTGATCGTGGGGTTCAACGCCGTGCCGTTCAGCCGGAAGCTCTCGACCTCGAGGGGCGCATCCCCTTCGATCGTGACCGATGACTCGGATGTGGAGAAGTCGGCGCCGCCGTTCGTTAGGATGACGACCTCGGTGGACGGAAGCTGCGACAGCACGTAGTTCCTGCGCTGCGTGATATACGTGCGGATCGAGGACGGGTCGGCGACCGACGTGTTGGCGCGCAGCAGATTGTACGTCGCGTCCATGTGGGGGTTCAGGAACTCGAGCGAGAACGGGCCATCCACGAGGTCGCGGAACGCCGAGAGATACATTTTCTTGTACTTCGGGTGCTGCAGGAAGGCGTTCACGGCGGCGTCGATG
>Ga0111538_10014544_pt1 | contig 10370 bp, 8 predicted proteins | sample SoiMethybrSBSTD1_FD_79669 | JGI IMG/M metagenome (GOLD analysis project Ga0111538, IMG submission 79669) | Bulk soil microbial communities from a Populus tree surrounding site in Tennessee, USA - Soil MetaG P. TD hybrid SBSTD1 (version 2)... | ecosystem: Environmental > Terrestrial > Soil > Tree... | reverse complement strand
TGCAGATCCTGGCCGGAAAGGCAATGGAGCGCCGGACGTTCCTGCGCGGTCTGGGGGCTACCCTCGCCCTCCCCTACCTCGACGCGATGGCGCCGACGGTCCGCTCGCTTCGAAAGGTCGGCGCCGCATCAGCGGCCGCGGACAAGACGCGGCTCGTGTGCATGGAGCTCGTGCACGGGTGTGCCGGCTCGAACACCTGGGGCGCATCCAAGCATCTGTGGGCACCAGCGGAGATCGGTCGTGACTTCCAGCTCAATCCGGATGGTGCGCTCGCCCCACTCGATCCGTGGCGCGACTACCTCACGATCGTGAGCAACACCGACGTGCGCATGGCCGAGGCGTTCGAGGCGCCGGAGATCGGCGGCGACCACTTCAGGTCCAGCGCCGTGTTCCTCACCCAGTCGCACCCGAAGCAGACGCAGGGATCGGACGTCTTCGTCGGCACGTCGCTCGACCAGATCGTCGCACGCAAGATCGCCGAGGACACCGCGATCCCGTCGATGCAGCTGTGCATCGAGAACCAGGACCGCGGCGGTGGCTGCGACTACAACTACGCGTGTGCCTACACCGACACGCTGAGCTGGGCGAGCCCGACGGATCCGCTCCCAATGATCCGCAACCCGCGCATCGCGTTCGACCAGCTCTTCGGCGCGGGCAGCAACAACACGGATCGAGCCACTCGACGCAAGGCCAACCAGAGCATCCTCGACTGGATCGTTGGAGACCTCGCCGGCCTGAAGCGCGAGCTCGGGCCGACGGACCGCCAGCGGATCGACAAATACCTGTCGGACATCCGCGAGCTCGAGCGCCGCATCCAGGCGGTCGAGGCACGGAACGGCAGCGGCGAACCGCGAGACCTGCCGGAAGCACCGTTAGGCGTCCCCGACTCGTTTGCCGAACACATGAAGCTCATGTTCGACATCCAGGTGCTCGCGTTCGAGTCCGATATGACGCGCGTGTTCTCGTTCAAGACCGGACGCGATGCGTCGACGCGCGCCTACCCGGAGAGCGGCACCGACAAGGCGTTCCATCCGGCGTCGCATCACGGCGGGCGCGAGTCGGCGATCCTCGACTTCAACAAGATCAACCGCTACCACGTGAGCATGCTGCCGTACTTCCTCGAGAAGCTGAAGAACACGAAGGAAGGCGACAGTAACCTGCTCGACAAGACCGTCATCATTTACGGCTCGCCGATGGCGGACGGCAACATCCACAACCACCGCCGCTGCCCGCTGCTGCTGTTAGGCAAGGGCAATGGCCGACTGCCGGGCAACACGCATCTCAAGGCGCCTGACGCGACGCCGATGGCCAACGTGATGCTGACGCTCGCGCACGAGTTCGGGTGCACCGATCTGCGGAGTTTCGGCGACAGCACGGGCGAGTTCACGCTGGCCGGTTAGGGTTTCAAGGGGTCAGAGCCCTTGAATTCAAGGAGCTCGGCCTCATAGGCATCTCGAATTCAAGGGCTCTGACCCCTTGAAACTGGAGTCCGTAATGAACGTTCGCAGTTTCACGCTCGTCGGCGTCGTTGCGGCCTGGAGCTCGATCGCGGCGGTGGTGTCGCGCCCGCCGGCGTCGCCGATCGCCGATGCCGCCATGCGCGGCGATGTCGCGACGGTCAGAACGCTGATCGCGCGACGCGCCGACGTGAACGCGCCGCAGGGCGACGGGATGACCGCGCTGCACTGGGCCGCCGACCACGGCGACTCGGCCATGACAGCAGAGCTGCTGCGCGCGAGGGCGAACGCGACGGCGCGAACTCGCATTGGCGCGTACACGCCGCTGCACATCGCGGCCAGAACCGGCAGCCCGGCAGTGGTACGCGCGCTTCTGGCTGCGGGAAGCGACGTGAAGGCCACGACGACGAGCGGTGCCACGGCACTTCACTTCGCCGCGGCTGCCGGAAACCCGGACGTCGTGCAGGCGCTGCTCTCGAAGGGCGCGGATCCCAACGCGCGTGAGTCGAGCTGGGGCCAGACCCCACTCATCTTCGCCGCCGAGTATGGACGGGCCGCCGCGGTCCGGGTGCTGATGAAGCATGGGGCGGATCCGTCGATCCGGACTCGCGTCATGAACCTCTCCGACGATGCGGCACGCGACCAGGCCGCTGAGAAGAAACGACGGGCAGTGCTGATCTCCTTCGAGCCGCCGGCTCGGCACGACTCCGCCGAGGCCGACTTCAAGAAGTCCCTCGACGCGGCGAAGGCCGCGACCCGGGCCGCCGCTCCGCGCACCGCTGCCGACTCGGCGAACCCACAAGCCGGTGGTCAGGGCGGCGGCAGAGGAAATCAGCTGCCCGTGCGCGAGCCGCGCGGACCGTTTACGCCGGAGCAGATTCAGGCCGCGATCGACTCGGGGCGCGCGGTTCTGATGGCAGCCAAGCTGCCGACCGACTCCGTGAAGGAGCAGGTGGACACGTTGAATGGCGGCGTCGAGGGGTACATCAAGCAGGTCGGCAGCGTGGGCGGCCTCACGGCGCTCCACCATGCTGTCCGTCAGGGCAACATCGATGCGGCAATGGCCCTGCTTGATGGCGGCGCGAACATCAACGACACGTCGCTCGTGGACGGGACGACGCCGCTGCTCATGGCGATCATCAACGGGCAGTTCGACGTGGCGATCCGTCTCGTGGAGCGTGGTGCGACCCCGAATCTCGCCAGCTCGTTGGGGATGGCGCCGCTGTACGCGACGATCAACTCCCAGTGGGCGCCGCGGTCACGGTATCCGCAGCCACAGGCGATTCAGACCCAGAGGACAACGCATCTCGAGCTCATGGAAGCGCTGCTCGCGAAGGGAGCCGACGTCAACGCGCGCCTCAAGAAGCAGCCGTGGTACTTCGCGTACAACAACTGCGGGAACCCGAACTGTGGGCTCGAGACCATCGACGGCACCACGCCGTTCTGGCGCGCGACGTACGCGCTCGACCTGGACGCGATGAGGCTGCTCATCAAGCACGGCGCCGACGCGAAGCTCGCGTCGATTCCGCCTGCCCCGGCCGCGCGTACAGCCCGTCCGGCTCGGCCGAATCCGACCGCGGACAGTGGCCGCGCGGTTGCCGCCAAAGCCGACACCGCGAAGACCGACACCGCGAAAGCAAAAGCGGTCGCGGCCTCGCCAACGCCTAACGCCGCCCAGGCGGGCCTCGGCGCCGGCACGCAGTTCAAGCTCGACCCTGACATCGAGGTGCTCGCCAAGGCGGCACCGGTGGGTCCGGGCGTGCTGCCCATTCACGCCGCGGCGGGGGTCGGTTACGGCAATGGCTTCGCGGGGAACTCGCACCGCCACGCGCCGGACGCGTGGATGTCGGTGATGAAGTACCTGGTCGAGGACCTGCACATGGACGTCAACGCGCGCGACAACAACGGCTACACGGCGCTCCATGGTGCCGCGGCACGCGGCGACAACGAGATGATCCTGTACCTCGTGGGCCACGGCGCGGACGTGAAGGCGGTCTCGCGCAACGGGCGCACGGTCGTAGACATGGCGAACGGACCCGTGCAGCGGCTACGGCCATTTCCCGAGACGATCGCGCTCCTCGAGAAGCTGGGCGCGAGGAATCAGCATCATTGCGTGTCCTGCTAGGGATCAAAGGGGTCAGAGTCGTTTGAATTCCAGGAACTCGGCAGGGCCGAGATCTCAAATTCAAACGACTCTGACCCCTTTGATCCGGCGAGCATCAGCCGAACGTGTTCATCGCATTGCTGGAGGCCGCCCTCGCCCTCTTTCCACGTGACTTTGCCGTCGGCATCGGAATCCTTGCCGAGCATCAGCTCGGTCGTCAGCGATACCAATTGGCTCACGAGCACTGACGCGTCCGACGCTGCCGTCGCGGCCTGAATCCGCTTCGCCAGCGCCACGATGGCATCGGCGCGCTGGACCGTGTTTCGCGCGGATGTCGCAACGTGATTCGCGTGCATGACCACGTCATCCGATGCGCCCGGCGTCTTCGCCGCCAGGTCCATGTGCGTGGCGATGCCTAACGCGGCTCGCTTCACCCCGTAGCCGAGGCCGGGGCCGGCAGCCACGACCGTCGGATCGACGGCATTGATCACGTGCCCGGCATGCAGCTTCATCGCGCCCAGGTTCTCTAGATCACGGGCGGCGAGCCCCGCGTGAACCGCGGCGACGCGCGCCTCTTCCATCGCCGTCGGAAGGAGCCCGAGCCCCTTGGGCGTGTCAGTGAACCCGTTCATCACATGACCGATATGCACCCCGACCGGCCCCGCAGGCACCGCCACCGCGAGCGGCGCGGCACCCACCTGACCGGGCAGCGGGGCGCCGGTCATCCTCGCAACCGTCTCGTCGAAGACGGCGCGGGAAGCGGAATCCGTGCTCACGAGATACGTCTTGTGCCGGAACTCCTCCTCCGACATGCCCGCGTGATGCAACACCTCCGCGACGCCGGACGTGAGTTGCTCACGGAGCTGCTGCTGTGCCTGCGGCGTCTTGTTTCGCGGCTGCGCGAGCTGCTTCTGGATGGAATCGCGCACCTGGGCAACCGAAATGGACACCTTCGCGAAGGCGACGATGTCGTCCCGCGCGGCGCTGGACATCGCGGGCGGCTGAGGCGCTGGTGTTTTCTGGGCGAGCGACGGTTGCGCGATGACGATCGAAAAGAGCGCGAGCGCCAATCCCACGCGACGCGTGAGGCAGGACCGGGTTCGTTCCGCGTGATTCACTTGATGCATCGGGGTTGAGGACCTGCTCAGCGCGGCGCCTTCAGCACGGCCGCCGCGACACCTTCCGACGCGCGTTCGACGAGTGGCGTGAGCAGGTCCTGCCCGTCGGACTCGGCTTTCGCTTTGCCGGCGCTCTTCACGACTATCGTACCGTCGCCCGTCTCGAGCCGATAGTCGAGCGTGAGCTCATCCTTGGACTTTACGTTGCCGGCGACGGAGCGAGCGGCCGTCGCGGCCGCGGTGGCGGCGGCATTGGTGGCCACGCGCGCGGCGGTGGACTGTGCCGAACCACGAAGCTCCCACGCGGTCGCTTCGACGGCGCTGCCGGCCATTCGCCCGAGCAAGTTGCTTCCCTGCTTGTGCTCGTGCTTGAGCGCGGTGAAGAGCACGTACGGACAGCCAGCCTGCTTCGCCTCCTCGCGCGCCTGGGATGCCAATCGCGCGGTGAGCGGCGTGACGGCCAACGACGGTCCGGTGAGAAACGAAGTGAAGCTCTCACGCACCGCATTCGCGGCGTCCGTGCTGCTGCCGGTCGCCATCTGCGCGGTTGGAGGCGCGATGCAGACGCGCGCAGGGGGCGTCGTGGCCTGAGCGCCTAACGCAGTGCCGGTCATCGCGATGAGCAGGGACAGCTGGCGGATCGCGAACATCAGTGGTTCCTCCGTGCGGCAACGTTGCAGTCGTGTGGTCGCGGTTTCCCGCTCACGGCGAGAATGACCCCGTGCTGACGTCGATGCAAGTCGAACCTGGCGCGCGAAGGGAGGCACGGGCAGTATTGAAGCAAACATTCGTCCACCCAACCGCTCATGGCGCCACGAGCCCCGACTTCGGACGTCTACCTTCCCCAGGGCGTCGCTGCCACGCTCGACACCCTCACGTCCGCTCTGCGCGCCGTCCCGGGCGACAACCTGCTCGGCCTCATCCTCTTCGGCGGTGTCGCGCGCGGACGCTACAACCCGGGCACCAGCGACATCAATATCGTGGTCTACGTGCGCGAAAGCACCGCGAATGGATTGGCGGGCTTCGCTCCATCGCTGCATGAAGCGTGGCGAGCGAAGCGGGTCGAACCGATGATCGTCGCGCAGGGTGAGCTGCCGCGCCTGTCAATCACGTTCCCGACGAAGATTCTCGATATCCAGCGCAAGCACATCACACTCTTCGGCGAAGACCCCTTCGAGGGCATCACAGTCTCGCGCGAGCATATTCGCGCGCGGGCGGAGCAGGAGTTGCGCAATCTCGCGCTTCGACTGCGTAGGCGATTCATCTCGATTCACGACGACGGCGCGGCGCTCGCCGCCGCGGCGAACGACGCCGCGGTCACGCTCGCAGTAAACTTGCGCGCACTCCTGTTTCTGCGCGGGGTCGTGTCCGACGAATTCCAACCCGCGCTCGCGATTTACGAGCGCGCTGCCGAGACGTTCGGACTCGACCTCGCGCTGCTCGATGCACTGAAACGCGCGCGCAGCACGGCCAATGCAACGCCGTTCACCATCGAGCAATTCGATCGACTCCTGACAACCGTGAACAAGGCATCGGATATCGCCGCGAACATGGACCGCTGAGTGTGGGCATTCTCGATCTTCCTGGACCAGAGTTTCTCGGCGTCTTCATCCCGATCCTCGGGGTGGCGTGGATCCTCGGATCGATCGCGCGCAGCAGAATCAAGCCGGCGGTGGGCGCGAGTACCGCGGAGCCCGAGCTCACCTCGATCGAGGTAGCGTATCTCGCTGGCGGACCCCGGCTCGCGCTCGCAGCACTGGTGACATCGCTCGCGCAACGCAAGGCGATCTCCTTCGATGCCCGAACGCGCAGCGTTACGGTCGTCGCCGAGAGCGTCACGTCCGAAAATTACTACGGGCAGCGGCTGTACACTCGCATGGGCAAGGACGAGCGAACACTCGAAAGTCTGGAGGACGACGCCAATCAGGTGTTCGCCGATCTCCCGGAGCGTCTTAAGCGAGTCGGCCTCCTCGTAGCCGACGAGCGACGATGGATACCGCAGGCGACGATCATCGCGATCATGGGCGCGGCGCTCGCGGTTGGCGTCATGAAGGTCGCCATCGGCCTGAGTCGCGGCCGCCCGGTATCGATTCTGCTGGTCGTCATCGGGCTCGGCGTCGTCGGCCTCGTGAAACTTCTGGCCCATCTCCCGGAGCGCAGCTCCCGGGGTGACGATGTACTGAAGCGACTGCGGCATCGAAGCGCAGGACTGGAGCTCTCCACAGCGCAGCGGCCGGAGCGTCTCGCGCCGAACGACCTCGCGCTCGCCGTCGCGCTCTACGGGCCGTCAATGATCAGCGTCGGTCCGGTCGCTGTCCTCGCTCAGGCACTGCGTCCGCGACCACCAATGGCGAAGAGCGGCACGTCCTCCACATCGCGGAGCGACTGCGGTACGAACAGTTGCGGAGGCTCGTGCGGCGGCGGCTGCGGTGGAGGCGGCTGCGGAGGGTGCAGCAGTTGATGCGCGTCGCTTCACTCGGCCTCGGCATCGGCTGGCGACCAGAGATCGCGCTCTTCATCGAGCGCCGGATCGATCTCGGCTTCATCGAGGTGATCGCGGAGAATATGTCGACCAGGGACAGTATTCCGCGCGCGATCAGGCAACTGCAGGAGCGCGGTGTGCGCGTGGTGCCGCACGGTGTATCGTTGTCGCTCGGCAGCGCCGAGGGTGTGGAACGCGAGCGCATCGAGATGCTGGCGCGTCTGGCCCGCGTGGTGGACGCACCGTTGGTGAGTGAACACATCGCGTTCGTTCGCGCGCGCGGTTTGGAGGCGGGGCACTTGCTTCCTGTCCCGCGCACGCGTGAGCAGTTGCGTGCACTCGTACGCAACATTCGCGCGACCCAGGCTCTGCTCCCGGTGCCGTTCGCCGTCGAGAACGTCGCGGCGCTCGTCGAGTGGCCGGGCGCGGAGATGGACGAAGCAACGTTTCTCGGAGAGATCCTCGAGCAGACGGGTGCGCATCTGTTGCTTGATCTCGCGAATGTCCATGCGAACGCGCGCAACCATTCGGCGAGCGCCGGGGAAACGCTGGCGAATCTTCCGCTCGATCGCGTTGCGTACGTGCACGTCGCTGGCGGAGAGGAGCGTGACGGATTGTACTACGACACGCATGCCCATCGCACACCACCAGAGGTCTTCGAGCTCGTGCGGGAAGCAAGCAGCCGTATGGACATACCAGGCTTCATGCTCGAGCGTGACGATCACTTTCCGAGCGATGCGGAGCTTGGCGAGGAGCTCGACGCCGTTCGGAGCGCCATCGCTGAAGGTCGCGCGCGGCGCGGAGCACATGTCGCCTGACGTCGATCGCGACTCAAGGGTATTACGCGCTCGGGACGCGTCAGACGACGCTGACGGACTGGCTGCCGCGCAGGCCTCACTGGTTGCGGCGCTTACCGCCGACGCCGACGTACCTCCCGGCTTCGACGCGCGTCGTGTCGAGGCGTTGGCACGCGTGCTGGAGAGGAAGCGTCGGAAAGCGGAAGCGCGACCGCCGACGGCGTTCTCACGATGGCAGTCAGTTCAGCTGCGCGTACGGCAACTCATCCGGCGGTTACTGCCGCGCTGAAGCGCGAGCATGGCTCTACCAGAGGCTGCAGCCGTGAAGCCTGCGTCGCCCGCCTAACGCGGTTCAGTCACCACCATCGGATGTGGGTTGCGCCATCCCCGCCGGCATGCGCACGGCGACGACTCGTCCGCGTGCGCAATCCGAGTCGCTCGCGCGCAGCACAACCTCCACGAGGACCTTCCGCTCGCCGACCTCGGTCGCGCGGCTGCGGAGCTCGAGCTCGGGGCCGAGCGGCGTTGGGCGAAGGTAGTCCACCTGGAGCGCCGCAGTTACGAACCGCGGCGTCGGGTCGACCCCGGGCGTCGCCCCGGCCTTCTCCATCGACGCTGCCGCAGCCGTGGCCATCGCGTGGCAGTCGATGAGCGAGGCAATGAGCCCGCCGTACACGTAACCCGGTAGGGCGATGTGCTGCGGAGCCGGGTGAAAGCGTGCGACAGCCTCGCCGTCGTGCCACTCGCTCTTCACGTGCAAACCGTCGGCGTTGAGCCGCCCGCAGCCGTAACAGTGGGAGAAGTCGTCGGGGTAGAGGTCCTGGAGTGGTTTCATGCGGAGAGATTCGGCGGCGCCCGGGATCAGCGCAAGCTCTGGCCGCAATCAGGCGAGCAACCGGCGCGCAATCGCACCGAGATCGCGCGCCGAGGCGTCCGCTTCGAGAAGGCGGGCCAGGAACCCCGTGACGTTCGCGACGGCGAACGAGATCCCGGACAGGTTGCGCTCGACGGGCACACCCGCGATAGGCCGCGGGTAGCCTGACGAGGCGAAGCCCGCTCCCGGCGGCGGGTCGTGCGGCACCACCGCGAGCTCGTGCCGATCGCAGGCCGGATCGAGCGTCACGCCGGCAACGTTAGGTAATGCGCCAGGCAGCCACGTCACACCGCCGGATTCGGCCGCCGAGACGACGATCGCGCCCACCTCCTTTGCTTCGGCCACCGCTCCGCCGAGCATCTCTGCGCGCTTCGGGTTGGAGGTGCCCAGGCTCAGGTTGATGAGCCGAGCGCCGTGCAACGCTGCCCACGAGATCGCATGAGCGAGCGCCTCGGCGCTCGTGGCCAGCGTCCGGTCGAACACGCGCACCGCTACGAGGTCAATGTCCGGTGCCTTCTCGAGAATCGCCGCCGCCACCGCCGTTCCGTGACCGATGCGATCGACGAAGTCGTCGTCGATCTCGCCATGCGCACCAATGCGGACGCCCGAAACCTGTGCACCGCCAATGTGCGGGTTCGCCGGATGCACGCCGCTGTCGACGACCGCGACCCTAACGGCCTTTCCCGTCAGACCCGCGAACGGTGGGTCGTCGAGCGTGAAGCGTCTCGCGGTCACTCCGCCGGCTGCAGCACGGCGAACAGCTCGGCGAACGCTCCGCCGCGGGCGATCAGCGTGTCCGCCGCGCCATCCTCGACGATCCGGCCGTGGTTCAGAACGACCACGCGATCGGCCTGCCGTGCGGGCTGGAGTCGGTGCGAGATCACGATCGTCGTGCGACCGCGCATGACCGCCTCGTAGCCCGCCATCACCTGCGCCTCCGTCGCCGGATCGACCGCGGCGGTCGCTTCGTCGAGCACGAGCACCGCGGGATCGGCGAGGAACGCGCGCGCGATCGCAACGCGCTGACGCTCACCGGCAGAGATCGCGCGGCCACGCTCACCGACCGGTGTGTCGATTCCCTGCGGCAGCCGGTCGAGCAGCTCGGCGAGGCCCGCGGCGCGCGCGGCGGCGGCGACATCGGCCGCAGAGGCCTCGGGCCTCGCGTAGCGAATGTTGTCGGCCACGGTAGTGTTGAAGATGAAGGGGTCCTGTTCCACGACGACGACGTGGCGGCGGACGTCGGCAAGACGAAGCTCGCGAAGGTCGTGGCCATCGAGAAGCACGCGACCGCTGGCGGGATCGAGGTGCCTGACGAGCAGGTCCGCGATGGTGGACTTACCACCGCCGCTCGCTCCGACGATGGCCACGCGCTCGCCCGCGCGAATTGTCACGGTGGCGTGGTCGAGCACGGGCGCGCCGCGGTCGAACGTGAACGTCACGTCATCGAGCACGACCTCACCACGCGACGTCGTGAATGGCGGGGCTCCAGCCGCTTCGGTCACCTCCGGGGGCGTATCGAGGATCTCGTGCACTCTCCG
>Ga0111538_10014543_pt1 | contig 10370 bp, 8 predicted proteins | sample SoiMethybrSBSTD1_FD_79669 | JGI IMG/M metagenome (GOLD analysis project Ga0111538, IMG submission 79669) | Bulk soil microbial communities from a Populus tree surrounding site in Tennessee, USA - Soil MetaG P. TD hybrid SBSTD1 (version 2)... | ecosystem: Environmental > Terrestrial > Soil > Tree... | reverse complement strand
GAAAGGCTGACCCGGTTCAGGTCGCGTGATTAGCGTCACAGCCGGCAGGTTGCTGGATTGAAACTCGCTGACGCTGCCGAGGAAGGCTATCTTGCCTCGGTCGAGCAGAAGCAGTTTCGTTTCATTTCCAGCCTCGGGGGCCGCTCCGCGAGTTACTTCATTTTCTGTCCCGTGTGTTGACGCCCAACGGGCATCAAGATACGGAATCTCATGCATCTCTTTGGTGACGTAAAGCGCTGAGATTCCGTGCTCATTGCGAGCGCGCACTATCAGATCAAGAATCATCCGGGCGTTGATTGGATCTAGCCCTGCAGTGGGCTCATCGAAGAGCATTATTGGGGGCCACCCTACCACTGCACGTGCGAATTCCAGCCGGCGGCGCATGCCGACGGAAAGTTCTTCGGGTATTTTCTTCGTGTCGTTTTGAAGACCTACGAAATTTAGGGTCTCGATTACGGCGGGCTCAATCAGCTCTTCCGACCAGCCACGCTCGTCGAGGCGATAAGCGGCGTTGTCGAACACTGAGAGCGCGGTGAACAGAGATTGATCTTGAAATACAATTCCCATTGATCTTGCACGGATTTGCAGAAGCGCCTCTTCATCGATGTTTTGTATTTCGCGGCCTTCGATCAGGATTTGACCGTCATCCGGGCGCAACAGACCGGCTGCAAGGCGCACAAGCACGGATTTGCCGGACTCTGATGCGCCCGTGACTAGTATCATTTGTCCGCGTCGAAGCTCGAAGGTGACGTTGGTTAGCGCGGGCTTTTGATCGAAGCTCAATGAGACATCGCGAAACTCTATAACCGGGGGGGTGAGGTCACTTTCAGGCGGCATTGATCAGTTACCCGTTGTTCAAACGGCCGGCAATCTGAAACGCTGAAATCTGGATTTCACGATCTGACTGCCACCGTCGGCACACCAAAAACGTTGTCTTGCATCTTGCATCTGCATTTCTTCTTCCACTGAGCAATTTGACCGCCGGTCTTGTTAATCCATGGCGATCATTAGTCCCTACCTTTCAAAGGCAAGCTACATACCTAACGGGCGAACACTATTAACCAGACACTTGTGTAAGTTCCTTGCGATGATCACCCCGCGTCCGCCGGAGCTTTGCGCGCTATCACGCAAACCGAAGCGTGAATTCCCGCACAGGCGACGCGATGATCAGCGTGCGTCGCATGGATACACGCTCGACGAGTGATCCAAAGTTCGGGCGACTAATGGCACTCCTCTTGGGCAGAAGTGGTTGATTGTAAAGAACCCATGACTGAGAACGGCCTCATTCGACGGAATGATTGCTCGATCACACTCTGCTGCTTCGTGACACGGGTCACGACCGCAAGTGATGGCTGTCGCAGCTTTCGAATTCGACGTCAACTAGACTAGACAAGAAGTCGGATCCCCTTGTTTAGCCGCTGTCTGTCAGAAAGAGACTGCTCGGCTGCTCGGCTGTGGGATTTTGCAGGCTCGTGCGAGCCGCTCGTTAATGCGCTCTGAGTACGAAAGGAGGATGCCATGAAAGTCCACGACGTTATGACCGAGGACGTAAAGTCCTGTCGGCCTGAAACCGACTTGGCCGCAGCGGCGGCTATTATGTGGGAAAACGATTGCGGTGCGCTCCCAATCGTGACTGACGGAGGGAAAGCTATCGGAATGATCACCGATCGCGACATCGCGATCGCTTTAGGAACGAGGAACAAACAAGCTGGCGAAATTTCGGTAAAGGAAGTGATCTCCGGCAAGCTGTTCGCCGCTTCTCCCGATGAGGACATCCACGCCGCGCTTAAGCTGATGCGAAAGGAAAAATTGCACAGGCTCCCGGTGGTCGACTCGGAGGGAAAGCTCGAAGGGATTCTGTCGCTCAACGATGTCGCGCTCCATGCGGTGCATCCCAACGGTAAAACAACGCCTGCACTCAACTACGAAGACGTAGTCAGCACGCTGAAGGCCGTCTGTGAGCATCGCCACCCGAGCGTGAAGAAACACACTAACACGGCGAGCGCCTGAAGGGACGTTGCGAAGGCGCCTTTGTAAAAAGGGGCGAAAGTCATGAGGCAGAGAAAGCAAGAGGGCGGCAATCCTAGCTTTATCAAACGCATGCTGGCTGCGGAAGAGGAATCTACTGAACACGTTGTTGTGCCATTCCGCGAGCGTAATTCAGTCGGAGCCAGCACCGCTCCTGACGTGATGAAACACATTGCTGTCGGAGCCGGTGCGGCGAGCCAGCGCAGCAGCAAAGGAGGCAAAAGCGGCGGCGGGATGGGTGGCCAGCAAGCCGGCGGAATCAGAGGCGGGGGCAAACGGAAGACCCACGCAGGCAGGAAATAGCCTGCCGGGCCCTTTGTTGGGCTGGATAGCCCGCGAGTTGTTTGAAGATGTCTATCGCGGTTTAGTGTAAGGGAGGTGTTGCTATGTCAGCAAAGATGCAAACGAAGAGCGATTCACAGATTCAGCAAGAGGTGCTCCGCGAATTGAAGTGGGACACTCGAGTTGAAGAAACCGAAGTCGGTGTAACCGTCGAGCGCGGAATAGTGACGCTGACCGGAACGTTATCCGGCTATGCCAAGAAACTCGCTGCGCAAGAGGCCGCACACCGTGTGTTTGGCGTTCTCGACGTGGCCAACGACATTCAAGTGCGAGTTCCCGGGAACATGGCCCGGACCGATGCCGAGATCGCGCAGGCCCTACGTAGCGCACTAGAATGGGATGTCTGGGTTGATCATGACCGAATCAAGTCCACTGTGTCGAATGGCTGGGTGACTCTGGAAGGCGAGGTCACACTCTTCCGTGAACTCGACGACGTAGAGCGCGTCGTTCGCAGACTCACTGGTGTCCGCGGCCTTACTAACAGGATCGTAGTGAAACCCGTGAAGATCAATGCCGAAGATGTTCGAGAGGCCATCGAAGAGGCTCTCGAACGCCGGGCGGAGCGCGAGGCTCGGCACATTAAAGTAGAAGTCCACGAAGGTGCAGTGAAGCTCTCCGGCCCGGTCCGCTCGTGGGCTGAGAAACGTGCGATTCTCGGAATCGTTCGTCATGCGCCTGGGGTGAAGGCAGTCGAGGAACACCTGTTTGTCGATCTGATGTTCTGAACCGAGCGTCTTACGACGCTAGAGGCCGGGTTCCAGTCAGCTCAATTTAGCTGGAACCCGGCAGTGGGTTTGACCCGCCTTTAGTTAGTCGGTGGGGTGTCGCCCCGCCCGAGCGGGCCGACTGGAGGTAAGATGATGTTCGGAAAGAAACTGTGGACCTTGATCGCTTGGTCATCGCTGGTCTCGGTGAGTCTTCTTTTGCTCACTACACAGGCCCAGGAAAAACAGCGAGAGCAAAAGGCGACTTCTCCAATCGGTACTCCGGTGCTTTGGCGCGAGCCCTCCAACATCGCCTCCGGCAATCTTTACCTGGGACTCGGCGGGGAGGCAATGAAGCCGGACCTGAATAAGGTGACTCTCATCGAAGAAAAGGAAACGAGCGGGTCAGCCCAGTTCCGTGTGCGGGACGCGTTGGGCCGCGAATGGATGGTCAAGGTCGGGGGAGAAGCGCAAGCCGAAGTCGCAGCGAGCCGAATCGTCTGGGCGGTGGGCTACTACACCGACGTTAGTTACTTTGTGCCGCGTGTTGAGATTGCAGGCAAAGGGATCGTCGAAGACGCGCGATTCGAAGCGCGTTCAAAAGGCATTAAGCGGCTCGATGAATGGATGTGGGATGACAACCCGTTCAGCGACACGAATGAGTTTCAGGGTCTTAAAGTCCTGTTAGTATTGCTGGACAATTGGAACCTGAAGAATGAGAACACCAAAGTTCTCTTCGTGCGCGAGGACGAAGCAGCCAGAAGCGAGTTGCGCTACATAATCAGCGATTTCGACGTAAAGTTCGACAAGACGGGAAGCTGGCCGTCTGTGTGGCACGCACCACTGGTCAAGTCCGCTACAGCAGCGAAGTTCATTGACAAGGTGAAGGATAACCTTATCGACTTTGGCTACACCGGCAAGCACAAAGAGCGTCTTGCCGGCATCACCGTTGCTCAGGCGAAGTGGATCGGAAGCTGGCTAGAGCGGCTTAGCGACGTCCAACTCCGTGACGCGTTACGCGCCGGCAACTATAGCCCCGATGAGATTCAGTTTTTGGAGAAGACTCTGCGTTCAAGAATCAACGAGTTGATTCACCTCGCAAAGTAACAGGCACTGCAAGTGAGTGGCCGTGTCGACCACCCACTCACGAGCTAATACTCAACGTTACCTTTGAGTCTCTGAAGCTGCTTTATGCGATCGCGAATGGTGCGAATGTAGATCACTGTCTCTTTCTCATCAAAGCCCCCAGCCCGAAACGCATCGGAGAGTTGTTTGTCTGAGAGACGAGCCAGCAGGTTCCCCATCCATTGCGCATTGTCGATCGCCACGCCACTCATTGCTCGCTTCGCGCGTCGTCGAGCGCTGTGAAAGGTCACCTTACCGTCGCCCACGCTGTCGATGAATTTCGATCTCGCATAGTCCTTGGGATTACCCTTTGTCCCCGTGGGAATCTCACCCAGAATGGGAGCGTCCGTGTACCAGGCGCCTGTTGAGCCGAGTGTCGCTCCGAGATCATTGACGTAGTAGATCAATCTCGTCTCCTCGCTGCTCTTCTTTTTGACGGGCCGCACGATTTTAGTGTTAAGGGTCTTCAAGTCGAAATTGTTGAACAGAGCCATTAGAGTCTTTAGCCCATCCAAATCACGAGTCCCCACGAAGGGATTTGACTGCCACGACCAGCGGCCGACTTTTTTGAAACCGTCGTTGTCCCTCTCGAACCTTACGTCCCACACATCGAAGCCCCCGCGACCTTCTATATGGGCACGCTTGACGAAGTAATCCTGATCGACGTGATACCCGACCGCCCAAACGATTCGTGATGCCGTAGTCTCGGGCCGAGCCTCCGGGCCGAATTTTACTGTCCACCTTTGGTCGCGACTATCTTCGACGACTATTTTCTCGGAATTACCGGATGTATTGCGTTCGATGAAAACGTATTTGGCAGTAGGATCTGGCTCGCCCTTTTTGCCGCCAATCCCGTAGAACAAATCGCGGGTCTCGATATCGAGAGGCTCGACCCACATTACGTGGCGCCCCTCGATCATGTCCTCAGCCTCAGTCTGGGGCTTAACAACGTTCTGGGTGGTGCGCGCTTGCCTGATCGGGCTGAGTCCGAGAAGCAGGACCAGAACGGCAGTTGCAAACACAATCGAGCGTCTCGCCATAGCTTGACCTCCATAACAGACTGGTTGGTTTACATGGGGCAACGAGCGTACCGCGTCCGCCCTTAGTTGTTTCGTCACAACCAGGAGTAGAGCAGCGAAAAGTCACGCTTTTACTGCGTGAAATCACTCTAAGCTAGCTCGCCATAGGGCCGCTTTTTTGGCTCAGGGCACATCCGTCGTCACGCCAACCTCGGTTTTCCGATATAGCTCAACCTGAGTTGGGGGGGCACCAATGTTGCCTAATCAAGACGAGGATGAGTACACCATCAGGAAAACGCTTCGAACATCATCAACGCGGCCTCGAAAATAGAAAGGCGGACACAGCTGGTGGCCCAACGACTGCGCGGGAGGCCCGCGGGTTGAGGCTTACTCGAAGATCCGCGGCGGTCTTTGGAGCTCTCCTACTCGGGGTTGGGGCTCTCTCTCTGGGCGCCTACGTAGTGTTCGGGCGACCAATAGGGCCTCCTGCGCAACAAGCAGGATCTGCCGTATCGCAGGTCGTCGGCGCAGCTGATCAATCGACCCCGCCCGCTGGTGACCAAGGCGGGGAAGACATCATTTCGCAGATATTCGGATCGGAAGGGTCGTCCGTCGTGGTGGGTCACAGTGAGAGCCGCGTGGTTAACGCGGCAAGGGTAACGTTCAGGCTGCTGTTGGCCTCAATGCTCGCAGCAATGCTTGCATTTCGCCCGCATAAATACACTCCGGCGCTTCGCAATCTACACGTCGCAGAGACTCAAATACTCCTGGCCGTGGTTGCGTCTGCACTGATGATGATTGTGGCTGACAACGCCGCCCGAGCATTCGGTATCTTCGCTGCGGCATCCCTCGTCAGGTTTCGCACGAACATCCGCGATCCGAAGGAAATCACCGTGCTTTTGATTAACCTGGCTATCGGGCTTGCTGCTGGAGTTGGCCGGTGGGAGCTTGCAGTTATTCTGAGCGTGTTTGTGCTCGCTACGCTGTGGGTGCTGGAATACTTCGAATCAAAGCAGGTCGTCCGCTCTATGCAGTTGAAGGTAAAGACCCACAATGTTGGCGAAACGGACGAGGTTTTGCGAAAGGTGTTTGAAAGAAACCATCTGACTTCTGAGGTCCGCGAGGTTGATCGCGAGGACGAAAAAGATCCAATTGGACGAATTGTCTACTATCTAAACGTCGGCCCGCGCGTAAGCACCGACCAATTGAGCGAAGAGATCTTCTCAGCCGATTCGCAGAACATTGACTCAGTCGAGTGGCATCAGAAGAAGAGCGTTTCATACGCATACCGCTGATCGCCGGATCTCACGGTTTTGGACGCGTTATTGAAACGAACGCAGATGCTAAAAGGCTGTCCGAGAAGATGGGGTGAGCGACGATGAAACGACTTTCCCTGTGGTTCCTGGCGGTTTCACTATTCGGTCCGTCGCTTCTCCAGTCAAGGCCGGCAGCTCAGGAAAGCCCTCTCGTCATTCTCCATGTAACTGTCATTGATGCCACCGGCGCGGAAGCCAGTCTTGATCAGACGGTAGTAATCAAAGGTGATCGAATTGCGGCACTGGGAAAGCCCGGCGAGATCGCCATCCCGAATGGCGCAAGCCTAGTGGATGCAACCGGCAAGTTCCTGATCCCGGGTTTATGGGATATGCACGTCCATACATTGCAGGAAGGACGAGCGAAATCGTTTTTTCCGCTGTTCATCGCGAACGGAGTCACCGGCGTCCGTGACATGGGAAGCTCCATCAGCGACCTTCAAGCGGTCACGATGCTGCGCAAGGAGATTGATGCCGGCGAGCTTCTGGGTCCGCGCATCGTAGCTGCCGGTCCGCTCCTAGACGGACCGAATCCGATGTTTCCCGAGCTTTCCCTGGCTGTTTCGAACGAAACAGAAGCGCGGCAAGCCGTGGGGGATCTCCAGAATGTCGGAGCTGACTTTATCAAGGTCTATTCACTGCTTCCGCGTGTCGCATACTTCGCGATTGCCGATGAAGCCAGACTACGCAACATTCCGTTCGCCGGTCATGTTCCGGAATCCGTCAGCGCATTGGAAGCGTCCGAATCCGGACAAAGAAGTATCGAGCACCTAAGCGGCGTAAGACTGGCCTGCTCAACCAACGAAGCGGAGTTAAGACAGGACCTGTTAGAAGCAAGAGGAAAGTCCGATGCTTCGCTTCTATATCGTATGCTTCGGCATGTATACGCGAAGAGCAAGGAGTCCTACAGCGAAGAGAAGGCGGAGGCCCTGTTCTCGCGCTTTGTTTCAAATGACACCTGGCAAGTTCCGACGCTGGTAGTTGCACGCTTTGTGGCACAAATCAATACGAACCCTAAGCGGAGCCGTGTCGCGGCTCTGCAGACCACCGGCGTGCTGAAGAAGGCTTCGCGCCCTATGGAGCTTACCGAAGACCAATTTGAGTCCCTTTCAACGACCGCTCAAAACGCATTCGATCTGGTGAATGCAATGAACCGGGCGGGCGTTAAGTTCATGGCCGGAACGGACGCGCCGAATCCCTTCGTGTCTCCGGGACGCAGCCTGCACGACGAGCTTGAATTGCTTGTCCAGGCGGGATTCACACCTTTGGAAGCCTTGCAATCCGCGACCCGGAACCCAGCGGAGTATCTTGGCAAGCTCGACACGATTGGCACAGTCGAAAAGGGGAAGATCGCCGACCTGGTGTTGCTAAACGCAAACCCTTTGGAAGACATCAGGAACAGTCGAAAGGTCTGGGCGGTTATCGTCAATGGGAAGATTCTTCCAAGGGCTCAGTTAGACGAGATGCTATCCAGAGATGCGGCTCGCCAGTCGTTTCGATGAATGCTCCCGCCTCAGTCCGTGCGGCGAAGGCTGGCCCGAGAATAATGTAGAGCTTCTATCTTGCTGATTGTCGCCTGAGGTTCTGATGCGGCGAGCCATTTTACAGTCTCTCTTAGGAGGTTAGTGTGCTTTCGGCAAAGGTGCTCTATGCAATCGCGAGCGTAACGGTGGTAAGCCTCGTTTCACTGGTCGGCATCATTACGATCTCCGTCAACGAGCAGAGGCTGCGGTCAGTACTGTTTGTTTTGGTAAGCCTTGCGGTCGGGGCTATGTTCGGGGACGCGTTCATTCACCTATTACCTGAATCGTTCCAGAAGTCGGCCGATACCTTGATGCCATCGATGTCCGTACTCGCGGGAATCCTGGGGTTCTTTATTCTTGAGAAGTTTCTTCGGTGGAGGCATCAACACACTCTCGAATCCAACAATCGCATACATCCTCTAGGGTACCTGAACTTGATTGCTGACGGTGTGCACAATCTGATAGATGGAATGATGATCGGAGCGTCGTACCTGATCAGTCTGCCGCTCGGCATAGCCACGACGCTGGCGGTAGTGTTCCACGAAATACCTCAAGAGATCGGAGACTTTGGCATTTTGCTTCATGCCGGGTTCCCGAAAAAGAGGGCGCTATTCTTTAACTTCATGTCGGCGACGCTCGCGATGTTGGGAACAACCATCGCCTTATTGGTTGGTTCAAGTTTGGAAAGCTTCTCTTCCGTGATGTTGCCTTTTACCGCGGGCGGCTTCATTTATATTGCCGGTTCCGACCTGCTACCTGAACTTCAGAAGGAATTAGAGCCGGCGAAATCTACTGTGCAGTTACTTGCAATGGCTGGCGGGATTGGGCTGATGCTGATCCTAAGAATGGTCGGATAGCATTGCATGATCGTTCAGCTTGAAAGAGCTCTATCCGAACGAAATACTTGATGTTGTGACGAGGTCGCCGAAATGAAAATCTTGTTAGGAGTAGATAGTTTTCAGTTCATCAGGTGTTGCATCAGCCGCCGCTTGACTACCTCGACCAACATCAAATACGTCACAGTCATTCCGAGAAGAAAAAGAAAGTACTTCGCCGGAAGCGGCGTGAAACCCAGAACTACGTTTAGCGGAGTGAACGGCAGAACAATGCCGACCACTACAACCAGCACAGTAGTGATCGTGAGCGGCAGACTCGGCCGGCTGCGCAGCGGGTTGCCTCCCGTTCGGATGACGAACAGCACCAGCGTTTGAGTCGCGAGCGATTCAACAAACCAGCCGCTGTGAAAGAGTTGCTCTGAAGCGTGAAACACTTTCAACATTATGAAGAACGTGAGGAAATCATAGATAGAGCTGATCGGCCCGATGTACAGCATGAATTTACGAATGATGCCGATATCCCACTTCCGCGGTTTCTGAATAAAACTCGGATCAACGTTGTCTGTCGGGATCGTCACCTGTGCCAGATCGTAAAGAAAGTTGTTCAGTAGAATCTGAGTCGGCAACATCGGTAGAAACCGGAGAAATAACGAGGCTCCGGCCATGCTGAACATATTCCCGAAGTTTGAGCTCGTGCCCATCAACAGGTACTTCATCACGTTGCCGAATGCCTTGCGCCCCTCGATTATGCCGCTGTGAAGCACTCGCAGGTTATGCTCGAGTAGTATGATCTGAGCGGCGTCCTTTGCAACGTCAACTGCGTTAGACACCGATATGCCGACATCCGCCGCGTGAAGCGAAGGTGCATCGTTGATACCATCACCAAGAAACCCTACAACGTGACCGCGACTCTTGAGCGCAATGATGATTCGATTCTTCTGGGCGGGAGAGACTCTCGCGAACACCGTAGCCTGCTCGGACACTTGCGCGAGAGCCGTGTCAGTGGTCCTATCCAATTCTTCTCCCATAACGATGCGACCGGCGTCGAGCCCGACACGCGAACAGATGTGCCGGGCTACAAGCTCGTTGTCACCGGTCAAAATCTTAACCGCGACACCGTCGCGTCGAAGCGATTCCAAAATATCGGCTGCGTCCTCAAGCGGAGGATCGAAGAAGGTCAAGAATCCCGAAAGCACGAGGTCGTGCTCGTCGGCCGTGCTATAGCGATTCTGATGAGGCATTTTTCGATAAGCCACCGCAAGCACGCGAAAACCATCGGCGCACAATTGCTCATATGTATTCCTGCATCGCGCTTGCACGTCCGTGTCCAGCGGTAACGTTTTGCCGTCAAACTCATAATCCGAACAAACAGCAAGCACGCTTTCAGGTGCGCCCTTCGCAATCAGAAGGCAGTCCTCTCCGGCCTTGACGACAATTGATAACCGCCGTCTTTCAAAGTCAAACGGAATCTCATCGAGCT
>Ga0111538_10014541_pt1 | contig 10371 bp, 9 predicted proteins | sample SoiMethybrSBSTD1_FD_79669 | JGI IMG/M metagenome (GOLD analysis project Ga0111538, IMG submission 79669) | Bulk soil microbial communities from a Populus tree surrounding site in Tennessee, USA - Soil MetaG P. TD hybrid SBSTD1 (version 2)... | ecosystem: Environmental > Terrestrial > Soil > Tree... | reverse complement strand
CATCGCCTTCTTGACGCGCGTCTTGGCTTTTTCCCACGTCGTTCCACCCAGCCGATCGAGCGCCGGACGCGATCCGCCGGTGTACTTCTGAATGAGATCGAGGCGTTCGACCGGCACGAACAGCTTGTCGTCGCCGTGATAACGAAGCTCGAGGAACTCCTGCTGACCGGTGCTCGTGCCGACCGACGTCTGTGTGCTGGTCGTCAGCTGCTTGAGGCCGACGAATTCGCCGATCCCGTGATCGACGTGCACGACGAGGTCGCCGACCTTGAGATCGCGCAGGTCAGAGAGAAACGTCTGCGCGAGACTGCGGCGTTTCTCCGACGGACGGCGCTCTTCCTCAAAAACGTCGGTCTCCGCGTAGACCTGAAGGCCCGCATTCGCGAGACGGAATCCTCTCGACAAGGTGCCGACTGCGACAAGTACCGCAGCGGCATGCGCATCGGCATCCTCGACCGGCACCGCGACGATGTCGTACTCGCGAAGGATCTCGATGGTTCGCTCTGCACGGCCAGGACTATCCGCCACGAACAAAACAGCGTCGCCTTGCTCTCGCGCGTGTCGCACGTCGGCGATCCAATCGGCGACACGGCCACGGAACTCCATCGCCGGCTGAGCGGAGACCTGATGAACCCCGTTCTCGTCCTCGAGTGAGAGTTCTTCGAGGCGCGCGGCTGACGTCGTTCGTGGCTCAATCGCAGACCACGTGATGAACGCTTCGTCAACCGGCCGTGCCGCGACGTGGCCACGCGCCGCCGCTTCGTGTGAACTGGCCTCGAGCTGCTCGCGGACCTTTACCGTCTGTTGCTCGACCTGCTCGTATTCGGAGATCAGCAGCAACAGTCGCTGCGATCCGGACAGGAAATCGAGCACACCGATCAGGTCCTCGTCGAATTGTTCGCGCGCAGGCACGATGTGGACCTGATCAGTCGCGCCGGTGGAGCGTTGTGTCGCTGGATCAAACCGTCGCAGGCTCTCGACCGTGTCGCCGACGAACTCGATGCGAACCGGCTCGGTGTCGGCCGCCGGAAACACATCGACGATGCCGCCGCGGACAGCAAAGGCGCCGTGCTCGTCCACGGGATCCTCGCGGGAGAAACCAGCGTCCACGAGCAGATCCGCCAATCGCTGCGGCTCGATCTCCGTTCCGGCGCGGAGCTCGATGGAGGCGCGCAGCAACCGTTCCCGCGGACTCACTCTGGGCAGCAGCGCGGCTGCTGACGCGACTATCAGGCGTGCCGTGCCAGATGCTGCGGCATGGAGGGCGCGGGCCCTCGCGGCTGCGACGCGGAAATGCGGCGTCATGCCGCGATAGGGATCGACCTGAATGGACGGAAGGGGCAGTACAGCCTGCTCGACCGCCGCCGATGACGCTCCCTCGAGTGCGCCATAGAAGAAGCGCGCGTCGGAGATCATCTGCTCGACATCACGATCGGTCGGTACGACGAGAAGCGCCAAGGCGCCTGCCGAGCGGGCCGCATGGACTGCCGCCAGCGCCTTGCTCGCTGGGGTGAGACCCGCAGTCACCTGGGCGCGGCCGAGCGCCGAGAGGACCGCACTCTTCCCCAGCAGGGACCGCAACGACAGCGATGGAGCGGTTGTCGTCACTGATCCGCTCCGCGCACGCGGTCGATCAAATGCGTTGAGGAGAAGCCTTCGGCGAGCACGACGCGAACAACCGCGCCACCACGCGCTTCCACGACGTCGCGCCCGACGATGTTGTCGGGACCCCAGTCGGCGCCTTTCACCAGGACATCGGGCTGAACGGCGGTGATCAACGCGTGCGGTGTGTCCTCATCGAATACGGTGACGGCATCGACGCTGCGTAATGACGCGAGGAGCTCGGCCCGCTCGACTTCCGGCGTAATCGGGCGAGCCGGTCCTTTGTTGGTGCGCACCGACCGGTCGGAATTGACACCCACGATCAACGCGTCACCGAGCGCACGCGCATCGCTGAGATACCGAACATGACCAGGATGAAGCAGATCAAACACGCCGTTGGTAAACACGACACGTCCGCCGTTGGCACGGACGCGCGCCGCGAACGCTGACGCCTGCTGTCGCGACAGGATTGGAAAGCTGGCAGTTCTCACAGACCAGAAATACGGATGCCGCCCGAAAACGTCCACCGGTGTGGCGGTCTGACGATGCCGGTCTCGTTCACTCTCGACGTGACCCGGATCGTGTAGAGCGAACGATGATAATCGTACGGTACGCCGTTCCTGCGGTGCACAGCAACGTCCACTGTGTACGTGCCCGCCACGAGACACAGGCTGTCGATCACGAAGCCGACCTCCGCCTCGCCAGTGAATTCATGCGGCTCCGCTCCTTCGATATCTGTGTTCGTGCCGTAACAGCAGACCCCCTCCGCGCTGAACAGCGCGACCCCGAAGACAAAGTCGTTGAGGGGGTGATGTGCGCGCACCCCTATTCGGATAGCAAGCGGCTCTCCAGATTCGAACACGTGCGCGGCGACGCCGTCGCTTCGAACAAACTCGACTGACGCAATCTCAGCTTCACGAGAGCCCCAGCGACCCTCGACGGCCTTCATCATGTCCTCGGGCTGTTCGGTGGTCGATGCGACTGAAACGGCAGCATTTCGGTGGAGCGCTCTGTTCTCCGCTGCCGCCACGTCGAGCAGATAGGCGTCGACGACTCGTCGAGGGTCTCCCTGGGCACGCACAAGGCCATGGTCGAGCCACAGCGCCTCATCACAGAACCTTGTCACCATGTCGAGCGAGTGTGTCACCAAGAGCACCGTACGACCGCGGCGGCGGAAGTCTGCGAACTTGTCGAGACACTTGTGCGTAAATGCTTCGTCGCCAACGGCGAGGACCTCGTCAACGAGCAGCACATCTGGATCGACGTTGATTGCGACAGAAAAGCCGAGGCGCATGTACATCCCGGATGAATACGTCTTCACTGGCTCGTCAATAAACTCCTCGAGCTCGGCAAAGGCCACGATCTCGTCGAATCGGCTCGCGACCTCGCGTTTCGAGAGGCCGAGCATCATCCCGTTGATGAAGACGTTATCGCGGCCGGAAATCTCCGGATGAAAGCCGGCACCGAGCTCGATCAGGGCGGAAACCCGGCCGTGGACCTTTACGTCGCCAGAGGTCGGTCTCCCAATCCCGGCAATGAGCTTGAGCATCGTGCTCTTCCCGGAGCCGTTCCGTCCGACGATGCCCAGGGTCTTGCCGGTGGGTACTTCAAAGGACACACCCTTGAGCGCCTCGAAGGCATCGTCTGCCTTCAGGTCGCGCGCGACGCGGCCAGTCAGGATGGCGCTCTTCAACGTGCCGAAGCTCTTACGACGGCCATAGCGTCTGTAAGTCTTTCGAACGTCGCGAACTTCGATGGCGTTCACACTTCCTCCGCCAGTGTGTCGCGCAGTCGGTCGAACACGAAATAGCCAGCGACAAACACCACCACTGAGACGACGGCAAAGATCAGCAACCGTGGCCAACCGAGGAAGGGGCCCGGAATGGCCAGCACTTCCTGATAGGACACAGCCAGTGTGGTGAACGGATTCAGGTTGAGGAACGGGCGGGCCCATGCCGGCGCCTGCGAGAGCGGGTAGATGATGGGCGTCAGAAAGAACGCGAGCGTGAGTCCATTCGTGAGAAGGTCTCGCAGATCCCGGAAGTGGACGGTCAGCGCCGATACCATCAACGCGAATCCAAGCGTCAGCAGCAGCTGTTCGAGAACGATGAGCGGGAACCACGCGAGATCGGTCAACGGCACCGGCACGCGATAGTAAACAAAGAACGCGGCAAGAATCGGCAGACCGAGACAGAAGTGGACTAACCCCGCAAAGACGCTGACGAGCGGCAGCACTTCCGCAGGAAAGAGCACCTTACGAATCAAGTTGCCGCCGGCGATCAGCGAATTAGACGACTCGAGCAGTGACGCGGAGAACCAGGTCCACGGCAGAAGGCCGCAGAACAGAAACAGCGAAAACGGGACGCCGCCTGCCTCGATGCCGGCGCTGCGCGCCCCGGGCATGACGGTCGTGAACACGAACGTGTAGATCGACAGCAGCAGAAGCGGATTGATGAACGACCACAGCAGGCCGAGCGTCGATCCGCGATAGCGCGCTTTCAGTTCGCGCGCAACGAGGCTCTGGACGAGAGCGCGGTGGCGAAGGAGTTGCCTGAGGCTATGCAGCAATCGGGAATGGGCCGGCCGTCGGGGCCGGTCCCGCGCCCCCATTTATACCCGTTAAGCCCGGGTGCGTGCGCGAGAAGCCACTTGCAGCCGGATCATCGACTTCATCAGCGCGATGCGGGCGCGCTCGAAGTCCAGATCGGCCTGTGGCGAGACGCGGGCCACCCGTTCCTCGGCGCGTTTCTTCGCCGCCTCGGCTCGAGCCACGTCGATGTCCTGCGCGCGCTCGGCGATCTGTGCGAGCACGGTGACACGGTCAGGAAGGACTTCGACGAATCCGAAGGCGACAGCGAGATAAAACTTCTCCTGGCCGATGCGGTACCACAACTCACCGACCTTCAGGCTGGACAGCAGCGGCGTGTGCCCTGGCAGCACGCCGAAATAGCCTTCGGCACCGGGCAACTCCACTTCGTCCACCTGCTCGGTGACGAGCGCGCGGTCGGGCGTGACGATCTCGAGAGTGAGCTTGGTCGGTAGTGCCATTCGACGTGCCTATGCCGCAGCCATGGCTTTCGCCTTCTCGACGGCCTCTTCGATCCCACCAACCATCCAGAAGGCCTGCTCCGGCAGGGCGTCGTGCTTGCCGTCGACGATCTCCTTGAAGCCTTTGATCGTCTCGGCGATAGGCACGTACTTTCCCTTGAAGCCGGTGAACTGCTCGGCGACGAAGAACGGCTGCGACAGAAAGCGCTGGATCTTGCGTGCGCGGGCCACAGCCAGCTTGTCGTCTTCTGACAGTTCGTCGATACCTAGAATCGCGATGATGTCCTGCAGATCCTTGAGTCGCTGGAGGACTTGCTTGACCGACCGCGCGACCGAGTAGTGCTCCTCACCAAGCACGCGCGGATCGAGAATGCGGGACGTCGACGCCAGCGGATCCACCGCGGGATAGATGCCCAACTCGGCGATCTGTCGCGACAGATTCGTTGTCGCGTCGAGGTGCGCGAACGTCGTCGCCGGCGCCGGATCGGTGTAGTCGTCGGCGGGCACGTAGATCGCCTGCACCGAGGTGATCGAGCCGCGCTTGGTTGACGTGATGCGCTCCTGCAGCTCGCCCATCTCGGTCAGCAGCGTCGGCTGGTAACCGACGGCGGACGGCATACGTCCGAGCAGCGCCGACACTTCCGAACCCGCCTGCGTGAAACGGAAAATGTTGTCAATGAACAGCAGGACGTCTTTGTTTTCGGCGTCCCTGAAGTACTCGGCGACGGTGAGCGCCGACAAGCCGACGCGCAGGCGCGCGCCCGGCGGCTCCGTCATCTGGCCGTAGACGAGTGCCGCGCGCGACTTCGACAGATCTTTCGAGTCGATCACGCCAGACTCCTGGAACTCGAGCCAGAGGTCGTTGCCCTCGCGCGTGCGTTCTCCCACACCGCCGAACACGGATACGCCACCGTGCTTCATGGCGATGTTGTTGATCAACTCCATGATGATGACGGTCTTGCCGACGCCGGCGCCGCCGAACAGGCCGATCTTGCCGCCCTGCAGATATGGCTCGAGCAAATCGATGACTTTGATTCCCGTCTCGAACATGCGCAGCTCGGAGGACTGGTCTTCGAGCGTTGGGGCATGCCGATGGATCGGCCAGCGCTCCTTTGATTGCACGGGCCGATCTGGAAAGTCCACCGGCTCGCCGAGTACGTTCAGCACGCGGCCGAGCGTCTCGGGACCGACGGGCACGGAGATGGGCGCGCCGGTGTCGATCACCGTCATGCCGCGAGTCATGCCGTCGGTCGGTTTCATCGCGACGGTGCGCACCCGGTTCTCCCCGAGATGCTGCTCGACCTCGGCGACGACGTCGATCTTCTCGATGCCAGGGCCGCCCTCGGAGACGATGCGGACCGCGTTATAAATCTCGGGAAGATCGCCGGTCGCGAATTCAACGTCGATCACCGGGCCGATGACCTGAACCACCGTGCCCATGCGCTGTGCCGTTGCTGTCTGTGCCATCACTTCCACCTACGCGTTGCTGTCTGTTACGTCGCTGCCGCGCCTGACACAACCTCGATGATCTCGCGCGTAATCGCGGCCTGACGCACCTTGTTCATGTACAGCGTCAAGTTGTCGAGCATCTCGGCTGAATTGCGCGTCGCCGCATCCATGGCCGTCATCTGCGCGGCGAAGAACGAGGCGTTCGATTCGAGCAGCGCGCGATACACCTGCACCTGCACGTGCCGCGGTAGCAGGTCCTTGAAGATCTCCGCCGGCGACGGCTCGTAGAGATACTCCGTCTTCGGCCCCGCGGCCTCTTCACCCTCGAGGCGGGGAATCGGGAGCAGGCGCTCGACGACGATGCGCTGGGACATCACCGATTTAAACTCGTTGTAGACGAGGTACACGCTCGAGGCTCGACCGGAGGTGAACTCCTCGATCGCCGCATCCGCCAGCGCCGCGGCATCCGCAAACGAGAGCCGCTGGAAGATGCCGGCCGCCTCGTAGCGCACGTCGAAGCCGCGCCGCCGGAAGAAGTCGCGGCCTTTTCGTCCGATCAAACCAAGCGCGATCTCGTGTCGTTGTCCTTCTTTGACGATGAACTGGCCCGCGGCTTTGATGATGTTCGAGTTGAAGCTGCCACAGAGTCCGCGGTCCGCCGTGATGACGATGAGCAGCGGTCTCGATCCGGGCGGCGCGGTGACGCGCAGCAGCGGGTGCGTGTCCTGGTCGACGCGAGATACCAAGCCGTTCAGCACTTTCAGCATGCGCTGGGCGAACGGCCGCGCCGAGACGACGCGTTCTTGCGCGCGCCTCAGGCGCGACGCGGCGATCATCTTCATCGCCTTGGTAATCTGCTGCGTCGACTTGACGGCGCGAATCCGACGGCGGAGGTCAATGAGTGAGGGCATGAGCGCTCGACGATGCTACGCGGCGGCTCCGGCGCCGGCTGCACGCACCGCGCCGAACTGCTGACCGAACTCCTTCAGGGCCCGCTCGACGGCTGCCTTCAAGTCGTCGTCGAGAATCTTCTTCTCGGCAATGCCACTCAACACACCCGGGTGACGCGTCTCGAGGAAGCTATAGAGATCTTCTTCATAGCGGCGCACGTCTTCGATCGCGACTGAATCGATGAAGCCCTTCGTCGCGGCGTAGATGATCGCGACCTGCTTCTCGACAGCGACCGGCTGATACTGCGGCTGCTTGAGGATCTCGACGAGACGGCGGCCACGATTGAGCTGTGCCTGTGTCGCCTTGTCCAGGTCGCTGCCGAACTGCGCGAAGGCGGCGAGCTCGCGATATTGCGCGAGGTCGAGACGCAGCGAGCCGGCGACCTGCCGCATCGCGCGGATCTGCGCCGAGCCACCGACGCGGGATACTGAGTTGCCGACGTTGATCGCCGGCCGCACGCCCTGATGGAAGAGGTCGCTCTCGAGAAAGATCTGGCCGTCAGTGATCGAGATCACGTTCGTCGGGATGTACGCCGAGAGGTCGCCCGCCTGTGTCTCGATGATCGGAAGCGCGGTCAACGAGCCGCCGCCTTGTGACGCGTTCAGCTTCGCGGCGCGCTCCAGGAGACGCGAGTGAAGATAGAAGACGTCGCCCGGGTACGCTTCACGGCCCGGCGGTCGCCGCAGCAGCAGAGAGATCTCGCGATACGCCTGCGCGTGCTTCGAAAGGTCGTCGTAAACGACGAGCGCGTGGCGACCGCTGTCGCGGAAGTACTCACCGATCGCGCAGGCGGAGTACGGGCTGATGTACAGCATCGGCGCAGGATCTGACGCCGCTGCCGCGACGACGATGGTGTAGCTCATCGCGTCGTACTCTTCGAGCGTTCGCACGACCTGCGCGACCGTGGACTGCTTCTGACCGATCGCGTTGTAGATGCAGATCACGCCCGTGCCGCGCTGGTTGATGATCGTGTCCACCGCGACCGCCGTCTTACCGGTCTGGCGGTCGCCGATGATCAGCTCGCGCTGGCCGCGGCCGATCGGCACCATGCCGTCGATGGCCTTGAGACCGGTCTGCAGTGGCTCCTTCACCGGCTGGCGATCGACGACGCCAGGAGCGAGTCGCTCGATGGGCAGGAACTCCTTGGTCTGAATCGGCCCCTTACCGTCGATCGGCTGGCCGAGCGCATTCACCACGCGACCGAGCATCGCGTCGCCGACGGGCACCGAGATGATGCGCGCCGTGCGCTTGACCGCGTCGCCTTCCTTGATCTCCCTGTAGTCACCAAGCAGCACGGCGCCGACGCTGTCCTCTTCGAGGTTCAGCGCAATGCCGAAGACGCCGTGCGAGAACTCGAGCATCTCGCCGGCCATCGCCCGCTCGATGCCGTGCACGCGCGCGATACCGTCGCCGAGCGAGATCACGCTTCCGACTTCGGCGACGTCGACCTGGACAGCGTGGCTGCCGATTTGGTCGCGAATGATCTTGGAGATTTCTTCTGCTCTGATATCCATACGATTCCTGTCGGAGGCGTCACGGCCTCCGCTGCTATCGCTGTTCGAGCCGATCGCGGACTTTGGCGAGCCGTGTCGCCACGCTGCCGTCGTACACCGTGCCGCCGATTCGAGTGACCACGCCGCCGATGATCGAGGCGTCGACTTTCGTCGTCATGGTGATCGTGCGGCCAGTTGCGTTGGCAAGACGCTGTTGCAATTGCTCGGCACGCTCTGGCGACAGCGGCGCGGCGGTCGTCACCTCCGCACTCAGCACGTTCCGATACTCCATCAGCCGTTCACGGTAGACGTCGAGGAGATCCGGCAACAACGCCAGCCGCCCCCGCGAGGCGAGCAGCAGGACGAGTTTGCCGACCGGTGTTGTCGGGCTCAGGCGCTCGAGGATCTGCTGCACGATGGCGCGCTTGTCAGCCGCAGACACGACCGGATTCGCGAGCGTTCGGTCCAGATCGGGGTTCGTGCGAACCAGATCGACAAACGCCGCGAGCTCTTGTTCGGCGCGCTCGGGATCAGACTCTTTGTTGGCTACGTCGAGCAGCGCTCTCGCGTATCGCGCTGCGGAGGCCCGCATGCTCATGATGTCTCTGACCGATGACGAGCTTGTACCTCAAAGGCACAAGCGCCTATTTATACCACGGAAAGCGCAGCGTTTTGTAGGCAGATACGCCTGGCGAGGGTGTCAGCCGCGGCTGGTGATCACCTCGAATATCCGGTTCAGTTCGTCCTCCGACCCGAACTCGATTTCGATTCGCCCGCCCGATCCCCGCCTGTTGATGCGGACTTTCGTACCCAGAGCGAAGCGCATCCGGTCCTCCGCCGCCCGGGTATGTACGTCGGATGTGGGGGCGGGCGCGCCACTCACGGACGGCGTTCGCGGCTTGGTCGACGACAGTTTCTTGACGAGCGCCTCGGTTTCGCGAACCGAGAGACGACGCGAGATCGCCTCACGGGCACCGTGCCGCTGCGCCGCCGCGTCTGGAAGCGCCAACAGCGCGCGGGCATGACCAGTGGAAAGAGCGCCGGACGCGAGATCGGCGCGCACTTCCTCGGGCAGCTTCAACAGCCGCATGAAGTTGGCGACCGAGCTGCGATCCTTGCCCACGGCCGCGGCGATTTGTTCCTGCGTCAACGAGAACTCGTCGGCCAACCGCTGATACGCGATCGCCTCGTCGATCGGATTGAGACCTTCGCGTTGAAGGTTCTCGATGAGAGCGAGCTCCAGCAACTGTTTGTCGCCATCAGCGACATCGCGGACCACGACCGGGACCCGCTGCAGGCCCGCTTTCTGCGCCGCACGCCAGCGACGCTCACCGGCAATGATTCGATATGTATTGCCGGTGCGGCGCACGAGGATCGGCTGGATGATGCCGTTCGCTTTGATCGAGGCGGCAAGCTCTTCGAGCTTGCCGTCGTCCATATTGAGGCGCGGCTGCTGCTGGTTGGGCGCCAGTAGATCAATGTCAATTTCGATTGGTCCCGATCGAGCAGGCTCTGGCGCATCTGGAATCAGCGCGCTGAGGCCTTTGCCGAGTGCGGGGCGTCGTTCGAGCATGTGGTTCTCCTCTATGCCGCGCGACGCGCGAGCAGTTCTTTGGCAAGGGCGACGTACGCAGCCGCGCCTCGCGATTTCGAGTCGTACAGCACGCCAGGAATCCCGTGGCTCGGCGCCTCGCCGAGACGCACATTACGCGGAATGATCGTGTTGAATACTTTCTCTTTAAAGAACTCGCGCACGTCGCGCGCCACCGACTGACCGAGGTTCGTGCGGTCGTCGTACATCGTGAGCAGTACGCCTTCGATGTCGAGT